>Ga0315278_10003077_pt1 | contig 14899 bp, 15 predicted proteins | sample YL17G06_0_MG_FD_203880 | JGI IMG/M metagenome (GOLD analysis project Ga0315278, IMG submission 203880) | Sediment microbial communities from Yellowstone Lake, YNP, Wyoming, USA - YL17G06_0 | ecosystem: Environmental > Aquatic > Freshwater > Lake > Sediment | place: USA: Wyoming | collected... | reverse complement strand
GCGTACGTCGACGTCATCGTGGCCGATTCGGGGTCCGGCATTCCCGAAGACGTGAAGGAGAAGATCTTCGACCCCTTCTTCACGACGCGGTCGATGGGAACGGGACTCGGGCTCTCCATATCGCTCCAGATCGCCCGCGAGCACGGCGGGAACCTGACCGCGCGGAACCTGACGCAAGGAGCGGCCTTCAAGTTCAGCCTCCCGGCGCTCCTCCCGGCTCCCGAGCCGGACGATTCCCGCGACGAGAAGGAGAAGTAGCGCGATGAAGCTGCGCGTTCGGATCGCCGACGACGAAGAACTGATCCGCAAGTCGCTCGTGAAGGTGTTGAGCGCCGAGGGCTACGACGTCGACGCCGTCGGCACCGCCGCCGAGGTGATGGAGTCGGTGCGGCGCGACCCGCCCCATGCGCTGATCCTGGATCTCCGCTTTCCGGACGGGAGCGGGCTCGAGCTCCTGCCGAGATTGAAGACTCTCGCTCCCGATTTGAAGGTGGTCGTGATCACGGCGTTCGGCGACTTGCCGACGGCCGTGGAGGCGATGCGCCAGGGGGCGACCGACTTCCTGAAGAAGCCGTACGAGATGCAGGAAGTCCTCCTCGCCATGGAGCGTCTGAAGGCGGGGATCATACGCGAGACGCAGCTCGACGCCTTCCGCCGCACCGAACTCGAGTCGTTCCTGAAAACGAAGATCGTCGGCGAATCGCCGGCCATCCGCAAGGCGTGGGAGATCACCTCCAAGGTCGCGCAGAGCGAGGCGACGACCGTCTTGATCGAAGGCGAGAGCGGGACGGGGAAGGAACTCGTGGCCCGCGCCCTCCACTTCGAGAGCGCCCGGCGCGACGCGCCGTTCCTGGCCTTGAATTGCTCCACGTTCCAGGAGCAGTTGCTGGAGAACGAACTCTTCGGCCACGAGCGGGGCGCGTTCACCGATGCGCGGGAGCCGAAGCGCGGATTGGTGGAACTGGCCGACCAGGGAACCCTCTTCCTCGACGAAGTGGGCGATCTCCCGGTAGGGACGCAGGCGAAGCTCCTCCGCTTCATCGAGGACCGGACGTTCAAGCGCGTGGGCGGCTCGGCCGACCTCTCGGTCGACATCCGCATCGTCACGGCCACCAATCGTGATCTGGAGCAGATCGTTCGCGAAGGGCGCTTCCGCCACGACCTCTTCTACCGGCTGAAGGTCGTCTCGGTGGTGATGCCGCCTCTCCGCGACCGGGGCGACGACGTGCTCCTCTTGATGCGGCACTTCCTCCACTACTACAGCGAGAAGTTCCGGAAGCGCTTCCGGGGGATGACCGAGGACGCCGAGGCGATCGTGCGGGTCTATCGGTGGCCCGGCAACGTGCGCGAGCTGCGGAACCTACTGGAGCGGGTCGTGCTCTTGGAGGACGACGAGGTCCTGCGTGAGGATCACCTCCCGGCGGAGATGATCGCCCAGTACGAGGCCGTGCCGCGCGCCCTGCGCGACGCGATGATGGCGCGCGGAGAGAACGACATCAGCCTGCCGACCCTGTCCGAGGTGGAGCAGGAGCACATTCTGAAGGTGCTCGAGGCGACCGGCGGGAACCGGTCTCAGGCGGCGCGGGTGCTCGGGATCTCGCGGCAGAGCCTGATCGAACGGATCAAGCGGATCGCGGCGGCGCGGGGCACGCTGGAAGTGGGGCGGTAGAGTCGAATCAACTCGCGCGAATGACTTTTCCCACCAACTCCCCGAATCTCGCATCCCCCCGCAGCGAATCGAACCTCGGATCGACCCCCATCGCCACCAGCCAGTGCGAGCGCTCCTTCAGGGCCCTCTCCAGCCAGACGAAGGCCGTCTCCCGCTCGCCGAGCGCCTCGTAGCCCAGCGCCACTTCCAGCGGCTCCACGAAGCGGGCCGGTGACTTCGCCTCCAACTCGGTCAGGACTCGCCTTGCCTCGTCCTTTCGGCCCGCCAGGGCGTGCGCGCGAGCCAGCGTCGGGTAGCAGATGAGGAGCCCCTTCGAAACCTCGAGCGCCCGCGTCACCGACGCCACCGCCTCGTCGTGGCGCCCGAGATCCGACAGAACCCACGCGGCCATCCAGTGCGCCACGTGGAATTCGGGGTCGAAGTCCGTGGCCTTCTTGTACTCGGGAAGAGCGAGCGCCGGGGCACGCTGGAACATCCGAGTCCAGCCGTGACTCATGGTCACGATCGAGGAGAGAGGGTCGAGCGACTGGGCGCGATTGATCGTCGCCTCGGCCTCGTCGAAGCGCTTCTCGAAGAGGAGTAGATTAGCGTACCAGAGCGGCCCGATCGAGTACTGAGGGTCGAGCTCGATGCACTTGAGGAAGTTCTCCTCGGCCTTCCGGAAATCCCAGTCGTAGTAGAGGTGGACGTAGGCGAGCGCGGCGTAGGCGGGCGCCCAATTGGGGTCGAGCTCGATGGCGCGCGATGCCGCGACGCGAGCCCGCGGGAAGCAGTCGGCAGGCGCCGCCATCGCGAAGAAGCCCATGAGGTCGTAGGCGGTGGCGAGGGCGGCGAAGGCCGGTGGATAGAGGGGATCGATCTCGATGGCGCGGCGGAGGTACTCGATTCCGCGGCGCATGCTCTCCTCCGTGCGCCGCCCGATGATCTGGCGGCCGCGGAGCACGGCGTCGTACGCCTCGGGGTTCACGGCCTGGCTCCCGAGGCCGTGCGGGAAGCCGGAGATCGGGGTGGCCGGGACGGAGGGTGGCGTGGCCAGTGTGGCGGAGCCCGAGGGGGCCATGGCCCCTGAGCTGGGCCCACCCGTGGCGACGCCGGGGCCGGCGCTACCGCCACTCCCCGGTGCGGGAGCGACCGCTCCGACGCCCGAGCTCCCGCGCGCGCCCACCTTCAGCGCCGCCTTCAACTCCGTCGCGTTCGCGAATCTCCCCGAGAGCTCCTTCTCGAGGCAGCGCATGACCGCACCGTCGAACCAGAGCGGAATCCCGGCGCGCCTCGATGACGGCGCCGGCGCCTTCTTGTGGAGGATCTCACCGATCATCGCCGCCTGCACGTCGGTCTCGAACGGGCGTGTGCCTGTCGCCAGCTCGTAGAGGAGGACGCCGAGCGCGTAGATGTCGGTCCGCGCCTCGGCCGACTTTCCGAGCAGCTGCTCCGGCGCCATGTAGGGGAGCGTCCCCGTCAGCATGTTGGCGGCGGTGAGCGTCTGGGTCGTCACGGTCGTCCCGGAGGCCGGGCGGAGCGACGCGAGTCCGAAGTCGAGGACCTTCACCCACCCCTTCGTGGTGAGGAGGACGTTCTCGGGCTTCAGGTCCCGGTGGACGACCCCCTGTTCGTGGGCCTCTTCCAGCGCTTCCGCCACGGCGGTCGCGATCTCCACCGCTTCCTCCAGCGGAAGGGGGCCCTCGCGCAGCCGCTGCCGCAGCGTCCGGCCGCGAACGAGCTCCATGACGAGGAAGTCGGTGCCCTGGTCGCTCCCGAAGTCGTGGATCATCCCGATGTGGGGATGATTGAGGCGGGAGAGGGCGAGGGCCTCGCGGCGGAATCGGAGGCGCGTCGTTTCGTCGAGGCTCCCGGCGGGGAGGACCTTGATCGCGACGTCGCGCTCCAGCCGTTCGTCGCGAGCGCGGTAGACGACGCCCATCCCTCCGGCGCCGATCTCCTCCGTGAGCAGGTAGTGCGAGAGACGGGTTCCGATCATGGGGGGGAAGTGTACCTGAACCCGTCGCTTCGCGTGGAGAGGATCGCGGGCGCGAATTCACTGTCGAAATTCACTACATGTCACCTTTCTTCACAGATCGCAAGTTCCTGCAGGTGATTCACCATCGCCCTCAGTCGAGCTGTCCAATCTCCTGACACTTGGCCCGCCGCGCGCGTGATCGCGTGATCTCGAACACTTCGCGCGAACGTTGTGCTCTAACTTCGCTTCGTTGCGCGCTAAAGCGCGATGGGCCGCCGCGCAATCGCGAGGTCCGCGGGAGTTGGCACCCTTCGTGCATTCACCGTACGACGATGACGAACGTGAGGGCAGGAGGAGGTGTGGATTGTCGAAGTCGGTCCTTATCGTGGACGACGAGCAGTTGCTCGTTCGCACACTCTCCAATGTCCTTCGTGAAGCGGGGTACCGGATCTCGACGGCCGGATCGGCAGAGGATGCCGAGAAGCGCGCGTTCGCGGACCCCTCGTTCGATCTGATCGTTCTCGACAACCGACTCCCCGGGGAGAGCGGCATCGAGATGATCCGGCGCCTGCGAGAGCGGGCGATCTCGTCGAAGCTGATCCTCATGACGGCCTACGAGACGCCGGACGTGAAATCGGAAGCAAAGCGGCTGAAGGTGGATCGATATCTCCGGAAGCCGTTCGACTTGACTGTGCTGGTGGATGAGGTGGTGGGGCTGATCGGGCCCGGCGGCGTTGCCGCGGGCTAAGGGGCGAACCAACTGACTATAGGAGGAGGTGAACCTCATGCCGGCGAAGAAGAAGGCTGCCAAGAAGAAGGCTGCTAAGAAGAAGTAACAAACGCGGATTGGGCACGTCCTCAGAGGCCGCTCGGTGCATGCCGAGCGGCCTCGCGTTATCATCCCCTCGTGCCCGACCGACCTCCGACCTCGCATGGCGCCCCGGCGTCGCCCTCATCCACGGCTGAGCCTTCCGCGGCGCTGACCTCCGCCCCGCGGGTCCGGCTGACCGGCGCCCGTCAGAACAACCTCAAGAACATCGACGTCTCCTTTCCGCGCGCATCGATGACCGTCGTCACGGGCGTGAGCGGATCGGGGAAGTCGTCCCTCGCGTTCGACACCATCTACGCCGAGGGGCAGCGCCGCTACGTCGAGTGCGTGTCGACATACGCCAAACAGTTCCTCGACCGCCTCCCGCGTCCCGACTACGACCAGCTGGAAGGGCTCGCCCCCGCCGTGGCCATCCGGCAGGGCGCGGCCGCGCAGACAGGCCGCTCCACGGTTGGGACGGTGACGGAACTCGCCGACTACCTCCGCCTCCTCCTCGCTCGCGTGGGCGAGACGCGCTGCGGCCGCTGCGGCCACGCGGTGGCACGCCACAGTCTCGACTCGGTTCTCGAGGCCGTGCTCCGCGGAGAGGGCTCGGCGCCGGCATCAGACGATGTCTCCATCTGGATCGTCTTCGGCGCCGCGACAGGCGAAACCGCCGCCGCGCTCTGGTCACGCGCCCTCCAGCGCGGCTTCCTCCGCGCGAGGCCCCGCGGCACCGACGCCTGGCTTCGCCTCGACGAGCCGCCCCCCCCGAAGCTCCGCGCACCCATCGAGATACTGGTCGATCGGACGCGAACCACCGAGGAGAACCGGATGCGTCTCCGCGAGGCGCTGGAGCACGCGTGGCGGGAGGGGGACGGGCGCGTCACCGTGGAGCGGGCCTCGGGCGAGCGCGCCACCTACGCGGACGGGCGCATTTGCGAGAGCTGCGGCCGCTCGTTTCCCGAGCCGCGCCCCCAGCTCTTCTCCTTCAACAGCCCCTACGGCGCTTGTCCCGAGTGCCGCGGTTTCGGAAACGTCCTCACCTTCACACCCGAGCGCGTCGTGCCCCATCCGGAGAAGAGCGTCCTCGAGGGCGCTCTCGATCCTTGGGCCGGGTCGTGGCGCGCCCACTTCCAGCCGAAGCTCAAGGCCGTGTCGGAGAAGCACGGCATCCCCCTCGACCGCCCCTTCCGCTCGCTGAAGGCCGAGCATCAGGAGATCCTCCTCCACGGCGCGCCGGGATTCCGTGGCGTCTTTCCGTTCTTGGAGCGGCTGAAGGAGAAGGCCTACAAGCTGAGCGCGCGCTTCCTGGTGAAGCGCTACCAGGAGCAGGTCATCTGCGAAACGTGCCGCGGCATTCGCCTGAAGCCCGAGGCGCTCGAGGTCTACGTGGGCGGGAAGAACGTGGCCGATTTCGCCGCCATGACGGTGGGCGCGATGCGCGAGTTCATGGGCGCCCTGGAACTCGATCCGGTGCGCACTCAGGTGGCGGCGCCGATTCTGGCCGAGCTACGCGGGCGGCTCGAGTACCTGGGCGAGACCGGGCTCGACTACCTGACGCTCGACCGCCAGACGAAGACCCTGTCGGGCGGGGAAGCGCAGCGGATCGAACTCGCGAACGCGCTCGGCGGGAGCCTGAGCCACGCGCTCTACGTCCTCGACGAACCGACCGTCGGGCTCCACGCCCGCGACACCGAGCGTCTGATCCGCGTCCTCCACCGCCTTCGCGCGCGCGGAAACACGCTCCTCGTGGTGGAGCACGATCCCGACGTCATCGAGGCGGCCGACTGGATCGTGGAGCTCGGACCCGGCGCGGGCGAGCGCGGCGGGCAGCGTCTCTACGAAGGGCCGATCGAGTCGTGGCCCGCGCGGCGCGCCCACGTCGATTTCCCCGCCCGCGACGCGCGCTTCCGACTCCCCGACTCGAAGAAAGGGGCCGGCTGGATCGAGGTGCGCGGCGCCCGCGAGCACAATCTGAAGAACGTCACGGCACGGTTCCCCATCGGGGCCCTGAGCGGAGTCTGCGGCGTGTCGGGATCGGGGAAGTCGACGCTCGTGGAGGACATTCTGTATCGCGCCGCGGCGCGGGCGAGCGGTGAGGAGGCGCCGGCGCCGGGGGCTCACGACGAGGTCACGGGGCTCGTGGGCTTCTCGCGCATCGTCCTCGTCGACCAATCGCCGGTCGGGCGCACCCTCCGGTCGAACCCGGCCACCTTCGTCAAGGCCTTCGACCGGATTCGCGAGCGCTGGGCGCGCGCGCCACTCGCGCGGGAGAGGAAGTACACCCCGGGGACCTTCTCGTTCAACGTGGCGGGAGGACGATGCGACGTCTGCGAGGGAGCCGGGGTCACGAAGGTGGAGATGTACTTCCTGGCCGACCTCTGGATTCCGTGTGAGTCGTGCCAGGGCCGCCGCTACCGCGCGGAGGTGCTGGACGTTCGCGTTCATGGGCTAACGATGGACGAACTCCTCGGCGTCACGATCGAGGAGGCGCTCCGCCACTTCAGCGGCGAGCCCGAGATCCAGGAGCCGCTCTGGGTTCTGGAACGGGTTGGACTCGGCTACCTACGTCTCGGGCAGCCCCTCACGACCCTGAGCGGCGGCGAGGCGCAGCGGTTGAAACTCGCGCGTGAGCTCGCGGACCGGAGCGCGCCCGACTCCCTCTACCTGCTCGACGAGCCGACCGTGGGCCTCCATCGCCGCGACGTGGCCGTCCTCCTCCGCGTGCTCCACGAGCTGACAAGACGAGGCGGCACGATCGTCGCGGTGGAGCACAACCTCGACTTTCTCGCGAGCTGCGACTGGCTGATCGAACTGGGGCCGGAGGGGGGCGCGGGAGGCGGGCGAATCGTGGCGGCCGGTACGCCCGCCGCGATCGAGCGGGACGATCAGTCGGCGACCGGGCTCTATCTCAGGAAGAGAACGAGCTGGGCGTAGTCGAGCGGATGATGCGCCGGAAACGTGAAGCGGCCCCGCAGCGCCAGTCCCGCGCGGTCGGATAGATCCGTTTCAACCCCCGCCTGGAGATGGCTCTTCACGAAGGCGTGAGCGTGGGACGACCAGTCGTTCAACCCGGCGAGGTCGGCGAACTGGACGGCGATGTTGCCGCCGATGCCTCCCTCCAGAATCGGACGGATGCTCCATTCCGGGTGCCAGAACGCTTTCGGACGGATGAACCAGACCGCGCTGATGGATCCCTCCGTGAGGTAGCCCTTGTGCCCGAACGTCGCCTCGGTGTGGAGGTAGTGCTCGAATCGCGTATCGGTCAGGAGCCGGCGCCGGTATCCGAACGTGCCGAGCCAATCGAAGTAGCCCTCGGGCACGGCAATGCCGAACTCGATCCGATCGGGATCGTGGAAATGGGATTTCCCGAGCGCTGCGGCGACGGCCTGGTCGGACGCCTTCATGGCCTGGGCGATCGCGGCCGAATCGGCAGGCGCCACCCCCTCCTGCGCGCGCGCCCGCTCCGGGCACGAGACGACGAAGGATCCCGTCGCGAGGCACGCGACGAGGAGGAAGGCCGCAGGAATTCCGCGCGAGTTGCCGGCGATCCCGAAGGTCAGGGAACCTCCACGTCGCTGCTCGACTGGAAGGAGCCCGACTTGAAGTAGAGCCGGTAGTCGCCGGCGGGAACGGGTTCGCCCTTGGCGTCGGTGTAATCCCACGCCACCGGAGGCTGGCGGAAAAAGCCGGGGAGCGTGGCAGGCTCGTCCTGATCGAAGATCACCTTCACGAGCGCGGCGTGGCTGTCGAAGACGGCGATGTAGACGTGCGCGTCGTTCGGGAGCGAGAACGAGATGTTGTAGGTGGTCTTGGTCGCGAAGGGGAGGAGTCCGGCGCTCGCGCAGATCTGGACGACGTCGCTCGTCCCCATGAATTTTCCGCAGGCCGCCCACGACGTGAGGGGCGACCCCGGGAAGAACGTCTGCGGTGCGTGGATCGCGTCGGCACTGCAGCCGATGATCGCCAGGCACGTCAACGTCAGGATGAGTCTCAGTGGAATCGAACTCCTAGGCCGGTATCGAGGAGTGGGGGGGTGGGATGAATATAGGAGGAAGTTCCCCGCGCATCCACGTGATAACGCAACTCAAAACCCCGCAAGAACAATCCGGCTTGTGGGACTAGGTCCTGGTCGCGGATTGGGCACGAGGCGGCAGGGAACTCCGCTCGACTATTAAAAATAGTGACAGACTCGATTTCTGTCAACTCAAATGTACGCATGGCCCCGATTCCGGCCATATTTTTCCCGGCGGGAGGGGGTCTGAGCCCGACGGCGACCGGAGACCCCGCGCCGACGCCGGGGAGCCGGCCCCGGCAGGCGACTTGCTTGTTGCCGTAAGTGTCGGTCGGATGGTAGCCTACTGCGTTTATGCAGCCCATGTGTCCCGTCGCCTTCCGGAGATCCTGAGACATTGTTCGAGAGCCTGAGCGAGCGCCTCCACGGCGTCTTCCAGAAATTGGCGGGTCGCGGTCGGCTCTCCGAACAGGATGTCAAGGACGCCCTCCGGGAAATCCGCCGCGTGCTTCTCGAGGCGGACGTGAATCTCGACGTCGCGCGCGATTTCTTGAAGGCGGTGGAAGCGCGCGCGGTCGGCGCGGACATATTACAGAGCGTCACGCCCGGGCATCAGGTCGTGAAGATCGTGTACGAGGAGCTGGTGAAGCTCCTCGGCGGGCCGGCGCCGGCGGGACTGCAGTTTCCGTCGAATCGCGCGGCCGTGCTCCTCCTCGCGGGGCTTCAGGGCTCCGGGAAGACGACCACCGCGGCTAAGCTGGCGAAGCACTGGAAGGGGCGCGGCAAGCGCGTGCTCCTCGCGGCGCTCGACCTGCAGCGTCCGGCGGCCATCGATCAGCTGGAAGTGCTGGCCAAGTCGGTCGGCGTGCCGATCCATATCGACCGCGAGTCGAAAGACCCGGTGGCACTGGCGAAGGCGGCAAGGCAGCGGGCCGATCGCGAGGGGTTCGATCTCCTCATCGCCGACACGGCGGGGCGGCTCCACGTCGACGAGGGGCTGATGGACGAGGTGGCAAGCGTCCATCGGGTGCTCGAGCCGACGGAGACGTACCTCGTCCTCGACGGGATGACCGGACAGGACGCGGTCCAGATCGCGCAGGCCTTCACGGGCCGCCTTCCGGTGAGCGGTTACGTGCTCACGAAGATGGACGGCGACGCGAGAGGCGGCGCCGCGCTCTCGCTTCGGGCCGTGACGGGCGCCCCGATCCGTTTCATGGGGATCGGCGAGAAGGTGGACGGGCTCGAGCCGTTTCATGCGGACAGGCTGGCGTCGCGCATCCTCGGCATGGGTGACGTCCTCACGCTCGTGGAGCGTGCGCAGGAGCGGCTCGATTTCAAGAAGGCCGCCGATCTCGAGAAGAAGCTCCGGAAGGACCGATTCACGCTGGAAGACTTCCTCCAGCAGCTCCAGGAGATGAAGAAGCTGGGGCCGCTGGAGGAAATCGTGAAAATGCTCCCGGGCGTCCGGCTGCCGGCCGACGCGCGCGTCGACGAACGGGAGATGAAGCGCACGGAGGCGATCATCCTGTCGATGACGCGTCTCGAGCGCGAACGTCCGAACGTCATCGACGGAAGCCGTCGCCGCCGGATCGCGAGCGGCAGCGGCACCACGGTGCAGGACGTGAATCGCCTGCTTCGGCAGTTCGAGCAGGCCCAACAAATGATGAAGCGCTTCGGCGGCGCGCGTGGGAAATTCCCCATGGGGATTCGCTAGCCCCCGCCGGGCATCGTCGCCACCACCACGGAGGAAGTAGAGAATGGCCGTCGTCATCCGTCTGAAGCGAACGGGCGCCAAGGGTCGTCCGTTCTACCGCGTCGTCGTCGCCGACTCCCGTTACCCGCGTGACGGGCGTTTCATCGAGCAGCTCGGTTACTACGACCCGCTGACCAACCCGTCGACGTTCAAGGTGGACGCCGAGAGGTTCGCGAATTGGATCCGTCACGGCGCGAGGCCGTCGGAGTCGGTCTCGGTCATGATGGGGAAGTACGCCCCCGAGTCGCTCCGTCCGGCGAAGATCGCGAAGCCCGCCGCCCCGTCGGCTCCGGCCGTAGAGGCCCGCGCCGCGAAGAAGGCCGCGACAAAGAAGGCCGCCGGGAAGAAGAAGACGGTCGCCAAGAAGAAGGCCACGACCAAGGGAAACGCGAAGAAGCAGAAGGCGCGCACCAAGGCGAAGGCGACGAAGGGAACGGCCGCGAAGCCGAAGGCCGCCAAGAAGGCGAAGAAGTAGTCCCCACGAGACTCCGAGGGTCGCTGCGTGAAGGCATTCATCGAATACTGCGCAAGGCAACTGGTGGACCACCCGGAAGGCGTTCATGTCGACCAGCGGGAGAGCGGCGAGACCGTGGTTCTCACGCTTCGAGTCACGCCCGGCGATCTCGGCAAGGTGATCGGCCGCGAGGGGCGCACGGCGCAGGCGATGCGCACCCTTCTCTCCGCCGCGTCGGCGGCGAAGGGGATACACGCCACGCTCGAGATTGCCGACTGACGAGGGCGCCGAGCCGGTCCTGATCGGGATCGTGGCGCGCGCGCATGGGCTCCGCGGCGAGGTGGTCGTCGATCCGACCACCGACACGCCGGGGCGATTCGATCCGGGGCGCGTCGTCGCGGCGGTCCTTCCTTCGGGCGCCTCGCGCACGCTGAAGGTCGCCACCTCGCGTCCCTTCCAGGGACGCTGGCTCGTCCGCTTCGAGGGGACCGAGAGACGCGAGGACGCCGAGGCGCTCCATAGCGCCGAGCTGACGATCCGGCGCGATCAGGTCGCGCCCCTTCCCGAGGGGCGCTTCTACCGATTCGAACTGGTCGGACTTTCCGCGTCGACGCCCGGTGGAACGGCGCTCGGGCGCGTCGAGGAGATCTTCTCGACGGGAAGCAACGACGTGATCGTCCTCCGCGGCGAGCGGGGCGAGATCCTGGTCCCGCTTCTCGACACGGTGCTCGTCGCCATCGACGCGGTTGCGGGAACGATCGTCCTGGCGCCGCCCCCCGGGCTCCCGGGGTTCGACGACGCGGACGAGCCCTGAGAGGGATGGCGTGCGAGTCTCGATCCTGACGCTCAATCCCGGTTTCTTCACCGGCCCCCTCGAGGAGGGGATGATCCGGATCGCGCGCGAACGGGGCATCCTCGACGTCGCCCTCGTTCCGATCCGCGACTTCGCGACCGACCGGTACGGGACCACCGACGACTACCCGTACGGCGGGGGCGCGGGAATGGTGATGAAGGTCGACACGATCGCGAGCGCCTTCGAATCGGTGCGCCATGCCGTGCCGGGTGAGCGGCCCCGGGTGCTCGTGACGAGTCCCCAGGGTCGCGCGCTCGATCAGTCGTGGGTCCGCGAACTCGCCCAAGAGGCACACCTGGCGGTGGTTTGCGGGCGCTACCTGGGCATCGACGAGCGGGCGATCGAGGTCCTCGGGGCGGAGGAGATCTCGATCGGCGACTACGTCCTCTCGGGGGGCGAACCGGCGGCTCTCGTCCTCCTGGACGCCGTCTCCCGGCTCCAACCCGGCGTCCTGGGGGACGAGGAGTCGGCGAGGGCCGACGCTTTTTCGGAGGCGCTCCTGGCCGCGCCCGTCTATACTCGTCCGGATTCGTATCAGGGGCTGCCGGTCCCGGAAGTCTTGAAGGGGGGCAACCACGAGGAGATCCGGATTTGGCGGCGCCGTGAGGCGCTCCGCCGGACCTTGGAGCGCCGTCCCGATCTGTTGCGAGGGCGTCCGCTCTCCGACGAAGACCGATCGTTGTTGGAAGCCATACAGAAGGAGGAGGCCCGGTCATGAGTGTCTTGGAGCGCTTCGAATCCCGTTTCCGCTCGGAGCGGAAGGTAGATTTCCGCCCCGGCGACACGGTGCGGGTTCACGTGCGCGTCGTGGAAGGGGAGAAAGAACGCTCCCAGCTCTTCCAGGGCGTGGTCTTGAACATTCGCGGCTCGGGCATCAGCCAGAGCTTCACAGTCCGGAAGATCTCGAGCGGGATCGGCGTCGAGCGGACCTTCCCGCTCCACTCGCCGACCGTGGCGAAGATCGAGGTGAGCCGCACCGGCAAGGTCCGTCGCGCGAAGCTCTTCTATCTCCGCGGCCGGAAGGGGAAGGCCGCGAAGGTGAACGAGCGCGAAAAAATGGGAGGCGATGAGGCGTAGCCGCCTCGCCCAATTCGACGACCTGTTTCGCGCGCGCTGGGGTGAATGCTTGGCCGGCGTCGACGAAGCCGGCCGGGGGCCTCTGGCGGGCCCGGTGGTGGCCGCTTGCGTGGCCCTCCCGGCGGACGCGACCCTCCGGGGCGTGCGCGACTCGAAGGAACTGACGGCTCACGAGCGGGTCGCCGCCCTCGAGAAGATCCGCGCGGTGGCGATCGCCACCGGCGTCGGGATTGCGAGCGTCGCCGAAGTCGACGCCTTCAACATCCGAATGGCAACGCTCCTGGCGATGCGCCGAGCGGTCGAGGCCCTGGGGATCGTACCCCGGGGCCTTTTGATTGACGGCAAGGACGCCATTCTCGTCCCCGGCGTCCCGTGCGAGGCGGTCGTCGACGGCGACGCGAAGAGTCTCTCCGTGGCCGCGGCTTCGATCCTGGCAAAGGTGACGCGCGACCGCATGATGGACGAGTGCGCGGCCGCCTATCCGGTCTACCGATTCGAGGAAAACAAGGGGTACGGCACGCCCGATCACCTCGAGGCGCTGCGGGCGCACGGGCCGTGCGAGCTTCATCGGAAGAGTTTCCGCCCCGTCCGGGAACTCCTCTGCGTGCAGGAGGTCATCGAGCTCTTCTGAGAGCTCGGCCGGCGCCCTGGGCGCCGAGCGCGAATGGGAGGCGGGGATGTGGCGGGAGAGGGCGGCGCGCTGCGGGGAGGCGATCGCCGAGCAGTTCTGCGTGCTGAAGGGCTATCGAGTGCTCGCGCGAAACGTGCGCGAGGGACGCGGGGAGCTCGACCTCGTGGCGATCGACCGGGAGACGGTCGTCTTCGTCGAGGTGAAGTTCCGGGCCGCGGGGGACCGGGGCGGCGCGCTCGACGCCGTGACCGGGAAGAAGCGAGCCGACGTGGCGCGTGCCGCGGCGCGATGGCTCGCCGAGCACAGGGCCACCGGTCGGCAGGTCCGGTTCGACGTCATCGGGATCACGTGGGGAGCGGATGGAACCGAGCTACACCTCCAGCATGTCCCCAACGCATTCAGCGGAGCGGGGCGCCACTTCTTCTAGCGCCGGCCCGGCCGCCGCCTCAGCCCCCGGAAAGCGTTTCATGATGCTCCACGTGCGCGCCGGAGCGGGGCACGAGCGGGCGGCTCGCGCCGTGGGCGCGGCCCTTGAAGAAACCCGCCCGGGCACCGTCGTCGACGTCCGGGACGCGCTCGATCTCTCGTCGCTCTTCCTTCGCACGACCTACGCCTCCGCGTACAACCGGGTACTGGCGCGCGCGCCACGCGTGTGGGGCCAGGTCTACAAGCGTGCGGCGACGCCGTACGATTCCCTGAGCCAGCGCGTGCGCACGTGGCTCGCCGTCTGGGGAAGCCCGAAATACCTCGAGGCAATCCGCGACTTTCGTCCCGATGCCATCCTCTGCACCCAGTTCCTGCCGGCGGAGGTCCTGGCGGCGTGGCGCGTGGAAGGGAAGGTGTCGGTGCCGGTCGCGACCGTCATCACCGACTTCGCCATCCATCCCGTCTGGGTTCACCGGGGCACCGACCACTACTTCGTCGCCGCCAACTCGGCGAAGGAGGAGCTCATCGACACGGGGCTCGTCACGGAGGAGAGCGTCACGGTCTCGGGTATTCCGATCGACCCGAAGTTCTCCGTGCCCATCGACGCCGCCGCTGCGCGGCGCGAGCTGGGGCTCGACCCCGATCCGTCTCGGCTCACGCTCCTCGTCATGGGGGGCGGATTCGGCTGGGGGCCGATCGAGGCGATGCTCGACGTCGTGCTCGCCCTGCCCGACCGCGTGCAGGTCCTCGTCGTGGCGGGACGGAACGAGTCGCTTCGCGAACGGCTGGCCGCCAAGGCGGCGGGCGTGGCCGATCGCGTGAAGGTGCACGGCTTCACGAACCAGGTGGAGAAATTCCTCGCGGCGTCGGACCTGATTCTCTCGAAGACGGGCGGGCTGACCGTGAGCGAATCGATGGCGATGGGAGTGCCGATGGTCGTCTTCCGCCCGCTGCCGGGCCAGGAAGAGCGGAACTGCGACTTCCTACAGGAATCGGGTGCGGGGGTTCGCGTCCACGACTACGAGGAACTTCATTTCCGCCTGATGCACTTCTACAACCAGCCCGATCGTCTCACCGAGATGAAGGTCCACGCGGCACGCGTGGGGAAGCCGAAGAGCGCGTTCTCAGTGGCGGAGCGGCTGCTCCGCATCTCGGGCGCCTGAGCGGCGCGCGCGCTCAACTGCCCGAGGCGGTGACGGGTTCCTCGGAGGAATCGGTCTCCTCGTCCGCGTCGTCGTCGTCGTTATCCTCGT
>Ga0315278_10003076_pt1 | contig 14900 bp, 18 predicted proteins | sample YL17G06_0_MG_FD_203880 | JGI IMG/M metagenome (GOLD analysis project Ga0315278, IMG submission 203880) | Sediment microbial communities from Yellowstone Lake, YNP, Wyoming, USA - YL17G06_0 | ecosystem: Environmental > Aquatic > Freshwater > Lake > Sediment | place: USA: Wyoming | collected... | reverse complement strand
CGGCCGCACACGTCGCACTTCACGACCGCGAACGACGGACACGTCTGCGGACGTCCGCTGCTCACGTCCGGCGAGTCGCACGCGACCGGGGACATGACGGACACGCTCCACTTCGAGAGCGCGTTCTTCGTGAGGTGCGAGCCCCACTCCTTCAGCTGAGCGACGATCTCCTGCGCGGCCGCGCCGTTCGCGCCGAGGTTCTGTGCCATGACGGACACGAACGTGTCCCACGGGATGTCCCCGGTGGCACGACGGAGGCGCTCGAAGATGTCCATGCTCTGCTTCAGGTCTTGCCGGTGATTGCGACGAGCGCCAAATAAGACGCGACCAGCCCGACAGGAACCGCTGCCCCGATTGCAGCGTTCCGTAGGTAGCGCTTGCTACCAACCATCCGTCCAATTCCCGCACCGATGGCCGCCGGGACAGCAAAAAAAGCGACGACGTCGAGGTCGAGCGCGAGCGCGCCCGAACGCGACGGAGGCGGCGCTGGCGGAGCGATAGGTCCCGGCACCACCGGCACCGGTGTTTCCGCAGAGACGTCTCCCATTCCAGCGAACATGTCCACCGACGATTCCTCTACTGGCAGGCCCCGATGTTGCTCGTCAGCCTGCCGATGAGGTCCACGTAGCTGATCACGACGCCGACACCAGCACCGATGAGCGCTCCGCGCTTCTTCTTCTTGGTCACGAGATAACCGACACCAGCCCCGAGGCCAGCCAGGATCGCGGCCCGCGGCACATTCCCCATCTGCTGCAGCCCGAAGGCGTTGCAGTACGCGGGGAGAGCGTCATCAGCCCCGAGACCGTTCGCTCCGAAGTACTCCCCGAGCCCGAAGATGCCTGCGTGACCGGCCTCGGCCTCTTCCTGTCGAGCCCAGTTCACGAGCGGGCCACCGAGGCCCTGCATCCCCGGCGGCGTGTACGCGAAGAACTCCCCGAGGCCCTGTGCCGCGAAGTACTCGCCCATCCCGGCAGCAGCCTGCTCGTACTGTCCCACGCCGGACTGTGCCGCGAAGTACTCGCCCATCGCTCCTTGTGATCGGTACATGTGATCTCCTTCAGCGCTTCTTCCGAAAAACGAGCGCGACACCGAGCAGGGCCGCAGCGCCGAGCCCGTACCACGCCATCGCTCCCATCTTCATCGAGCCGCCAGCGGCGCCCGCGTGCGCTCCCTTCACCTTGTCGGTGAGCGAGAGGTACGGCCCCAGGACGGGCAACGAAGGGAACGGACACGCCTGCCCTTCTTTGCACGACTGTGTCTTCGCCTGCACGAAGGCCGCAGCAGCCGCAAACCATCCCGAGAGCGTCGGGAGTTGCTCCTCCATCGCCTTTTTTCTGGCAGCGAAGCCAGCGTCCGGCGTCATCAGCGTCGAGAACATGATGAAGATCCCGGTCCCGTTCGGCCAGGTCTGGGACGCTTCCTCGTCGCTCACTTTCTGACCCACGAACATGCGGCCGTACGGCTCGGGAGCATTCACCACCGACTGCCAGAGCGCGCTCGCCGACGGCTCCCAGATGCCGGTTCGGTACCACTCCGGCGTATAGGTCTTCTGACCTTCCGGGCTCATCGCGAACGCGCTGCTCATCCCGAGCAGCACTTTCAATTCCATGAGCGTCTGTTCGTCACCGAGATCAAGTCCGGGAGCGGTCGCGCCGACAGCGCCGAGCGATCCGTCGTGGAACGACTGCAGTGGACCGAACCGGTTCATGCCCTCGCCGTGCTCGCCAAAGATCCCTTGACCGAAGACGGAGATCGGAGTCCCGCCGGCATCGTCGTCGCTGCCGAGCGAGCCGTCCGAGTACGCGCGGAGCGGGCCGACAGCGCCGAGCCCGCATGTGCCGCGCCCACCGAACACGCCGTCCTGGTAGGCCAGCACCGGCGCCGGATGATCGGCCATCTCGATGCTGCCACCGTCGGCAGATCCGCCACCGCCACCACCACCGAAGACGCCGCCATCCGGAGCGTCCGCGTACGGAGCCCCGCGCGAGAGCGGACCGAGGGAGCCGTCCTCGTAGGCGAACAACGAACCGGGCATGTCTGGGTTCGCCGAGGAGCCACCGACGACGCCGTCGGCGAACGCCTGGAGCGGCGCAGCCCCGAGCGAGCCGTCCGCGTACGCGAACAGTGGCCCTGGGTTCTCGGCGCTCGGGGCGTTGCCGCCAACGATGCCGTCCGCGTACGCCTGCAGCGGTCCGTCCTGGCCCAAGCCGCCAGCGCCCTGAGTGATCTTGGTGCTTCCGAAGTATGCGCCTAGCGACATGTGATTCTCGATCCTTCCCAGGGAATGTACCCCGGCTCAGTCCCCGACGAAAGCCTCGACCCGCGGCCGCAGGAAGTACATGGCGATCCCGCCAGCAACGACACCGATGCCGAGCCACGCCCAGCCGGGCACGCCCGCCTCGATCTCGTCACCCCCGAGGCCGATGGCCCTGCCGACGATCCCGAGGGGGCCGCCTACGTTGTCCATCGTCGGGCCGAGAGCGTCCGCCGCCGCGGCTGCTGCGCGCATGTTGTCCATCAAGCGTGCCTCCGGCTCTCCGTCCACCAGAGACCGATGGCCGCCACGCCAAGCAGGCCGACCGCTATCCAGCGGAACGCCTGCGCCTGCTCTGGCGTCGGGGAGGTCTCACCGACGGGGCGCGCGTACGCCCCCATGCCAGCGTTGCAGCCGCAGCCGCCCACGCCGACGAGCTTGCCGGACATGTCCTGCGCAGGGACTCCCGCGATGCCGACGAGGTTCATGTTCATCCGCGTAACTCCGAGACGACTTCGTTCAATTTGCCCATCCCCGCATTCAGCTTGCCGAACAGGCGATCGTATTCTGCGGCGCTGATCGAGTCCGCGCTCCAGAGCTTGTCCAGATCGTCGCACAGAGAATCGTAGATTGTGTCGAGATTCTTTGCGATTGCGGACCTGGGTTTTTTGCTTTTTGTCGCCACGGATCACCTCTTGTTCCTGCGGTACATGTAATAGCCGCCGCCCGCCACCGCCAGGAGAGCGAGGATCCCCCACGTGCCCGCCATCGAAGCCTCCTGCTTCTCCGGCACGTACATATCCGTGGGCTCCTCGGGCAGCGACTGCGGAGTCGATTCCGGAGCGGACGTCACAGGCGGCACGTACGCCTGCGCGTAGCAAGGCTTCGCAGCCATGGCCTGAGCCCAGTAGCTCGGGTCGTGCATCGCCGCCCAGCACACAGCGTTCATCCCCTTGTTCGCTCCATTGCCGTTCGTGCTGGCGCAGTAGTCGCGCAACGCGAGCAGTTCTGGAGAGAGACATCTAGGCACCGGCTGCAGCCCGGAAGCGCCGGGACAGTACGGCAGCTGCGACAGCGCGTAGGCGTAGAGCGAGGAGCAGTCGAGGTCCGGGTTTGTAGAGGTGCCGGCGACGCACGCCGCGATCAATCCGGCCGTGTACTGGTCAATGCACTTCGGCGCTGGACACACCGGAAGCGCCGCCACCGCGCACGCCGAGAAGGGACTGAGTCGACCCGACATCGGACCCGTCGGTGTCAGCCCGAGGCCGGAGAGCCTCTTGTGGTACTCCGGCGGGCACTTCGCTTGCGCCTCGGCCAGTTCACCCTGCGTGACACAGGTCGGCGTCCCGACAGACCTCACGCCGGTGCCGGTCCACTCCAGAAGCCCGAGCCCTGTCATGCTGCGGTACATGGCTCACTTCTTTCTGAGGAGCAGGTAGCCGAGCCCGAGCGCCACCACCGCTGCCACTCCGTAGACGACCGGCTTGCTCAGACCGAAGAACTCCAGAGAGCCCTGCGTGGGCGCGTGCCCCGTCGCGGTCGTGTAGAGCTTCGCGTAGGACGGATCGCCTGGATACACGTAGGACGTACCCTGGACGTTGCCTTGTCCGTCCACAGCGTCTGCGCGTACCGCCTCCAGCCCGTTGATGATCTGGATCGAGTACTTCTGCACTACAGAAGTTTCTGGCATGGACGATGACGTGTCCATGACGGGGGGAGGCCCGGTGCCGCTTTGTATTCCTGTTGGGTAATCGGCTGTTGACATGGCTCACTTCTTCTTCAGCAACATGTACCCGAGACCGAGCGCCAGGATCCCGCCGACGCCGAACATGGCCATCGTGGCGGGCGACATGGCTAGCTTGTGCTCGACACACTCTCCAGTCGACAGGTCGATGGCGAAGTGCGGGCCTCGCGAACCGCAGTCGGATCCTGGCACGACGGTGTCGTTCGTCAGTACCGTGGTCGCGCTCGAATCCGGAGCGTACGAGTCGTACGTCACCTGCGAGGTCGTATCGAGCGGCGGCGTCGTATTCGTCGCGGGAGCCGTAACCGGCGGCGGCATCGCGGCCGCGCACAGCGGCGTGTTCATCACCTTCTGGAACAGAGTCGGGTAGCGAGACATGCTCCAGCAGGCAGCGTTGAAAGTCTTGTTCGGGCCCTGGAACGTCGGGTTCGCTCTGCAGTAGTCGACGATGGGGCTGAACTCGCCCGCCATCTCCGGAGTGAGGCACGACGGGACCTGCGCCATCATCGCGTCGGCGTCGCCAGGACACCCCATCATGTCGAACCCGCCGCACTTGCCCAGAGCGAGGCACGCCGCCGCGAACTCCCAATCGTTCACGCCGGGCGGGGTCTTTCCGAGGTAACACGAACCGAGCCACTGGACGGCCTGCGTGTTCAAGCAACCCTGAGCCTTCAGGTTGGCCTGGAATGCCGGCGTGCAGCCGCCAGCGTTGACAACCGCCTTCATCAGATACCCGATCGCGGCCGGGTCCAACAGAGGCAGAGGAGCGCCAAGGCCCCTCATCGGAGCATGTGTCGAACTGCTTCTGTACGTCATCGTTTTCTCCAGAGCATGTAACTGAGAGCGGCGGCGCCGAGCCCGACAGCGATGGGCAGGCCGAGGTTCATCTTCGCTTGCGCCGCCACGGGCCGAACATGTGCCGGCGGGGGCACATCCATGGTCAGAGCAGGCGGCGCAGGCGGCGCGCTCTGCGCCAGCATCTGCGACTCCAGCGCGCTCTGGAAGGTCACCGGCGGGACGGCGCGCGTCGTCGTGCCCGGCACAGCCACCTGCGCCGCGAAGAGGAGCGCGCCGCCGACAGCAGTCGCTCTCGGCACGAGCGCGAGCGTCTGCTTCGGCAGCTTCTCCATGTCGATGCGCTCACCCCAGTGGAGGAACGCGACCGTCGGAACATCCTTCGCGTCGTCCTGCCGGTAGACCGCTTGCGTCTCGTACGACTGGTACGCCGTGCCGTCCCACATGGCGGCGACCGACGCCTGCGTCATGGGCCCCTTCGTGATGATCGCCACGAACGGAAGCGGGCTGCCGTGCGTGATCTCAGAGACCGCGTTCACCTGCGCGTCTGTGATGCCCCAGACGACGATGTTCGTGTCGGGGTTCTTGATCTCCTCCCAGGAGATGTCCCCGGAGCGCGTCGCCCAGGGCGTGTAGATGCCGAGCGGCTGCAGCTGCAGCGTCGCAGCGACCTCCGCGAGCATGCCCTGCGCGTCCATCGCGCCCAGGGATGTGCCGGGGGGAGCCACTATCATGGGCAGCGAGTCCCAGGCAGCGCCTGCGCCTCCGTGCTCCATGTAGTTGGTCTTCATCACCACGGGGACCTCACTCGCTCGCCCTCAGAAGCCAGCCGGCCGCCGTTTCCCGAGCACGACTCGGCTACCCACATGTCCGACGCGGGAGCGGTTGTCGATGCCCGCCGAAAGAGCGACGTCGGCCGACTGGCTTCTGAGGGGGAGAACTTCATCGCGGACCGCCACCCAGCGACCCCGGTCCGAGGCTCGCGTTCGTCAACGGCTTCATGCACTCAAGCAGCGAGTTCAGGTACGCATCCGGCACGAGCAGGCCGGCGATGTCGTACTCGATGAACGCGATCGGCGACGGGATCGGATTGAAGATCACGCACCGGATCTGCACCGTGGAGCCGCTGCGCGCGTAGAGCGTGTACGGGATCGAGGCCGCGCCTGGCCGCGTCGGCCGCTGCGGAAGAAGCGACGTGCCCGCGCCCGCCGCGCTCGCGAAGTTCGACGCCGCCGCGATGTTGAACCGAGACCCGTTCGCCGCCCCGAGCGCGGCCAAGAGCGCTGGAGGGATCTCCGGGTTGCCGGGAGCCAGCGGCTGCGTGAACGCCTGCTGGAACGCCTGAATCGGCACCGGATCCAGCTGGTACAGCAGGTTGCCCGGCTGCCGCTGGTCGACGCTGATCTGGAAGCCCATGATCGACGAGAATCGCCGCGCCTCGACCGGCACCGTGTCGCCCGCGTCCACGCCGCTGAACCGGTAGATGTCCGGACGGAGATCGAACAGGAGGAGTGTGAAGGTGCTCGGCACCCGGAACGCCCCAAGCTCGAACGCGAACGGCTCCTCCGGGTTCACCGAGTCGAGGAACATGCCCTCCTCGGGCAGCCGACGGTACAGCTGCTCGAAGGGCACGACCTCCGGGTTCACGAGGAGCGTGTTCAGAGCGCCGCCCGCGAGTTGCACGCGCGCCGCACCGCAGGTGGATCCCTCGCCGGGATAGGGCGCGGGAGGCGGAGCCTCGCCGAGCCCCGGATACAGGTACGGTGCCGGGCGGGCGGGCGGCTGGACCGGCGGAAGGCCCAGCCCCGCGATCTGCCTGTGTGAGAGATGCTGGGGCTGGTTCATGTCGCCTTCCTTACGTCAGACGCACCGGGCCCGGCGGCTGGATGATTCGGAAGCCGTGGAGCCCCACGACGAGGATCCCGTCGGGAAGCCGCGTGACCGGATCGGTCGCCGCGTCCGGGTTCTGCTGATCGACGACGCCCTCGTGGACGTCGTACTGGCTCCCAAGGAACGGGAACAGACCGCCAGCGCCGTACCCAGAGGCGTTGCCGGCGGGCGGGTTGTTCACGTGCGTCGGGCGCACCTTCCACTGGATTGTCTCGCCACGCTCGAAGAAGTCGAGCGCGCCCAGCTGGAACGGGCTGTTGATGCTCTCCGAGTAGAACGAGGAGGGGAGCGGGTCGTTCGAGCGCGGGAACGCCGCACCCTGGTTCAGCATCTCGATGGTGCCGTCGAACTCCATCGACCGGAAGGACGAGTGGTTCGAGGGGCTCGCGTAGATCGGAGCGCCTGTGCCGGGAGCCGCGATGCCGACGATCGGCTGGTAGCCCATCTGCCCGTCGTTGAGATCCCAGGCCGAGTGGACCGGGCGGAAGCGACCGAAGGAGCGCCCCTGGAAGGTTGCGCCCTGCTGCGTGGTCGGGTCGAGCTTCGCGAACTGGAAGGCCGACTGGAAGGTAGCGAAGCGCGCGACGGCCACGAACGGACCGTCTTGAGAGATGGTCTTCGTGCCCTGCGCTTCAGCGATGCTATTCGTGCCGATCGGGATCGACACGATGAGGTCGAAGGGAATGCGACGGCCCGGAATCGACTCGATGTACCGGACGTGGTCGTTGGTGTTCCCCCCACCGATGGACTTGCCCTCGACGCCCTGCAGGGCATTCGCGAGGTTCTGCAGGTCGCGGGTGTTGCGCTCCAACGCCTGACGAATCAGCGCGCTGTCGCCTTGCATCCCGCGCACGGCCTCGTTGGCCTGCTTGGCCTGCGATGCCGCGTACCCAGCCTGCTGCTGGAGATTCTGAACGATCTGCTCGAATGTCGCCACGATATGTGCCTCCGGTTGGGAGTACCGGACGGCGGGGCCGAGAGTACATGCTCCCGACCGTCCCGTCCGTACCATCAGTCAGGTCTGTGCCTCCCGGCGGCCCATTGCGGAGCCGGCCGGGAGTCACTGGTTACGTGAAGGATTACACGTAACCGCGCGAGATCACTGGACGTCGCGAGCGAACAAGCCATCGAAGGTGAACTGGATCACCTTGTTGATGCCGTCCGTGGCGTTCAGGTTGCTCTGCAGCGAGAGCATGTTCCGGCCGTTGGACGGGTTCACCAGGCCGTAGGTCGACGCATTCCCGCCATCGGGAAGGGGCGTGATCTCGGCGACGCACTTCACGTTCTGCCGTGGCGGCAAAAGGATGGCTCGGGCCAGCCGCAAAATTGCAGTGTGATCCGGGGTCCCGTTGTTGAAGTGGATGAGGTCCGAGGAACCGCCGAGGTCGCCCCAGAGGCCGCCGCCGTCCGGGAAGTACTTCGTCGGCATGTTCGTGATGGAGAACTTCTCGCCGGTGCCGTAGCTCCAGTGAAGCTGCTCCTCCGCCTGCCAGTACAGACGGTACACGTCCTCGGTCGAACCGAGGTAGTTGCCCGCGCCCGGACCCTTGAGAGCGCCGTTCGGGTCGGGGATGGGGGCCGTGATGCCCGTCGAGAAGAACGCCGCTGCTCCAGCCTGGGAGAAGTCGCCGTTTTTCTTGATGCTGCCGTTCGCGAAGCCTTCTCCGCGAATCATCGGGTTGCGGAACCACGTGAACACGCGCAGGGCGAGCGTCACGTGCGACTGGTCGGACGGCAGCGTCGAACCGTTCTGGAGGTTCGTCAGGGCGTTGATGTCGTCCTGCCGAGCCGCGTTCGTGAAGAGGGACTGCCTCTGGTTCACGGACTGGATGTTGCCACCGAGTCCGGAGGTCCGGACGAGGGTGTCATAGAAGGGTTGATGCACACGTTCGCGGACGTTCGTCAGCTTTGCCATGGTAGTTCTCCTTTGGAGACGGGTTGATGACCGCGGGCCCGTTTTGTCAGGGTGTCGTCCCTGTATCCCGCAGCCGGTTCAACGCCCCGAGGTCCGGGGTCTGTCGCTTGCGCGACGCCTACCGGACCTGGGAGCGAGAGGAAGTGATCAGCCGCCGCTGAGCACTCCGTTCCCACCGGAACCCTGGAGGATCCCTGCGGGAAGCTCGGACTCCGTGTAGTGCGCCTCGGCCGGGGTAGACCCCGCCCAAAGCGGACCGTTCGGGATCCACTGCGACTGGGTCGGTACCGAGTTCTCCGCGAAACCGTCGCCACTCGGCGAGGCCGTGAAGAACTCGCCCATGCCACGGACTCCCCGCGAGCGGCCCATGCCGGAGTGTGCCTGCGTGAACGACCCGAACCCAGCCGATGCCTGCGTGGCACCCTGACCCAGACCAGCGGCAGACTCCGCAAGGTCGAGGACATGGTCCAGGTTCGCGTCCGGACGGATGCCGTCGTCCACGGGCAGCTGGCCCATGTGCGAACGACCCGGCTGGAGAGCGAGCGGGCCCGCCTTCTCGTAGAAGCCCACACCCTGCGTGCCCGGACCGGCGAAGTACTCGCCCATCCCGGACTGCGGGGTGAAGAACTCGCCCATGCCAGAAGCGGCCTGGGTGAACTGAGGGCCGACCGCCCCGATCGGGACGAACTGCGGCATGATCGAGGTCGCGTTCCGAGCGACACCGAGCCCGGCCGCACCACTTCGACGCAGGTGACGAGGAACGTACCGTCCGCTACCGCGCAGCGCGGACGCTGCACTGTTCGAGTAGCCTTCGAGGTACGAGAGCGCCTTCGTCTGATCCGAGGCGAGGAGCGCTGTCCGGACGACAGACTCCAGCCAGGAGACCATCATACCGGCACCGACCGCCATCCGTGTCTCGGCCTTTCCGGGCACCATGGAGACGGCCGCGATACCGGCAGCGCCGACCACCGCACCGGTCAGGGGCTTCGCCCACTGTCCGATGACGGAAATCTTGCCGTCGGCAGTCATCAGCGCCATGCCCGCGAACTTGGTGCCGTCCGCCGAGACCAGTGCCTTCGCCACTACGCCCGTCAGGGCCTTGTGGATGAAGAAGCCGGTCAGGACGAGCGCGCCCGTCTTCAGCAGCGTCTTGAGGTCGCTGGCGAAGCCGTTCATCGTGTACCGACCGCCGCGACGACGGTTGGCGATGAAGTACAGTCCTTTGCGCAGACGACGGACCTTGCGGCGACCGATCCTGCGCGGCATGCGAACCCTGCGCGACTTTGATCGACGGGACTTCTTGCCCGCCTTGGACTTGCGCTTGCCCTTGCGACTAGGCTTCGCGCGGCCAGCGGCTCGCGCTGCCTTGTTCCGCTTGCGGGTAGCCGCTGCCTTACGGGCAGCCTTGCTCCGCTTCGAGGACTTGCGGGCTTTCTTCTTGGGAGACTTCTTGCGGCCAGCGGCTCGCGCTGCCTTGTTCCGCTTGCGGGTAGCCGCTGCCTTACGGGCAGCCTTGCTCCGGGAAGCCTTGCTCCGCTTCTTGCCCTTGCGGGAGGCGGCCTTCTTCTTCTTCTTCTTCTTCTTGCTCTTGTTCTCGTACATGTGGCCTGCTCCCGAGTTGGGGGTAAATGCGTCCCAGCCTGCTTCTGCGCGCTTGGCAGCTGCCTTGCGCCGAGCCGCGATTCGCGTCTTGGCCTTCTGGTAGGCGCCTTCGGTCTTGTAGTCCTTGGCGCTGATCGCTCCGGCGATGGCCCACGCCGGAATCTTGCGAAGGGCCTTGCCCTTGCTGCGCGTCATGTAGCTGAGCACCCGACCGCCGCGACGCGGGTGGGACAGGCTCGCGCGACGATACGGACCGTAGGCGACGCGCACGCGCCGCTTCGTCTTGCCGCGACCCTGTGTCCGGCTCTGCTTCGGCCACTTTCGCTTCACGGCGGCACGCTTGCGCCTTGCCACCTTCTCAGGCGTGTTGCGCGCCGCCTCCGCGATCTTCATCTTGTCGATGCGGATCTTCGCCTTCTCGATGGCCTTCTTTTCGCGTTGAGCAGCCGCCTCGGCCTGCGTCTTCGCGCGCTCGACGCCCTTCTGAGCAGCCGCGTACCGCTTCTCGGCGGCCTTGATCCGCTTCTGCGCCGCCTTCACGGTCTTCGAGATGCGAGCGCGGCGAGCAGGAGTGGAAGCAGGCGCGGCGGCGGCGGCGGGGGCAGAAGCAGCAGCCTTCCGGGACTTCCGAGCCTTCTTCGCCGGGCCGTAGATCGTCTCGTGCGCAGCCGCATACGCGCGAGCCTCGGCGCCGGTCGGCGGACGCTTGTTCCGGCGCATCGACGCGGCACGGCGGTTCTTGCTCAGTGCCCGCATCCCAGTACCGACAGCCCTGGCTTGCTTGCCCCTCCGGCGAACCTCCGCGAAGTGTTTGGCGCGAGCTTTCTTCGAGTGGGTGGGCGCTGAACCAAGACCAGCGTGCCGGTGGCTGCGCTTGCGCGCCGTGTTCTCGTTCATCTTCCGCACGAAGGCGGCTCGGTGGACGCTGTTCGATTGCATGCTTCCGCTCCTGTTTTCCATGAGCCGCCGAGCACGGGCGACACGCTCGGCTCGTGAAAGGCCGTGAGTTGCGGCGCGAGCAGAGCCATGGGCCCGTGCGTACGCTCCGGGACCGTTGACCGCTGAGAGCGTCGTGACGCCCATCGGATTCGGGCGGTAGCCCTTCGGGCGCGGCGCCATCCGGTACGCCCCGACGTCCGCCTTGCGGATCGGGAATGCGCGACCGTATGCCTTGTGACTTGCCACTTCTTCCGACTCTTCTTGCCGACCCCGCAGCGGGGCCCTGGCAAGGCGTCGGGAGCGCCTGGCTAACGATTCGGAGCCTACCGAGCGCACATGCGCCGGTCAAGAAAAACTTGAGCGGACATGTTTTCCTCGGTAATTCTGCATCTCGTAAATTCAACGAGGGGCCAATGAACATCCTCTATGGCGCGTGCGGGGCCGGAATGGGCCACGTCATGCGATCCGCCGTGCTCGCGCAGCATCTGCAGGAAGCTGGGCATCAGGTGACGTTCGCGTCACACGACGGCGGGCTCCGGTACCTGAAGCACCGCAAGTGGCGCACGATCCAGGTCGCTGGGTTGACCGGTTCCAAGGTAAGCCGCAACGCGGTCTCACCGCTCGGGACGCTCGTCTCCAGCGTCATCCAGATGCAGCGGGGCTCCAGGAGCAACCTGCTGGCGTCCGTGGAGATGACCACGCTGATGCCGGACGTCGTGATCACCGACTTCGAGGCGACCGTCGCGCGCTACGCGATGCTGATGAACAAGCCGCTCATCGCCGTGGATAACTTCCACTTCCTGAACCACTGCCGGCACCCGAGTGCGCTGATCTCCTCGGACTACTCTGCCGCATCGTTCATGTACTCCGTCTGCGAGAGCCGCATCCCTTTCGCACACAAGTACCTCATCACGACCTTCGCGTCGGCTCCAGTTCTTCGGCCCACGACGACCCTGCACCTGCCTATTCTCCGGCCGGAGGTACTGCGGGCGAAGACAGAGGCTTCGTCGGGGGAACACCTTGTCGCGTACTTCAACGACAAGGCGGACCATGCGTCGATCGCAGAGGTGCTCAAGACAGCCGGCATGCCGGTGCGGCTCTACGGCTCGACTCGCGCGCCAGCGACAGATGGACCTGTCACGTTCTGCGAGTTTTCCGACGCGGACTTCATCCGAGACGTCGCCACATCACGCGCCGTCATCGGCGGCTCCGGGTTCACCTTTATGACCGAGGCAATCTTCCTCGGGAAGCCCATGCTGGCCCTGCCGTACGAGATGCAGTTCGAGCAGATCCTCAACGCGAACTACCTGGAGGCTCTCGGTTACGGAGAGCGGTGTCACAGCCTGACCCCAGAGTCGCTGCGTTCCTTCTTGGAACAAGTTCCCCGCTATGCCGGCAAACTTCAGGGATTCCGGCACGACGGCAACCGTGAGCTTTTCGCGTCCGTTAACCGAGCGATCCGGGAGGTCGCCTGAGCGGCGCGCGGCCGCGGGTCAGCGTCGGCGCATGTAACTGACGAGAAAAGCCGCAGTAAACGCGACCCCGCCGACGAGCGCGACACGTCTCCCCAGAGAAGAGGGGCGCTTCAGCGCCGCGCGTGCCTGTGTTCGGAAGCAGTCGATCTCGTTCCACTTCGGCTTGACGGCTGGATCGCACATGCTGACCCAGCTTTCGACGGACTGCTGCGTGTACCCGTGCCGCTCGTACGGCGACATGAGCGCGTACTTCAACTGCTCAGGCGGCACCTTCGCCGGATCGACGCCTGCCTCTTGCAGCAGGATCAGAAGGTACGCCCACTTCCGCGCGTCGCGCTCCGTCTGCGCCGTTTCGGCTCTCGCTGCCACGGCGGTGCGCACAGACACGGGAACATCGCGTACCGGCATCAGCGACCCCCTCTACTACGGAGCGCGAGGATGGCAACCAGTGCGGCCCCAGCAGCGCCGACGCCAACCATGAGCTTCGTGCGTTTGCTTCGCGCACGCTCTTCGGCCTCACCGAGCGCGCGGTTCATGCGTTCGCGGAAACAGTCCGCTCCGGCATCGCACCCGAAGAACCAGTCGAGCGCTTCCGCCGGATCGATGTCGCGTGCCTTGAGCGCGGCCCAGACCTGCGCGTCGGTAGCGCCCGCAGGAATATGCAGACCGAGAGTCAGCCACTGGCGCGCTTGCGCCAGCGCGCCCAGGTATATGGCTAGCTCTTGGAGTTCCTGTACGGACTCCATGTGCTCAAGACTTTGTCCCTCGTCAGCCATCTTCTGCGTGACGATCGCATCGACCTGCGCATGCGTCGGGGGCGGCTGCGGCGCATTGGAGGCTGCCGTTTTCGGCGCGAGGATCGCGTCTGCCGCTGGCTTCGGAACAACAACAGGGCGCGGGACTCCGCTTCCGTCCACTTTCCATTTACAGATCGCATCTGGCTGACACGGAGTGCTGCTGGAGAGAATAAATTCTCGATCGCACCAGTAACTCAGCGTGCGGCTACTGCCGTTCTGGACGGATGTTTGCGTGACCTCGACGACGTTGGCAACGCCGCTCCAGGCGTTCATTCCGTCCTGCAGAGTCATCAGACATCCGGCTGGGTCGCCACCGTTCAGGAGCGTGCTCGTAAGACGCGGAACAACGTCCCACGCAAGAGACTGAGCGGACTTGCGATCCTTCGGGGCCTTCGTCGCCTGCTCTCGCACAAGCGTGTTGACCACGAGAGCAGCCAGCAAACGCGCCGAGGCGATTTGCCCATTCCAGATTGCTGCGATGAGAGGGTTGGCCGGCACGTAAGTGCGGTTCGCGTCGGTCCACTGGTACGCGCTGGCGCTGCCATACGGGATAAGACCACGGACAGCGCCGGCCTTCCCGCTGATCAATAAATCGACAACCTCGGTAGCCAGGCGTTGAAGCTCAGCAAGTCCGACGCCTCCGCTGAGATAGTCGTACTGCCCAGCTACGGGCAGCGGCATCTCAACCCATCCACCTCCAAGGCCAGAGAAGCTCATCGCTTGCTCCAGATCAGGTACGCGGCGGCAGTCAGCAGTCCGAGCCCGGCGACGCCAGCGGAAGTGAGACGCACCTCCGCTTTCTCTTGCTGAGACAGAGCGCTAACGACTGCCAGAAAATCTTTCTGTTCCTGCGTCAGCGTTGGTTTCTGCACGGCGGCGCTCATCGTCTGCTTCTCCTGGAGACGGCCCACCCAGCGAGGGCGGCGCCTCCGGCAGCTAGAAGGCTGTAGTTGAGCATGTCTCTGTGCTCCGCGCCCTTTCGCTTCGCCTCGCGAATCGCCGTACGGAACGAAGCGGCTCGGGCCGCGACCGCTCGTACGGCCGCTCGCTGTTGCGCCGCGCTCGCGACCTTCCATTGATTGCCCGTCAGTTCCTCCATCTGCCGCTGGATCTTGTACTGCGTGATGTTGGACAACACCGTTCGAGTCACATCGCGCTGCACGAGCGCCGACGCCGCCGCTGCCTGCTGCAGCGAACCGGACAGGTACGTCGCCCATTGAGGCGTCATGCAGTCGCCGACGCTCTCGCCAGCGCTGCCGGTGGTCCGCACGCGCCCGATGAACTGCAGGTACTCCTCATCGGAGTGCACCACGCCTTCCCAGTGCGGCTGGGTACGCGAATCCATCTGGCTCCCCTGGTACGCGCCGTAGCGCTGCACCCACATGTTCAAGCGACCGGCGAGCTTGTTGTCGTAGCCGGTCCCGGTCTCCCGCGCGTATTCCTCGCCGTACATGGCGAGAACGATCTGATACGGCGTCACGTACCGGCG
>Ga0315278_10003075_pt1 | contig 14902 bp, 12 predicted proteins | sample YL17G06_0_MG_FD_203880 | JGI IMG/M metagenome (GOLD analysis project Ga0315278, IMG submission 203880) | Sediment microbial communities from Yellowstone Lake, YNP, Wyoming, USA - YL17G06_0 | ecosystem: Environmental > Aquatic > Freshwater > Lake > Sediment | place: USA: Wyoming | collected... | reverse complement strand
CGCTTCCTGCGTCTCCATGGCTACTTTGAAGAACGGACGGTCGTCCTTTACGGCGTAACCGAACTTCAGGGAGTGCTGATACGCTTCCCCCGCCTCTTTTCCGAAGAGCGTCTTGAAGTCCTCGGTCGAGCTGTCCGGTGTCAAAAAATGCACCGTGGGAACAGCGGCAGTCTTGACGGCGTGCGGGCGCAATGCGGCCGTGAGGTCGGCCATGTCGTAGTTTTCGGAAGCGAACTTCAGCACTTTCCTGTTTGTTGTCAGGATCTTGTGGAAGGCTTCCTTGACGTAGTTCGGTGCCTGGTGCAAGAAGCCCGACAACTTGGAGCCCCGGGCCGAGGCGTAGGTGTAGCGGCCGGCGGCCGGGGGGATGACCAGGTTGCGGATGTCGACATCCGTCACCATGTCACGCGGCGGCTTGATGCCCTCACCCATGACGCCCAGGTTGGAGCGATCGATCTCGCTCAACCACCCTGGCTGCAGCGGCAGGAAGATCCCGTTCTCTTTGTCGAACATGATCTCCACGGGCTTGATCTGGTTGTTGGCCAGCACGACTGGGATGTGTAGTGTCTTGCCATTTCGGTCCAGGACAAAAACGCCAACGGCCGATCCGCTGTCGAGGTCGGACGTCAGAACCTGGAACGTGACTATCTGGCTGACCAGGTCAGGGTAGCGTGAGGTGAGTACTTTTTGGGCCATCTGCCCGAATCCGTCCTCGAAGAGATTCTTGGCATCTTCTCCGGTAGGCGGGGGCTGCATCATTGCCTGGGTGTTCGGTGAAAGTGCTGGCATCTCTAACCTCGCAAAAGTCGTTTCGACAACTGGTAGACAATCGGTGGAATTGCAGCCATTGCGGCATAAGTCGCAAAGCCAGGCACCATGTATTTCAGGCCTTCCATCTTGTCAGGGACGTGCTGCATCGCATCCAGTGATGCTCCTGCTTCTTCCAACAACGTCGGCGCCGCCAACCCAATTGAGATTGCAGTGAGCCTATCAAATGCCTGGGCTTGCGCTGCTCCTGGGGCAATGAGCGCAGCAACAGCGGCAGCAGCCGGGAGAGCACCTAACGTATTAATTTTCCATAACTTTCGGGAAATACTTTGCAGCGTTTTGTACGCTGAGCTCGCAGTGGATATGCTCTTGGCGTGGCCCAACTCATGCGCCATAACCGGAATCTTTGGTTCATCTACGGAGACGAGATTTTGCTGCGGCAAGTAGGCGCCGCCGCCCAGTCCGGTGGGCCCTACGCGCAACCTAGTTTTTGCGAGCGCAGGGCTGTCCTGCAATTCTTCCCGCAAAAATTGTCCGATTTCTTGCAGTTGCGCTGGGTCCAGGGGGTCATGGGTTGCTTGCATGTGTTCTCGTAGTTGGCCCATGCCAGATGGCTGTGCGAGGGTACCAAGGGTAGTCAAGAGGATCGGTGGCGACATATTTCCTCATCACTGTGGAACCGACAACACCTTGGTTTCCTTCTCCGCTGCTGGTTGCCCTTGGTTTGGTTTCTGACTTCGCTGCAGCAATACCGCAATGCGGCGTGTGTACTCGTTCTCCTCTTTCTGCGTCTGCTCGTCTGGAGTCGAGAATAGGTCTTCTCCCAGCTTGCCCATCACGGCATTACGTACCATCCCCAGGCCGATACGCTTCCCTGCGTAACGGATTGCGTCAGTGGGCGCCATGGCCACGGATTGTCCGCTACCGAGCCATGTTGTGAACGCGCCGAAGGGCGTTTCGAAGTGCGGCTTCCTTCTTCTCTTCTTTGTCATCGCCGCCCTCTTCTTTCTTCTCGTCTTCCTTCTTCTCGTCCTTCTTCTCGTCGTCCTTCTTTTCGCCGTCGTCCTTCTTCTCGGACTCGACGTACTCGGCGAGGCCCGGGGGGATCTCGGCGGTCTTGCTCATGTACATCGCGATCTGGTCCCGGGACACGGGGTCCTTGCTCATGAGGTAGCGGATCGCGGCGAGCTTCTCGAACTGGCTCAGCCGGGGCGGCAGGTACTGGGCGTACTTGTTGGCCACGAGCTGGAAGTTGTGCAGGTAGGCCTGCTCGGCCGCGGTCTTGGCCGACTGCTCGATGACGGTGTTGGTTCCGGCGGAACCCTTCGGACCCATCGTCCCCGGGTGCGGCTGCTCGGTACCCACCGCGGCGGCGGCGATCTCAGCGGCCATCTGCGAATTGCCAACTCCGCTGACACCCACGTTCGCGTAGCCAGGCCCGCCGGGGCGGTTGGCCGCGTCAAGAGCGACCTCGCCAGTGATGGCGTTTTCGACTGGCGTGCCATCGGGCATGATGGTCGTGGCCGCAAGCTTGCGGATGAGGTTGATGAGGTTCGGGCTCGCGCTCTTGATGGCCTCGATAGCCGAGTTGGTTCCGCTGGACGCCACGGGACCCATCGGCTTCGGATGCGCGCCTTCCTGCGCGGTGGCGCCGGTGCCCGAGGCTGCCTGGTTGCCCACGCCGCTCACGCCCTGATTCGCATAGGCGTCGCCACCCGGGCGATTCTTGGCATCGAGCTCGGCCTCGGCATTCACCGAGTTCTTCTGGTCGTTGGTCTGCTGCGGATCGGTCCCGGTGATGGTCGATCCCTCGGCGAACTTCCGACGGAGCCACATCGCGGCATTCCGCACGCTTGCCGTCTTGCCCGCGGCCTGCTCGGCCACCTGCGCGGCGGCGCCAGCGTGCTGTGCGCTCTGAGCCAGAGCATCCGCCAGATCCGTGAGATTGGCAGCAAGCTCCGCGGTCGTCTCGGGCGGGACTTCTCCACCCGGACCGCCAGGAACGTCCTGGGGCATTGTCTCATCAGCCACTGCGTCGGCCGCTTCATTGGCCATGTCGTCGTCGGCAAACTTGATCAGTCCGGCCTGGCGAAGAGCGTCATTGACCCCGCGGGTGTATGCTTTGTTCAGCATTCTATGACTCCTTGTTGAAGTGAATTGGTCACTTTTTATTTTTACCAATTGACGACGTAATGGTAGTTCAACCCCTTGGATTACTCAAGCAATTTGTCAGTACCGTCCTCCCTGTCCCTTACCGAACTCTGCTCCATACGCAAATGCTGGCGCAGGGTGGGTACCGTGAATGTTCGAGACCTGCCCCGTTTGTACACCCTCTAGGATACTTTCTTTCAGGTGTCGGTGCCCGAGTCGGGCCATCCAGTCGGGATTCAGCAACGGGTTGCGGGTAAGCGGACGCATGAAGAACGAGACCTCCGGTGGACGGCGAGACACAACCACCTCGTGAACCTTATTCGCCGCGAGTTCTTTTGCGATCTCGGGAGTGACCACCGTCCCAGCCAGGTGATGCAGATGCCCTCGTGCCAGCACGTGCCCAACGGAATCTTTTACCCCGACCTCGTCGACATCCTCGGCAAGACTTTTCATGAGCGTGGTGTAGTTCACCACCTCTCCCGGGTGAAAACGCTTCTCGGGGTCGTGTTCGATCCGTACGTAGTTCAGGTGCGAACGGGCGAGCACCTCGAAGTGGCGTTTGTCCAAATCCGAACCACGGTCCTTGAAGACATCGTGCATTCGGTCTACCAGGTACCGTCTTCCAGCGCCCAAGCCCTTGTACTGGACAATCTCATCGGGGCGCGGCAACCCGTCAGACAACGCATCTCCCGGAGTCACCCGATCACCTGATTTGACGATGGGGCTCAGGTGTGGCGGAACGTAGAATTTGTTCTCCCCTACTGAAATATTGAACCCGCCTTGGGGAGCTTTGTCTACGGACTCTACTTTTCCGTTGATGGAAGACAAAGTCGCCTTGTTCAGGAAACTCTTTGGAATATCAACGAGTTGTTGTACCCCACGGAGTCCTGGTACCAGGTTGCGGGCGTCCTTTTCGCTGCCAGCGCGAATGGCATGTCGCGCACTAATGACAAACTGCGTGATGGGTTCGGTCATGGCCTGTGCAGACCGGATGCCCACGTTGGTACCCAGCGTGTGCGGCTGCCCTTTCTCGTCCAGGCCGTAGCATTTTTGGCAGATGCCGTCGTTCAACTCACAAGTCATGGGGGAACGCACCATGACCTTATCCAGTTTGCTACGTAGCCGCGTTGCTACCTGCGGCGTGATGAGCGCGTTCTTCGGCAAGCCCCCTTCGGCGCGCGCGAGGTACCGATCGGAAATATTGGCGTCTTCGGTGTTCATCATGATCCCGTTGCTGGTTCCACAATCTTCCGACAGGATCATCTGGTTGTTCATATTGTTGATGAATACCTTGGACGCAGCTCCGGGCTCAACCACCGCCACCCGACTTTGGGTGAGGTTCTCTCGAGCCTCCACGGACGAAAGCCAGTGCTCCCCTGACCGCAATCCTTCAGCAAATCCTCGCGGGATGAAGTAGGGAAAAGGTTTTCCAGTAACGGGGTCCTGGGAAAACATCTGGCTGTTTGCTGTACGGGTCAGCTGGATTGCTTTTCCTCGAGCCCCCGCGCGCATTGTTTCTCCCATGCTGCCCGGGTGCTCGGGGGCAAGCTTGAGGATATCTTCGCTTGCCTTGTCGATGAGAGTGCGCCGTTTCCCATCATCTGTCATCCCTTTGATATGGGCCATGGTTGCGCTAGTGATCTTTTTTACCCGAGGGTCTGGCGTGATGTCATCCAAACCAATGGACATTCCCTCGGTGGTAGCGAGCTCGTGTCCCAAGTGGCGCAAGCCGTCAATTCTCGTGGCGGCGTCCTGTGGATCCCGGCGGGACATGGTGTATATTTTTGCGTAGAGCTGCTTCTGGGTCATGGGCCCCGTGACCTGCATGTCCCCAGGAAGTTGCTCGTTTACCAGGTATTGTCCGAAGGTTTGCGCCATTGCGCGCTCACAATCCATACGACGATGGATCAGCGTGTGTCAGCCCAAGAGTCGAAAGTGTGTCGTAGCCATGGGGGCCGGACTTCGACCAGCGCATGTTGTCAGGCGGGTCCTTGGGGTCATCTTTTCGGATGGCGCGGAGGCCGCCTTTCCGTACGGCGTCTGGCATCGACGACAGCGTTGCGGCCAGGGCCTCTGCTGGTAGGATTAGCTCAGCGAGTTTGGCCAATCCATTGGTACGCAGTGCAAGTGACAGCCCGATATTGTATGCGTGTCGGTTGTTCATTTTGCCTATTTCTTCAGTGCTGCTTTGGCTCGAGTATGAGCGTGCTTGCGGCTACCGAATAGCTTCTTCCCGAGAAGTTCCCAGAGACCAGTTGCAGCAGTTCCAGTTGTCAGGCCGGACAGTATTGCTTTCCACCACACGCCGCCGACAGCCAGATCCGCGCCCACCGACGCAGCGACTCCAACGCAAACGGCAATGGTTGGCAGGTAAGCATTTGGTAGAGCTGTCCAAACAAACCCGAGCAACCAGATGAGCAGCATGATCACCAAACCTACCACGACGCCCCACTCGCGCGAGTGTGCAGCGTTCACAATCAACTCAGTTTGGGTTCCGAGGTCCTTCACTCCGGAGGCTGGCGGCGGACCGACAGGAAGTTTTTGCAGCTCCGGAACCGGGGCGGGAGGAAGAGCCACAGCCACTGGCGCCTTGGGTATCTCTTTTCCTGTCGCAGTGGTGGAGACCCGGATCGTAGGTTTCTTCTTCTCGTGGTCTTTCGTCTCTGCCTTTGAAGTGGTGAGGCCACTGCACAATACCAGCAGGAATGCGAGAACAACGGAAGCCAATTTCATGGTCCGGTCTCCTTGTAGGTTAGCGGGTTGCGTAGGCACCCTTGGGCTGTGCTGCCAGGTTGTTTTGCAAGGCTGGTCGATTTCGCGCCATCGTTTGGTTCATACCCTTGTACTTGCGTGAGAGGTTTTTAGCCATGTTGGGGTTCATCACGTTGTGCCCCATCTCATGACTACCCAATCCGACAGCATTGCGAAGATTGGGAGTTTGTTCCCAGAGGTATTTCCCTGCGTCGCCCAGCATCCCTGCCTCTTTGATCCCAGCCTGTTGCAGTGCGAGCTCAAATCCCAGTTTGTACATTTGGTCATTCATGGCATAATCCTAGTCAATTAGTGTTGTAGGTACAACTAATTATCTCATGCGTTCCCGGATGAACGCAGTCACTTTTGCCTCACGCTTCTTCCTGCGCCACTCGTCGATTACTTCAGCTGCTGTCTTGGTGATTCCCCACTGCTTCTCCTTGGTGCGGAAAAGCGTGAACTGTTCCCCACTTGCCCGGCGGAACTTCACTCGGTTGTCCCCGGCGGACAGTACGGTCACCGGCTCGTTGGTGTGCATCGTTACCTTCCCGGCCCCGTACGTCCCCTTGGGTATTTTCCCGGAAAAGGTGGTAGCGTACTCCCGGGTGTGGGTAGGCTGCTGGATGGCCAGCTGCATCACCCCGCGCTTCGGGAGCTTGGCCTTGGGGATGGCCCAGCTGTGGGCTTTGTTCCCCTTGGGCGGGATGAGTCGCAAGTCGAAGTGGGTACCTGCCTTGTCGGCGTCGTGCTTCTGGATGGCCAGCGTCCAGGGCTGCGGGTTCTTCACTTTGGGTATCTTGTGGATCTTGCGATTCGCTGGGATGCCAGGGGCGAACTCTTTGCGGGCGGCAGCCAGTTTTTCCATGGCCTGCTTCACCCGCCAAACCCGCGCCCTAGGATTCCCGCGCGCAGCGGCGCCAGTATCTTCCCACCCGGCCTTCTGATGCGCTTTTTGGGAAGCGATATTGTCCCGGTGCAAGTACGAGATGGCGCTGGGGTTCTTCTTCGCATACTCGGCGAGCACTTTGGCAGCCAGGCCTTTACCGCGTGAAGCCTGGGCAACGTAAACGAACCCAGTGGACGGATGCCCGAACCTGGTTTCGTTGGGGGCCATGAAGCCCACGACCTCGCCCTTGTCTTCGATGGGAGTGACTTCGCGCTTGCCTTCTTTGATCTCGCGCAGGGTCTTCTGCCCGTAGGTACGGGTGGCCCACTTGTCTTTGGAGACTTCGTCGAGAAGGGCGGGAGGTAGAGAAGTCATAGCTTCTTTCTTTCTCGGGCGTTTAATCTCAGTACCTGGGATCGAACGGAATCGCTTCACGCCTGCAGCAGCTTCTCCGGCTAATTCCTCTGCGCGCAAACGCTCTTGAAACGGGTCGATTGTAGGGTCTCGTTGCAGAGAGCGTGCTACAAGTTGGTCAATTGAACGTTGACGGCCGGTATCGATGAGAATGCGCCGGTGTGGTGCCAGCATTTTAGGATCTAGGTCCATTAGTTGCCAACCTTCGATGAGATGCGGAGTTTTCCTGGCGAGAGCTTCACGCATTATCCGGTTTTCAATATTGACCAAACGATCCTGAGCCGTATGAAAGTCTTCCGGGGAGAAGTTGGGTTCTAAAGATGGAGTGCCGTTTTCAAGTTGTTTCAGGTAAGCACTCATGCGTTGCTTAGCATCTATCATCTGCCGCCAGGCAGTTTGGCGCTCGGGTACGGAGTCAATGTGGATTGATGGTAACCCAGTCTGTTTTTCTAACTCTCTGAGGTAAGTCGTCTTGCCTGAACCCGGGCGACCAGTGATGAGAGTGTGTTCAGCCTTCTTTTCTCGCATCCTCTCCAGAACCTTCGCCACGCTGAAGTCCTTCTTCTGCGCACCGGCTAGGTCCTCCAGCTTCACTGGCGCGCTGACCAATCCAGTGTCAGCGTTGATGCTGTAGGGGGATCGTATCGAACCCCGAAACTTGAGCGGGGTAGTGTCCAGTCGTATCTTACCGGGGCCGACGGGCTGAAAGTATACGTCGTGCCGTTGGGCCAGTCCGTCGAGAATTTGCTTGGTGAGGTTTCGAGCGTGGTCGACACCGACGGGTGCGTCCAGCTTACCTTCAACGTAAAACCCACGTCCCCCACTGAAACGGACCGAGACGTCTCGCACTTCAGGGCGGCTTTGCATCGTTTTAGCCACCGTTTCAGTAATCTTCTTTGTATGGCGCCAATCGACTCCTTCCTGAGGGTCGATGTCAGCCAACAGGACGTCGGTCTTCCGTCCGAAAGTCGGATGCACCTCTGACAGTCGCTTGGCATTCCACTTGTCCAGTTGCTCCTTGTTGAGTCGGATGAGCTCGCCAGCTTCGTCTTTTCGTCGGAGCACTGTCTTGTCTGCCGTAAAGCTCTGTCGTAGGATTGCTTCACGGTCGCCGACCGCGTCAAGAATCTTCTTTTGGACCGCTGGAGTGCTGTAGTACTCATGGACGTCTTTCTTGGTCAGCTTGGCAAAGGGCGAGTCGATGATAACTTCGTCCCAACGCTTGGGGTCCTTTTCTTGAACCATGGAGGCAGCTCCCTTTACTCTGACTCGTCAGCCATGATGAGCGGGACCAAACCCAATGCCGGACCAAACTCACCCAGAGGTCTGGCATACGGAGCTAACCCTCGAGAGCGGCGGATGAGGTTGACGATTGTTGGAGTTCCGCCACCTATCACTGCTCCTGCTGCTGCTCCGCGGAGGGCGGCCTCTCCCATCTCTTCTCCGGGTTTGCCTTGCAAAGCGGCTGCACCGGTCAGACCCAGTGAGCCTATTCCCGCGCCCCACGCAGCGTCGCTCAACACGTTAGCCAGCTTGTGCAAGCCGGCTGCTTCGAATGCAAACTTGACCACCAAGCGCTTGTCCATTAGCCGATCTCCACAGGAGTGCTCAATGTGATTTCCCCGCGATGATACGCCTCCATGGCCTCTGCTTTCGACTTAAACTTTTGCGTCCGTCCGCTGGCCTTCGCGGATGTCGCGCGGAACAGTGCTGCCGTTGCTTCGTGCTGCGGGGCCACTGTCGTCTGCGACTTCCACTGGTCGCCGAGCAACATTTTCGACAGTGTCAGCTCCTTGGCTTCGGCAACCGCATCAGGCATGATGGGAACGTGTATTTGCATACTGTCGCCGTCGAAATCCCCGGCTTGTATGGGAGCCAATAGCTCATGAATGCGAATGGATTTGCCGGGCACCAACTTCGGGTACGCCGCTAGCACATTGTAGCGGCGCAGCGATGGCGCGCGGTTGAGTAGGATGGGTCGTTCTTTCACTTCCTGCTGCAAAAACTCTCTGGCCACAGGGTCTTGTTTCTCTACCAAACCTTTGGCGTCGAGCGCTTTGTATCCGCGCTGCACCATGCGCTTGACCACGAACGGCTGGTACATCCTCCAGCCCATGTCTTCGGGGAGACCCACCTCGTCCATTCCGAGCGTTGCATCCGGCACGATGGTCCCGCGTCCGCTGACGTCTTGCGTCTTACGCAGCAGCCTGGATTGGAAAAAGCCCTGCTTGGGCGTTTTGCCCGCGATGTTGGCAAGGAACCCTTGAACACCGCGCCCCCGCGCCTGTGGGCTCACAGGATCCGCGAGCCCGAACAGCGCCTTGGTCGCGTCGTAGAGGTGCTTCCGCGCATCACCCTGATCTGACTTCGGTAAGTCCCGAGACTTGGACAGTGCGTCGTTGGCGATGATGAGGTCGCGGTAGAGATAGTTCGCGTCTCCAACTTGTAGATCCCCAGTCCGGCCCGGTGTGATGGGCCGGAAGATGGGAGGTATGACTGGGATTTTGGACAGAACGTACGCCTCGTGGGGCTCGAGACCGGACACTTTCAGACCTTCCAGGTACTTCATCTTCTTGATGAGGGCATCGCGATCGGCCCCCTTGGCGTCTTCCAACTGCGCCCGGGCGTCCTTGGCCATCTTCGCTACATTCAATTCTTTCAACTGCTTACGTATCTGCACGCCGCCGTCTTCGCGAACCGCGCGCGTGAACTCGGCCTGGGGCATTCCCAGGAGGGACCGCACGGGCTTCTCGAAGATGGGATTGACGATGGGCTCGTCCAGCATGATTTTCGACCACTTGGTACCAGTTGTCCCACCTGTAGCTACTGGGTCGAAGAGCCCGCCGGCCTCGGGCCGGAGGTCCTTCGCGCGCACTAGCAGCGCGTTGGAGATGGTCGTCGGGGCCATCTGCCCGATCTCCTTGTCGGTGAGAGGTGACAGCCGTAAGTACCTGTCTGTCTTATTTATTTTCACACCAGCGCCCGCTAGCATGGTGCCGAACTTGTCGTAGGCGAAGGTTGTTTTCGGTTGCGGGAGTGGCAGGCCCAGCTGGTAAGCTCGCCAGAACTCATCGTTCTTCTGACCCTTGAGCGTTGCTGCTTCCCGTAGAATGTTCTTCGCCCCGTGCGCAAGCAGTGCGTTTACTTCCATCGAACCTAGCGCCTTGGCGCCCTCGGGCCCGCCGCCGGACGGCTGCTGGTTTACGTCGTAGTCCTCCACCCCGCGCGCGGAGTAGTTGGTCTCGGTGGACTTGAACAACTTCAGCGTGTACTGAGGACCGACCAGAACTCCAGGGATCTGCTTCCCGGAGACAGGGTCGTAGACAGTCTCCTTGTCCTTGACCCCGTGCTTCTTGAGCAAGTCCTTGGCCCACTGCACGTTGTCCTTCTTGGAAAAGTTGTCCACCATGATGGGCTTCCCCATCTTTTCGGCCACTTTGGCCACCGCGGTCTCGAGCACCTGCGCGGGGTTAATCCGGCTTACAACGCCGGCCGGCGTCACGGCTACGTCGATGGTCCGTCCGGTTTCGTCCTTGAGCATCCGGTCGTCGGGGACTATTGTAGACACAACACCCTTGTTTCCATACCTTCCGGCGATCTTATCTCCTACATGTAGTTTTTCTTTCGTCTTGATGGTCATCCGGATCTTTCCGCCGGTCTGGAGCACGTCCGTTACCTCGCCCGGGGTGTCGTGATCCCATATGACAGAACTGTCCCTAAAAGGTTTCACCAGGGACTTGTGCAACTTGCCCAGCATGGCCGACTCCGGGGAGAGAGCCGTCTTGCGCAATGCGGCCACCAGGAGGTCCCCCTTGTTCACAGTGGTACCCGGCTTGACCACGCCCCCTTCGTTCAAATTTTTATAATTCTCAGCCGTGTACATGTTGCCGTAGTACGTACGGTGGTTCTCGCGGTCAGCCTGCATGTCCTTCTCGATATCCATCCCTTTTTTGTACATATGTCGAGAGGTTAGCTTATCCGCGGCGCTCTGGGAAACGACGATGGCGTCATTGCTGTTGAGCCCCCGCCAGGGCAGGTAGGCCGTGCGCAGGTTCCGCCCGAGAGACAGCGTCTTGTTCTTGATGAACGCGTCCGTTGCCAGGTGCTCATCTTCTTCTACGTGGTCGCCCGGTTTCACAATCACTGTGTGGTCCAAATACGTCTTGGCGGCCAGGGGAAAATTCCTGTGGTATGAGACTTTTACAGCATCCCCCACTGCTGCTGTCTTTCGCTTGTCGGGTTTGATGTAGATCACCCCGTCATGTACCTTCTGGACAGTTCCCGCTACGGGCGAGCGCGGGACGATGAAGTCGGCCATCATGTTTTCCATGGACCGGCCAGGTAGGTAGGAGGCAACTTGAACCAGAGGGGGCTCCGACTCTTCCAGTGGCAGTGCCTGCGTCTGCATCTTCGAGCCCATCGTTCCTCGATTTCCATCGATGCTCTCCATGAAGGGGATGAGCGTCGAGGCCGGGCTGTAGAGAGCGTGATGCGTAGGGAACTGAAAATCTACTGTGGACGCCTTTACTGAGCGAACCTGGTTTCCCTGGATTGCGTCGACAAACTTCCCGCGCTTGGCGCGTCCGGTTACGTCCTCGTGGGCAAAAGCTATAGTTTTATCAACTACTTCTGAGACAGGGACGTAGCGCAGTTTTCCCTGGTGCATGTCGCGCACCTTGAGGAACATGTCCCCCTTATCATCTTTTGCGGCGAAGAGCGTTGTGCGGATATCGATACCCGCGCGGTCGTTCTCTGGAGAACGAACGGGGTCGAAGATACCAGCGTGTGACGAGTGCAGCCGTCGAACTTCAGGGGTGATGGTGCGAATGTTTTCGATGCCACCTTCCCCCATGGATGTTGCTCGCGTGGCGGCATCCAGCATCTCAATTGGGTTGATCTGGTCGGGGTTGTTCGAAAGCTGGGACGTAGACAGGAAACGGTGTACGGACTTGGTGAAGGGAGAGTTCGAGATGACCCTCTTGAGCTCGATGTTTGGGTTGTCAATCCGCCCGAGCACCTTGCGTCGGATGTCTCGGGCATCGAGCTGGATTCTTTCCCGCACGAAATCGTCTACCGTCATCAACTTCTTGAAGGCCAGGCTGTCGCGCTCGTCGAAGTCTGCGTCATTGCTGTACGCCTTGAGCAACTTTCCCGAGGCAGCCATGAGCGATGTAGGGTCTACTCTGTCAAACGGCTTCCCTAGAGTACGCATGTTGATTTTTGGATCCATTGCAGTGCTTGCGTACACGGTTTTGATAGCGGCAACTTTGTCTTCGTCCACCTTCCGGTTGTAGGTAGGAACCAAGCGTTCGTAGAGTTTGCCTACCGCCTGCTCGGTCTTCCCCTCGAACGCCTTGCGGTTGACCTCTACCACGTCCTTGTTCCAGTGCTTGGCCATGTCCCCATCGGACACCCCGAAAGACTTCAGTACGGGGTACAGAGGAATCTGGGTGGTGCCGTACTCCATCTTGAAGTGCCCACTCTCGGGGTCCATGCTCACGCGGAAGTTGTCCCCCTTGGACAGGTTGAAGCTGGCCTCGAGCTCTTCGTTCCGGCGCTTGCGTGTGTAGACCCCGGGCTTCATTCGCAGCTGGTTGGACACGCTGTACGTCGAGCCACCAATGACGAAGGTCCCATGCTCGGTGAAGTAGGGCAGCTGGAGCAGGTTGAAGTTCTTCAGCCTGTTGACCACCTTCCCTTCTTTGTCCTTGAGCACCAGCGTTCCGCGCACGGGCTCGGACAGAGTCCGCGCCTGGAGGATTGCGGCCTTGTGGTCCTCGGTCGTGTACTCCGCCGGGTGGACGCGCACGTCCTCGGCGTGCAGGCTGAAGCGCTTTCCCTCGAAAGGGAAGGTATTCTTTATAGTTTCAACCGCTTGCTCACGGATTTGGGCTCTCTGAACTCGGGCTTGGGTGATGATGGGCTTGGGTTCCATGGTCGAAATTATAGGACAAATCAGGTATAAGAGACAGGAGAAAGCAATAGCTTTCCCCGCTCGCAACTGTCGGTATTTATTACCGACACGACCCCAACACAACTGCTTGATGAAAGGAGAAGTGCCGTGCACACCTTCCGCAACTCTGGAATGCAAGAAGGTCTACAAGCCCTCATCTGCAAAGAAGAGGGTAGCAGCAGGGTCGCAGTACCAGCAGCATCAGCACCTACCGAGTGCAAAGCCAGGCAACTGGCTGTCGACGTGCACCGGTGGGAGGGGCAGCGTATCTTTGTACAAGATACACCTGCCTCAGCCATCCGGACGTTCTATTGCGTCCGGGTGGAACCAGGAGCACTCCTGGTGAGGGAGAAGGGTCGGGAGTTTATCCTGACTCGGGTTCCCAAGATGATTATCCGCAACCAGGTCGAGATGGGTAACGACCAAGTCGCGGGTAAAATCAGAAACCTCGACCGGATGCTCAGGTCCTACACGCAAGAGGGCCAGAGTGAGGTTGAGGCTCTGAAAGCACATGTCGCCGAGCTGGAGGGTAAGCTCGAGCGGCAAAATGCATACCTGGAGGAAGCCATGCGTGAAACGCGCAGGTACTTCATCCGCAATGAGCAGAACGCTTCCTACAAAGGGGCGTCTCTGTGAGTGGATTTGGTCTGGATGACTTTCCAGACCTGTACATGATCTAATCCGGTGTCAAACCGGTGAGGATTGGGAGCCGTCAGCATTGTCTGACGGCTCCCTCTTTTCCTGCGCAACCCTTTTTTTCTTATGATTGATGAGGTATTTCAGGATGACATAGGTACTGCCGCTTTTCGTATGCACCCATTCCTCTCGCGCATGCAACCAACCCTCTTTTAGTATTCGGTTGTTAATGTTTTCCAGCTGTTCCACATCGAGCGGATCGGCCAAGTCAAATCGCTGGTATTTAGCCTCTAATTGCTGGGGGTCTACGCCCGAAGATGCGTCTTCGGTGGGGTCCGTGGGTAGCGTAGGACCGCGATCCTGTATGCGATCTGGGGTTGGGAACAGAGGCGGTATCTCCTCTGGTTGCGCGCGGTCGGTGGCATTGATAGCGGCACCGATGGCATCGACAAAGTCATTCCTACGGTCAGCGCTCGGCGACCCGAATGCCTCGCGAAATACGGAATCAGTCTGATTGGTTGCCATTAGACCATACCCCCTTGTGCGGGCGCGCCCGGGGGAGCTCCGCCACCTTGCATTTGTGCACGCACTTGTGCGTTTTGTTGTGTCTGCGCCTCTTCAATCCGCTGCACGACCACCGCGTACATGACGGGGTCCTCCATCTGCAGGGAGTGCATCTGACTCTGGCGCGTGTTGGGGTCGGATTGCATCATCTGCCCCGCCACTTGTTCCGCCTGCGCCATGACCTTCCCCACATCATAGGGAGGTGCGCCCTGAGAGGCTTGACTGCGCGCTTGGTCAGACAGACTGGCTTCGAGTTCAGTAATACGCTGCTGGACGTCGTGCTGGAACTTGAACTCGTCAACCTGTTCCTGTAGACGCAGTTCCCGCTGTTCCCCGAGATCCTGGTCAAACAGGGACGCGACTGCCGTGCTCGACAGGAGTTGACCACCCATCATCTGGTTGGCCTGGAGCAAAGCGCCCTTCTGCTGCACGTCGTCAATCAGCTTGAACGGCTGCAGTTTCAGTTTGATCGGCTCCCAACCGAGGAACTTGCCAGCCTTGTTGGTGATCCATTGCGCCAGATCCATGAGTTCCGTTGTGTAGTTGAGCAGCTGGTTCTCGAGCATTCGCAGAGTCACACCTGAACCGGTCGCGGATAGACCACCGTAGAGGAACTCTCGCGGGATACCCATTGACGTGATGATGTTTTCCTCAGCCTCACGGATCTCTCCAGTAACCATCAGTGCGCGGCCTTGACCACCCAGCGACGTGACCTCCATCGCGACCGGAGCGAACATCAAGTGCAAGGGGTCACGGCGCCACTGCTTGATGTTCATCTT
>Ga0315278_10003072_pt1 | contig 14913 bp, 17 predicted proteins | sample YL17G06_0_MG_FD_203880 | JGI IMG/M metagenome (GOLD analysis project Ga0315278, IMG submission 203880) | Sediment microbial communities from Yellowstone Lake, YNP, Wyoming, USA - YL17G06_0 | ecosystem: Environmental > Aquatic > Freshwater > Lake > Sediment | place: USA: Wyoming | collected... | reverse complement strand
CCACCGCGTCTTCGAAGTGCTTCTCTGCCGGGGACGGCAGGGCCGATCGGGCCGCTGCGAAGCGGTCGTACTCAAGCTCCGCTTTGGCCACCGCGTCGTCGTGCGTAACCCTGCCGGCGTGCTTGAGGATCTGCCGCTCTGACAGGTGCAGGAAGTTATCGAGCTTGGCGATCCAACCGGCCATGTACATCGGCTTGCGGGCGAGGGCCTGCAGTTCGGCGAATTCGAGGTAGGCGGTGACGATGCGATTGAGCGCCTCGAGTTCATCGGCACCGAGGTAGTTCTTGGCGATGGTGACGTCCGCCTTCCTGAGCACCTCGCCGGTCCAACTCGCCAGGCCCATGTTCGGCTTGCTCGCGTCGGCGCGGGCAGTGATGACCTCGGCCGCGGTCTGGCCGTGGGCCGCCCAGTGCATCTTGTTCTGCACCGTCGCAAAGAAGAGTTGGGAGGGCTCGGTCTGCGGGTCGTAGTCGATGCTGGTGGCGTAGATCTCGATGACCTTCCTCCAGAAGACCTTCTCTGACGACCGGATGTCGCGGATGCGAGCGAGCAATTCGTCGAAGTAGCTCCCGCCGCCAATCCGCTTGAGTCGCTCGTCGTCCAGGGTGAAGCCCTTGACGAGATACTCGCGCAGGCGCCGGGTCGCCCAGATGCGAAATTGGGTACCCCGATGGGAGTGGACGCGATAGCCCACCGAGATGATGACGTCGAGGTTGAAGTACTCGACCTGATAGGTCTTTCCGTCGGCGGCAGTTGTTGCAAATTCTGCAACAACTGCGTCCCGGCGCAGTTCGCCCTCGTCGAAGACGTTCTTGATGTGGCGGGAAATGACCGACTTGTCGCGCTGGAACAGCTCGACCAGTTGCCCAAGCGAGAGCCAGGCCGTCTCCCCGTCCAAGCGCACTTCGACGCGCGTGTGACCGTCGTTGGTCTGATAGAGGAGGACGTCAGTTTCGCGCCCGTCGAGATCTCTGGTGTTGCTCATGGATCAACCTGTCAAGAGTGTCCGCCGCCCGGTGCGCGGACAAGACGTCATGCGGCTCAGCCCCACGTCGCGTACTCCCCGTTGCCTACTTGGCGTGCAACGCGCGATCGGCGTCCCGCGAGATCATCTCGTGCCACGCTGGGACCAACACGAGGAGCGCATCGACCAGCCGGTCTCGAACAGAAGCACGCTTCTCGGCCGGACACGTCCGAATCAGCTCGGCCACGACGTGACAGGCGTGATCTGCAGGGAAATCAGGGGCCCACGCGAGTGGACCATCTGAAACAACGTGGGTCGCCTTGTGGAGTCCAGCCACGATGCCGCAGCATATCGCCCCGGCTGCGGTGTCCAGCCCGAGCTCCATCCTCCGCTTCATGTCGGCGATGACATCCTCTACGGCTTCCTGGAGCAACTCCCATGCAGCCTCGGTCGGCTCCACATAACCCCATGAGTGCTTCCCCGCCCGGGCATTCAGCGAATCAAGGTCAAGCGAAGTCACCGCATCACACACATCTTCCGCGATGTCCTCATCCGATGGAGACGACACCATCTCCACGGCAATCGTTTCTGCGAGGGCTCGAAGATCGGGGTGTTCCTTCAGCAACGCGCGTAGCACCACGGCATGTTCGTCGGCAGACAGCTTGTCCAGGATGCTCTTTGGACAACCACTGGCCGACGTGGTCTTTCTTGCGCGAATCGTCCCCGGTTTCGGGCGGCGCCTGTTCGTCGCCATCACAGTCCCGCCTGAGTGAGCCGCCTCATGAAGGCTGGTTTGCTGGCATGCGACTGCCGGAGCGCCTCGATGCGCGGTCCAAAGTCGCCGGTCTTGCCGCTGGCGTCGAGGTCGCGCAGATCGACGAGGAGCTTCAGCGCGAGGTCGTAGCTCTTGGGCTGCTTGGTCGCGATCAGGGTTTCGACCTTGACCCACAGCAGGGGCTCACGGCCAACGAGGCTGTGCAGGTGCTTCTTTCTGGCGATGGCGGCATCTCGTTCGCCTCGGGCCTTCGCCTCGGCGCGCTTCTCAGCATCGATCCGCTCCCTCTCTGCAGTGCGGGCCTCGGCCGCGCGGAGCAGTTGCCCGACGGTTCTACGGGTCTGCGCGGGCCCGGCCCCGTCAGCGGATCGCTCCCTGAGAAACCGCTGCAACAACTCCGACACCGGGCCGTGGTCCGCATCCAGGACAAGGTTCGCGATGAGCTTGTCCTTTTCGCCTGGCGGCAGCTTGCCGACCCACGCTCGGACAGTGTCGCCATCAAGCCGGGCGTCCTCAAGCGGCAGGCTAGCCGCGGCTGCCACGTATAGAAGGTCACCGTCGATGCGGAGGAACTCAGCCAGACTCTCCCGTGAGGCGCTGAGCTGACCGAGGCCAGGCGGAACGGGAGGCTCAACATCATCGTCGTCCAGTTCGCCGCTCCCCACCAGAAGAAGCCAGCCCAGGTACAGCGCTCTCAGGTCGCCGCGCGCCAGCTCGGCTCGCACCGAAATCATTGAAGCGAGCTGGCCCTCGCCGTCGACCCAGTCACCACCGCCCTCGTCTTCGGAAACAAAGGACACCGTGACCTTCCCGGCCTTCTCGCGGACGAACGCGCTGTCGCCATGGCAGTACAGCTTGGCGGTCTTCGGCGCGAGCAACCGGGAGGACAGGCTCAGTTTGAGGATATGTGTGCCCCAGTTGGCGAGGTACAGGAACGCATCGAAGTACTTCGCCATCCATGCGTCCTCGTCGCCCTTGAAGTCGCCCCATGAGTAGTCGACGCGGAAGCTTGTCGGCGTGATATCGGCCCGCGTCGAATGCGATCGCAGCTCTGTCATTTCCTTTTCGGTAAGGGGCCGGTCGATGGCCTGGAACTCGTAGAACTGGTACTCGCTCATGGTCTTGTCCTCTCGGCGGCTGGCTCGCTCCCGAAACCCCTCCACATCTTAGCGTGGGATCACCATCGCCTCCTCAGAGCAGTTGTCGCGCGACGATGAGACCGGCCGAAGAGACGATTGTCACAATGCCGCGCACCAGACTCGATGAGTTCGCGCCGATCTATCAGTTCAGAGAGCTCCACCAGATTCCGGTCAACGCAACGCCTGAGCGGGTCTACGACGCCACGCTGCAGGTCACAGCAGCGGAGATCCCGCTGTTTCGCACGCTCATCTGGATTCGGCGCGGAGGAACGAAGGGGCCGGGAAGCGAACTCATCAGGCAGATGTGGCTGCGGGCCATCAAGGTCAGGGCTGAAGCACGCGATCGTCTGCCGATCCGATCGATGTGCAGCGCGACATTGATCATCGGCGATGCGCCAGCAAGCAACGACCCGCTCTGGCAGGCCTACTTCCTCGTCTCCGGCAGGCGCCGCCGCGCCGGGCCGTCGTACCGATGATCCTTGGCGTCCAGCTGCCGCATCGGCGCCTCGCGCGTGCGCTCTTCGGCCGCGTGCGCCAGCAGGCCCGGCACCCGCGCGATGATGAACACACCGTTGGCAATCTCGGGATCGAACCCCAGATCGCCGCAGATGGCCGCAATCGCGCCGTCAACATTGATGGGCAGGGGATGACTCGCGCGGTCCGGATCGGCATTGAGCACCCGCTCGACCACGCGGAGCATCCCGCAGTGTTCGCCGTTGAGATCCAGTTCGTGCGCCATCTGCAGCAGTCGCGCTGCGCGCGGGTCGCGCGTGTGAATGCGATGCCCGAACCCGGGCGGCGCGGGGGCGCGTTCGAACCACTCCGCCAGCACGCGGCTGGCCGCGACGTCGTAGCTCGTGCCTGTTCGATGGATGTCGAGGCCCTGCTGAAGGAACCGCAGGCACGATTCGATGTCGCCCCCGTGGTAGGAGCCAAATCCCAGGATACCCGCCGCGACCGAATTGCGCAGCGGCGCCCGGGTCGTGGCCACATGCCGCGCGGCCAGCGTCGACGGCGGCGTCACGCCGTGATCGATCGTCGCCACCAGCACCGCACCGAACAGCTTCCCGATGTCACGCGTCGGCAGTTCGCCCCGGAGCAGCAGGTAGACGGCTTCGGCAAACGACACGCGCCCCATCATCTCGTCGACGGGATAGCCGCGGATCTCGATTTCGTTGGGCGCGATGCGCGTCAGCGCGGTGGCCCACCCCGAAGAGTGTTGCGGGCGAGGGCCCCCCTTCTTCGGTTGGCGCCGCCGCCCGGCTCGACTGGCCTTGTCGTCCATTGAAGCGCCCTCAGAGCGTGCCGTACAACCGATCGCCAAAATCCCCGAGCCCGGGCACGATGTACTTCCGCTCGTTCAAACGCTCATCAATGACCGGGGTGTAGATGTCCACGTCCGGATGATGGCGCTCGACGAGCGCAATGCCCTCGGGCGCCGCGACGATACACAGGATCTGAATCCTGCGCGCGCCAGCCTGCTTCAACAGGTCAACCGCTTCCACCGCGCTGCCCCCTGTCGCCAGCATCGGGTCGATCATCAACACGTGGCAATCGGCCAGACCCGGCGGCAGCTTCGAGTAGTAGCGCGACGCGATGGCGGTCAATTCGTCCCGCTGCAACCCGATGTGCCCAACCCGGGCTCCGGGCACCAGTTCCAGCACGGCATCGAGCATGCCGAGCCCGGCGCGGAGCACGGGGACGACGACGACATCGGAGGCGACGCGCTGGCCATTGGCCACGGCGAGAGGCGTCTTGACCGACGCGGGTTTGGTCGGCAGCGCCCGCAGCGCCTCGGTGGCGAGCAGCACGCTGATGCGAACCGCCATCCGACGGAACTCGTCGGGCGCGGTCCGTTCGTCACGCAACGAGAGCAGGATGTCCTGAACCAGCGGGTGCTGAACAATATGGACCGGCACGGGCAGACTATACACGAACGCCTCGGGTGACTGCCACCCTCTCGCGACGGCTCTGGGATAAGATCGGCGCTATGCGCGTCATCATCCGTTCCGTCCGCCGGTCGACCCTGCCCCTGGTGCTCGCCATCGTCGTTTCGCTGGCCTGCACCGCGAGTCTGGTGGCCCAGTCCCCGCTCCAGCCGGTCTCGATCGTCATCACGGGAGGGATCGTGGTGACCATGGACGCCAATTACCAGGTGTTGTGGCCAGGGGCGGTCGCCATTGACGCCCGGAAGATCGTCGCGGTCGACACGCCCGAGAACATCGCCAGGCGATATCGGGGCGCCCAGGTGATTCAGGCGGGTGGCCACGTCGTGATGCCCGGGCTCATCAACACGCATACACACGCGGCGATGGTGATGTACCGGGGCCTGGCCGATGATCTGGCGCTGATGGACTGGCTCCAGAAGTACATCTTTCCGGCCGAAGCGAAGACGGTGTCGCCCGAACTGGTTCGCGTCGGAACCAGACTGGCTGCCCTGGAGATGATCGAGTCGGGGACAACGCTCTTCACGGACATGTACTACTTCGAAGAGGAAGTCGGCCGGGTCGCCAGGGCCGCTGGGCTCCGAGGCGTGCTCGGGGAAACGGTCATCGGCTTCCCGGTCGCGGACGCGAAGACTCCAGCCGAAGCGCTGGCCCGCGCGGAGCGGTTCATTCAGGAGTTCAAGAACGACCCTCTCATCATTCCCGCCGTCGCGCCGCACGCGATGTACACCAACGACACGGCAACACTGACGGCGGCACGCGACCTGGCGCGCAAGTACGGGGTGCCGCTCCTCACGCACGTCGCGGAGACGCAGGACGAAATCACAACGTCGCACGACAAGTACAGGATGTCGCCGGTCGCCTACCTGGAGTCGATTGGATTCTGGGGGCCGACGACGCTCGCGGCGCATTTTGTGCACGTGAGCGATGAGGACCTCGCGATCCTGAGGAAGCGCGGGGCGGGGCTGTCGCACAATCCCGAGAGCAACATGAAGCTGGCCAGCGGCGCGGCTCCCGTGTCCAAGGCACTGAAGGCCGGTATCAATGTCGGCCTCGGTACCGATGGCGCGGCCAGCAACAACGACCTGGACATGTTCGAGGCGATGCGGCAGGCGGCGTTTCTGCACAAGCTGATCGAGAGCGATCCGACCGCCGTGCCTGCGCGAACGGCGCTCGAGATGGCAACCATCGGCGGTGCGCGGGCGCTGGGGATGGCGGATCGGATTGGCTCGCTCGAGCCAGGCAAGCTGGCAGACGTGATTGTCGTGTCGATGCAGTCGGCGCGTCAGACGCCGCTCTACAACCCCATGTCACATCTTGTGTATGTGACGCGCGGAGACGACGTCCGGACGACCATCGTCAACGGCCGGATCCTGATGCGGAACCGCCGGGTGCTCACGCTCAACGCGCCAGCCGTGATCGCCGATGCCGTGGCGCTGGCCAGAAAGGTGAAGGCCGCCGTCGAGACGGCGGCTCAGTCGAGCGCGCCCAGGTAGGGGAGATTGCGGTACTGCTCGGCGAAGTCGAGGCCGTAGCCCACCACGAAGCGATCCTCGATGGTGAAGCCGATATAGTCCACCTTCACCTCGACGGTACGCCGCGACGGCTTGCTCAAGAGGCACGCGGTCTTCAGCGACTTCGGCCCGCGGGCGTGCAGGATCTCCTGCAGGTACGCGAGCGTCAACCCCGTGTCGACGATATCCTCGATGATGATGACGTTGCGGCCCTGGAGCCCCGTGTCGAGGTCCTTGAGGACACGGACTTCGCCCGACGACGTCGTGTTCTTGCCGTAGCTCGACACCGCCATGAAGTCGATGGTCACCGGCCGATCCATCGCCCGGATAAGATCGCCCAGGAACATGAACGCGCCCTTGAGGACGCTGACGAAGTGCAGCTGGGGCTCGTTGGCGAAATCGCGGCGGATTTCGGCGGCCAGTTCCTGTACACGCTGCTGGATCTGCTCCGCGGAGATCATGACGGTCTTCGGTTCTTTGTACGCCATAGGCGAAAGAGCCTAGCATAGGTCCCGAGCGTCGTGGAAATCGGCCGGAGGCACCCGGGGGCATCGTTTACAACGACGACGGCCGCGGACTAGGATGGGTCAGACAAGGGGCACTTCCGCGTGGCGTGGGGGCGGGAATGCCGTCAACACGAACACGGTCGCGGTTTCGAACGCGCGTCACCATCAGGAGAACGCCTTGCCAAAGGAATTGAACTCGTCCGATTTCAACAAGTATGCGCGGATTGGCGCAGCCGTGAAGCTGGCTGAGCTCGAGCAGGAGATTGCCGCATTGCGGCGCGCATTTCCGGGTCTGACCTCGTCGGCGGCCACGGCCAAGGCGCCTGCGGCGCCCGCGGCGAAGAGCGTCCCGGCGGCGAAACCGACGCGGAGGCGCGGCAGAAAGCGCCCGATGAGCCCGGCCGAGCGCAAGGCCGTCTCCGAGCGGATGAAGAAGTACTGGGCCGAGCGGAACAAGACGAAGAGCTGAACCGGCTGGGTGGACGGGCGGAGCGGCCTGCGGGAATTGCCGGTTCGAGCGTCAAAATTCGACTGTGGTCAATCTCCGACCATTATGGTATAGTTTACTCGTCGCCAGTCAAAGGCGCCCACTCAAGGAGTTTAGAATGAAGACACTGTCCATCGGCCATCCGCGCATGCGCTCACTCACAGGCATCGCGGCGGCCACGCTCTGCTTCCTGCTGGTCGGCCTCGCAGCCACAGCCGGTGCGCAGACCCTGGGGAAGGCCAACATCGACTTTCCCTTCATCGCCGGCAAAACGCAGTGTGCGGCCGGGTCGTACAATTTCGAGGTGACCGGCGGCAAGGTCATGCTGCGGTCGGCAGACTCGAAGGGCGCGGCGATCATGATGCTCGTCATTACGCGTCTTGGACGCCACGACACCGACAATGACACTGAGCTCGTCTTCGACAAGGTGAAGGACAATATGACGTTGTCCGAGATCTGGCTGGGGAACGCGGACGGATACCTGGTGGCCACCACGCCCGGGGAGCACGAGCACCGCGTACTCGGAGGTTCGAAGCCCCACAAGTAGGACTTTGCCACGGGACGGGGTCACGAACCTCTTGGCCCCTTCCCGTGGACCGTGGTGCAGCTTCTCGAGCTTGCGCTGATTTGCTGGTTGATTGTGGAGCGGGCTACGGGAATCGAACCCGTCTTACTGGCTTGGGAAGCCAGTGCATTACCACTATGCTAAGCCCGCGAACCCGACCTGCGGGGCGGCGTCGCAACCCGCCCGGTGAACCGGAATTATACCAGAGTCTCCACTCCCGACTGCGGCGGCGCCCTCATAGCATCTGAAGACTCGGCCTCCAGCGCAAAATGCTCCGCCCGCAGGCGACCCCGGCCGCGCGGCGTGAGCTGACGCGCCCTCCGGGCTCAGCCGAGCCGATGCCGCCAGGCGCACGAATTGAATCACGCCCCCCGGATATACGCCAGCAGTTCGTCCCGCTTCGCCTCCATCATCGCCTGCGTCGTCGCTTCCAGATTGAGGCGGAGCAGCGGCTCGGTATTCGACGCGCGCACATTGAAGTGCCAGTCGGGCGCCTCCATCGAGATGCCGTCCATGCGGTAGACGTGGCCGCCGGCGTAGCGTGCGGCGAGACCGTCGAGCTTCTCCTGCACGGCCTGCATCGACGTCACCTTGGTGTTGATTTCGCCAGAGATGAAGTACCTGGCGCGCAGCGGCTCCAACAGTTCGTGGAGCGCCTTGCCCTTCTTCGACATCAGTTCGAGGATGAGCAGCGCCGGGATGAAGCCGTTGTCGGCGTAGAAATTGTCGCGGAAGTAGTAGTGGCCCGTCACCTCGCCGGCGAAGATGCCATTCTCCTCGCGCATCCGCTTCTTGAAGAACGCGTGGCCGACGCGGTTCATCAACGCCCTGCCGTCGTAGCGGGCGACGGTGTCTCTGACCGCGTAACTGGCGCGCACGTCATAGATGATCGTGGATCCCGGCTCCTTGAGCAGAAACGCCTCGGCCAGCAGAGCCGTCACGAAATCGCCCGGGATGAAGTCGCCGTCGCGGTCGATGAAGAAGCACCGGTCGGCATCGCCGTCCCACGCGATGCCGATGTCCGCCCGCTCGGCGATCACGCGTTCGACGATGTCCCTGCGATTCTCCTCGATGAGCGGATTGGCCTCGTGATTCGGGAACGTGCCGTCAATCTCGAAGCAGAGCCTGGTCGTCCTGCACGCCAGGGCGTCGAACAGCTTCGGCGCCACCAGGCCGCCCATGCCGCTGCCCGCGTCGAGCACGACATTGAACGGTGTGATCGCGGCCGGATCGATAAACGTCAGGACGTGCGCGATGTAGTCGTCGAGCAGTGCGTTGCTGGTGGTCAGGGTGCCGCGGGGGCCCGACGGCGCGGGAATGGCCTCGCCGGCGACCATGTCGCGAATGTGTGAGATACCGGCGTCGCCGCTCAGAGGGAACGCCTCGGCGCCGACCAGCTTCATCCCGGTGTACTGCCTGGGATTGTGCGACGCGGTGATGGCGGCACCGCCGTCGTGCCGATCCCGGGCGACCGCGAAGTACAGCATGTCGGTCGCGATCAGGCCGTAGTCGACGACGTCGGCGCCCTGCGCCAGCGCGCCGTCGATAAACGCGGCCGCCATCATGGGCGACGAGAGGCGCATGTCGCGCCCGACGGCGATGCGCCTGGCTCCCAGATAGGCCACAAACGCGCGCCCGACATCCCGCGCCACCGCCTCGTTCAGTTCGGTGGGATAGATTCCGCGGATGTCGTAGGCCTTGAAGACGTCGTGATGCACGGCCATTGGCAGCAGCTCCAGCACTCGCTACCGGGCAGGGGTCAGTCGCGAGAAATCGGTGACCGCGGACTTGTCGCCCAGGATCACGCCGCCCTCAATCGTCACGTTGCGTCCGATGTGGCAGTGCCGGCCGAGGATCGCGCCCTGCACCACGGAGTCGCGCGAGATCCGGCAATCCGGCCAGATGATGGCGTTGCTGACGACCGCGCCCTCTTCGACCACCGAGTGGCTCCCGATGACGCTGTAGGGGTGCACGCGCGCACCGGCCTTGATGACGCAGCCTTCGTCGATGAAGCACGGACCCTCGACCGCGGCGCCATCTTCGATGCGGGCGTCGGACGCCACGTGCTTCGCGCCCCGGCGCTGGCTGCCGAACGGCTCGGCCTTGAATCGCTGGTCCATGATGTCGCGGTGCACCTGCATGTACTTCTCGGGCGTGCCGATGTCTATCCAGTACCCGCGAGAGACGAACGCGACGAAGGTCTCCTGGCGATCGACCAGCGACGGAAAGTAGCTGCGCTCGATCGACGAGGTCACGTCCCTGGGAATGCGGTCGAACGTCTCGGGTTCGAGGATGTAGACGCCGGCGTTGATGGTGTCGCAGGTGACTTCGTCCTGCTTCGGCTTCTCCAGAAACCGGCGCACGTTTCCGTCGGCGTCGGTTTCGACCAGTCCGTAGGCCGTCGGGTTGTCGACCGGCGTGAGCACGATCGTGGCCCGCGCCTTCCTCTCGCGGTGCAGCCGGATCACCTGGCGCAGGTCGATCTGGGTCATCACGTCGCCGTTGAAGACGACGATGGTATCCGCGTAGGAGCCGGTAGCGTACTTGATGGCGCCGGCCGTTCCGAGCGGGTTCGGCTCGACCACGTAACTGATCTTGATGCCCAGATCCTTGCCGTCGCCAAGCACCTCGGCAATGCGGCGCGGCTGGTAATTCAGGCTCAGGATGACCTCGTCGATCTCGGGGACGTCGCGCACGAGATCGATCTGGTAGTTGAGAAACGCCCGTCCAAAGACGGGGACGATGGGCTTGGGCGTGTGCAGGGTGAGCGGGCGCAGCCGGGTGCCCTTGCCCCCTGCGAGGAGGATGGCTTTCATAACAACCTGACCATCTTACCCCACTCGGGGTTCCGGACCCGGCAGGAGACGGGCTACAATGACGACAACCGGGTTCATCACCCGTGCCTGCGGCGGGAGCGGTCCGCCAGGCGCCGGTGATGAGACCATCTCTAGACACTCCCCCCGGGGGACGCTCCGAGAGTTTTGATGAACCTGCCAAACAGCATCACGCTTATCAGGATCTTCCTGGTTCCGCTGCTGGTCGTCGTCCTGCTGACCAAGCCGCAGGGCGGGATGGTGCTGGGGCTGTCGAGTCAGATGGCCGGCGCGGCCATCTTCGGTCTCGCGTCGCTGACCGACTGGCTGGATGGCTATGTGGCCCGCCGTCGCAAGCAGGTCACGGAGCTCGGGCAGCTGATGGACCCGATCGCGGACAAGCTGCTCACCGCGGCCGCGTTCATCTCGCTCGTGCAGATGGGCGCCACGCCAGCCTGGATGGTGGCCGTCATCATCGGGCGCGAGTTCGCGGTGACGGCGCTGCGCGGGATTGCGTACTCCCGCGGCACCGTGATCGCCTCATCGTCTCTGGGCAAGTCGAAGATGGCGTTCCAGGTGGCGGCGATTCTGCTGCTGATTCTGGGGCACGAGGCCTACGAGCCGTTCTTCCGGCTCGGCCAGATCGCCATGTGGCTGGTATTGCTGACGTCGATCGTGTCGGCTGTCGACTACTATCGGAACTTCAACCGGGCGCTCAACTCGTAAACCCTGAGTTCAATCGACACGACTACTTCTTCTGGCTCGCCATCTGTGCCTTGATGGCGGCGGCTGTTTTCTGCGCGGCAGCGAGGTACTCGCTCTTCTCGAATTCCGCGATCAGCTTGTCGTAGTAGGGGAGCGCCTGCGCCGGGTTGCCCACCTTGACGAAGCAGTCGGCCAGGTGGAAGTACACCGCGTCGCGATTCGGGTACTCGGGGTCGTTGGTCAACACGGCCCGGAACCGGTCGATCGCGCCCGGGTACCACCGCCCGCGCCAGTAGAAGAAGCCGACCTTGTAATCCGACTCGCTCAGCCGGTTCCGGCTCTCTCGCAGCTTCGCCTTGACCTCGCCGAGCAGGGGGCTGTTGGGATAGCGCTGCAGGAACACGGCGAATTCGATCACGGCCTGCTTGGTTTCCGTCTGATCGCGGTCAGCCGCCGGCATCTGACGGTTGTGGCTGAGGCCCATCCTGAACTGCGCGTAGTCGGCACGCGCGTTGGTCGGAAAGAACGTCAGGAACTCCTTGAACTCGTTCTGCGCGAGGACGAGAGCTTCGGCCGTGCCTTCGCCGAGATAGGAGTCGCCGAGCCCCAGCTTGGCGTCCGGCCTGTGCGAGCTCTGTGGATAGTTGTCCACGATCTGCCGGAAGTACTCGCGCGACTGGATCCATTTCTTCTTGCCGAGCAGTGCCGTGCCTCGCTCGAACAGATACTTGTCGGCTTCGAGCATGCCAGGCGGGACGACAGTCTTGTTGGCGGCACAGGACGCCAGCAGGGCCCCGGGCACCGCGATCAGCAACGCGGCCAGAAATCGTCGACACATGCGAACACTCATGGACACCTGCAACTTCAGTGGGCGGTCTGAGCGACTGCCATTCCGGAACCGACGTCAGTCAACGGTTGCTCGAGACGCGTGCCCCACCACCGACATTGTACACGGCGTCGGGAACGCCGCGAGTTTCTCCGGGAGCGTGGAGCCGATGAACCCCGCGGCTCCAGCGACCAGCGCCTTCATGCAAACAGCTTCCTCACCCGTTCCGGCAGCTTCGCTGGCCGGCCGCCCGCGTCGGTCGCCGCGTGCATCGTGTGTCCCTGCGCCACCAGCGCGTCGTCGGCCAGGCGCACGACGTCGTACGAGAACCTGACGCGGACCGGCGACAACAGTTCGCCCCGCGTCCGAATCTCGATCTCGTCGTCGTAGCGCGCACTCAGCCGGTATTCGCAGTGCGCCTCGATCACCGGCAGGCGGCTGCCGTGCGCCTCCATCTCCCGGTACGTCCAGCCGAGGCTGCGCAGCCACTCGGTGCGGCCCACCTCGAACCACGCCAGGTAGTTGGCGTAGTAGACGACGCCCATCTGGTCGGTTTCGCCGTAGCGAACGCGCACCAGCGCGGCCGAGACGTGGCCGCTCGTGGTCACGCGTCGCGCCCTCCCGATGTGGCGTGCGGACGCCTGGCGGCCGCGGCTTCGGCCGCCGCCCGGAGCGCGCGCACGGCGGCCTCGGGATCCTTGCTGTGGAAGACCGCCGAGCCGGCGACAATCCAGTCGGCGCCTGCCAGCACCACCTCGGCAATGATCCGGGCGTCGATGCCGCCGTCCACCTCGATCGGCGCCGGATTCCCAGCCCGGTCCAGCAGTTCACGCATCGCACGTACTTTGGACGCGCTTCGCCTGATATAGGTCTGGCCGCCGAACCCCGGATTGACGGTCATGACGAGCACGTAGTCGACATCGGCCGCCACTTCTTCCAGGCTGCCAACCGGTGTGGACGGGTTGAGCGCGACCCCCGCCGTGAGGCCCAGCTCCTTGATGAGCGAGAGGGTGCGGTTCAGATGCGGAACCGCTTCTACGTGCACCGAGATCAGCGCCGCCCCAGACTCGGCGAATGACGGGATGTACCGGTCCGGGTCGTCAATCATGAGGTGGACGTCGATCGGGACTCTCGTCACGCGGCTGAGCGACCGCACGACCGGCGGCCCCACCGTGAGATTGGGGACGAAGTGGCCGTCCATCACGTCGACGTGAATCAGATCGGCCCCGCCCCGTTCAGCCGCCGCAATCGATGAGCCGAGGGCGGCAAAATCGGCGGCCAGGATCGAAGGCGCGATACGGACACTCATCGACTGACCTCCAGCGAGATCGGCTGGTCGGGCGTGATCTCAAAACCGGCCGACGGACTCTGTCGCAGGATGATGCCGGGCGGCGCGCCGGGGTACGGCTGCAAGCCCGCGATCGTGACGCGCAGACCTCGACTTCTGAGCACGGCCACCGCTTCGTCGCCTGAGACGCCGATCAGATCGGGCATCACGAAGCTGGACGCTCGTGCTCCGCGATTGACGAGCAGGCCGACTCGCGCGCTGCGGGCTCCCGGCGCGGGGTCCTGTGCGACCACCGAGTCGGCCGGATACTCGGACGACTGAATGTCCGCCATAGCCGCGGCTTCGAGGCCGTCCTGCTGGATCCGCGCACGCGCGGTGCGTTCGGTTTCGCCGATCAGCCTCGGAACCAGTGATTCCCGGGACCCGGCGCTGATCCAGACGCGCACGCTGCGGCCGCGGCGGACGGCCGATCCCGCCGCCGGATCCTGCGAGGCGATCTTCCCGGCCGGAATCTTCGGGTCGAACGGCCGGTGGTCTTCCAGTTTGAGCGTGAGGCCGGACGAATCGGCCGCGCTTGTCGCGGCGGCCGGCTCCAACCCCGCCAATGTCGGGACGCTCACCTCGCGCGTGCGCAGCGCGACCCGCATCGAGGCCGCGGCAAACAGGCCGTAGGTGACCGCGAGGGCCGCCACCAGCACGACCAGCCGGCCCACGCGCCTTACGCGAGTGTTGAGCGCCATCTTCTCTGAAACTGTACTACACGCGAAGTTCGCTTTTCACCTTTTCGCGGCGGGCGCCGCCTGGAAGCCGCGGGATTCAGCGTGCCGGTATCCGGTGACCCACACCGACCGATCGTCGCGCACCTCGACGATGGCGTAGGAGTTGCTGGCCGGGCCGCTGCCCTCGATTGTGCCTTTCAGGGTGTAGTACGGAACGCCATTGATGACGCTGAAGCCGCCCTCGTGGCGGTGCCCCTGGAACACCGCCAGAACATTTCCAGCGGCCTCGAGCAGGCGCCGGACCGCCGCCGCGTTCCGCACGTAGTACGCGCCCTCGCCGTCGAGTTGCTGATGAATGAACACGACCGCTGGCTCGCGCGAGACGGCGAGCGTGTGTTCGAGCCACGTCAGCTGGACATCGTCGAGGTTGGCGTCGCCCCAATCGAAGTTGCCGTGGTCGTAATCGCTCTGGTCGCGCTTGTGGTCTGCGTCGAGCACGACAAATTGGACGCCTTTCCGGACGAACCGGTAGTGGGGCCTGGTGAGGCCCGCGGCCCCGTTCTTCGCGATCGACAGGAACTGCGCCTTCGACAGGCTGTCGACGTCATGATTGCCGAGCACGTGGTACCGCGGACCGTCAAAGCGCGAGAACACCGACTCGATGTG
>Ga0315278_10003070_pt1 | contig 14917 bp, 12 predicted proteins | sample YL17G06_0_MG_FD_203880 | JGI IMG/M metagenome (GOLD analysis project Ga0315278, IMG submission 203880) | Sediment microbial communities from Yellowstone Lake, YNP, Wyoming, USA - YL17G06_0 | ecosystem: Environmental > Aquatic > Freshwater > Lake > Sediment | place: USA: Wyoming | collected... | reverse complement strand
TGGGGGCGTGTGGTCGAGGACATCCCCGACTTCTGCCGGGAGTTGGTGAGCGCGATCGAGGCCGCCCCGCGTTAGGGCTCAGTCGGTGAGGCCGGGGCGGTGATACTCGGCCGCATAGGGCGGCACCGGGATGCCGGCGCGGAGCGCCGGGTCCGGGACGGGCGCCTTCGCCGTCACCACCAAGGGGATGTTGCCGGCCCACACGTCGAGCGCGCCGTCGGGCGACTCGGCGTCCTCCGGCGGGCCGGCGCTGATCTTGGCGCTCGCCTCGGTGAGCGGCAGGGCGAGGATGCTCGTGGCCTTCAGCTCCTGGTCCGACGGCGGGCGGCAGTCGTCCCATCGCCCCGGCAGGACCTGTTCGCTGAACGCGTGGAGAGCGGCGAGCTTCTCCTCAGGGTCGTCGATCAGACGCGCCGCCCCGAGCACCACGACCGAGCGGTAGTCGATCGAGTGCTCGAAGATCGACCGCGCGAGCACGATGCCGTCGAGGAGGGTGACGGTCACACAGACCCGAAGGCCCTCGGCGACCGACTTCAGCGTGCGGCTCGCGGCGCTCCCGTGCACGTAGAGGACGTCACCGATCCGCGAATGGAGCGTGGGGATCACGAACGGCTGGCCCTCGTGCACGAAACCGAGGTGGGCGACGATCCCGGCGTCGAGTATCGCGTCGATCGTGGGGCGATCGTACGCCCCCAGCTCGGGGATCCGGCGGACGCGGGTGCGGTCGGTGGGCACCGCGGCGGTGTCGGCAGGCTCAGACATGCGCGGACGGTAGCACGCGTGCGGCGGCTCCCCGTCGTGTTCGGTAGGCTCGCTGCGTATGCACCCGCTTCGCGACACGATCCTCTGGGCCTCGAGCAACACCACCCTCCGCCAGCGCCTCCCCCGTCTCTGGTTCGTGCGGAAGACCGTCGAGAAGTTCATGCCGGGCGAGTCCGCCGAGGACGCACTCGCCGCCGCGCAGCGCCTCGGCACCGACGGCATCCCGACGACCTTCACGGTGCTCGGCGAGAACGTCACCGACCTGAGCCAGGCCACGGCGGCAACGGCGGAGTATCTGCGGCTGCTCGATCGGATCGACGAGATGGGCGTCGACAGCGAGGTGTCGGTGAAGCTCACCCAGCTCGGGTTCGACCTGGATCCCGAGCACACGGCGATGCAGGTAACGCGGCTCGCGGAGCGCTCCAAGGGACTCGGTAGGACGGTCTGGATCGACATCGAATCCACCGGGTACGTCGACGGCACCCTCGACCTGTACGAGGGCCTCCTGAAGGACGGGCACGACGTCGGGCTCTGCATCCAGGCCTACCTGAAGCGCGCCTGGGACGACGTTCAACGGCTCCTGCCGTACCGGCCATCGATCCGCCTGGTGAAGGGCGCCTACAAGGAACCCCCCGAGCACGTGTTCACCGACAAGCGGCTGATCGACGAAGCGTACCTGCGTCTGGCGACGAACCTGGTGAACGATCCGGATGGGCGTGCGCGCCGCACCGTGCTGGGCACGCACGACACCGACCTTGTCGACCGGATCGAGCGGGCGCTCGGCGAGGGAGCGAAGGATCGATTCGAGCTCGCGATGCTGTACGGGATCCGCTCCGACGATCAGCTCCGCTACGCGCGCGATGGCTACACGATCCGGACGCTGATCTCGTACGGCGACTACTGGTATCCCTGGTTCATGCGGCGGATCGCCGAGAAGCCGGTCACGAACGGCCTCCTCGCCCTGCGGAACCTCGTATGACCCGCCTCCACGGGGCGATCGCGGCGAGCGTCACCCCGCTGAAGGACGGCGGGCGCACGCTCGACACGATGGCGTTCTCCCCGCTCACCTCGTTCCTCGCCGAGGGCGGCGTCGACGGTGTGCTCGCGTGCGGCACCACCGGCGAGGGCATGCTCCTGAGCGTCGCGGAGCGTCGCACCGCCACCGAGCTGTTCATCGACAACCGACCCGTGGGCTTCCAGGTGGCGGTCCACGCGGGCGCGCAGACCACGGCCGACACCGTGGCTCTCGCCGCCCACGCCGTCGAGGTCGGCGCCGACGCTGTGGCGGTGATCGCGCCGCCGTACTTCCCACTGGACGAGGAAGAGCTGCTCCGGCACCTGCGGAGCGCCGCGAACGCCGCCGACCCGCTGACGTTCTACGTCTACGAATTCGCGGGCCGGAGCGGCTACGCGATCCCGCCGTCGGTGGCCGAGCGGCTGCGGGCCGAGGCTCCGAACGTCGTGGGCATGAAGGTCTCGGACTCGCCGTTCGAGGCGGTGCGCCCGTACCTCGGACTCGGGCTCGACGTGTTCATCGGATCGGAGCCGCTGGCGCTCGAAGGGATGGCCGCCGGCGCGGTCGGGTGCGTGAGCGGCCTCGCGGCGGCGTTCCCCGAGATCACGGCTGCGCTCGTGCACGATCGCAGCGACGAGGCGCACCGGCAGGTGGGCATGCTCCGCGCCCGGCTCGCGGGGATCCCGTTCCACGCGGCACTGAAGGAGGTGCTCGTCGCGCGCGACGTGCTGCTGCGCGCCGACGTCCGCGCGCCACTTCGCGGACTTACCGACGACGAGCGCGCGAGGGTGCTCGCCCTCGCCGGCGAGATGGGAGCGTGAACGACCGAACGCGGTCTGGGTGTCCGAGGCCCCCGCCCGCCCTCCGCTCCACCGAGCGGCTCGAGGGCGCGCCCGTGCGAGGGTTGACCGCTTGAACGATCCCCTTCACCCGCCGACCCCCGTCGAGATCGAGGAGGTCGAGCGCCTCGAGCAGCGCAGCGCGAAGGAGATCCTCAAGGCGATCTGGCCGCGGCTGCTGTTCCTCGCGGTCGCCGCGATCACCCTCTATGTCTTGTGGCCGAGCCTGATCTCGGTCTTCCGCTCCTGGCCGGAGCTGCTGAGGTTGAACCCGGCCTGGTACCCGGTGATGCTCGCGCTCGAGGCCGCCAGCTTCATGTGCGCCTGGGGGCTCCAGCGACTCGCGCTCAGGACGAACCGGTGGTTCGCGGTGGCAACCTCCCAGCTCGGGGGGAACGCCGTGAGCCGCGTCGTGCCGGGCGGCGCGGCGGCGGGCGGCGCGATGCAGTTCAAGATGCTCTCCGACGCCGGGGTCGAGCCCGCTCGTGTGGGCTCCGGGCTCACCGTGGCCTCGCTGATCAGCACCGGCGCACTGTTCGCCCTGCCGATCCTCTCGGTCCCGGCAGCGCTCGCGGGGCGGCCGATCCCGGGCGGGCTGGCGCAGGCGGCGTGGCTCGGGGGACTGCTGTTCGTCGTCGGGTTCGTGGCCGGATGGGTGCTCTACCGCCGTGAGGCGGCGCTCCGCAAGGTGGGCGGTGGGATCCAGTGGGTGCGCAACCGCGCCCTCAGGAAGCGCGCCCCACGCGACGACCTGCCCGGCCTGCTCGTGAGCGAACGGAACGAGATCCGTGACTCGCTCGGGGACACGTGGTGGAAGGCGCTGCTCTTCGCCTCGGGGAACTGGCTCTTCGACTACCTGGCGCTGCTGGCGGCCTTGGCGGCGGCGGGGGCGCGCCCGCGGCCGACGCTCGTGTTGCTCGCCTACGCCGCATCGATGGTGCTCGCGATGATCCCGATCACGCCGGGCGGACTCGGGTTCGTGGAGGCCGGACTCACCGGGATGCTCGCGCTCGCCGGGGTGAACGCGGGCCAGGCGGCGCTCGCCACCCTCACCTACCGGCTGGTCTCGTACTGGCTGCCGCTGCCGCTCGGCGGCGCGGCGATCGTCGCGCATCGGCATCGATACGCGAGACGCTCGGGGGGAGCGGTCGCTGCCCCCTAAGGTCGGCAGCCGGGAACGCGCCTTGAGGGGCCGAAGGTCTCGACCTGGGTTGAGGAGGCTAGCTCAGCGCTCCGGAAGCACGTCCAGCAGCTCCCGGAGGTCCCCGATCACCGCGCCGTCCCAGTCGTCGCGCTCGGGCGTCAGCAGCTCGTCATGGTCGAGCGACGGGTCGCGGATCAGGAACGGCGCCATCCCGACGGCGGCCGCGCCGGTGAGCTCGCCGTACGCCCCGTCGCCGCAGTACACACACTTCTCGGGCGCGACCCCGAGCCGGTCGGTCGCCGCGAGGTAGATCGTGGGGTCGGGCTTGCGCAGGCGCACCTCGCTCGAGAAGACGGTCACCTCGACGAAAGGGGCGAGCGGAAGCTCCCGCCACCGCTCGGGGATGTCGGGCGCGCACATGCTCACGAGCGCGATCGGGTACCCGCGAGACCGCAGTTCGGTGAGCGTCTCGAGCGCGCCCTCGCGCGGATGGAACCCCGCCCGGTACATCGCCTCACGCGCCTCGAGGGCGCGGTCGATCGTCGCGTCGTCGGCGGACAAGCCGAGCACGTCGCAGATCGCCCGCAGGTTCGACGGCAGGTCCGGGAAGCCGCCGGTCTGCCGCGCGGTCGCGGTGCGGTCCCACTCGGCCCGGAACGCCTCCTGATCGGCGCCCAGCACGTCGGCGGCCGCCGTGACCGCGCCGTAGAAGTCAGTCTTCGCGTATTCGGGCACGAGCGTGCCGAACAGGTCGAACACGACCGCCTCGAAGGGGCCGCCGGTCACGCGGGCGCCCACTCGTGCTCGAGGATCGAGAACACCACCATGTCGTGGTAGCCATCGGGCGAGCGCTCGGCCTCACGGAGCACCGCCTCCCGGGTCATGCCCAGCCGCTCCGCCACCGCTTGGCTGCGGTGGTTCGATGTGGCGGTCAGGAGCGAGACCCGATGCAGGCCGAACGCGCCGAAGGCTTCTTCGATGAACCGCCGGCAGCCGCGCGTCACGATGCCGTGGCCCTCGTGCTCCCCGTCGATCCAATAGCCGATCTCGGCGGAGTTCGCGAGCGTGTCGATCGACATGCCCATCGTGCCCACGAGCTCCCCGTCGACCCAGATGCCGTTGCCCTCCGCATCGGTCGACGAGGCGCGGGCCCGCTCGATGAAGCCGCGTATGTCGTCGGGCGAGCGGGTTGAGTCCTCCCATGGCATCCAGGGCCGGAGCCGATCGCGGTTCGCGTCCACGACAGCGAAGAGCGCCTCAGCGTCGCCGAGGTCGAGCGGCCGGATCCGGACGCCGGCACCCAGGTCGAAGTCGATCCGGATCACGAGGCGGACGGACCCGCGGCGCCATCCGAGGCGCCTGCCGCGGCGATCTTCTTGCGCTCCTCGTCTTGGAGGACACGGCGCAGGACCTTGCCGATCAGGGTCTCGGGGAGGGAGTCGCGGAACTCGATGTCCTTGGGCACGCGATAACCCGTGAGTCCCTGCTCGGGGTCGCGACACCACGCCGTGATCTCCGCGGGCGTCGCCGTCTCACCCTCGCGCAGCACGATGTAGGCCTTCACGCGCTCGCCGGTGGTCTCGTCGGGCACGCCCGCCACCGCGCACTTCAAGATCTTGGGGTGGTGGTAGAGCACGTCCTCGACCTCGGTCGGGTACACGTTGAAGCCCGACACGATGATCATGTCCTTGATGCGGTCGACGATGGTGAAGTAGCCGTCTGGCGACATCACGGCCACGTCGCCGGTATGCAGCCAGCCGTCGCGGATCACCATCGCGGTCTCGTCGGGCCGGTTCCAGTAGCCGAGCATCACCTGCGGCCCCTGGATGCACATTTCCCCCCGTTCGCCTTGCGGCACGACCCGGTCGGGCTCGTCGAGGTCGGTCAGCTTCACGTCGGTGTCGGGGAGCGGCATCCCGATCGAGCCCTCGCGGCGCTCCCCGGCCAGCGGGTTCGCATGCGTGACGGGCGAGCACTCGGTCAGGCCGTAGCCCTCGACGACCTTGGCGCCGCCGGTGATCTCCTCGAAGCGCTTGGCCACCGCCATGGGGAGCGGCGCGGCGCCGCTCACGCACGCCTTCAGCGTGGCGAGGTCGTACTTGGGGGTACGCGGGTCCTCGTTGAGCGCGATGTACATGCGCGGCACGCCGGGGAACAGCGACGGCTTCTCCTTCGAGAGCGCCTTGAGCACCATGTCGATCTCGAAGCGGGGGATCAGCACGAGCTTGGCAGCTTTCGTCATCGAGAAGTTCATCGCGAGCGTCCCGAACGAGTGGAAGAAGGGCAACGCCGCGAGGATCCCGTCCTCGCCCTGGCGCACCACCGCCAACCACGCCGAGGCCTGCCGGGCATTGGCGACGAGGTTCATGTGCGAGAGCATCGCGCCCTTCGAGAGGCCGGTCGTGCCCCCCGTGTAGATCAGCGCGGCGCACTCCGAGGCAGGATCCTCGACGCGCGCGACCGGTGGCACGGGGCCGGTCGCCTTCATCGCGTCGCCCCACCAGCGCACCCGGTGGTCTTTCGGGATGAACGGCAGCGGCGTCTCGTGCTTCTTCGCGTCCGACTTGAACTTCATCGGTGCGAGCCACTTGAGGGGCGCCTTCATGTAGTGGTTCAGGCCGACCGCGATGACCTCCTGCACCCCCGCGGCCTCACGGATACGTCCGAAGCGCAGATAGACCTGGTCGAGCACCACTATCACGCGGGCGCCCGAGTCCTTGATCTGGTGCTCGAGCTCACGCTCGGTGTATAGCGGGTTGTTGCCCACCGCGATCGCGCCGATCCTCATGCATGCGTACCAGGCGATCACGTACTCCGGGCAGTTCGGCAGGATCAAACCGACCCGATCGCCCTTGTGTACGCCCAGGCCGGCCAGCACGGCCGAGAATCGCTCGACCTCCTTCAGGAGCCAGCCATAGCTGAGATGCCGCCCGAAGAAGGCGAGCGCGGGCCGGTCCGGGAACCCCGCGGCCGCGTTCTGCAGCAACGCGAACACCGACTCACGCGGGTACGGCGCGAGGCTGACGGGGATCTCGGGCGGGTAGGTCGCATGCCATGGACGTTCGTCGGTCATGCCCGCATCATCGCAGCGGGGTGCGGCGCGCTCAACCTACGGCCCACGACGCGGGGCCTGCGTGCGTACGATGCTGGGGTGGGCGCCGTGATGAGAGGGAGCCGATGGCCGTCGCGATCGAAGATCAGCAGCTACGCCAACGTGGGCTGTTCGCGCGCGGGATGCGTCTCGTCTGGGCCTACATCAAGCTGCACCCGAAGCCGTTCGCGGTCTCCGTGGCCGGCGCCCTGCTGTTCGCCGTGTCGTCCCTCCTGCTGACCCAGGCCCTGGGCCGGGCGACCGACGACGTGCTGCGCCCCGCGTTCGAGGGCGGCGTGTCGAGTCAGGCGATCTGGACGGCGGTCATCGCGCTGATGACGTTCGGGTGCCTGCGGGCGCTCGGCATCATGATCCGCCGCTACTACAGCGGCGTGTCGGGTGAACGCGTGATGGCGACCCTTCGCACGCAGATCTCGGACCGCTACCGCGACCTCGCGCTGCAGTACCACCGCGAGACACCCACCGGCGAGCTGCTCGCACACATGGAGGCCGACGTGAAGGCCGCCGTCGACGTCTTCTGGCCGGTGCCGTTCGCGATCGGCGTCCTCGCGCTCGTCGTGCTCGCTCTGATCACGATGTTCCGCACCGACGTCTGGCTGGCCCTGATCGGGCTCGTGATGTTTCCCACGCTCGCGCTGATGAACCGGAGCTTCGCCCGCCGCATGGAGGAGCCTGCCAGGAGCGCCCAGGAGGCGATCGGCGAGGTCTCGGCCGTCGCGCACGAGTCGATCGACGGAGCATTGGTGGTCAAGACGCTCGGGCGGGAGGCCGCCGAGACCACTCGGCTCCGCGAGCGCGCGGCCGCCCTGCGCGACCACCGGGTGGCGGGAGGGTACGTTCGCGCCACCTTCGAGGCGGCGCTGGACTCGCTGCCGACCCTCGCGACCGCGCTGCTCCTGGCGGTGGGGGCCTCGCGTGTGGCGAGCGGCGCGGTCACGCTCGGCGAGCTCACCGGGTTCGTCGCCCTGTTCGGCCTGCTCTCCTGGCCGATGCGGTTCATCGGATGGATCCTCGCCGAACTGCCGCGCGCCGTGGTGGGCTGGGACCGGCTGCAGACGGTCTTCGAAGAACAGGTGACGGTGACGCCGCCCGCGGCTCCGAGCGCGCTCCCCGACGGGCCGCTCGGCGTGGAGGTCCTCGGCGTGCGGCGCCGATACGACGAGCAGCCCGTCCTCGACGGGGTGACGTTCGAGGTCGCGCCCTCGGAGTCGGTCGCGGTCGTCGGGCAGACCGGCGTGGGCAAGAGCACGTTGTCTCAGTTGCTCGTGCGGCTGGCCGACCCCGATGGGGGGTCGATCTCGATCGGGGGCATCGACCTGCGAGACGCCGACCCGACATCGCTGCGACGCTCGACCGCGATCGTGTTCCAAGAGAGCTTCCTGTTCTCCACGAACGTCCGCGAGAACATCGCGCTCGACGCCGACGCCACCGAGGAGGAGGTCGAGGCGGCCGCGAAGATCGCGTCGGCCGACCGGTTCATCCGCGCGTTGCCCGACGGGTACGACACCGTGGTGGGCGAGCGCGGTCACACGCTCTCGGGCGGCGAACGCCAGCGGGTGGCGCTCGCCCGCGCGATCGTGCGCGCCCCCCGTGTCCTGATCCTGGACGACGCGACCTCGGCCGTGGACCCTTCGATCGAGGCCGACATCCTGGGTGCGCTCCGACGCGAGCTTCACACGACCCTGATCGTCGTGGCGTACCGCCTGTCGACGATCAGGCTTGCCGACCGCATCATCTATCTCGAGGACGGGCGGGTCGCGGCCACTGGGAGCCATGAGGAACTCCTCGCCTCGATGTCCGGCTACGCGGCGATCATCCAGGCGTACGAACAGGGTGAGCGATGAGCGCCGTCACGGAGCTCGAGGTCGCCCGCGCCGGCGACGAGGATCAGATCCCCGTCCCAGAGGAGCTGCAGGGCGCCTGGGCCGTGCTTCGTCGAGGGGTCGGCGAGAGCCCCGAGCTGCGCCGCGGACTCGGGTTCACCGTGATCGTCTCGCTCGGCGTGACCGTGACCTCGCTCGTGACGCCGGTCCTGATCCAGAAGGTCTTCGACAACGGGTTCACGGGTGGGTTCCGCTCCGCGTACGTGTACTCGATCTGTTTCGCCGCGATCCTGCTGGTGGGGCTCGCGTTCGCGGCCGCACGGGAGGCCGGACGACGTCTCGTGACGGCCGCCGAGGCGGCGCTGATGGAACTGCGCGTGCGGACCTTCGCGCACATCCACGACCTCTCGATCGCGGAGCAGTCCGACGAGAAGCGCGGGGTGTTCGTTGCGCGCGTGACCGCCGACGTCGACGCGCTGCAGCAGTTCATGGAGTGGGGCGGCATCGCGTGGATCATCTCGCTCACCCAGGTGATCGGCGCCTTCGCGCTGATGCTCGCCTACGCCTGGCAGCTGGCCATCGCGGTCGCCCTGCTCGTGATCCCGCTCCTGCTGGTCGTCGGCGCCCTGCAGGCGAAGCTCACGGCCGCGTTCAACGCGGCACGGACCCGGGTGGGCGAGATGCTCTCGGAGGTCTCAGAGTCGGTGATGGGCGCCGCGGTCGTGCGCGCGTACGGACTCCAGGACCTGACGGACGAGCGGGTCAAGCACGCGATCGACCAGCGGTACCGGGCCGAGGTGCTCGCCCACTTCCGCGCGGCGACGCTTTGGCCGCTGTCATCGGTGTTCTACGCGGTGGCGCTCTCGACCGTGATCGTGTTGGGCGCGACGTACGGCCCCGAGTGGGGACTCACCTTCGGGAAGGTGACCGCCTTCCTGTTCCTGGCCGATGTCTTCCTGCACGTGTTCACCGACCTTCCGGAGGTCTACTCCGAGACGCAGAACGCGATCGCGGGTTGGCGGAAGATCCTCGCGGTCCTCGATCTGCCGGTCGAGATCGTAGAGCCGTCGCCCGGGGTCACCCTGGAGCGAGGGGCACTGGCCGTAGAGGCCGACGAGGTGCGGTACGCCTACCGCACGGGACCGGAGGTCCTGCACGGGATCTCGCTGTCGGTGGCGGCGGGCGGCCATGTCGCGATCGTGGGCGAGACCGGCTGCGGCAAGACCACCTTCGTGAAGCTGATGTCGCGGCTCGCCGATCCGGCGAGCGGCCGGATCCTCGTGGGCGGGGCCGACCTGCGCGAGCTGGCCCCCGCGTCGCGGCGCGGGTCGGTGCGCATGGTGCCGCAGGACGGCTTCCTGTTCGCCACCACCGTGCGCGAGAACGTGCGGTACGGGCGGGAGGGCGCCTCGGACCGCGACGTGATCACGGCGTTCGAAGAGTTGGGTCTCGGCGAGTGGGTGGTCGCGCTCCCGGAGGGGTTCGACACACTCGTCGGCGAACGCGGAGAGGCGCTGAGCGTCGGCGAACGCCAGCTGGTGGCGCTCGTTCGGGCGCAGATCGGCGACCCCGGCCTGCTGATCCTGGACGAGGCCACGAGCTCCGTGGACCCCGCGACCGAGCAACGGATCACCGAGGCGCTCCGGCGCCTGTCGGCGGGGCGAACGACCGTGACGATCGCCCACCGGCTCTCGACCGCCGAGGCCGCCGACCACGTGTTCGTGTTCGACGCCGGACAGATGGTCGAGCAGGGCACGCACGCGGAGCTCGTGGCGATGGGCCGCGTATACGCCGGTCTGTACGAGAGCTGGCTCGGCAACACCCAGGTCGACGCCTGACCCGCGCGAAGCGTCCGGTAACCTCCCGCCGTGAGCGATTTCATCGACGGGCTTCGCGCGTTGGCCGCCGCCGCCCTGTTCCCGGCGGACGGCGAGCTGACCGCCCCCGGGCTCACCGCTCCGGTCTCGGTCCGCCGCGACACCTGGGGCGTTCCCTACATCGAGGCCGGGTCCCTCGACGACCTTTGGTTCGCGCAGGGGTTCGTCACCGCGGGCGAGCGGCTCTTCCAACTCGACCTGCTGCTGCGCACCGCGACCGGGCGCCTCAGCGAGGTGTTCGCCGAGCGCACGCTCGGCGAGGACCGGTTCGCCCGCACGATCGGGCTCCACCGGGCAGGGGCGCGCGTCGCCGCCGGATGGGACGAGACCGACCGCGCGATGCACGGCCGGTTCCGCGAGGGTGTCGCCGCGTGGATCGCCCAGATGCCCGCGGCGCCCGTCGAGTACACGCTGCTCGACATGACCCCGGATCTGCCCGACGACGAGGCCAGCTGGGCCGCGGCGTTCGCGTTCCTCGCATGGGGCCTCTCGGGGAACTGGGATCAGGAACTGCTGCGCGCCTGGATCCGTGAGCGCGCGGGAGACGACGCGGCCCGAACCCTGATGCCCCCGCTGCCGTCCGATCCGCCCACGGTGGCCGTGGGCGCGCTCCACGGGGCTCTCTTCGACGCGATCCCCCGGCACAAGGCGCAGGGCTCGAACGATTGGGTGGTGGCGCCGGGCCGCACCGCCACCGGCGGGGCCCTCCTCGCGAACGACCCCCACCTCCTGGCGCTCCAGCCGGGCGCCTGGATCGAGCTGCATCTCTCTGCGCCGGGCTACCGGGCGCGAGGCGTCGCCCTCGTCTTCTCCCCGGGGATCCTCCTCGGCACGACCGACCACCACGCGTGGGGCGTCACGAACGTGAGTGGCGACGTACAGGACCTCTACGTCGAGCGCCTGAACGAGGACCGCACCGCCGCCGAGTTCGACGGCGCGTGGGAGCCCCTCACGATCCACCGCGAGGAGATCGAGGTGCGCGGCGAGAGCGCCCCACACGTGCTGGAGGTGCGCGAGACCCGCCACGGTCCCATCCTCGACACCTTCACGAGCGGGATCCTCGACGCCGAGCACGTGGAGCTCCCCGCCACCGAAACGTACGCGCTCCGGTGGGCCGGGCAGGACGCCGGCATCCATCCGTCACTGACCCTGCACGCCGCGCAAGCCACGAGCTTCGAGTCCTTCCGTGAGGCCGCACTCGGCCTGGAGTGCCCCGGACAGAACGTCGTGTACGCCGACGTCGACGGCACGATCGGCTACGCCTGCACCGGGAGATTCCCCGTGCGGCGCGCCGGCGACGGTACCGCGCCGGTCCCGGGGTGGACGGGCGAGCACGAGTGGGACGGCTGGATCCCCGCCGATGAGCTCCCCTGGGCGAAGGACCCTGGCCGGGGATTCCTCGCGACCGCCAACAATCGGATCCACGACGGCGCCTACCCGCACCTGATCGGCCTCGACTTCCACACGCCCTTCCGGGCGCGCCGGATCGTCGAGGTCCTCGAGGCGAACGACCGCTGCACCGTGGACGACATGGTCAGGCTGCAGCTCGACACGGTGTCGCTCCCCGCCCGGGAGACCCTGCCCCTGCTCACGGCCCTCGAGTCGCACACGGACGCCGAGCGCTCGGTGCTCGACCTGCTCCGCGGCTGGGACGGCGACATGGCGGCCGATTCCGCGCCCGCCGCGATCTTCACCGCCTGGTCACGACACATCGCCCGGCGCGTGTTGGTGCCGCGCCTCGGCGAAGACCTGTTCCGGCACTATCACGCGTGGCGCGAGCCTTTCCAATGCCAGGCGCTGTCGGCGATCCTCCGCGAGCCCGGGGGTTGGCTCGACGACGACCTCCTGCGAGCCGCGCTCGCCGACGCGATCGAGGAGCTACGCGAGCTGAGCGGCCCCGCACCCGGCGGGTGGCGCTGGGGTGAGATGCACCGGTTGCGGCTCGCCCATCCCCTCGCGGCGATCCCAGGCCTCGAACCGCTGTTCCTCGCGGCCGACGTCGAACTGGGCGGCGACGAGCAGACGGTGATGCAGGCGGGGTTCGACGGTCGACACGGGTACCCAGCGGCCGTGATCCCCTCGTGGCGCGCGGTGTACGACCTCGCCGACCTCGATCGGAGCGTCGGGGTGCTGCCGGCCGGCGTGAGCGGGAACCCGGCGAGCCCCCACTGGAACGACCAGACGGAGCGGTGGCTCGGCGGGGAACCGCACCCCCTGCCGTTCACCGAGGCCGCGGTCGCCGCCGCGAAGGTGGGCGACCTGCGCCTCCTACCCGGGTAACATCCTTCGCGATGCCGAAGTCACGAGGACGCACGAAGAAGAGGGAGCCGCGTAAGTACGGCGCCACGCCCACGCCCAAGAAGCGGCACAAGACGAGCCCCAGGTGGTACGGGGCCGCGGTGCTGGTCGTGATGGGCCTCGGGGTCATGTCGATCGTCCTGAACTACCTGGGCGTGCTTCCCGGCGGCACCTCGAACACCTGGTTGTGGGTGGGCCTGGGGCTGATCGGCCTCGGCTTCGTCGGCACCACCTTCTGGTACTAGAGATCACACCGCTGTGATTCCCCACAGAGGTTGTCCACATCTGGACAACCTCGCCCGATCTCCCGATGCGAACCTGTGGATAACCGGTGGACGGTCGTTGCGCCCGCGTACGACGGTCAGCGGGTCACCGATGGGGCCCCTGACAGGCGCGGCTAGGCGTCGGCGGGACGCCGCACCACCTGCATCCGCTCGCCGCAGTGCCTCGGGACCTGCAGCTCCCCGAGCTTCGATACCCGGTACTCCGTGCCGCACTCGTCGCACACCAGATAGACGTCCAGGTCCTCGACGTCCTCGGGCTCGGAGGGCGCCACGTCGGCATCGGGGTCGGGAGCCAGCGAGCGGATCGAGGCGATCCCGATACGCCAGATCGCGAACCCGACCGCGATCGCGGTGAGCACCAGCAGCCAGCGAGGCATCGGCCCACCGTAGCAGCCGCGCGGGGCACGGCCGCCCGGCGAACTTCGCTAGATCACGCCCTGGGCCATCATCGCGTCCGCGACGCGCACGAAGCCGGCGATGTTGGCCCCGTGGAAGTAGCTGCCGGGCTTGCCGTAGTCCTCGGCGGTCTCGCGGCATTGTTCGTGGATCCGCTTCATGATCGTGCGGAGGCGGTCGTCGACGACCTCCCGATCCCACGTGACGCGCATCGAGTTCTGGGACATCTCGAGGCCGCTCACGGCCACACCGCCGGCGTTCGCGGCCTTGCCCGGCCCGTACATCACGCCGCCGTCGAAGAACGCCTGGACGCCGTCGGGCACCGTCGGCATGTTCGCCCCCTCGCTCACGAAACTGATCCCGCCGTGCACCAGGTTCAGCGCGTCCTTCTCGTTGATCTCGTTCTCGATCGCGCTGGGGAAGGCGCCGTCGGCGGGGACGCTCCACAGCGCGTTGTGGTCGCTCGTGGGGTCGGCCGGGGTGAACGTCGCCTTCGGGAAGGCCTCGACGTACTCGAAGATCCGCCCGCGCCGGTCGTTCTTGAGCGCCATCACCCACGCCAGCTTCTCGCGGTCGATCCCGTCGGGGTCGTAGATGAATCCGCCGGAGTCGGACAGCGTGATCGGGACCCCACCGAGATCCAGGAGCTTCTCGACGGTGTATTGCGCGACGTTCCCGGCGCCCGAGACGAGGCACCGCTTGCCCTCCAGCGAGTCGTCCTTCGTGGCGAGCATCTCCTCGGCGAAGTACACCGCGCCGTACCCGGTCGCCTCGGGCCGGATCAGCGACCCTCCCCATCCGAGGCCCTTGCCGGTCAGCACGCCCGTGTACTCGTTGCGGATCCGCTTGTATTGGCCGAACAGGAACCCGATCTCACGACCGCCCACGCCGATGTCGCCGGCCGGCACATCGGTGTCGGGGCCGATGTGACGCTGCAGCTCGGTCATGAACGACTGGCAGAACCGCATCACCTCGGTGGTGCTCTTGCCCTTGGGATCGAAGTCGGCTCCGCCCTTGCCTGCGCCCATCGGCAGCGTCGTGAGCGCGTTCTTGAAGACCTGCTCGAAGGCGAGGAACTTCAGCTTGCCGACGTAGACGGCCGGGTGGAACCTCAGGCCACCCTTGTAGGGGCCGATCGCGCTGCTCATCTCGACGCGGAACCCGCGGTTCACGTGCACCCTCCCCGCGTCGTCCACCCACGGGACCCGGAACATGATCACGCGCTCGGGCTCGACGATCCGCTCGACTATCTGCGCCTCGCGGTACTCGGGGTGGCGATCGAGCACCAGCTCGAGCGACTCCATCACCTCGGCCACCGCCTGGAGGAACTCCGGCTCGTGCGGGTTCTTCGTCCGGATGTCGTTCAG
>Ga0315278_10003069_pt1 | contig 14922 bp, 15 predicted proteins | sample YL17G06_0_MG_FD_203880 | JGI IMG/M metagenome (GOLD analysis project Ga0315278, IMG submission 203880) | Sediment microbial communities from Yellowstone Lake, YNP, Wyoming, USA - YL17G06_0 | ecosystem: Environmental > Aquatic > Freshwater > Lake > Sediment | place: USA: Wyoming | collected... | reverse complement strand
CTCGGTATCTTTCGGGGCCGGATCCGCGATGAGCTGGCGTAGACTCTGGATATCGGCCGCCATGTTCCGCTGGACCTTAAGTTTTTCCTTTTCGATCCTGTTGACCGTCGGGAAAATCTTGGCCGCCTGTTCTTCGCTCAGGTCCAACGCCTTGGTCAGCTGAAGGAGCCTCAACGTGGCCAGGTTCTCCCGCACGGCCTGGCGGTTTTGTCCTCCATTCCCCTGGTTTCGCCCCTGGCCGAACGCCGCGACGCCGCCGCAGAAAACGAGAAAAGCTAAAATCAGGCTGATGCGTTTTTTCGTCATGCTCCCCCTCCTAAATCTTGACCTTTAATTCGCTCTTTAAATGCGAATCCAGAAGATTGATTTCCTCGTCGGACAAGCTCTCGATGAAAAAGGAATTTCCGTAAAGCAGATGCTTGATTTCGACGGCGGATTCGTCGGCATGCTCGCTGATCGAAGCCTGGAGCATGGTGTTGAATTCGCTTTCCAGGTCGGAGTTGTCGCCGATCGTCTCGTACAGGCCGTTCACGGTTTCTTCGAAGGTGAAATGATAGATCTCCAGGGGCGTCCTGGCGGCGAAGATCATGAAATACAGCCCGACGGCGACGGCCAGAAGGGAAGCGCCGCCGGCCCAGGCCCAGCGCATGGCGGGAAAAAACGCCGGCGCCTGGCGGGGACGGAGGTCGGGCTCTTTGTGTTTCGCGGATGGCGCGGCTTCGAGGTTCGTCTTGAGCCGTTCGATCAAGGTTCGCCAGAATTCAGGAGAAAGGGAGGGCGCGGACAAGCTTTTCGCTCCCTCCTCGATTTTGCCGAGGCGAAGCCGATAGGCGCGGCAAGCGGCGCACTTCGCCAGATGAGCGGCGAGGGCCTCCTGTTTCCTGGGAGATAGATTCCCGTCGATCCCGTCCGAAATCCATTTTTCCGTCTTTTTACATCTCATGGCGTTCCCCTTCCAGGTAAGGCTGGAGCCTGGCCTGGAGCATCTTCCGGGCCTTGTGCATTCTCCAGGAGACCGTGTTCTCCGAGCAGCCGAGAATCCCGGCCGCCCGGCCGTGCGACATCCCCTGGAAGACGACCAAATTGAAGGCCGTCCGGTACGTCAAAGGAAGCATTGCGATGGCTTCCTCGAGCTTTTCCTTGAGCTCGTTCTTGAGCGAATCGCCTTCGGGCGACAGAGCCGCGTATTCGGCCCTATCGAAAATGTGGGCATTGTCCTCGAAATCCTCGCGGCCTTTTTCCCGGCCTTTTTTCTTCAAGAAATTCAAGGTCAGGTTGATGGCGATGCGATAAACCCAGGTATAGAAGCTCGATTTCTGCTTGAAAGTGTGGAGGGACCTGTACGCATACATGAACGTTTCCTGGGTCAAGTCGTTGGCGTCCTCATGGTTGCGCGTCATCCCGAAAATCGTATGATAGATCTTCTCCTGCACTCGTCGGGCCAGCTCCGCATAAGCCTCGATCCGTCCCGACTTCGCTTCCTCGATCAGGACGTCGTCGGTCGGTGGCGGCATATTCTCATTCATGGAATTAGACAAGGATTATACCAATTCCTTGGGATGAAGCCCATTATTTCCCTCCTTTCTTGGTTGACCGGTCTTTTGTTTGCTGCTATGATTTGATTTACCTTTTTGCTAGATAAAGGAACGTCTCTCCCATGATCGAACGATACACCAATCCCGAAATGGGCACGGTTTGGACCGAAGGCAACAAATACCGCAGATGGCTGGACGTCGAGATCGCCGTCTGCGAGGCCTGGGCCAGGCTGGGCAAGATTCCCCCCCCGGCCCTGAAGCGGATCAAAGCGAAAGCCGGCTTCGAGGTCGAGCGCATCGAGGAAATCGAGAAGGTCGTCAAGCACGACATCATCGCCTTTCTCTCCTCCGTGGCGGAAAAAGTCGGCGAGGACAGCCGTTTCATCCACCTCGGCTTGACCTCCTACGACGTCGTCGACACGGCCTTGTCGATGCTCTTCCTCGAATCGCTCGACCTCGTCCGCCGGCGCCTCCTCGAGCTGAAAAAAGTCCTCCGGAAGGAAGCGCTCAAGCACAAGAAAACGATCTGCATGGGGCGGACGCACGGCATCCACGCCGAACCGGTCACGTTCGGGTTCAAGCTGCTCGTCTGGTACGAGGAAACCAAACGCCATCTCGTCCGGCTGGACCGGGCGATCGACGTCATCAGCGTCGGCCGCATTTCCGGCTCGGTCGGAACGTATATCCATCTCGATCCGCGGGTCGAAGTGAGCGCCCTGAAAAAGCTCGGCCTCGAGCCCGCGCCGGTCTCGACCCAGGTCCTCCAGCGCGACCGTCATGCCGAAGTCATGAGCGTCCTGGCCCTCGTCGCCGCGACGCTCGAAAAGATCTCCATCGAGATCCGGCATCTGCAGAGAAGCGAAGTCCTCGAGCTCGAGGAGCCGTTCACCAAGGGCCAGAAAGGCTCGTCCTCGATGCCCCACAAAAAGAACCCGGTCCGCTGCGAGCGGATCTCGGGGCTGGCCAGGATCGTCCGCGGCAATCTCCAGGTCGCCCTCGAAAACATCCCGCTGTGGCATGAGCGCGACATCTCCCATTCCTCGGCCGAGCGCGTGATTTTCCCCGATTCGTTCATCCTGACGGATTTCATGCTGACCGAGACCATCGACATCATCAAGAACTGGAAAGTCCGTCCGGAGAACATGAAACGCAACATCCAGGCCACGCGCGGTCTCATCTTTTCTCAGCGCGTCCTCCTGGCCTTGACCCAGAAAGGCCTCCTCCGCGACGACGCTTATCCCCTCGTCCAGAAAAACAGTCTCAAGGCCTGGGACGAAAATCTCGATTTCAAGGCCCTGATCCTGGCCGACCCGGACATCCGGAAGCGCCTGACCGCCGAGGAGATCGAAGCCTGCTTCTCCCTCAAGCCATACCTCGAAAAGATCGATTATATATTCGAAAGGGTCCTCGGCCATGAAAGTTAGAATCCTCGTCTCCTTTAAAGACAGCGTCCTCGACCCTCAGGGCCAGACCGTGAAAAACGCGCTCCACACCCTCGGTTATGACTTTATCCGCGACGTCCGGCAGGGCAAGGTCTTCGAGATCGATCTCGCCGGCCCCGGACGGGCGGACGTCCAGAAGCTCATCCCGGAGATCTCGGACAGAGTTCTGGCCAATCCCATCATCGAAAAATTCACCTGGCAGATCATCGAGGACTGACGTGAAATTCGGAGTCGTCGTTTTCCCGGGATCCAATTGCGATTTCGACGCGCTTTACGCGTTGAAGGACGTTCTCCGCCAGCCGACGACTTTCCTCTGGCACAAGGATCACGACTTGCGGGGGGTGGACGGCGTCGTGCTCCCCGGAGGATTTTCCTACGGCGATTACCTGAGATCGGGCGCCATCGCCAGTTTTTCCCCCCTGATGCAGGAAGTGCGCGAGTTCGCCGACAAGGGCGGCCTCGTCCTCGGCATCTGCAACGGGTTTCAAGTCCTTCTCGAGCTCGAACTTCTGCCCGGGGCCATGCTCCGCAACAAAAACCTCAAATTCCTCTGCGAGTTCGTCACGATCCGCATCGAGAACGAAACGACGCGTTTCACGCATAAAGGACGGAAAGGACAGGTGCTGCGCGTTCCCATCGCCCACTTTGACGGCAATTACTACGCCTCGCCGGAAACGTTGAAAACTCTGGAAGAGAACGGCCAGATCGTCTTTCGCTATTCGGACCCCGGCGGCCGGCTGACGGAGGAATCCAACGTCAACGGTTCGCTCCACGGCATCGCCGGGCTGATGAACAAGGCCGGGAACGTCATGGGCATGATGCCCCATCCGGAACGCGCTTCGGAGCGGCTCCTCGGCAGCGAGGATGGCCGCCTGATCTTCGAATCGATGATATCGCAATTGTGAAAGTTTGCGGATTCCCCCTCGCCGGACTTTCGGGAGAAGGGCGAGGGCGAAAGAAATCGGGACGCGCATAATGAGACGAAAGACATGATCGATCAAAAAATTCTCGACAACCATAACCTGACCCAAAGCGAATACGACCTCATCGTCCGGCTCATCGGCCGCGAGCCGAACCTGACCGAGCTCGGCGTCTTCTCGGCCATGTGGTCCGAACACTGCAGCTACAAGAGCTCGAAGTTCTACCTCAAGCAGCTTCCGACCAAGGGGAAGGACGTCGTCCAGGGGCCGGGAGAGAACGCCGGAATCATCGACATCGGCGACGGACAGGCGATCGTCTTCAAGATCGAATCGCACAACCATCCGTCCTTCATCGAGCCCTTCCAGGGCGCGGCGACCGGCGTCGGCGGAATCCTTCGCGACATTTTCACGATGGGCGCCCGGCCGATCGCCGTCCTCGACTCCCTCCGCTTCGGGCCGCTCACGTCGGCCCGGAACCGGTCGATCATGGAAGGCGTCGTCTCCGGCATTTCCTCCTACGGCAATTCGATCGGCGTGCCCACGGTCGGCGGGGAAATTTATTTCGACGATAGCTACGCCCTCAACCCGCTGGTCAACGTCTTCTGCCTGGGCCTCGCCGACAAGGACAAGCTCTTCTACGCCAAGACCGAGGGCCTCGGCAACGCCGTCCTCTACGTCGGATCGAAGACGGGGCGCGACGGCATCCACGGCGCGACCATGGCTTCGGCCGAATTCGGCAAGGAAACCGAGCACAAGCGGCCGAACGTTCAGGTCGGCGATCCGTTCAAGGAGAAGCTCCTTCTCGAAGCCTGCCTCGAGGTCATGGACCAAGGGATCATCATCGGCATTCAGGACATGGGAGCGGCGGGGCTGACCTGCTCGACGGCCGAGATGCCGGCCAAATCGGGAACAGGCATCGAGATCGACCTCGACAAGGTTCCCCAGCGCGAGGAGGGGATGACCCCCTACGAGATCCTCCTCTCGGAATCGCAGGAGCGGATGCTCATCGTCGCCAAGCCGGAGAAGGTCCGGGAGGTCCGCGAAGTCTTCGCCAAATGGGACTTGGACGCCGTCGAAATCGGCAAGGTCATCGACGGCGGACGGATGCGCGTCCGCTATCACGGCGAAATCGTGGTCGACGTGCCGGTGGCGGCCGTCGTTGACCTCTGCCCCATTTACCAGAGACCCGTCGCGGCGCCGGCCCGGGAAGCGGCGGCCCCCATGGCCGACATCCCGCTCCCCGGGAACTACCGCGAAATCTTCCTGAAGCTCATCGCTTCGCCCACGATCGCCGACAAGGAATGGATTTTCCGCCAATACGACCACATGGTCCAGACGAACACGCTCCTCCTCCCCGGCGCGGACGCCGCAGTCCTCCGGATCAAGGACTCGAAGAAAGCGCTGGCCATGACCCTGGACGGGAATTCCCGCTACACGCGGCTCGACCCGGGCAAGGGCGGGGCGATCGCCGTCGCCGAAGCCTGCCGCAATCTCGCCTGCGTCGGCGCCCGGCCCATCGGCGTCACCAATTGCCTGAATTTCGGCAGTCCCGAAAAGCCCGAGGTCATGGCCCAGTTCAAAGCCGTCATCGAAGGCCTGTCCGAAGCCTGCCGGGCCTTCGAGATTCCCGTCACGGGCGGGAACGTCAGCTTTTATAACGACACTGAGGGCCTGTCCATCGATCCCACGCCGGTGCTCGGGATCGTCGGACTCATCGGCGACATCGGCAATGTCGTCACGCCGGGATTCAAAAAAAAGGGCGACGCGGTCGTCCTGCTCGGCCGGAACAAAGACGAGATAGGGGGATCGGAATATCTCGCCATCCGAAGCGGCCGCGCGGACGGAAGGGCGCCGTCGCTCGATCTGGCCTTTGAAAAGGCCGTTCACGACGTCTGCCTCGAGGCCGCTGAAGCTTCCTGGCTTGAATCGGCCCACGACCTGTCCGAGGGAGGGCTGGCGGTGAGCGTTGCCGAATGCGCCTTTCATAGCGACGGCCGGATCGGCTGCGGTCTCGCGCTGGAGGACGATCTGCGGCCGGACGCGCTGCTTTTCGGCGAGACGCAGTCCCGGATTCTCGTCACGGTGAGACCGGCGAATTTGAAAAAAATCCTCGAGTTGGCCGCGAAGCATGGGGTCCCGGCCGCCGTCCTCGGAAAAGTCGGAGGGGACCGCATCCGGATCAGCCACAAGGGTCGCGAGCTCATCAATGTCCGGGTCGAGGAAGCCTACCGCGCCTGGAAAGAGGCCATCCCCCGCTGCTTCGCCGTAAAATCATAAAATTCAAAGGAAGGCGCCATGTCCGAAGAGATTTTCATCAGCCCCAAAAAACGCGGACGCGTCATGGTCCTCCTCTCGGGCCGCGGCTCGAACTTCATGAAGATCCACGATGCGATCCTGGCCGGCCGGATCGACGCGGACATCGCCCTCGTCTTCAGCAACAAGGAAGACGCCCCGGGCCTCCGGGTCGCGAGGGAGCGCGGGCTTGAAACCTACTATCTCAATCCCAAGCTTTACGCCGAGAGGGAGGAGTACGATCGCGAGATCGTCCGCGAGGCCCGGAAGAGGAGCGTGGATCTCATCTGCCTCGCCGGCTACATGAAGCTCCTGACGCCGGCGTTCTGCGTCGAATTCAAGAACAGGATCATGAATATCCACCCGGCCCTTCTGCCCTCGTTCCCGGGCCTTCACGTCCAGCAGAAGGCGATCGAGTGGGGCGTGCGGTTTTCCGGCTGCACCGTCCATTTCGTCGCGGCCGAAGTCGACATGGGCCCCATCGTCCTCCAGGCCGCCGTCCCCGTTCTCCGGGACGACACCGAGGAAACGTTGAGCGCGCGCATCCTCGTCGAGGAACACAGGATCTACCCCGAAGCCGTCCGGCTGTTTTTCGAGGGAAAAATCGAGGTCCGCGGCCGTCGCGTTTTCCTCGCGGAATGACCCGGGACCTCCCAAAAAAAGACCCGGCTCGTTCCCGCCACGTCAGCGGAGCGATGCCTTCCAAAAATCCAAATCCCCGGCTTTTTTTTCATTAGGACCTTGCAATTGAGAAATGTATTGAATATACTTTTTTCACTTATCGGTCGAATGGAATGAAACGGCCCGGACGCGATGACGCCCGACGTTTCGAGTGGAGGAGGGTACGCTATGGCCTATGTCAATATCGAAATTTGGGATGCCAGCGCCAATATCAAAACCCCCGTTGAAGCGCCCGGCGACGTTCCGGTCAACCGGCTCGTGGTCGTCCTGATCGATCGATTGAACTTTCCCCGCTACGACGCGACGGGGGGACAGCTCCTGAGCTATAAGCTCCATCATCAAGCTTCGAAAAAACAGCTCTTGGACGCCCAGACGCTGGAGCAGGCGGGTGTCGCGGACGGCGACGTCCTCCGCTTGATCCCCGAGATCACCGCGGGAAAAAGGAGCGCATGAATAATTCCCCCCGGGTCGAGGATCCGGAACGCGAAAAAGACGACCGGTACGCCCGCTTCCGGTTGATCGATTGGTGGGACCAGGACAAGTTGCGCCGGGCGAACGTCCTGGTCGTGGGCGCCGGCGCGCTGGGAAACGAGATCCTCAAGAACCTCGTCCTCCTCGGCGTCGGCCGGATCCTCGTCGCCGATATGGACACGATCGAGAACTCCAATCTTTCCCGCTCGGTCCTCTTCCGCGAAGCGGACAACGGCCGGCGAAAAGCCGAGGTCGCGGCGAAGAGCGCCGGAGCCATCAACCCGGACGTCGCCGTCCACTGGTTTCACGGCGACGTCATCCACGATCTGGGGCTGGGAGTTTTCCGCTGGGCCGACCTCGTCATCGCCGGGCTCGATAACCGGGAAGCCCGCCTGTCCGTCAACCGCGGCTGCTGGAAAACCGGGAAGCCCTGGATCGACGGGGCCATTGAACGCCTGGACGGCGTCGTCCGCGTCTTCGTCCCTCCTCATGGCGCCTGCTACGAATGCACGATGGGCCAGGCGGACTGGGACATTCTGAAAAGCCGGAAATCCTGCAATCTGCTGACGCGGGACGACATGCTCGCGGGAAAGGTCCCGACCACGCCGACATCGGCCTCGGTGATCGCCGGGATTCAATGCCAGGAAGCGGTCAAGCTCCTCCACGGGCTCGAAGTGCTCGAAAGCAAGGGCTACATTTTCCACGGGCTGACCCACGACTCCTATGTCGTCGCCTACCCGAAAAAGGACCCGTGCTTCAGCCACGAGACGTACGGACGCGTCGAGCCGCTCGGCCGCGGCGTCGCCGGGACGAAGGCCGGGGAGATCGTCGCGGACATCGAGCGGCGGCTCGGCCGGGGAGCCGTCGTTGAATTCAACCGGGAGATCGTCGCGTCCATGGATTGTCTTCGCTGCGGGACAAGCACTCCCGTTTTCAAGGCGCTGGGCAAGATGACGGAGCGGGACGCGCTGTGCCCGGCCTGCGGCGAGCCGCGGGACCCGCAAATCCTGCACTCCCTCAATGGCGATGAGCCTTTTTTGGACAAATCCCTGGCGGAAATCGGAATTCCGCCGTTCGATATCATCGTCGGAAGGAAAGGGACGGACGAGATCTACCTGGAATTCGACGCGGACGCGCCCCGGGTCCTCGGTCCCCTGTTCCAAAGCCGGCCGACGGGAGAGGGCGCGACATGAACGAAAAAAAGACCGACGTTTCGGAAATCAAGACGGCCGATTTCGAGGAGCGGACGTTTCCCGTCGAGCCGGCGGTCCCCTACCGGATCTCGATGACCGGCCGGTCGTATGAAGCGATTTTCAAACACGCCGAAGAGGACAAGTCCATCGAAATCTGCGGCGTCCTCGTCGGCGACGTCTATCGGGACGCCAAAGGGCCGTATCTGGAGATCACCGATGCGATCCGCGGCGAACACGCGACGAACAAGTCCGGCCAGGTCACCTTCACCCACGAAACGTGGGCCCATATCAACGGCATCAAGGACTCCGAATATCCCGACCGGCGCATCGTGGGCTGGTATCATTCCCATCCCGAATACGGGGTTTTCCTGTCGTCCCAGGACACGTTCATCCACGCCAATTTCTTCGGCCAGCCATGGCAGGTCGCTTTCGTCATCGATCCGGTTTCGGAGGAGGAGGGTTTTTTCATCTGGCGGGACGGCCGGCCGGATCCGGTCAAGGAATACTGGCGGGACGGCCGGAAGCGGTCAGCCGACGAGAACGAGTCCCGGCTGCGCAAGGACATTCGATCCCGTTTCGAAGAATTGCGGGACGCGCTTTCGGCTTCAGACCGTCCAAAGCTCAAGCCCATTCACCTCATCTCCGGATTTGTGATCATCAGCCTACTGATCCTTTTGACCTTTTTCAAGAATGAAATGAACGTGCAAAACATGATCAAAGGCCAGAGCGAAGGCCAGATGGCCCTGGCCCAACTCTTGAGCCCTCCGGGAGAAGAGGCCGGCCTGAAAACGGCGGTCGAGCAGGAATTGAAGAAGAACGCCCTGCTGGCCCCCCTCGAAATCAGCGTCCTTCAAAAGGGCGGACAGATCTGGCTCAGGGGAGAAGTATATACGACGGCCCAAAAGGAGCTCCTGGCCAAAATCGCGGGCTCAGCGAGGGGCGTGGAATCGGTCGATTCCCGGGGGATCGCGGTGACGCACCGCTACATCGTCGCCGAGGGCGACTTCCTGGGAAAAATCGCGCTTAAAATCTACGGGAATTCCGACCGGTGGAAAGATCTTTACGAGGCCAACAAGGACAGCCTCAAGGATCCGTTCAGAATTCCGGCGTTTATCACGCTCCGCGTGCCGGAATAGAGCAAAAATCCATATGCATATCGCCTGACTTTAAAAGGAGGACGAGCCGCCCATGAGCGAAAAAATCCACATCACATACGATGAAATCAAGAGCCCGGGCGTCGATACGGTCCTGTCCCGCATGGCCGAGGAAACCGCCCTGCGGACGGGCGGGGGCGCGGGGACGGCCCCGGACGGAAAGACCAGCCTGATCCACAAGAGCTGGTTTTATTTGTCGCTCGCCGGCCTGGCCGGAGCGCTGATCGCCTGGGCGATATTCGAGCCCTTCGTCAAGGACAATGTCAATCTCCTGGATACGAGTCGGAACCAGCTCGACTTTTCGGCGCTGATGCTGCCCGCCCTGGCGGGTTTGGTCGGCCTGCTGATCGGAAGCATGGAAGGCATCCTGGCCAGGAATTTTTCCAGGGCCCTCAAGGCCGGCGGACTCGGCTTCCTGATCGGCGTCGGAGGATGCTTCGTTTCTCTCATGGTGGCCGGCATGCTGACCTTGATCCTCATTCCCCTGGGCGTTCAAATCGTCGGCCAGGAAGCGTTCAATGATATCGGCCATCACATCGGCGCCCTTGCCTGGATTGTCGTCTGGCGGTGCCTTGCCTGGACGGTCCTGGGCATGACCATCGGGCTGGGCCCGGGGATCGCCCTCAAGGCGAAAAAGCTGACCCGCAACGGATTTCTGGGCGGGATGATCGGAGGCGCCATCGGCGGAATGTTGTTCGATCCTATCAGCTACTTCATCTCCGGCGGAGCCTCGGGAGGCCGGGCCACCCTCAGCCGGGTCATCGGATTCGGCATCCTGGGCGCCACAACGGGATTGATGATCGGCCTGGTCGAGATGATCACCAAGGACTCCTGGCTCCTGATGACGGAAGGCCCGCTCAAAGGCAAGCAATTCATCATCTACAGAGATCCAACCATCATCGGAAGCTCGCCCAAGAGCGAAATCTACCTGTTCCGGGATCCGGCGATCGAGGCCGCCCACGCCTCGATCCGGACGATCCGCGACGCTTACGAGATCGAGGACATGAACACGGCCGGAGGGACATGGGTCAACGGCCAAAGGATCAAGAGAAAGAGGCTCATGAGCGGCGACGATATCCGGATCGGAGGAGCCCGGTTCATTTATTCGGAGAAGGAAAAGAAACCGCAAAAATCTTGACAAGGAGGGTGACATGAAAATCTGTACCAAATGTTCGAGAGCGAATCCGCCGAGCGGCCTGTTTTGCGCCGGCTGCGGCAATCCGCTCCCGGTCGAGTCTCCGGACAAAGCGAAGGCCAGCCCGGAGTCGAATGCCCTGAAAAGCGTCTACTCTTCATGGGAAACCGACAGGATCGTCACGGCGCTGACGAAGGAGAGATGGGATTACCGGGATGAAGCCGTTGAAGCCCTGGAACGGGAGCTGGCGGGCCGCAATGTGCCGTTGCCCGAGAGGTGCTCGAATTGCCGGCGGTTCAATCCCGCCGAGATGGAACGCTGCGCCTGCGGCACCCTGATGTGGGCGCCGGCGGCTCCCCCGGCTCCGTCGCCGAACGCGCCTCCCCCAGTGGCGATCCCCGCGGCCACGTTCCGCGCTTTAAAAGCCAACAAAAAAATCGCCGACGAAATCCGCTGCGGGATCTGCGGCAGTCCGTTCGTCCTGGGCGAGGACATCGTCCAGTGCGAACGCTGCCAGGCCTTTTTCCATCCCAAATGCAGGGACGAATACAAAGGCTGCAATTCGCCCGGATGCAAAGAGGAGGGAAAGGCCTGCCCCTTCTGCGGCGAGAAGATCAAGATCGACGCCTTGAAATGCAAGCATTGCGGTGAATACCTGGACAAGTCCCTCCGCCAGAGCACCGAGGTCAAGGTCGAACCCGCGGATGCCGGATCGGCCATGACCATGGGGATCATCGGCATCTTTTGTTTCGGGATCATCCTCGGCCCCATCGCCATCAGCAAGGCGAACCGGGCTTTGGCCGTCATCAACGCCGAGCCCGGGACCCCCGGCAAGGGGAAGGCCACGGCGGGACTCGTCCTCGGGATCATCGATACGGTCCTGGGCATCCTGAATATCCTTCTGCTCATCGCCAGGATGGGGGCGAATTGAATTCGGATGCCATGGAGAAGCACGGAGAGTAGCGTCCGCCCGATATGAATCGCGAAACGAGGAAAAAACACGCCCTCGCCGCCGCGCTCTGCGCGGCCGTGCTGGTGCTGTCGTCCCTTTTATCTGTCAATGAGAACGCCGTAACCATAAAATTGGGGACCCGCGAGATCTCCGCGCCCTGCATCTGTCCCTTCAAAATCGTCACCGGGCTGGATTGTCCGGTCTGCGGGCTGACGAGGAGCTTCGTCGCGCTGGGGCACCTGGATTTCCGGAGCGCCTGGCGCTTCAATAAAGGCGGACTTCCCGGCTATCTTTTCGTCATCTTTCAGCTCTTCCGGTCCCTGTTCCTGCTATTCCGGGAACGGGCCCCTGCGGTCCGGGAGCGTTTGAGGACATGGTCCTTCTATTACGCCTACGCCATCGGAGCGATCTGCGTTGCCGGATGGCTTTTCCATTTCATTAAAATTCCCTGAGGAGAGGAGGGCGGGCGCACCATGAAATGTCTCATTTGCAAGAACCCCATCGAGCCCGGGGAAATCCTGGAAACCTGCGGCAAATGCGCGAACCCTTTTCACCGGGAATGCTGGACCGAAAACGGCGGCTGCGGAACGCCCGGATGCCCGAACCTGCCGAAAGCCGACAAACACGGCGAGGAGCTCTGGGCCCAGTCCTACTGGGGAGCGACGACTAAGATCTGTCCGGCCTGCAAGGAAACCATCGGCATGGGCGAATTCGCCTGCCCCCATTGCAAGCAAAGATTCGACTCGATGTCGCCGGAGACGCCCCTGGAGTTGAAGGAGAGAATAGCCGGTCCGGCCGGCAGCGCGCGGCAAACCCCGGAAATGAAAGGGGCGCTCATCGTCTTCATCTGCGGGCTGCTGGGTTGCCTGGCTCCCTTCAACCTGATCATCGGGGGAATCTGGTATAAAAAGGCCCGGCCGATCTTGAAAGACGCGAGTCCCGTCCATGGTCTTCTGGCCTTTCTCGGGCTGATCTTTTCGGCGTTCTACCTGGTCCTCATGACGATCGGGCTCATTGTTCTGCGGCCATAAAGGCGGCTCTTCGGGAAGGAGAGGAAATCATGAATCTCAGGCTTAAAAGGCTCGCCAACGATGCCAGGGAGCTCAAGCGGTTTTTAAAAGGGCATCCCCGCATTTCTCTCTTGAACGCCGCGGGCGACCCTCCCGAAAAATATCAGATCGAGTACCGGATCAAGGGGCTCGAAAAAAAAGGCGACGAGATCGTCACCCGGGACAAACACGCGGCGGAAATTTTCCTTCCCCTGGACTATCCGGCGATCGAGCCGAAATGCCGGATGCTGACGCCCGTCTTCCATCCCAACATTTCGCCCCAGGTGATCTGCCACACGGACAACTGGGCCGCCGGAGAGTCTCTCGTCGACGTCGTCCTCCGCATCGGCGAAATGATCAGCTACCAGAACTACAACATCAAGAGCCCGCGCAACGGCGAAGCGGCCCGCTGGGCCGAAACGAACGCCCAGCGGTTTCCCATCGATCCGGTCGATCTCTCCGTGATCAGGCCGGCGGAGGACGCCGACGCGCCGGAAGAGCCGGACATCGCCGCGGAGCCGGAGTCCCTCCCGGAGATCCCGGCCGAGCCGGAGAAAGAATTGGCGCCGAAAGAAGCCGCCCGCGAAATCTTTGCCTGCGCCAACTGCGGAGCCAAGAGAGAATCCCTTCCCTTCCCGAAGTGCAGCCATGGGCACTCGGCCTGCCCGGACTGCCTTATCCTCTGCGAGGCCTGCGGCAAATCCCTCTGCGTCCTCTGCCCGCTGGCCCGCTGCCCCATCTGCCGGAAGATCATCTGCGGCGATTGTTCCAAAATCTGTCCGGCCTGCGGCCGGACCCTGTGCCGGGGCCATGTCCATGGGCCGGAAGGCCTGTGCTCGGAGTGTTCTGCTTCTTTTCAGGCCCCCACCGGGAGCAGCTCGCCGGAGCCGGCTCAACCGGAGGCCCGGCCGGAAGTCCGCCCGGAACCCCGTCCGGTCTCCGGAAAAAAATGCACGGGCTGCGGCCGGATCGTCGCGCGCGCCGACGCCCTGTTTTGCGAGTTCTGCGGAACCAGGCTGGTCTGATCCTCCCGCTCGTTATTGACAGCGCCGTCCGTCAAGCGCTATATTCCAAGCATGCAAAAGTGGGGAAATTCGTCGTCCGTTGACGCCGACGATGAGTATGATGGAATAAAGAATGACTGAAAACCTGATCGAGCGCTACTTGTCCGATATGGGAGAAATCCATGGGACAAGGGCCAACGTGGCCGAAACTTCATTTTATCCGGCGTTGGAACGGCTGCTTTCGGATATCGGGAAAACCCTTTCGCCCAAGGTCCGCTGCGTCATCCATCTCGCCAACCGCGGCGCGGGACTCCCGGACGGCGGCCTTTTCTCGGCCGATCAATTCCGCCGCAAAACAGGCGACAAGAACGGCAAAGAGAATCCGTTTCTGGTTCAAAACCCGTCGCGCGGCGTAATCGAAGCCAAATCTCCCGCGGAAGATGTCCGTCGCGTTTCCGAGACCGAACAGGTGGAGCGATACTGGAAGCGGTATGGTTTAGTGCTCGTGACCAACTTTCGTGCCTTCGCCGTTGTCGGCCAGGGTTCGACGGGAACGCCGCGCGTTCTGGAATCCTTCGCTCTGGCCGAAACCGAGAGCGAATTCTGGCGTCTGACCGCCCATCCCCGCGCGGCCGCGGCGGAGCATGGCGAACGCATGCTGGAGTATCTGAAGCGAGTGCTTCTGCTCAATGCTCCGTTGGCTGCGCCGCAAGACGTGGCCGGCATTCTCGCCTCCTACGCCCATGACGCGCGACTTCGCATCGAAAAGATTGATCTCCCCGCCCTGGCCGGACTGCGGCATGCCCTCGAAGAGGCCCTCGGCCTTCGCTTCGAGGGCGATAAGGGGGAGTATTTCTTCCGATCGACGCTCATTCAAACCCTCTTTTATGGCGTCTTCTCGGCCTGGGTTTTATGGGCGCGGCGGCACGACGCCAAACCCGACAAAAGAACCGGATTTGCCGATGCCCTCCGCGAAGCAGGGGCGCCATACACCGTCGCCGGTGGATTCGACTGGCGCTTGGCCCCCTATCTTTTACGCGTCCCCATGCTCCGCGCCCTTTTCGTTCAAGTCGCCGATCCCGCCCGTCTCGGCG
>Ga0315278_10003068_pt1 | contig 14923 bp, 21 predicted proteins | sample YL17G06_0_MG_FD_203880 | JGI IMG/M metagenome (GOLD analysis project Ga0315278, IMG submission 203880) | Sediment microbial communities from Yellowstone Lake, YNP, Wyoming, USA - YL17G06_0 | ecosystem: Environmental > Aquatic > Freshwater > Lake > Sediment | place: USA: Wyoming | collected... | reverse complement strand
GTTTATAAGTCAGGTAAGTTGACTTGTCGAGGGGAAGGGGCTTTGGGATGGGTCGAAGAGGAGTTCAAGGTTGATTATAAGAAAAAGGATTTTGAGGTCAAGGTGTCACCGGAGGCTCTTATTGAAATTCTTTCTCATGTAAACGAGATGAAGGTTAGTGATGACAAGCTTTATTTTGGTGGTGAAAAATTTGAGCATGTGATTTCTTTGATATAAAATGCTCAAATGGTGGGTGTCGGGATCAAAAACGATGTTATCTTGGGTTACAAACCATGAGATTTATAGCCTATTTATCCAAAAACGGGCCGTTTTTAACGAGTTGGGTCTGGTGTCCGTCCATTTATATCAAGGACCTGGAAATCGAGCCTTAAACGAGGAGTTTTAGAAGGGATGCGGGTTTACTTTGCCGATACAATTCAGCGTGAACTTCTTGGCCATAACCAAAGGCTGGATATTAGGAATCATCTGGAATCTTATTTTTTCATGATACATAGGAAAGAGAATTTGTTAAAATGGTGGTTGATCAAGGAGAAAGAAAAGGAAAATGTTTCCTTTAACAAACAATAGGGCTTTTATTCGTGCTTACAAAAAAGGGTTATTAGCAGGCTCCTGCGGGCTTTCTAAAAGAGATAATCCTTATCCTGATAAAAGAACGAAAAAAGGAAGAGTTACTTTCTCCAGAGCCTTTCGTCGGTTTTGGGAAAAAGGCTGTATCGATTCTTCTCCCAAAGGTCTTCAGCTTTTAAAGAAGCGATTTTTAGAAAGGAAGAAGAGATGATTAGAAAAGGAGATTGGCAACAGACTTATACCGGGAAACGATTTTGGCCACTTGATCCAAGGTCAAGGGAAGTTGATATAATTGATATTGCTTGGTCTCTTTCTAATCAATGTCGTTTTCTTGGTCATTCCTCTCGTTTTTATTCTGTTGCAGAACACTCGGTTTGGGTTAGTCATTATTGTCTTCAATTTCCATTAGAGGGGTTATTACATGATGCGGCAGAGGCTTATTTAGCTGACGTTCCTCGCCCTCTTAAACCTTATTTGCATGGATTTCGAGAAATTGAAGATAATCTTCTTCTGGTTATATTTAAAAAGTATGATTTGAAGTGGCCTCTTCCTTTTGAGGTGGAGCGGATTGATACGGCTTTGCTTCGAGACGAACAAGAACAGTTAATGTTATTATCGTCAAAGCAACGGCATCAAATGACGAGGCCTGCTCTTGGAATTAAACAGCGATTAGGAATAAGTTCTAAGCAGGCGTTTTACGATTTTATAGATAGGTTTAAAAAGTTATCAGGAGTTTAGTAAGATGAATAATTCTGATTTTGTTCACTTGCATATTCATTCAGAATACAGTTTATTGGACGGCCTTGGCAAGCCTGAGCATTATATTGAAAGGGCTAAAGAGTTGGGGTTTAAGGCCTTGGCTGTCACAGATCATGGAAATATTGATGCTCATCTTAGATGGCAAAAGACTTGTGAGAAAGTTGGGCTTAAGCCTATTCTTGGTTGTGAGTTATATTTGGTTCAGGATATGAAGAAGAGGGAAAGAAAAGATCCTCATGGTCATATTACCGTGTTGGTCAGAAATTTGTCTGGTTGGCAGGCTCTTGCCCGGATGCTTACAATTGCTAATTTGGAGGGTTTTTATTATCGTCCCCGTATAGATAGTCGGGCTTTTATGGAACACGTTAATGCTGGATTGATTGTCTTGACCGGCTGTGCCACTTCATTTTTATTGATGCCGGAAGGACAGGAGTTACTTCTACAGTTGAGGCTTCGAGGGGTTGATTGTTATTTAGAAGTTATGCCTCATTCAATGGAGGGACAAAAGACTGTTAATCAGATGTGCCTTGAGTTGGGAAGCAAGTACGAAATTCCTCTTGTGGCTACAAATGATTGTCATTATGTTCAGGCCGAGCATACTAAAGCTCAAGAGGTTTTGCTCGCTATTCAGAGACAAGCTAAGTGGAAAGATTCTGACCGTTGGAGGTTTGAAATTGATGGTCTTTATCTGAGGACTGCAGATGAGATGATCTATATGTTTAAGGAGCAGGGAGTTTTGAATCGAACTCAGTATTATCAAGCTATGATGGGTACGACGGCTATTGCTGAGAAGTGCTGGGATTTTAAGTTGTTAAAACGAAACATGGATCTACCTCAAACCCGTTATGAAAAAGAATCTCCAAAGATGATAGCCGATGAGATCCTTGCTCGGTTTTGCTCTGTTAAAAGAGAAGAGATGCAGCGGAGTGGTCAGTGGCAATTTGAATATCGATCTCGTTATGCTCACGAGATAGAAATGATTCATAAGAAAGGTTTCGCTCGTTATTTTTTGATTGTTTATGAAATAATTGAGTGGTGTAAAAAGCAGGGCATTATGATTGGCCCGGGGAGAGGGTCGGTCGGGGGGAGCTTGGTTGCATACTTACTTACTATAACCCAGGTCGATCCTCTGCGCTATGGACTGTTGTTTGAGAGGTTTATTAGTGAGGATCGAATTGACTGTCCAGACATCGATCTGGATTTTGAGGACGTGAAATGTTATCTCGTTCGGCAACATTTGGAAGAAGAGTATGGTCGGTATAATGTGGTTGGTATTAGTACGTTTCTTCGCATGAAAGGGCGCGCAGTCATTCGTGATGTGAGTCGGGTTTTTGATTTGCCTGTTTTGGATGTAGATACATTTGCTAAGTCCATTCGGGCGGAAGCTCATGAAGAAGATATTATTGCTAACGCAGGACAGGAAACAAAAGAGGGCAAATACTTTGCACGAAAGTATCCAGAGGAGTTTCGTTTGGCCTGTACCTTGGAAGGGCAAATTCGAGGTGCGGGGCAACATCCTGCAGGGCTTATCTTGTCGGCTAAAGATTTAAGGGGAGGAGAGAGCGGAAATATTTGTCAGAGGGCCGATGCTTTGGTCTGTAACTGGGATATGGAAGATTGTGAATATAACGGTTTGATAAAGATAGATGTTTTAAAGTTAGGCACGTTGACTGTTTTAAATGAGGCAAAGCGGTTATTGGCACTTCAAGGGGTTAGTTTTCGGTATGAAGACTTGCCCTTAGACGATTCGAAGGTTTTTCAGACACTTTCTCAAGGGAATACCTCCGGCGTGTTTCAGTTTTCTGGTTACGCTTGTACTGAGTTATGTAAGAAGATGGGAGTTAATAGTTTCGAAGATATGGCAGCCATCACTGCCTTGGCCCGTCCTGGTCCGGCTGAATCAGGAATGACAGAGCTTTATGTTGAGAGAAAGATGGGAAAGAAGTGGCAACCTTTACATTCTATTTATGAAGCTATAACGAAAGATACTTATGGAGTCATTATCTATCAAGAACAGATGATGAAAGCGATGACGGGTCTGGCTGGTTTCAGTAACTCAGATGCAGATCAGATCAGAAAAGTTATTGGCAAGAAGAGGAGATCAGAAGAGTTTGAACCTTATAGACAAGCTTTTTTAGAGGGATGTTGGAAGAAGAAGACTTTGACTCAACAGCAGGCTGAAGAATTTTGGCAGGGTTTGCAAGAGTGGGCAAGTTATGGTTTTGTAAAAGCTCATGCTGTCGAGTATGCGATGATTGGTTACTGGACAGCTTGGTTGAAAATCTATCATCCAACTGAGTTCTTTTGTGCCCAGTTGACTTATGGAGCAGAGAAAGAGGGTGTGGTTAAAGAAGCTGAGCAGAAAGGAATGACGGTTGTTACTCCGAAGGTTGGTTTTTCAGATTCCCGATGTTGGATTGCTCGAGATAAATTTCTTTATATGCCTTTTGTAGAGATAAAAGGAATAGGAGAAACCCAAGCCGATAAATGTACTTCTATGAGACCGGTAGCCGTAACGGAGAAAACAAGGAAAGGTTTTTTTGGACTAAAGAAGTCACAAACCTTTGAAGCAAAAGGAAAGTTAGAGAAGTTGTTAATTGATATTTGTGCATTTGATCCTGCCCCATCTGCCAGACCAGAAAACCTTTTGGACTATTTTCAGTATTCGATTGGAGAGCAAGGAGATAAAAGAAGTCAAATCAAGATCGTTAGGAAGCAAATGTTGATTGATCCTTCGGTTAGAAGATGTGTTGCTTGCTCATTACGACAGCAGGCAGGTCAGGTCGTGTCTTCGTCTTTTGGTATGTATAACGTTTTGGCTCTTGGGGAAGCTCCTGGAAAGGAAGAAAATGAACAAGGTAGAGGTTTTGTTGGAGATGCTGGCCAGTTGCTTTGGGACGAAATGAAACCATATGGAATTACCCGTCGCATGATTCATGTAGGAAACTGCTGCAAGTGCTGGCCTCGTCGTGCCCGGACTCCTTCTAAAGAGCAAATTGATGAGTGCTTCAGTCGATGGATGAAGAGTGAAATTCTTTCTATGGACTGTCGATTGATTTTGGCTACTGGCAATCTTCCTCTTTATGCCTTGACCGGAAGAGAGTCGGGTATTACTTCTATAAGTGGGCAGATAGAGTGGATTGAAAAGGTGAAGGCTTGGGTTGTCTGGTGTGTCCATCCGTCGGCGGTTCTTCGTAATCGACGTTCTAATATCATTTCATTTCAAAAGGGAATAGAAGTATTTGCAGAGGCTTTTAACAAGCAAATAACTTGATAACATAGTTCAAAAATTTTAGTTTTCTTATATAATATAAGGGGAGTGAGAAGTTAAAAATATGATATCGGGAAAGGTGAGCCAATATAATAAAGAAACTCATTACTTTAAAGCGAGCTAACAGAGCGAAGAAATCCAGGCGTGATAAGCGGCCTTTCCCGATTAAATCAAATGTGAGAAGAGGTAAACATGAGAACAAATTGGATTATATCGAGCGGAATGGTTGAGATTATGTTTGATGAGTTAGTAGAGAATAGATCAAAAGCTATACATATAAGAATAGAAAACAAGAAGTACTGGCTACCGAAAAGTCAAATAGATTTTCGTCTCTGGTCAAATATAGTGGAGGTTCCGGTTTGGTTAGCAGAGCAGAAGGAATTAATATGAAGCAAGAGATAGAAATGCCTATTTGCGAAGTTTGTAATAAGAATCGGGCGATAGGAGTTTGTTGTGTTCCCGGAGTTCCGGTTTCCTGTGCCTACTGTAGGGAATGTCTTGATGCTAATGCTCACCCCTGGTGGGTCCTGGTGGCTAATACTGTTTGTATTGGTGGTCTGAAAAATGCTGCCGATTGGTGGAAAAAGATGGTTAGGGATACTTGTCGACATCTTGGCCGAACAATAGAGGAGTTTAACCAAGAAGTTCAAAAAGAAATTAATCATATGGATGAATGAGAAAGGTTATGATGATAGGAAGGAGAGATTTAAATGCCACTTAATATTGATTATAGGCCAAAGTCTTTTGATGAAATGTTGGGGAACAAATCAACTATCGCCAGTCTTAAGGCTATTTATAGCCGGGAAAGTGATTGGCCTCATGCGGTCTTGCTTCAAGGCCCTAAAGGTTGTGGTAAGACTACGATTGCTCGCATCATTGTTAATTTACTTGAATGTCGGGGTAATGATTTTATTGAGATTAATTCTTCCAATGATCGGGGTATTGGGACTGCTCGGTCGATTATGGAAGGGTCAAGATTTAGACCCATGATGGGAAAGTCCAGAGTTTACTTATTGGATGAAGTTCATATGACGACTTCTGACTTTCAAAATGCAATGCTTAAACCCTTAGAGGACACTCCAGTGCATGCTTATTTCTTACTATGCACGACAGACCCCTCCCGGTTGATTCCTGCTCTCCGTAGTCGTTGTCATACGTTTGAAGTCCAATATTTAACTGAAAAGGAAACGATTTCTCTTCTTCAACGAGTATTGAAACAGGAGAAGGTTGATCATATTTCAATGACGATGTTGAAGAAGATTGCAGAAGCTTCGGATGGTTGTCCTCGTGATGCACTCAAAATTTTGGATCAGATTGTTGACATGGAGTTGGAGGAGATGGAAGGAGCTATTATCTCTTTTGCTTATTCAGAAAAACAAGTTTTGGATCTTTATAATTCTCTTATAAAACGAGATCCGTGGAATCGATTAACATCTATACTATCTCAGATGGATCTTTCAAATCCTGAATCTCCACGTCGGGCTGTAATTGGTCTGGCTGCAAGTCGCTTGATGAAAGGGGAGGAGGATGTAAGAGCGGCACTGGTTTTTGAAAATTTTAAAGAGCCATTTTATGCTAATGGGAAATCAGGATTTATTTTCAGTGTCTTTAAGACGTTAGTTGATTTGGAGGATGTTCCTTTTTAAAATTTTGACTTTTCCTGTATAATATAATAAGTAGTGTAATTGCGGTTTGGTAAGGTGAGATCCGGTTTGGTTAGGTAAGGTACGGCGGGGTAAGATTTGGTGAGGTATGGTTTTATCTTTTCATAACAAGAGCGGTATTAAGAAAGGAGGATGAATGAAAGTTATTGAAGTTAAGATTAGAGGTGATCGGTTGATGACTGCCAAGCAGACTGAGGAAGAAGGGAAGAGGAAAAAGAAGACATATTCTGCCGAAGATGCCAAGAAACGTCTTTACATCGAGGATGGCAAATATGTTTTTCCTTCCACTTATATTTCTGCGGTTCTCAGGGAAGCAGGAAAGAACTTCAAATATGAAGGGAAAAGATCCTATGCAGGTATGATACGGGCAATGATTCGTGTCAATCCTACATGGATATTGATCTCCCCTCAAAAATTTGAAGCTTATGAATCCTATGTGAGAATTCCACCGAGAACCGGCGCAAGAGTGTTAAGTTATAGACCTCTTTTCCGAGATTGGTCTGCTGAGTTTGAGATTACTTTATTGGATGATGATATTCATGCAGATCAGATAAAGGAGATCTTGGAATATGGAGGAAAATTTCTTGGTGTTGGAGATGGGCGACCTGAGTTTGGTCAGTTTATCATTGAGAAATTTCAGGTTGCTTCAGGTGAACAGAGGAAAAGGAATAAATAACTAACATGAGATACCGCTCTTGTTATGAAAAATTGATGGAAGTTGCTTTGAAAAAAGCTGGATTAGATCCTGCATTCCAGTTTAGTGATGGCAATCGTTATGGGTATGTTATTGATTTTGCTCTTCCAAAGGAAAAGATATTGATTGAATGTGACGGAGAGAAGTATCATCCATTGAATAACAGTCATGATAAGAGGAGAGATGTATATTTTAGCCGCAAGGGTTGGAAGATTTTACGTTTCCGTGGCAAGGAGATTGAAAATAGTATTGATGGTTGTTTGGAAAAGATTTTTAATCAGGTGAGGTGAGGTATGGTGAGGTTGGGGTCGGGCAAGGTGGGGTCGGGCGTGGTAAGGTTAGGTGCGGTGAGGTAAGGTTTGGAATTCACATTAAGGAGAAGATTTTCTTTAAGAATTTTAATTTTTATATATAATATAGGTATAAAGAGCTTAATGAAAGGGGTGAATAATGAAAGAAAAAGAGTATGAACAAGATCTTGCCATTGATCCTTATTGTTTAGATGAGGAGTGGCTCCGACAGCCAGGGCTTTACATGAAGTATAGTTCTATGGCAGCCGATGCTCAAAAACGGCGAGATCAATTAAAAGAAAGATTGGAGGTGATAAAAGCAGAGCTGGATAAGAAGATTCGTTTGACTCCATCTAATTACGTGACAGCGGAGAAGGTAACAGAAACAAGTATAGCTTTTGCTATTCTTCTTCAACCCGAATATAAAGAAGCAGCTAATGACTTGACCGAGTCTAATTACGAACTTAACATGCTTCAATCAGCGGTTCGGGCTCTTGATCACAAACGATCAGCTTTAGAAAATGAAGTCAAGTTGTGGTTGGGAAGTTATTTTTCTGGTCCGAAAGAACCGAGAGATATCCCTGGAGGAAAACGCATTGTTGATATAGCCAGAGATAAAGTCTCAAGTCGGATGCGAGAAGAAATGAATAAGCCAGCCTCCCAGGAACCAGGGCAGGTTGATCAACCTCGTCAACGAAGAGGACAGAAATGAAAATGACTACTCATTTTGTTAGGACAGCCCCTATAAAAAAGGCAATCATCCATAAGCATCATCCTGATGGAAGAAAGAAAGATCCAAAAAAAGTAGAGTTAATTTCGGCAGAAGAACATGCAAGGAAACATAATATCTCACCTAATTCGGCACAACCTGAACTTCGTATGGCTTATAAGGAATATAAATTTTGGCAGGTAGAAGCTGGAAGAATGGAGCGTATGATTGGAAGCTATCGAGGAGAAATTCAAAATACCACCTCTTCTCCTTACATCAGAGATGAGCAGTTTAAGGATATGGATGAAAGATTAAAGGTGTTGAAACAGAAAGAAAAGAAGACTAAAAAGGAAGTGATCAAGTTGGTTCGGCAGGCTCCTGAGTGGAATGGGTTCATGAAGACGGCTCCTGGTTTGGGTGAGATAACCGCTGCCATGCTTTTGTCATATGTAAAGATTGATTTGGCTGACACGGTATCATCTCTTTGGTCGTATCTCGGATATCGACCGAATGGAGATGGTAAGAGATTATCTAATCCTGGTCTATTGAGGGCGTTTCATGCACCTTTGTATGCGGCCTTAAAAATTACATTGGAGAGGAAAGATAGTTTGTATCGCCAGGATTATGATATATTGAAGGGTAAGGATTTAAGAGAAGGTCAAGCGATTTATAGGATGATAAAATTGTGGTTGTCTCATTTATGGGCAACGTGGAGAGAGTGGAAAGGATTGTCTACGGCATTACCGTATGCAAATAATCATCTTGGTCATGATAATTTTATCAAGGCCGAAGATAGAGGATGGCCATCCATGATAAGAAATCCAAATGGAGCAAGCGAGTCATCAATTCGAAGAAGCCCATAGATAAAGCGAGCCAGAGTGGCGAAGAAAACCAAAATATGGAAGCGAGCCATAATCTCAAAGAAACCCAAAATAGAAAAGCGAGCCATTAAAGTGAAAAACTCAGTTTACTTAAGTGTTCTCTCTTAGCTTTGATGAAAGTAATTTAAGGGAAATATATGTTCATAATCAGTCTAATCATATTTGTAGCAATTGTGTTCATTGTTGTTGCCAGTATTTTAATCTCATTTTTTTTCAAAAAAAAGGAGGATTTTTATGAGCGATTGGAAAGAAAAACTAAAGAACAGAACCCACCAAGCAGCGGTCAATAAAGATAGTCGGGGATTGGGGCGCAAAAGCCTCCTTGCTTTAGGGGCGATTAAGTTGCCGGTTTGGACTCCTCGAAGTGGCAGGGATAAGAATTATATTGATATCATGCCATGGCAAGTAACTCAGTCCTGGTATAAAAACCTTCATACTCGGTCTGGGGTTGTAACGGGTCTTGATCCAGGAGATTATGATTATAAGTTGGAGATTGCCCGTCATGGCAGTGTTGGTCCTGCCAAGGATCTGATGCTTTGTCTTCGGGAAGCCTGGGGAAAGAATGATCCTATTTGCGAAGATATGTTCGCAGAGTTTCAAAAAAGAAAGGATGGAAGTCGAGAGTTTGACGAGAAGAGAGCCAAAAGTTGTCAGCCTTCTTGGAGAGACTTTTATATCATCTATGACTATGATGATCCGAACAAAGGCTTTCAGCTTTGGGAGATGAGTTATGAGCTTTTTGAGAAGTACCTTCTGGATGAACTAAAAGTCACTATTGATGAAGGAGGGATGGTTGTTCCTTGGGACCTTCAGGATGGTCGGTCGGTTGAATTTAAAGGCCGAGAAAAGAAGTTGGGAAACATCACGTTTATTGAGGCGGAGGGAATTACCTTTCATCAACGAGATCCTTACGACGATTCAGTCGTTAGCAAATTGCCTTCCCTCGATAGCGCCTTGATCATTCCAACCTACGAAGAAATCCGCGTGGCTCATTATGGATTGGAAGAAGGGGATAATAAAGGTGTTGAGCAACCTGAAGCTTCTCTTCCTATTGAGCAGGAAGCTCCCCGTGGTAGGACAAGACCAGGAACAGAGTCTTCTCCGCCGACAGAAGCCTCCAAAGGAGTTCGAACAAGGGGAGAAAAGGAAGTCGTTTCTCCAAAGTTAGATGAATGTCCGGCAGGAGGAAAGTTAGGTGAAGATTGTGGTAAGATTCAGGCTTGTAAAGATGAGGCCTGCAATCAAACGGTTTATGAAGCATGTTTAAAACGGTGTGAGGAATTGTCGAAGGAAGCAGAGAAGCATCCACCTGTAAAGGAAATTGAGAAGCCGACAACGACAGCGCCGTCAGGCCGGACGAGAAGAAGGTAAGCATCATAATTATATAGAATTTGTTTTTGGAGGGTTGAAAGTATGGTGGAAAAAACAAGAACAAGAGGGGATTCAGGCCAAAAAAGCTCTTCTCTGATTGATCAGGTCAGACATAGAGTCTATACTCTTCCTCCTGTTTTGGAGAAAGGCAGAGTAGAGTTTATCAATAGCGGGTCTATCATTCTTAATCTTGCAGCTTCTCAGAAGGCCCGTGATGGAGGATGGGCAAGAGGGAGAATTATTAATTTAGTAGGCGATGGCTCAACCGGGAAGACTCTCCTTGCCCTTGAGGCTGCGGCTCAACTTCATTATTATGGGAAGAAGATCAAGACAAAACTCTTTCCGAAGGTTGAGAAGATCGATATCGTCTATTGGAATAAAGAGACCGTGATGGATTTTCCCCTTGAAAAAATGTATGGACCATCATTCTCTAAATCCATTGAATGGTCGGATAAGTGCCAGACGGCGGAGCAGTGGGGAAGGGATGTCTTTCGACGTGTCCGTGCTCATAAATTGGGACAACAATTTCTCGGAATTTTGGATTCAATTGATTCTCTTGGAACTGAAGCCGGAAAGGTTCGGTTGGACAAGTCGATCAAAAGAGACGAACCTTTGGCTGATGGAGAGAAGGCTGAAAAGGCAAAGGGGAGTTATGGGACGGGGACTGAGAGGGCTAAATATTTTAGTGCCGATCTCTTTAATAATCTTTGTTCAGAGATGCAAGGAAAAGATTTTACATTAATTTTAATCAGCCAAGTCAGGGATAACATCAATGCCGGGATGTTTGAGAAGAAGCAGATACGGGCTGGAGGCAAGGCTCTGGACTTTTACACCCACCAAGTTTCGTGGCTTTCTACCGCTGGTCGTTTGAAAAAAGAATATGACAAAGAGAAACGGGTTTATGGGATAACGATCCGTGCTAAATTTGAACGATCAAAAGTAGCCCCTCCTTTCCGGGAGGCAGAGGTGGATATTTTGTTTGATTACGGACTGGACAACATTGGATCTATGACAGAATTTTTGCCTTCGGATCGGATTCAGATTGCTTTTGGAGAAAGTTTTAATAAGCAGGTTAGTCGAGAGCAATTAGTTGAGGTAGCCGACAATGATCCTCAGATTTATGAGAAGTTGGTCGATACAGTTGAGGCTTATTGGAAGGAGATAGAGGCTAATACCCAAGTTATTCGAAGGCCGAGATTTCAATAGGAAAGATGATATGAAAAAGAAAGAAAATTTAGTCAATACCAACCAGGCGATACAAATAGTCAGGGAGCATGGCGTTTCCTGCACCCGAACTTCTCTTTTGACGTGGATCGGGAAATACTGTTTAGGAAAGAAGATTGGAGGACGTTGGTATATCGATTCTGTCCGACTTGAAAAATTTTTGAAAGGGGAGATTAATGCCAACTAAACCAAGTATGTTGAATTATCTTGATAATCCAGAAACAGAGAAGAAATTCAAGAGGTTTTTAAGAAAGGAGAAGCGACAGGAGAATTTGCCTTCTGAAAAAGAGAAAGAAGAAATTAAAAAGCTTGAACGTCAGGCTTTGGGACTTTGGCGGCAGGTAGTAAAGTTACGAGCTGGAAGAAAGTGTGAGGCTCCCGGGTGCAAGGTGACCAAAAGACTTAACGCTCATCATATTGAGTCGTTTATAACTAATAGGATGCTTCGCACTGATCCTGAGAATGGTTTTTGTGGCTGTCCGGGCCATCATAAATTTAAGTGGCTGTCCGCTCACAAGAGCTTTTGTTTTATGTATGAACTATTGACTTCAAGGAGATTAAAAAGTTTGAGGTATCTTTTGGATCATTACCAAGTCAGGATTCCTATAACTAAAGAGTTTTTGCAAGGCAGGATAAGAGTTTTAACTATTGAGCTTGGAGAAAAGAAAGGTAAGAAATAATGCCGATCTATATAGCGAAGACTTATGATGGGTATGTTGAGTCGGTTGTACTTGCTCGGGGTTATGAATTGGCTCAGGCTTTTTGGCAAGGGTTAGGAATTTATCCTCATTCGGTAGATATCAGGAATGAGAGTGATTTAAAGGATCACCCAACAGGAGTGTTACCGATTGTAAAGACGGAAAAAAAGATAATTCGACCATACGAGATTTCCAGCAGAACTGGACAAATGGAGCTTTTGGTGATTGTAAAATGATCTCTCAAATTAAAGTTAAAAACTTTCAAAGCCATAAAGAAACAGTCCTTGATCTTCACGAAGGTGTCAATGCTTTGATTGGCTTGACTGGGGCAGGAAAGTCAGTTGTGTTCAAATCGTTGGATTGGCTTTTTCGTAACCGTCCTCTTGGAGATGAGTATCGTTCTTGGTGGGGCGGAGATACTCAGGTTGAAATCATTCTAAAGGAAGGTCAGCGAGTTGGTCGGGTTAGAACAGATTCTGAAAATTATTATTATATTGATAAACAGAAATTTGAAGCCTTTGGAAAAGGCCCTCCTCCTCAACCCGTACTTGATTTATTGAATTTGTCGGATGTTAACTTTCAGGCACAAACCGATCCTTCTTTCTTGATTTCTAATACGGCGGGAGAAGTAGCAAGATATTTAAACAAAGCAGCTCATTTAGATATTATTGATCAAGCTCTTAGCAGTATTGCTTCTACCTTACACAAAGAAAAAGAAGATTTGGGACAGACAAAAAAGGATTTAGAGTCGACTCAGGAGCAGTTGGTTTTGTATGACTGGCTTCCAGGGGCAGACGAGAAGTTGGTGGGATTGGAGCGGTTGCAAGAGAGGATCTTATGTTTAAATAAAGAGGCGATTGGTGTTCAAACTATTGTTGAGGAATATGAGCAAACTGCCATTGTTTTAGTCGCTGTTCAGAATATATTGTTTTTTTCAAAGGAAGTAGATCGACTTCTTAATCTTCATGCTCAAATTGAAAAGCAGAATACCCAATGGGAAAAGTTTGCAGCTATCGTTGATCAATATGAAAAGGCAGGAAAAGAGTTAGAGAACTTGATTCCTTTGGAGGAGATGGAATCAGAGGTTAAGCGGTTGTTAGTTTTGGAAGAAGAAGTCAGAGGTAAAAGGCAGAAGTATTACGTCTTTTTTGATTTGGTTTCTGACCACGGTAGGGCCAAAAAGGAGATTGCTTCTTATGATTGGTTACCGAAGGCTACAGAAGAATTCGAACGGTTGGGGAGTTTGAATTTTGGTATAGGAAAATTACGGGCGAATAAGATAGAGTTAACTGCTCTTATTAGATCTGTCTCCGAGGCTTCTGAATTATTGGCTCAGACCGAAAAGGAACGTGAGAAGCTACAAAAAGAATTCACCCGATTGATGCCAGATGTTTGCCCACTTTGTGAGCAAGAGATTAAAAAATGAAAGGAGAAAAAAAGATGATGACACCATTCAAGCATGAACTTGGGACAGTTTTAAAAGACATCGTAATCCTAATGCTCCAGAGATGTGAACAATGAAACGAACACGAACTTGGATAGGTGGTACACCGCTTGCCAAATCTTCTTCTGCTCTACCAACAGCTATTTTGACCGCTGATTGGCATATTCGTGCTATGGCTCCTGTTTGTCGGACAGATGATTTTCTGGTGGCTATGTGGAAAAAGGTCGAGTTTATTCTTGACCTTTCCGATAAGTACCGAATACCAATTTTGATTGCCGGAGATATTGGATTGAAGTCACAATGGCCAAATTGGTTATTGGAAGAGTTTATAGGAAAAGTTAAAGCGAAGAAAGACAAAGCAGGAGTTTACGCTATTCCTGGACAACATGATCTTCCTGATCATAATCTTGACTTGTGGAGAGCCTCGGCCATTGGAGTTTTACATGAGTCAGAGGCAGTGATATTTTTAGGGGTGGATGGCCAGAAGTTAGTAAGTTTAGATAAACCAGGATTATGGAGTATTTTTCCTTTTTCTTATGGGTTTGATATTACAAGTTCAATAGGTGAGATCGAAGATGGAATTGCAAAGTCACCTCTTATCGCTATTGCCCATACTCTTGTTACAGAGAGGGCTCCTGAGTCTTTTCTCGCTGATAAAGCTCAATCTGCTATGAACTTACTTGAGAGATTTCCAGAATACAATCTTATCCTTACCGGTGATAACCATAAGCCATTTGTCCAGGAACATGAAGGTCGACTACTTATTAATCCTGGAAGTTTAATGAGGACTACCGCTGACCAGGCTGATCATAAGCCGAGAGTTTATCTTTGGTATCATGAGGATAATCGGGTTGAGCCAGTTTATTTGCCAATTGAAGAAGGAGTGATTGACCGGACGCATATCGATCTTCAGGCAGCAAAAGATGAAAGAATAGAAGCCTATGTGTCTCGTTTGTCAGAGGAAGTGGAGATAGGTTTATCGTTTGAGGGGAATCTTGAATCCTATTTTAAAAGTAATCGAATCAGGAAGTCCGTCCAGGATAAGGTGTGGGCGGCAATGCCAAAATAAAGGGAGAATACTAAAATGGGTTATATTCCTCCTCCTGAAAGACCATTGATGGAAGGCGAAAGTCGAGAGCATTGGTATCTTGAGCGAAGGGCAGAGTTATTGAGGGCAAAGAGTTATAATGAAAGCATGTTGGGTAAGTGGGTTATTGTAGAATCTGTTATTATCATTCTAATTTTTATTTTAATTTTGCTTTATATCTTTTTGTAAAGGCAATACCAAAATGAAAAAAGTAAAGGCAACGAATTTGATTATAATTAAAGGAGAGGATACTTTTATTCCTGT
>Ga0315278_10003065_pt1 | contig 14933 bp, 9 predicted proteins | sample YL17G06_0_MG_FD_203880 | JGI IMG/M metagenome (GOLD analysis project Ga0315278, IMG submission 203880) | Sediment microbial communities from Yellowstone Lake, YNP, Wyoming, USA - YL17G06_0 | ecosystem: Environmental > Aquatic > Freshwater > Lake > Sediment | place: USA: Wyoming | collected... | reverse complement strand
CGCGATGCCGGCGAGCGGCGCGCCGCCGGGCCGCGCCTCCCAGTAGGGGAGCGAGCGGCCGTGGAAGCGGCCGTCGCAGTCGGCGATGTGCGCCAGCTCGTCGCAAAGTGCGTGCTCGGGGAGCAACGCGGCGAGCGTCGATTTCCCGCTGCCGCTGGCGCCGCCGCAGGCCCACGTCGCCATACCGTCGCCGAGCAGTGCACAGTGCAGGATCACCCCGGTGGTCAGCGCGGGCAGGAGCTCGCGCAGAACCATGTCGACCGGGTAAACCGCGGCCGGACCCTCGACCTCGGCCGTGCCGTGCTCGATATCAGCGCGGGCAGCGAAACTCGGACCGAGAATCTCGATCCCGCGACCGCCCGGGTGCGGGCGAACGAGCGGAGGCATCGGCCCGCCGATCGTCTCGGCCGGCGCGACGGCGCCTTTGCGGGGGCAATAGCGGATGCGAAACGACGGCTCCGTTGCGGATTCGAAGCCGCGAAAGCGTTTGCCGAGCTCGCTCAGCCACTCGGCTGACGGACTGGCGAAGGCGATCACGATGCCGCCGAGGTCGAACCGCGCCTCGGCCTCGCCCATCTGGACGCGGCGCGCCGCGGCGGTCGCTGCCGCTCCGCTCACGTCGTCGGCCGAGCCTGGCAGCCGCCCTGGATCGGCGTCTGCAGGCAGGAGATGCCGAAGCTGCGAATGTCGTCCTGCCAGATCACCCGCGGCGGCTCGGCGTGTACGGCGGAGACGGCGTAGCGGGCGGTTTCGCCGGCTTCAGCGGCCGGCTCCGCCGCTGCGGCGATTCCCAGGCGGACCAGCTCGGCGAGGAACTCCTCCTCGCCCGGGCGCCGCGCGGCGACGGCCGCGCCGTGGTCGACCAGGGCGTGCCAGAGCGCGCCGCCGCTCTCGTTGAGCGCATAGACCCGCTTCGACCGCAGGTCGAGCACCACGGTCTCGGGGCCGAGCCGCCGCCAGGCCACGTGGGCGACGCGGCGGTACGTCACGCCTCCCGCCTGAAGTCACGGACGCCGGCCGCGACGCTCACTGGGTGATCCTGAAGGTGGTGGCGGGTCCGCATGCGTTTGCGGCGCCGTCCAGGAAGGGCTCGACCTTCCACCTGCCGTACAGCGAGCTGCCGACGATGTCGGTGCCGCCCACCGGGAAGGCGACCTCGATCCTCTGCACGTCGGCGCCGGCGAGCGTGTCGTGGGTGGCGCGGCGAACCCGCTGCGGGTGCGGGTAGCCGTCGATCTTGCGCTCCTGCGTGGCGGCGCCGCTCGTGGCGGCGCCGAGGGCGATCGGCACGGAGATCGAGCGGTAGAGGAACTTACGCGGCGTGTAGACCTTCAGCTCGAGCACGTGATCGCCGGCCAGGGCGGGGTCGACGAAGAGCCGGAACGTGAGGTCGGTGGTCTTGGTCGCCGAGAACTTCTCACCCGAGGTACCGCGGGTCTCCTCGGCGGAGGCGACGACGAGCGATCGGCACGGCTGCGCGGCGGCGCTCTCCCTCGCCCCGGCGAGAGCGCCGAGAGCCGCCGCCAGGAGGATCGTCGAGCCGGCCGGGACGGTGATCGTTCTTCTCATCGCCCACCTCCTCATGGCAGCGGCCACGACACCGCGTAGACGACGCCGGCTTCGGTGCCGGCGTAGACGACGTTGTTGACGACGTCGAACGCCGGCGAGCCGACGGCGGCGTCCCCGGCGCCGAGGGTCACGTACTTCGTGAGCGGCGGCGGGTTCTGCGTCGTGTCGAGCTGGTAGAGGCGGCCGTTGCTCGATCCAACCAGCAGGTTGTTGGCTACGGGCAGGAACATCGGCGTCGACGGCGTGACCCCGGAGCCCGGCAGCGTCAGGCTCCACACCACCGAGGCCGAGGTCCCATCGTCGCTCACACACCATACCTTGTTGGTGGTCGACAGGTACATGCGGTTGCTGCCGCCCTCCGGGTTGACGTACCCCTTGACTGGCCCGTCGGCGAGGTCGAGAAACGGCGATCCGGCGATGCTCCACAGTGTCGCTCCGGTCGCGGGGTTGAGCGCGTACAGCCGGCTCGCGTTGGTGCCGACGTACAGCCGCTTGGGCAGCGTCGTCTCGCTCGCCGGCTTGAACAGGATCGGGGTGGAGTCAACGTCGCCCAGCACCGGCGGGGCGAAGCCGGCGAGGGCGCCGGTCAGGCCGCTGCCGTTGAACGTGACGCACCACACCGTCCGCGTGCTGCCGCCGGCCCGCGCGCGGCTGGTGAAGTAGACGCGGCTGTTGCCGTAGTCGACCAGCGGCTGCGCCGAGACGATGCCGATGCCGTTGGCGCCGCCGCCGTTGTCGAACGTCCCGGCGGCGCTCGCCTGCACCTGGCCGGTGGTCGGGCTCAGGCAGTACAGCTTGTTGTCGGCGGCGGCGTTGCGGGTGCCGGCGAACAGCCAGTTGGCGGCGCCGCCGTAGGCGGTGAACACCGCCGAGGGCGAGCCCTGCAGTGCGTCGCCGCTGTTGTTGCTCGACCACAACTGGCTGCCGGTGTCGGCGTCGGCGCAGTAGACGTGCCCGTCCTGCGAGGAGAGGTAGATGACCCGGGTGGCGGGCGACACCGCAAACGGCACCATGCCCGGCCGGTCCTGCGACGGTCCGTTCATCGCCAACGGCGTCCAACCGGAAGGCCAGTCACCGCCGGTCGCCCCGGTGGTCGGGTTCATAGCGTACAGCGTGCGGTCGTTGGAGACCGCCATCACCTCGCCGGTGCCGATCGCACCCGGCCACACGCCGGGCGGCGTCAGGCTCGACGCGCCGGTCGAGAACGCCCACTTGACCGGCCCCGCGGTGTCGAACGGGCGGCTCAGCGCCGCGCGGCGTGCCGAGTAGAGGGTGCCGTTGGCGGCGAAGCCGGCGAAGTAGTACGCCGCGCCGTTGGCGAGGGCCGCCTGGCTGCAGGTATCGTGCGTCCCGGCGCCGCCGCCGGCCTGGCTGCACACCTGGGTGCCGTCGGCCGGCCCGGTCGGCGTCCCGTCGGGGCGGATGCGGACCATCGTCGAGGCGTACGGCGCCGCCGGGTTGAGCCACTCGAGCTTGACGCCGCCTGACGTCGCCTTGGCGGTGAAGAAGCGGAGCTGCGACGGGTTCTGGCTGCCGGCGCCCGGGCAGGTGCGGGTCACGGTGACCGTGTCGACCAGCCAGTAGCGGGTTCCTGCGGTGGTCGGGCGTGTCCCCCGGTAGCGGAAGCGCACCTGGACATTGGCGGACGATTCGGCGGCACTCGTGATGTCGATCGACGTGGCCGGCGTGCCGGGCGGGTTCGTCGGACCCGTGGTTGCCGAGTAGGTCGCGACGTTGGTCCAGGTCGCGCCGCCGTCGGAAGACACGTCGACCAGCCCCTGCCTCGTCGTCGCGCCGCTGTTGAGGTACTGCCAGAACGACAGCGTCACGGTCGCCGCGCCGGTACAGTCGAACGACGGCGTGACCAGGTGGTCATCCTCGGTCTGAGCGTTAGTGTCCGCCGAGAGGTTGATCCACTCGAACGGCACGGTCCAGCCGGCCGGAGTCGCCGGACGCCCCGTCGCGGACGTCGACCAGCGCTGCGTGCCGGTGCCGCCGTTGACCAGGCTCCACCCCGAGGGTGGGTCGCCCGCCGCGAAGGCCTCGTTGATCGGCGTGCCGCTGGCACTGACGCTGCCGGACATCTCAACTGGGTTGGCGTCCTCGGCGCCGTTGCGGGCGTCCACCGCGCGGACCCGGTAGTAGTAGGTCGTGCCGGTGACCAGGCCGCTCGAGTCGCTGTAGCTGCCGCCGATGACGCCGCTGGCGATGCGATGCGCCGCATCCGGGATGAACCCCGACGATGTGGAGCGGTAGACGTTGAATGTCGCGCTCGTCGAGCCGCTGCATTGCAGGATCGCCGGGCCCCAGGACAGCGTGAGGCTGCAGGCGGAGCTCACTCCGGTGATCCCGCCGAAGAAGGGCGGCAGACCGCACGGCGACTGACTGACCTCGACCGAGTCGGCCGACTCGCAGGCGCTGGCGCCGCTGCCGTACGAGCGCACGACGTAGTAGTACGTCTGGCCGACCGCGACCGTGGTGTCGGCGTAGCTGGTGGCGGGCGCCGTGGTCGTGCCGACGTAGGCGTAGCCGCTGCCCTGGGTGAGGCTGCGGTAGACGCGGTACTCGGCCGCGCCGGCGACCGCCGCCCAGCTCACGTCGATGCGGGTGGCGCCGTTGGCGGCAGCGACCACGCCGGTCGGCGGCGCCATCCAGCAGGCGATCCCCGAGATCACCAGCGCGTACGGCTGCGTGGTGGTGCCGCTCTGCCCGTTGCCCGGCACGCCGGTCCCGAGCACGCGGATCGACCAGGCGCCGCTGGCCGGCGAGGTGACGATCACCTGCTCGACGTTGTTCACGGTGTCGATCGACGTGAACGTCGTGTCACGACGGTTGGGCTGATAGCGCGTGGCGCCGCCTGGGCTGCGGACGTCGAGGTCGAGGTTGTTGACAAGCTTGACGCCCGCGCCGGTGGCGGCGAACGGGTCGGTCCACGCCAGCGTCACGGTCAGCGGGTTGGCGGCCGAGGTCACGGTGAACGTGTAGGCATCGGCGCTGCCGGTGGTGAGGCCCGGCGAGACGTCGTGGACGACCAGCTTGCGTGCCGGGTCGTCGCCCCACCCCGAGCCCGGGAACAGGGTGTGCTCGAGGTCGACGCGGCCGTACCCCTCGACGTTGTTGGGCAGGTCGTGGCCCGTGTCCCAGCCGGCCGGAATCTCGCGGGTGGCGCCGGTGCCGTACTGCCCCGGGCTCATGTCCCAGGCGCCGTTGATCAGCATCGCCTTGACCAGCGCCGCCGACGGGTTGAACGCCTGGACCGGGTTGGCCGCCGGGTTGGTCGCGATGCTGTGGTTGGCGTGCCAGCCATCAGAGAAGTACTGGCGCACCAGCACCGCCGTTCCCGCGGTGAGCGGGTTGGCCATCGAGGTGCCGCCCATGAACAGGTAGTAGGTCTGCAGCGCGGGCGGGATGTCGCAAATCCCCCACTGCTCGTACACCTGGGCCTGGTTGGTGCGCGTCGAGATGATCGAGATTCCCGGCGCGACGACGTCGGGCTTGTTGCGGGTGTCGTCGCACGGCCCGCGCGAGGAGAAGGCGCCCATGCCGTTCGCGTTGTTGGCCATCAGGTCGGTCGAGATCGGTGCGCTGGGATAGCTTGCGGCATCGAACCAGTTCCAGGTTGGGCTGGCGTTGCAGGTCCCGGACGGGTACTCGTAGCGGAAGCCCGGATGGTAGTCCTCGGAAGCGCCGACCGTGATGCAGTCCTTCGCCGTGGCGGGGGTGCCGATCGAGTCGGTGTCGATGATGCCGTTGGACGGGGTGGTGTCGACGCCCTCATTTCCCGCAGCAAAGGTGATCACCATGTCCTTGTGGTTCCACGAAAACTGGTCGAGCATCTGCGAGTCGGTGTTGTACAGCCCTGCGTTGGGTGCGCCCCAGGAGTTGGAGTGGACGCGGGCGCCGTCGTCGTAGGTCTGTTGGAACAGCCGGTTGAGGTCGGGCGGGATGCCGCCCAGGGTGCCCGTGGCGGTCATGACCGACTGGATGATGTAGCGGGCCTTCGGCGCCGTCCCCGCGTAGCACGAGGTCGGGAAGCTGTTGGTGGCCGGCGTTGAGCCGGAGCGGAAGCCGTTGCCGAGGATCGACCCCGAGGTGTGCGTGCCGTGGCCACCGTTGGGGTTGGGGTCGTCCCAGGTGGCGCGGCCGAGCGCGTACCCCTTGATCACCCGCATCGGGTTGTTGACCGGGTCGGACTGGTTGCCGTAGTCCTGGTGGAGCGTCGCGAGGTTTCCGGTGGACAGCCCGGTGTCGGCGGCGGAGGCGATCTGACCCTCGCCGCGGATGCCGCGCGCCCACACGTCCTCGACGTCCATGATCGGGCCGTTGCTGCCGCCGCGACCTGTGACAACCGCCGAGGAGGTGCGTGCGACGTTGTTGTTGAGCTCGTAGTCGACGAAGCGCTCGACCCACTGGCAGCCGGGCAGGGCGGCGAGCACGGCCGCCTGGTCGGCGGTGCCCTCCAGGCGGACCGTCCAGTACAGGTCGGTGCGCGTGATGTCCAGCACGGCCAGCGAGGTCTTCTTCAGATCGTCGAGCAGCGCCAGCTCGTCGTCGTACGCGCCGAGGTCGAAGTTGGCGCGCAGCTTGATCTCGCACACGGGGTCCTTGAGGGCGATGTACTCGAGCCTCGGCTCGACCCGGAACGCCGGCTGGAACAGCCCGGCCCAGAACACCTTCGGGTGCCGGCGGAGGAGGCCGTGCAGTCCCTGGTCGAGACGCACGAGGTAAGCGTTCTCGGGAATGTAACCGACGATCGGCACGCCCTGCTGCTCGAGCCAGCTCCGCAGCTCGACGAGGTCCTCAGCCGATGGTGCCTGGACGATCAGCAGGTCGCTGCCGCCCCGGCCGAACAGCTCGCGGATGAGACCTGGCCGAAAGCTGCTCAGGTCCGGGGGCAGAAACGAGCGCAGGCCCGTCGCATCGGTGCTGCTGAGCTGGTCGGTCTCGAAACGGATCGCCGCGAGGTCGACGACGTGTCGCCGGTCGCCCGGGGAGGCCTTGGCGACCGCGAAGCGCTGGGCGAACGGCGGCTGCCGCTTCCAGTCGCGCGGTACGACGAGCGCGCGCGGCTCGCCCTTCATGGCGGCGCCGGCGTCCGGGCTCGCAAGCTGGGGAACGCGCTGCCGCACAGGCTCCGCGAGAGCGCCGGAGGCCAGCGTGAAGACGGCGAGCGCCACACTCGCCCACGACGACATTTCCGGGACCCGCCATGCCATCGCATCCGCCTTTTCCGCCGCCCGACGGGGCCGGCCACGACCCGATCCTCACAACCGCCGTGGAAGAATATAGTCGTCCGTCGGGCCTCGTCGCAACGTGTACATTTTCGTTACGGCTACGCCGTACGTTCCTGCGGCGTGCACTCCGGTGCCATCATCTTCGCAGCCGTCACGCGTCGCCAAGTAACTCCGGAGCGCCCCCTGTTCCGGGGGCAGGCGGGCGCCCTCGCCCGCTTGTCCCCGAATGGGCCGCGGCGCCCGGGCCGGCGAGGGCGCCGGCCCTCCCGTCGGAGTTTCATGGTCCAAGGGGAGGTGGGTTGGGGCCGCCGGCCGGGTGGGGGAGAAGACAAGCGGAGCGGGATTCACTCCCGCGGAGCGCGGGGGACGGGCGCATGCGCCCGTGGGGGCGAGGCGGCGGAGGCCGGGCGGGGGGCCGCCGGACCCTCCGAAAAAAATAGCCCCGCGACGTGCGGGGCGATGAGGAGGAGGAAGAAGAAGCGTCTGGAGGTGGCCGAGACGCTCCTCGTGGAAGCGAATCGAAGGCTGTCAGTCCATCTGCCTCCGAAGGTAAGTCGGGGTGTCGAACTCCGAGAAGTTCCCGACGTTCACGCCGTAGTCCTTCGGCAGGTTGCTGGGGAGATATGGGCTCTGCGGGGAGACCGGCGCCGGCTCGGTGCGGGCAGGCTCTTGCCGCTGGCCCACGCCGAGGCCCGTCTTGGTGGCGAGAGGCTCGGTGGCGCTGGCTCCGAACCCGGTGGCCACTACCGTGACCTGAATGCGGTCGGTCATGTCGGCGCGCTGGCCGTAGCCGAAAAGGAACAGGCAGTCGGGCGAGCAGCGTTTGGAGATGAACTCGGCCGCGTCGTTGATCTCGTTGATGGTGGTGTCGGCGCCGCCGACGAAGTTGACGAGCACGCGCTGGGCGCCTTCGAGCGAGGCCTCTTCGAGCAGCGGCGACGAGAACGCCTGCTGCGCCGCCTCGATCGCGCGGTGCTCGCCGCTGCCGACGCCGATTCCCATCAGCGCCATGCCGCCGCCCTTCATGACCGTTTCGACGTCCGCGAAGTCGCGGTTGATGATCCCCGTCTCGTTGATGATGTCGGAGATCCCCTGGACGCCGTGGCGCAGCGCCTCGTCGGCGAGCTTGAAAGCGTCCTCGACGCTCACCCCCGGTCCCACCATCTGCAGCAAGCGGGAGTTGGGCACGGCAATGAGGGTGTCGACGCAACTGCGCAGCTCGTCGAGCCCCCTGTCAGCGATGCGCGCCTTGCGCGAGCCTTCGAAGCCGAACGGCTTGGTGACCACCGCCACCGTGAGGGCGCCGGCGTCGCGGGCGAGCGAGCCGATCACCGGCGCGGCGCCGGTGCCGGTGCCGCCGCCCATGCCGGCGGCGATGAACACCATGTCGGCGCCCTCGATGCACTCGATGAGCTCGTCGGTGCGGTCGAGCGCCGCCTTGTGGGCGGCCTCGGGGTCGCATCCCGCGCCGAGCGCCTTGCCTCGGCCGGACGGCGTGATGAGCTGCAGGCGGATGCCGGCGAGGCTGGCGCGCAGCGCCTGCCCGTCGGTGTTGACCGCGATGAACTCGACGCCCTTGATGCCGGCCGAGATCATGCGGTTCACCGCATTGCAGCCACCGCCGCCGACCCCGACAACCTTGATGATGGCGGGCGCCATCTCCTCCGCGATGGTGATGAGCTGCCCCCTGCCGTGAGTCTCGTCAAACATGATCACCTGCCACCTCCCTCTTGGACATGACTTTGCGAGCGATTCGTGAGAACAGACCGGGACGACTGCGGCGACGGGGAAGTCCTAACGCACCGCCGGCCACGACGGCCCGCCGCCCATAGGCGAGCAGTCCGGCCGCGACCGCGGGCGCGCGCGACGGCACCTCGGACGATTGCAGGAGACCGGTTGCGTCTTCGATCCCCTCCAGCTCGCCCAGACGTGCGCGCATGACGAACACCTCCTCGGCGAGCGCCGTCAGCCCCTCGAGATGGGCGCCGCCGCCCGACAGCACCAGCCCCGTGAACGACACGTCGGGCGGGATCTGGCGCAGGACGTCGGCAGCAACCAGCTCGAGGATCTCCTGCATGCGCAGTCGTGCAACCTTGCACAGCTCCAGGCGCGGGATGACGTGGCTGGCGCGGGCGTCGATGGTTGGCACCGAGATCGTCTCCTCGGCGCCGACGTCGGTCAGTAGCACCGTCCCCGCCTCGCGCTTCGCCTTCTCGGCGCCGACCGCGGTGGTCTGGAAGCAGTGCACGATGTCGTCGTTGATCTTGTTGGCGCCTACGGGGAAGCACCCCGCCGCGAGCAGCCGCTCGGAGGCGAACACCGCGTAGGTGGTGTTGCCGTAGCCGATGTCGACGAGGATGGCGCCGAGCCGGCGCTCGTCCTCGGTGAGCGTCGACAGCGCCGCAGCCACCGGCGAGAAGATGAACTCCTCGACCTCGAGCCCGGCCGCGTTGATCGCCTTCTCCAGCGCCCGCACCGGGCTCTCCTGGCAGGCGAGCACGTATGCGTCGACCGCGAGCTGGCGCCCGACGAACTCGGTGGGGTCGAGCAGCCCTTCCTGGTCGTCGAGCATGTAGGCGTGCGTCAGCACGTTGAGGACGGTGTGGCCCTGCGGCAGCGGCTGCCGGCGGGCCGCGTCGTGGAGCTGCTCGAGGTCGCGCGTGGTGACCTCGCGTTCGCGGACACCCAGCGTGACCGTCGCGCGGGTGAAGCGGCCGCTGACGAAGGTGCCCGCGACGGCCGCCTGGACCCGCTCGAGCGGCACCTTCGCCATCAGCTCCGCCTCTTCGACGGCGGCGCGGATCGCCTGCACGGCCGGCTGCATCTGCACCACCTGACCGTTGCGCACGCCGGCCGAGGGCGCAAGGCCGACGCCGCGAATCACCAGCTCGTCCTTGGGTCCCAGATCGCCGATCAGCGCCAGCACGCTGTGGTTGCCCACGTCGAGAGCGGCGAGCACGCGTGGCGACTGCGCCATCACGACACCGTCCCTGCGGCGGGGGCTGCCGGTGGAGCCGGCGTCACGGCGACGCGGTCGGGCACGCGGACGTCGACGCGCAGCGGCGGACTGCCTACCTGGGAGCTCCACGCCGTGAGCACGCGGCGGGCGAGCGCCAGGCCCTCGGGTCGGGTCGGGTCGGCGACGACGTTGCACTTTGAGTCGGCGAAGACGAAAAGGACGTCGCGCGGGCCGAGGCGCTCGGCGCTGACGAGACGGGCGCCCCACTGGCTTTCCGCCGCTCCGCAGGCCGCCAGCGTGGCGGCGCGGCCGTCGGGATCGCTGGCGAAGCCACGCACCTCGAGCGGGGGCACGTTGCCTCGCGGCGGCCCGAGCAAGGTTCCTTCGGCGTCGACCATCGACCGTGTCGCGCCATCGACCGCGATGGCCGCGGGGCGACGCTCGACCACGGCGCAGGTCACCACGCCGTCGATCGACACGCTGACGCGGGCATCGACCACCCACGGCACCGTCCGCACGGCGTCGCGGAGGGTGTCGGCGCGCATCGCGACCGTCGGGGTGCCGAGCGCGAAACGCAGCGCGGTCTCGACCTCCCGGGCTGAAAAGCGGCTGACTCCGGAGATACGGATCTCGTGGACCTGCAGGCCGGCAGCCAGCGCGGCCGTTGCGCCGCCGAGAGCGGCGATCAGAACGAGCCGCAGCACGAGCCGGCGCTGGCGACTGCGGTGGCGGAGCGGGCCGCTCACGACGAGGCCTCCGCAAGCCAGCGCTCGCCGAGCTGGACGACGTTGCCGGCGCCGAGGGTGAGCAGCACGTCGCCGTCGCGGAGGGCGTCGGTGAGGATCCGCAGGGCGTCGTCGAAGGAGGCCGCCGGCAGTGCGTGGCGGTGCCCGAGGGCGCGCGCGGCATCGACCACAAGCTCGTGCGTGACGCCCGGGATCGGCTGCTCGCGCGCCGGGTAGATCGGCAGCACGACGGCGATGTCGGCGGCGAGCAGCACCTCGCCGAACTCGCGCGCGAACGCCTGGGTGCGGGAGAACAGGTGCGGCTGGAACACGGCGACCACCCGCGCGTGGGGAAACGCCTGGCGCGCCGCCTGCAGTGTGGCGGCGACCTCGGAGGGATGGTGGGCGTAGTCGTCGACGAGCACCACGCCGCCGTGCTCGCCCTTGCGCTCGAACCGCCGCGCGACCCCGGAGAAGGCGGCGACCGCCTCGGCGATTCGCACGAACGGAATGCCGACGTACAACGCCACTGCGGTGGCCGCCAGAGCGTTCTTGAGCATGTGCCGCCCGACCAGCGGCACCGTCAGCTCGCCGATCTCGCGGCCCTGCCACACCACCGTGCAGGCGGACCCGGTTGGCCTGAAGGTTGCGCGGACGCCGCGGACGTCGGCCTCCTCCGACAGCCCGTAGGTGACCTTGCGGCAGGTCAGGCGCGGCAGCAACGCGCGAACGCCGGGCTCGTCGACGCAGGCGATCGTCGCGCCGAAGAACGGCACCCGGTCCGCGAACTCCTGGAAGGCGTTCTCGATTGCGTGCAGGTCGCCGTAGGTGTCGAGGTGCTCCGCCTCGATGTTGGTGATCACCGAGAGCACCGGCCAGAGCTGGAGGAACGAGCGGTCGAACTCGTCGGCCTCGCACACCAGGTACTCGGAGCGGCCGAGCCGGGCGTGGGCGGCGAGGAAGTTCACGCGCCCGCCGACGATCACGGTGGGGTCGAGGCCGGCGTGGGTGAGGATGAAGCCGGTCAGCGAGGTCGTCGACGTCTTGCCGTGGGTGCCGGCGATCGCGATCCCCCACTTGAAGCGCGACACGTCGCCGAGCAGCTCGGCGCGACTCATCGGCCGCACCGAGCGCCGCTTCGCCTCGATGATCTCCGGGTGCGACCGCGGCACCGCGGCGGAGTAGCCGATCACGTCGACGCCCTCGAGGTGGTCGGCGGAGTGACCAATCAGCACCTCGATCCCCAGCGACCGCAGCCGCTCGGTGGTCTCGCTCGGCGTCGAGTCGCACCCCGACACGTCGAGCCCCTCGGCCTTGAGGAGCTCGGCAAGACCCGACACGCCGGCCCCGCCGATCCCCATGAAGTGCACGCGGCGGACGTGTCCGAAGTTCATTTGCGGCCCGCTCCCGCCGCGCCGTGAGGCGCTGCCTCGTCGACGGGCACACCGGCACGACTCAGCACGAGCTGTGCGATGTCGCGGGCCGCGTCGGGCTTCGCCAGGGCGGCGCCATGCTCGCCGAGCTCGGCGAGACGGCCGGGCGCGGCGAGCAGCTCGGCAAGCAACGCCGCGAGCGCCGCCGGGGTGGCCTGCCGCTCCTCGATCACCCACGCGGCGCCGGTGTGCGCCAGTGCCTGGGCGTTGAGAAGCTGGTGCCCGTGCGCAGCGGCGGCGAACGGTACCAGCAGCGCGGGCCGCCGCGCGGCCGCCAGCTCGCACACCGTCAGTGCACCGGCGCGCGCCACCACCAGCGATGAGAGCGCCAGCGCCCGGTCGGGCTGCTCGATGAAACCGACCACGTCAGCCTTGATATGCGCCGCCGCGTAGCGCTCGCGCACCTCGGCCTCCCAGCGGGCGCCGGCCTGGTGGAGGATGCGCGGCAGCGGCCGCTGTGCCGCGAGGCGGGCGAACGCCTCGGGCATCGCCCGGTTGAGGAACGCCGAGCCCTGGCTGCCGCCCAGCACCAGCACGCTGACGATATCGGCCGGCGGCGGCGGCACGGTGAACATCGACGCGCGCACGGGGTTGCCGGTCCAGCGCGCCGGCAGCGAGGGGAACGCCGCCACCGCGGTCTCGAAGCCGCAGGCGATCGCCGTCGCCCACGGCGCGAGAAAGCGGTTGGCCACGCCGGGGAGCGCGTTCTGCTCCTGGATCACCAGCGGCACCCCGAGAGCGGACGCCGCCATCGCCCCCGGAACCGCCGCATAGCCGCCGACCGCCATCACGGCGTCGGCACTACGGTGCAGGAGGAAGCGCGCAGCGGAGAATATCGCCGGCGGCATGCGCAGCAGCGAGCCGATCTGGTCGGTGACCCGCCGGCCGCTGGCCCCGGTCACCGGCAGGGCGAGCAGCGGGATTCCCTCGCGGGGGACGCGCTCGGCCTCGATGCCGCGGCGCGCGCCGAGCCAGGAGACGCTCGCGCCGGCGCGGCGCAGCTCCTCGGCCACCGCCAGCCCCGGGAAGAGGTGGCCGCCAGTGCCGCCGCCCGCGATCACCACCTCGGTCACGCTCTCTCCTTGGCGACGTTCAGCAGCACGCCGATCATCACCAGCGTCACGGCGACGTCGGAGCCGCCGGCGGAGATCAGCGGCAGCGGCAGCCCCTTTGCGGGAATCAGCTTCAAGCACACCGAGACGTTGATCAGCGCCTGCGCGCCGAGCCCGGTCGCGATGCCGGCGGCGAGCAGCGCATTGGCGCGCCCGTCCGCCCCCCAGGCAGCCTGCAGGCCGCGGTAGACGATGACGCCGAGCAGCGCCAGCACGCCGACGGCGCCGAGCAGCCCCAACTCCTCGCCGACGATCGCGAAAACGAAGTCGGAGTGCGGCTGCGGCAGAAAGAACAGCTTCTGCACGCTCTTGCCGGGCCCGCGGCCGAGCGGGCCGCCGGCGCCGAGAGCGATCAGCGACTGCTGCACCTGGTAGCTGGTGCTGCCGAAGAAGCCGCTGATCCGCGCCATCCGGTACGGCTTGAGCAGCACCGCGGCAACGAACACGGTGGCGGCGATCGCTCCGGTGACGATCACGGCGCGCCACGGCAGCCCGGCGAGGAACAGCACGCTGGCTGCGGCGGCGAGCAACAGCACTGCCGAGCCGAGGTCGGGCTCGAGGAGCACCAGCACCACGGTCAGCGCGGTGAGCCCGAGACCGATGCGGAACGCCCGGTCGCGCTCCCTCTTGTTTTCCCGCGGCTTCGCCAGCAGCGCGGCGAGCGCGAGCGGCAGCGTGATCTTGGCGAGCGTCGACGGCTGGATCGACACACCGGGGAGCTGCAGCCAGCGGTGCGTGCCTGCGACGGTAGGCTGGAAGAACGCGAGCAGGAGCGCGACCCAGTTGGCGATCAGCAGCGGAAACGCGACGCGCCAGCGGGTGATCTGCTCGAGCGGGACGAACGCCGCCGCGAGCATGCCGGCAAAGCCGAGCAGCACCGCGACGAACTGGCGCACGGCAAACTCGCTCTCGGGCAGGTGGTAGTACTCGCGGGCGAGCGGCCCCGACGCCGAGGCGACGATCACCACGCCGAGCGCGGCGGTGATCATCGTGCTCCCGAGCAGGTAGCGGTCGAGCTCGCGGCGGCGCGGCATTATTTGCCCTCGGGGGGCCGGCCGCCCCCCCGCCATCGTTCGCTGGGGGCTCCGCGCCGCTCCGTCCACCCACCCGGCGCTCCAGCCCCCAGACCCCATGCTCCGGGCGGCAAAGCCGCCCTTCGCTCGCCGCCGCGGCCTCGCCCCCCGCACGCATGCGTGCGGCCCCATCGCGCCGCCGGCAAAGCCGGACGGCGCTCGGCCTTCACCCCCGCCACCCCCGCGAGGGCGTCACGCACGCTCAAGGTGTCTTTCCCTCTGAGCACCCTAAGCCTCCCCCGTCACGAGCCGGGCGAGGCGAGCGAACTCCTCGCCGCGGTGGTGGTAGTCGCGGAACTGGTCGAACGAGGCGCAGGCGGGCGACAGCAGCACCACCTCGCCAGGCCGCGCGCGAGCAAAGGCGCGGCGCATCGCCTCCTCGAGCGTCCCGCACGCGTCCAGGGGTGCCGCCCCGACCAACGCCGCGCCGATCTCGTCCGAGGCCGCGCCGATCAGGTAGGCGCACGCGACCCGTCCGGCGATCGCGGGGCGCAGCTCGCGAAAGTCCTGTCCCTTGCCGAGGCCGCCGAGGATGAGGTGAATGCTTCCTGGCGCGTAGCCGGCCAGGCCCGCCGCGGTGGCGCCGATGTTGGTGCCCTTGGAGTCGTCGATGAAGCGGACGCCGCGTCCCTCGGAGACGACGCGGTGCCGGTGCGGCAGGCCGCGGAAGGCGCGCAGGGCCGCCGCGATTGCCGCATGCGGCGCGCCCATGCGCGCGGCCCCGAGTGCCGCGGCGAGCGCATTCGCGACGTTGTGGTCGCCGAGCAACGGCAGCTCGGCGCGGGGCAGCAGCGGCGTGCCGTCGAGGACGAGGGTGCCGCCGGCGAG
>Ga0315278_10003064_pt1 | contig 14933 bp, 12 predicted proteins | sample YL17G06_0_MG_FD_203880 | JGI IMG/M metagenome (GOLD analysis project Ga0315278, IMG submission 203880) | Sediment microbial communities from Yellowstone Lake, YNP, Wyoming, USA - YL17G06_0 | ecosystem: Environmental > Aquatic > Freshwater > Lake > Sediment | place: USA: Wyoming | collected... | reverse complement strand
CACCTTCGTCGCGCCGTTCCTGCTGACGGCGGGCATCTCGCTTTTCGGTGCCGCCTTCTACCTGGCGTTCGGGTCGGGTAAGAGACTGCTTGAGTAAATGACCTGCCGGCCGCGTGGGCAGACGCCGGCGCACGCTGACCCCGGCGCTGAGGACACCACATTGCATTCACTCGGGTTCAAACCGGTAGCCGCCGCGGATTCGCGCGTCCTGGTACTCGGGACGCTGCCGGGCCCGGTCTCACTCGAGAAGCGACAGTACTACGCCCAGCCGCGCAATGCGTTCTGGCCCATCATGGGTGAACTTGTCGGCGCGCGTCCGGAGCTTGTCTACAGTGAAAGACTGCAGAGGCTGCGGCAGAGCGGCGTTGCATTGTGGGACGTTTGTCACTCGGCGTACCGCGAGGGAGCGCTGGATGCGGCGATCGTTCCCGGGTCCATCGTGCCGAACGACCTGGGCCGATTCCTGCGAGCCCACACGGCGATCCACCTGATCTGTTTCAATGGGCAGACGGCCGGGAAGCTGTATCGAAAGCTCGTGCTGCCAGGCCTTCCGGAGACTTTGCGCGACATCCCCTGCGAGACGCTGCCGTCGACGAGCCCGGCCTATGCGGCGATGCGGTTCGAGCAGAAACTGGCGCGGTGGCAGATCGTGCGACGCGCGGCAGGCCGGATCGGCGGGAGGACAGGTTGAGCGAGTGGGACGAGGAACGCGAACGGCCGCTGCCGGTGGCGGTGCCGCACACCGAGCTGTCGGATGAGGCGCTGCGAGGCGTCGTCGAGTCGTTCGTGCTGCGTGAAGGCACCGACTACGGCGAAAAGGATGTCTCCCACGAGGAGAAGGTCGCACAGGTGATGCGACAGCTCGAGCGCCGCGAGGCGCGGATCATGTTCGACCCGCTCGATTCCAGTGTCACGATCGTCGTCGTGAAGCCCGGCGACCGGCTGGAGCGCTGACGAACGCGCCGCGCCGGGCGCAACGCTGGCGAGTTACTAGTTTCCTGCGATTGGCGGAATCGTACCGACGTCGAGATCAAAAGGCCTTTCGCGCGGCGGCTCGAAGTTCCGCGGGAACCACACGAACGACAGCCGCATTACGCGCAGCACATCCGGAACCATGTCGAAGCGAGTCAGGTAGATGCCGAAGCGGTTGCCGCTCGGCAGCAACGTGTTGTCCGAGAACGGGAAGGAGTAGGGTGACAGCGTGAACTCGATCGGCGGCGTGTTCGCCTGTGGGGCGCCGCTGGCGTCGAGAACCAACGCGTAGATGCCGACGGTCTGCACGGGCCAGTTGACCGCCCTGATGTTGACCTGGAGCGAGTCGCGCCCGTCTGGCGAGGTCACTCGCCAAGGCAGGCCCTGGGCGCTGGTCGAGCATTCCATCGTGATGGCGCCGCTCGCAGCCGTCGCTTCTTTCTCCGGTATCGCGCAGGACTGCAGCGCCTCGGGCGGTTGCTGCACGTCGGAGTTCAACGAGACCTCGAGAAAACCCGGATGGCTACCCGGGCCTGCCGCAGTCACCGAGAGCATCGGCGCAAGCTGCCGGGAAATGACCCGCCGGGCGGTGCTGCGCAGGCGCGCACGCGTTTCGTCGGTCTGGCCCGGCAGCGCATCGACGTACTGCAGCAGCGGCCCGAGCTCGAAGTGCTCGTGGAAGTTGAGCGTCAGCAGTTCCGCCAGCAGCGCGAGACGCTGGTCGCGCGGCATGTCGCCCTGGGGCCCGGTCGCTGTCCGGACCTGCTCTCCCTGCAGCAGCGGACCGACGAGTTCGCGGAACATCGCCGAGCGCAGGTTCGTTTCCGACTCCTCGCGCTGGTTGCGCAGCGACTGCCGGTTGCTCTCGGTGGCGATGGCGATTTCCCTCTGCTTGAGGGAATTCGTCGCGTACAAGCCGACGACCGTGGCGGCGATCGTAAGCAGCGGCACGGCCAGCGTATTGACGATGTCCGCAGCGAAGCGGGCATTGGCGCGCCAGCCGGCCGACCTGCTTCCCGAGGGCGATGATTCCGCGCCTGGTGGTGACGCAGCCTTGTCTGATGGTTCCGTCACGCCCGGTTACTGGCCGCAGTCGATGTTGACGGTAACTGGCTCGGACAGGCTCAGGAAATCCTGCTCGTGCGCCTTCGGGGCCTCGCATTTCGCCTTGTACTTTCCGACCGGCAGTTGCAGCTGGTAAGGCCCGGACTTGAGTTGTCCCACGGTCGCGCCGCTGGCATCGACGATGACGACCTTCGCGCCCTGCGGAGCCACAGTGCCAGTGACCACGTCCGCCACCGCGGCGTTCGGCAGGCAGGTGAGCGCGAGGGCGGTTGCCGGGATCAAGGCAAGGCGGGCAATGGCGGCGTACATGGGCTTTTCTCGCGTCTGGGCGGTGGGTAGCCAAGTTACGCCCGGCGAACACAGGTAGCAACACGGTGCGACCGAGTACCATGCGAGTCGATCCGTTGCCACGAGGACATGCGATGCCATCGATCAAGGGAAAGACCGTAATTGTGACGGGCGCCTCGGCTGGCGTGGGCGAGGCCACTGCGAAGCTGTGCGTGCGGGAGGGGGCGAACGTCGTCCTGGCCGCGCGCGACGGCAAAGCGCTCGACGCGCTCGCGGCTTCGCTCGGGCCGCGGTCGCGAGCGGTGGTCACGGACGTCTCGAAGCACGCCGACTGCGAGGCGCTGATGAAGGCGTCGCTCGAGGCCTTCGGCCGCATCGACGGACTCGTCAACAACGCCGGCTACAACAGTCGCGGCACGGTGGAGACCGTGGCGCTCGAAAACCTGGAGCGCATCCTCGAGGTCAACCTCAAGGCGCCCATCCGGCTCTGCAAGCTCGTGCTGCCGCACCTGCGGGCGAGCGGTGGAGGCGCGATCGTCAACGTGGCTTCGCTTGCCGGCCGCGTGCCGCTGGACCACGAAGCGACCTACTCGGCGTCCAAGTTCGGCCTGCGTGGCTTCTCGTTCGCGATGGCCGAAGAACTCGCGGGCTCAGGCATTACCGTGTCGGTCGTGTCGCCCGGGCCGATCGAGACGGGGTTCATCCTGAACGAGATCGAGGATGTGCCCGACATGGTCTTCTCGCAGCCGATGGCGACGGCCGACGAGGTTGCTCGCGCTATCGTCGCGTCGCTCGAGGACGGCAAGCGCGAGCGCGTGATGAACTTCGCGTCCGGCCTGCTCGCCCACGTCGTGTATCTCGCGCCTTCGATCCGCGCGGCGCTCAAGCCCTCGCTCGAGGCGAAGGGGCGCAAGGCGAAGGAGCGTTACCTCGCAGCGAAGCGCAAGTAGCGCGCGGCCAGCCGGTTATGGCGCTGCCTGAACCGCCGCGAGCTCCGCGTCCAGCATCTCGCCCGCCAGCGCGTCGCCGAAGACTTCGATCGCATTCATTGCCGGCCCCTGTGCATGAATGTTATGTGCCGGATGGTACGGCAGCCGGTCGCCGTGGGCGAGGCGTAACCATCGTCACCCGTCGAGCCATTCGAGACCGCGAACCGAAAGGATGCCGAGACCGGGCGCATCCGTGAGCTCGATCCTCGGGCCATCGAAGATCGCGCCGCCGGCAACGGGATTGAACGCGCCGAGTTGCGGGCCGTCGAGGTCCACGCGCCGGATCACGTTCGAGCGGGCAACCGCGACATGCGCCGCCGCGGCCACGCTGATGCTGGTCTCGAGCATGCAGCCGATCATGCATTCCATGTCGTGCTCGGCGCAGAAGTCCGCGATGCGAAGTGCGGTCGAGATGCCGCCGGTCTTCATCAGCTTGATGTTGACGATGTCGGCGGCGCGGCGCCGGATCACCTCGACGACGTCGTCCAGGCCGAACGCGCTCTCGTCGGCGAGGACGGGCGTCGTCACGTGATCCGTCACGTACTTGAGGCCGTCGATGTCCGCGGCCTTGACTGGCTGTTCGACGAGGTCGAGTTCGATGCCCGCTGCCTCGAGCGCATGCAGCGCGCGCACAGCCTCCTCGGGTGTCCAGCCCTGGTTGGCGTCGAGCCGTAGCTCCGCACGGCCCGCGACCGCCGCGTGGATCGCCTTGACGCGATCGACGTCCACTGCGATGTCCTTGCCTACCTTTACCTTGAGGCAGGTGAAACCGCGCTCGATCGCAGACAGCGCGTCGCCCACCATCTTGGCCACGGTGTCCACGCTGATCGTGATGTCCGTGGTCAGCCTCGGTACGCCGCCGCCAAGGACCTTGTAGAGCGGGGCGCCCTGGAGTTGCCCGTACAGGTCGTACAGTGCGATCTCGATGGCCGCCTTGGCGCTCGTGTTGCGAGCGAGGGCGCCCTGCACGGTTGCGGTGAGGCGGTGGAGGTCCGCCAATTCCGCCCCGATCAGCCGGGGCGCGATGTGGCCGCGGATGGCCGCGAGGATCGTGTCGTGCGTGTCGCCCGTGATGACCGCCGTGGGCGGTGCTTCGCCCCATCCCACCTGGCCGGTGTCCGTCTCGATCGTCACGACGATGTCGTCGATCGCCTCCACGGTGCGCAGCGCCGTCTTGAACGGTGTCCGGAGCGGTACGCGCAGGTGGCCGCAGCGGATTCCGATGATCTTCAAGCTGGCCTCCGCGGGTGGATCCGTTGCACCGCCGTGACGGCATCGACGAGGCCACCGTCGGGCCCGAAGTCGAGCGGCAGCAGCGGCGTGACCACCACTCCGTTCCCCGGCAGCGGCCGCAGCGCGCCGTCGGCGTCGCGCATGCTCGGGCGGTTTGTGTCGTGGATCACCCATGGGCCTTCGCGGGTCTGCCCGAGCACCATCATGACGTGCCCGGGGGTGTAGACGAGATCGCCGGCCTGCAGTCGGCGCAACGCGGCGGTCCTTGCGGCGCGATCGACGTTCGCGTCGAACACGAGCCGGTCGAATGCCTCGCTGGCAGCCTGGTCCTGCGAGTTGCGCGGCAGTTCAATCCCGACGCTGCGGTATACCTCCGAGACGAAACCGCTGCAGTCGCGCGCTCCGTGGGCGTGCCCCCATCCGTAGCGCTCTCCCAGGAACTTGAACGCCTGCCGTATCAGCACCCCTCGCGTGTACTCGAGTAGCGCCGTGCTCACGTCCGGGGACCGGGGCAGCATCGAGCGCGCTAGTCGCAGGCCACCGCTGGGTGTACGAACCGGTAACTCGATCACGTGTGCACCGGAGCCGCTCCCGTCGTTCGCCGGCGCGTCCGCCGGCCAGTCCTGGAGCAGCGGCACTCGGACGCCCATGTCCAGCACCAGTTCGGAAAGCGTGGGCTCGCCGGGGGAGGGCATCGTGCGCACTTGCGGTCCCGTCACGATCAGCGACGGTTCGCGTCGACCGTACCCGAGCACGATGCAACGCTCGCCGATCGCAACGCCTTCTGCTGACATCCAGGCCGCGTAGAACTCGCCGACGACGAATGCCCAGGCGCCGCTGCGGTCCGTGTGCACGACCACGACCGGCGTGCCCGGAAAGAATGCGGACTCCTGGAAGCGATCGAGGTCGGTATCGCCGCGCTGGTTGAACACCTGACGTGCTGTCGGAAACGTCCTGAGCGAAGCGCGATGGGTGACGAGGCCGAAGCGTGTCGCCTGGGTCGAGGGGACAGCGTCCAGTGCCAGCGCATCCACCAGCTCATCGAGTTCCGCCGGCGTGACTTCGAATCCGTGTCCGTCATAGAGCTGCTGGGTGGGCAGGCGCGAAAGCGCGCCGATCCATGTGCGAACCTGGTCGCCCGCAATGGTGTCCGGCAGCGATTCGAGCGAGCGCACTGCCGGGTCGAGCGCGCGGAGTCGCTCGTTCTGGGCCGCGATCGACGCCGGGTCCGCGAGCAGTCCGTCGGCGTCGGGCAGGCGGGCTGTCCAGAATTCCGCTGTCATGATGCGGCGGCCAGGGCCGGCGAGTGCACGGCCGCGAACAGCATGGTCGCGATGTAAGGCCAGCTCGTCTGGATCATCCTTTGCGATTCCCGGTCAGTCCGTTCTGCCGGTGGCACAGTTCACCAGCCCGGGAATGATCGCATCATTCATCGGCGATTCGCAGTCCTGGTCGCTAGCCCCTCGACTTGGCCTCCGCGGCCTCGAGCGCCTCTATGATCTCGAGTGTGTCCTGTTGCGTCAGGTTGGACGCGCCTCCATCCTCGAGCCACTCCGCGAAGTCCCGGGCGCTGAGCGGCGCGCAGACATAGGGGCCCTGTACCTCGTCGCAACCAAGTGCGCCGAGCATCTGCAGCGTCGCGGCATCCTCGACGCCGTCGGCGACCGAGCGCACGCGCATGCCGCGCGCCATCGCGAGCACTGCAGCGATGACCCCCTGCGCCCCCACGTCGATGTAGAGATCGGACAGCAGAGAGCGGCCGAGCTTCATGCAGTCGACCGGGAGTCGCCGCATCTGGCTGAGCGAGGAATGGCCCTCGCCGAAATCGTGGATCGCGACCCCGATTCCGCTCAGGCGCAGCGTATCAAGCGCAGCCCGCGTCTCCCGCGGAGCCTCTACGACGCTCGCCTCCGTGACGGCGATCTCGAGCGCGCGCGAGGGCAGGCCATGCAGCTCCAGCGTCGCGCGGATCATCGCCACGAAGCCGGGATCCCGGATCTGCCGGGCGGAGAATTTCGCCGAGGCGAAGATCTCCCGTTCGAACTGCTTTCGCCACGCAGCCACTTGCCGGCACGACTCGCCGATCACCCAGCGGCTGATTTCGTCGCCGATGCCTGCGCCATCGGCGATCGCCATGAACTCCTCCTGGGAGATCGCGCCGACCTGTGCGTTGTCCCAGCGCACCGCGCACTCCACACCCGTCAGCTCATATTTGTCGACGGTAACGCGTGGCTGGAAGGCGATCGACATCTCGCGACGTTCGACGGAACCGCGCAGCGCCGACTCGATCAACAGCCGGCGGCGCGAGCGCGCCTGGGGCACCGGCGAATAGACTTCGCAGGATCGCGGTTCGGCGGCCTGCTCGGCGGCGGCATGGGCGTTCTGCAGCAGCAGTTCGGAGTCGACGTTGTTGCCCTCGGCGAAAGCGATGCCTGCGCTCAGCGCTGGCGTGTAGTCGGTGTCCGCCGCCGATCCGTGCGTCGAGACAGACTCGAGGATCACGCGTGCGATCCCCGCCAGGTGATCGTTCGAAACACGGCTGCAGAGCAGCAACGCGAGTTCGCCGTCCGCGGTGCGGCAGACCGCGTTGGACGCATGCCACGGGATCGCACCCCCCTGGCTCACGCTGGCGAGCTCGCGTTCCACGCTGCGGGCCATGCGTGCGACGAGCTTGTTGGCGAACTCGAGGCCCTGGGCCTGCACGATGCGGTCGAAGCCGTGCAGACGGATGGCAACGACGGCCGCGGCGACGACGCCCGCCTGTTCCTTGCGCACCACCGGAATCTGTTCCGCGAGATGGCGGCGGTTCGGCAGGCCAGTCGCTGTGTCGAAGTACGACAGCTGCCGTACTGCTTCCTCGGCGCGATGCAGACGCGTGAGGTCCTGCAGCGTGACGATGACCGTCCCGCCCTGTGCGGGGCTGCCTGTGCCGACCAGCTCGGCTTCCGCATGCACGCTGATGGTGGCGCCGTCCGCGGCGCGCAGGATGTGATCGAAACTGAACCGGCCATCACCCGTGGCGCAGGCGACGAAGGCCTGGCGCGCCGCGACCTGCTCGTCGGGAGCGAGCATGCGCACGTAGTCCTCGAACCGCCCGAGGGCGTCCCGGTTGACGCCCAGGATCTCGCCGACCATCGGCGATACGTGGATCGTCCGGCCCTCGACACTGAGCTCCCAGTGACCGACGCGGGCGATGCGCTGCGCGAGCAGCAGCTTCGAACGGCTCGCGAGGAGTTCCTGCTGCAGGTCCCGGTCGCGCAGCAGGAACCTGACGCGTTCGACGAGCAGGCGGGGGTTGAGTCCCTTCTGCGCGAAATCGCTGGCACCTGCCGCGAAGGCATCACCGATGACCGGCAGGTCGTTGCGGCCGGTGAGCATCAGGATCGGCAGGATGCGGTTCCCGGTCATCCTGCGCAGTTCGCGGCAGGCGTCCGTGCCGGACATCCTGGGCATGTTGACGTCGAGGATCACGAAGTCGGGATTCACCTGCTCGAACTGCTCCACCGCGTCCGCGCCGTCGCCGACCGTGTGCACCATGAATCCCGCGCCGGCCAGCGCGGCCTCGGCGAGCATGAGATGCGACGGGTCGTCGTCGGCCATCAGGATCGTCGTCGGGCGAGTTGCGTTTGTCATCGGAATCCTCATGTACCCGTGCTGCGCCGGGTCTCGGCCCTGAGCGCTTCTTCGAGATCGGCGTAGCTTGCCTTGAGTCCTCGTGCAGACTTGCGTGCGGCCTTGATGTCGCCCTGGTCGCGGGCCGCGACCTCGCAGCGTTCGAGCTGCGCGGCCAGCCGACGTCCACCGAGGTTGCTGACGGGAGACTTGAGTGAGTGGGCAGCCTTGCCCACGGCCTCGAGATCGCCCTTTTCCAGCGCGGTTCCCAGTTCCTTCAACGTCGCCGGCGCGCCTGTGAACAGCAGATCGCAGAGGTGCTCGAGCACCTTTGGCTTGCCGAGGCCCCGGATCGCGGCGATCTGCTCTGCGTCCAGCACCGGAGCCGCCGTGGCGGCAGGGTCGAAGGACGGTACCTCGAGCATGTCGAGGACGATCGTGTCCGAGAGCAGCGGGCTGTCGTCGTCGGCCTGTGTCACAGCCGGCTGTGGCAGCGGCTTCGGTCCGGGAGGCCGCCCAGCCGGCGCCGGCGCATTGACCGACTCCGGTGCCACTGCCGGTGCGACGGCGGGCATCGATTGCGCGGCGACGTACGTTCCACGCTGTTCGGCGATCGGCTGCAGGACCGCGAGCAGTTGGTTGTGCGTGAACGGCTTGGCGAGGAAGTGGTCCATGCCCGCCTCGATGCAGCGCGTGCGGTCCCGTGCGAGCACGTTGGCCGTGAGCGCGACTATCGGCGTCGGCAATTTGCCGCGCTCGGTTTCCTCGCGGCGAATCGCGGCGGTGGCTTCATAGCCGTCCATCCCCGGCATCTGGCAGTCCATCAGGATCGCGTCGAACCTGCGCGTGTGCGCCTGTTGCACGGCCGCGCTGCCGTCTTCGACGACGATCACGCGGCACGCGATTCGCTCCAGCATCGCCAACGCGACCTCGCGGTTGATCGCATTGTCGTCGACGACCAGCACATCGAGGCCAAGCGATGGCATGCCGGTGGGCTCGGCGGAAGGCCGGTCGGCCTTCGGGACCGGACGCGCAGTTGCGGCCTCGCGCGGCAGCCGTGCGGCCTGCAGCGCGGCCTTCAGCAATTGCGCGCGCACGGGCTTGGCGATGCACAGGTCCGGCTGGATCGCGCGAGTGCCCTCGTAGGCGGGATCGAAGTCGAATGCGCTCAGCAGGACTATGTATGTGCCCGCAAGCGCCGGGTCGATCCGGATGACCCGCAGCAGGTCTTCGGTCGTCGCGTCGGGAAGCGCGTGGTCGAGCAGCACGACCGCGTAAGGCCGGCCGCGCGTGGCGGCGTCGCGCAGCTTGTCGCCGAGCAGGCGGCCATTGTTGAGGACCGTAACGTCGGCGGACCAGTTCGAAAGCGTTTCCTCCAGGTACATGTAGCTCGTCGAGCTGTCGTCGACGATGAGCACGCGCATGCCCGCGAAATCGTCGGTGGCCCGATCCGGCGGCGGCGCGGCCTCCTTGACCTCGAGCGGCAGCGCAAACGAGAACGAGGAGCCCTTTCCGGGCTTACTATTCAAGTCGATCCTCTCTCCGCCCATGAGCTGCACCAGGCGGGTCGCGATGGACAGCCCGAGCCCCGTGCCGCCGACGCGCTGTGCGTTGCCGAGCTGCGTGAAGGCCTCGAATACCGTGGCCTGCTCGGATTCGGGAATGCCCGAACCCGTGTCCGACACGCTGAAATGCAGGCGGCACTTGTCGCCATCCATGGCGTCGAGACCGATGCGGATCTGGATCTCGCCGTGCTCCGTGTACTTGACCGCGTTCGACATCAGGTTGCCGACGACCTGGCGCAGGCGCAGCACGTCGCCCTCGACGGCGGCCGGCACGGTCGGTTCGACGCGGACCGTGAGTTCGAGCTTCTTGCTCTCCGCGCGCCCTGCGAAAAGCTGCCCGACCTGCTCCGCGAACTCGCGGACGTCGAACTTCTCGCGAATCAGCTCCATTTTGCCGGCCTCGATCTTCGAGTCGTCGAGGATGTCGTTGATGATCTGCATCATCGTCTCGGCGGCCGTGCGCATCGAGTCCACGTAGCGTCGCTGCCGCTTGTCGAGGTCGGTGCCGGCGAGCAGTTCCGCCATGCCGAGCACGCCGTTCATCGGAGTGCGGATCTCGTGGCTCATGTTGGCGAGGAACTCGTCCTTGGAGCGTGTGAGTGCCTCGGCCCTGCGCAGGCCGGTCTCGAGTTCCCGCGTGCGCTCGATGATCTCCTGGCGTGAAGTCACGCGCAGCGTCGTCATGTCGCGTTCGTACGCGCCCAGGCGGTCGGCGAGCGCGTTGAAGTTGTCCGCAAGTTCATTCAGTTCGTTCCTGCGGCGGCCGGGCGTCGCTGCCGCGTCTCCCGTCGTGAGTCCCACGAGCCCGCGGACACGCGTCGCGTCCGCCAGCTGTGCGAGCGGCTCGACGACCTGCCGTTTCAGCGAATTGGCGGCGAGAAGCGCGACGAGGAAGCCGAGGATCAGCACGATCGGGGCCTGCCCGAGCCGCTCCATGGCGGCGTGCCAGGCGAGGCGGTGGTCGAGCAGGAGGCCGATGGTCCCAGTCACCTGCGGCGTGATCTGCACCGCGCGCTCGACGTACGTCGGCTCCAGGGCGAGGAACTGCAGCGCTCGATGCGCAATCCCGCTCCTGTTCGGCGCGACCGGGCGCTGTTCCGGCGAGCCTGGCGCATTGTTGCCGTCGAGCGGCGTGCCGCGATCGAAGCGCTGGAGCACCTCGCCGGTCGGCAGGTGCAGGTCGGCGGCGATGAAGACGCGATGTCCGGCGAGGCCGTCGAGGGCGTTGGCGGGCCCCGACCTGGCGACCCGGGCCGCGATCGCAGTGGCCATGTCATTCGCGAGTTCCATGGCGTCCTGCCGGGCTACACGCGAATCCCACAGTGCAACGACGAGCTGGACCGCGATCAGGGTGACGGTGACGGCGGCGATGGCCGCGATGCGGAACTGCGAAGCGAGCGAGACTGATTCGAATATCTCGCGGAAGGCGCGCCGCGATTTGCGCACCGTGCCAACCGCGTGTCCGGCAGCAATGCCGGCCTGCTGCGCTGACGCAGCGGCCTCCTTGCCTTGAGTCCTAGTCGTCGGTTTCGTTCGCGCCACGGGCGTGTGCACCGGTTGCCACGGATCGAATGGATCGAGCCGCAGCCTACGCGAGCAGGTGACATAAGGGGAAAGGCCCGACGCCGGAACTGTGAGCCACTGCCGGAATCCGGCCCGGCAGGGGCTGCTCCGGAGGTGGTCTCGTCAGGCGTCGAACCGCTTCGGGGACAGGAAGCCGACCGGCAAGGCCGTTTGACCGCTGAGCGCGAGATCCACGAGCGCGTCCCCCAGTGCCGGGGCGAGCTTGAACCCATGACCCGAGAGCCCGGCGGCGAAGTGAGTGCGCGCGCAATGGCGGCGCGTTCCGACCAGGAAGTTCTCGTCGGGCGACATCGTGTACAGGCACGTGGCTGCCTCTACAAGATCGCCGGTCAGTGTCGGCGCTCGCTCGCCGAATGCCTCCCTGATACTTGCGATGTCGGACTCGCCAACCGCTTGCGCGCCTGTGTCCGGATCGACGACGACGTCGGACCCGTGCATCCCGACCTTGGGATAGCGGCCAGGCGAGGGCACGCCGTCCGCGCCGCTGGCTGCCAGCGGATCGGGCGCCAGGCCGTAGATCGCGCGCCGGCCGGGTCCGCGATCGAACAGCCAGCAAGGCATCGCCGACGCGTCAGTGCCCGCAGTCGGGGCAAACCAGGCCTGCACCTGTCGCGTCACGGTCAGCAGCGGCGCGAGTTCCGGAATCAGCAGCGACGTCCATGCGCCGGGCGCGACGATGACGGCTGCTGCCCGCTCCGGGCCGTCGTCGGTTTCCACCGTCACGCCGGTCTCGTCTTCCACAGTGCTCAGCACGCGTGAGCCGACGCGAACTTCCGCCCCGCGCGCGCGCGCGACAGCCACCGCCGCATGCACGGTCGCTTCGGGCCGAACAATGCCTGCGTTCGCCTCGAAGGCTCCGATGGCATCGTCTGGAACGGCGAACCACGGGAAACGTGATCGCAGCGCCGTCGCATCCAGTTCATCCACCGGCAGGTCCCAGCGACGTGCGGAGTCGAGCGATCCTTGCGCAATCCCGGACCCATGCGGGCCCATGACCAGCATTCCGCAGCGATGCAGCAACCGTGCGCCGGACTCTCTTTCCAGCGACTCGAAGCGCGCAGTCGAATGCCGCAATAGCGGGACGTAGTCCGGGTGCTCGAAATAAGCATGACGAAAAATGCGCGAGAGTCCGTGGCTCGAGCCACGGGCGTGCGCCGGAGTGTGCAGCTCGATGCCGAGCACGTTCGCGCCGGACTCGCTCGCGGCCCTGAGTGCCGCGCTGCCAACGGCGCCGACGCCTACGACGATGAGGTCCCAGCGGTTCAAGGCGCCTTGAGCAGCGCGACCGCCTGTTGCTCCTTTTCCGGTGTCGGCCATCTATTCGCTTCGGCCTGCTGCTCGGGCGTCAGCGCGCGCCACCACGCGAGTGTCGCGCTTGCCGTGTCCGCAAGCGGGCGGTAATGCAGCCCGACGCCCATGGCTTTCCTGCCGTCAAAATGTTCACTGACTACGCCCGGGCCGGAATCAACCAGAGGCAGGCTGATGTCGGTTTCCTTGAGAACTTCCGGGGTCGTCCAGCGGATCTGCACTGGTTTGTCCGAGAGACTCGACAGCGACTGCAGGACCTGCTTCCAGTTCACCGGTACGTCCGGCCCGGAGGCATTGAAGATGCCGGGCTGGTCGCGCTCGCCCAATTGGACGATCCAGGGGCAGAGGTCGCGCACGTCAACCCACTGCAGTTCGACCTTCGGGTCGGGCGGGCCGAGCACGTCGCCGCCACGCGCCACGCGCTCGACCCAATAGGGGAAGCGATAAGTGACATCGCCAGGGCCGAAGATGTAGTTCGGACGCACGATGGTCGCCCTGGCGCCGAGTTCGGCCCGCACGATGCGGTCGCACTCAGCCTTGAGTGGTCCGTAGGTTTCAGCGGTGACCTTCTCGATCTCCGGGCTCGGGGCCGGGTAGAGCGGCGAGGCTTCGTCGAACACGGGGCCGCCCGCCGGGTCATACACGGACACCGACGAGACATAGATGTATCGGCCGACGCGATCCTTGAGCAATACGACGGAGTCGCGAACGTGCCGCGGCACGTACCCTGAGTTGTCGATCACGACGTCCCAGCGACGTGTGCCCTGCAGCGCCTCGAGGCCTGGTGCGATCTTCGAGTCGCGGTCGCCGATCAGTACCTCGACGCGGTCGCCATCGAGTCCCTTCGCTCTCTTTCCGCGATTGAAGAGCGTGACGCGATGCCCCCGCGCGAGCGCGTAGTCCACCTGGTGCGGGCCGAGGAACCCGGTGCCGCCCAGGATGAGGATGTCGAGCGGCTTCGCAACGCGAGCGGGATCCGCCGAGACGGCCGCAGGATCCGTTGCGGCTCGCGCAGTGGCGGGCAGCGCCATCATGGCCATTGTCCACTTCAGCAACTCTCGACGCGAAGTCATGTTGTCTACTCCCTGCGCGCCGCACTGATGCGGGACGCGGCATATTCACCATGGGGTCGGCCTGGCGGAGTATGGACCGGGCCCGGTAGCGACAGCCAGCCGGAATCGGCCGGTCGCCTGCTCGAATGCGAGCCGCGCTAGAGGGTCAGCGGGACGATCACGCCGATGCTGGCCGAGCCGTACCAGTAATCGGAGGATTCCGCGAATCCCGCCGCGCGGTTGTACAGAACCCCGATGGTGAGGCGCATGCCTCCAGACAACGGACCCTCGGCACGCAACTCGGCAATGGTGGTTGTCTGCCACGAAGCATTGTCAGCGCGCTCGCGTCCCGCGCCGGCCAGTCCGCCCACGGTCCAGGTACCGACACGCCGTCGCAACGACAGGCCAGCGTCCCAGTTCCGATAGCGCTCCGGGTTGTAGTAGGCGCCGTCGACGTCGTCCTTGCTGCTTGCGTACTGCCGCCAGCGAACCTGCGCCGAAAGCCCTTGCTCGGGAGCAATGCCCCAGATGAGCCGCGCCCTCAGAAGCGAACGGGAGTTGCCGTCGGTGAAGGGTTGCCAGCCGGCGAAGGCGATGCCAGTGAGCCTCGAGCCGAACTGTTGCTCGACGCTCGCGGCCGCAAGCCCGTAGGAAATGCCTCGCTCCAGGGCCTCGCGCGTGCCCACGACATCGCCGGCGGCGATCAACTCGATCCCCGTCGTATCGCGAGGGCGATGGCTCCAGGTGACGTCGCCAATCGGACGCGCGTGACCCGACAGCGAGACTACGCCAGCTTCGGCGCGCAGGCCTTCCAGGGTGTCGCGCCGCTGGTTGCGATAGATACCGATGACGCCGGGCACATCCTCGTTCCAGCCGTCCTGCGCATAGTGGGTGTTCTGGGCCGCGAAGCCGAAGTTCTGCAGGTACGACTGGTAGCCGAACAACGCGCCGCCACGGGCCAGCAGCCCTCCGAAGTCGTCGGCGTCGGTCTCGAGGCCGATCTGAGCCAGCACCGCGGTTCGAGGCGAGGAAGTGTCCGCTGCCACCGCGACCGGGACCGCGATCGGCGCGAGCGAGGATGCGAAAGCGCCGAGGACACCGATGACCACGTGCGCACGGAAGACTGCGCCCCGTCCTGCGGCGCCGGTGATCATTTCGAACCCCAGGTCTTGCGCATGCCGAGCAGTTCCGAGAAATAGCCGGCCACGCTCGCGGGCTGGAGGATCACGCTGTAGATGAGCGCATAGATGAGAAAACCCTGCGGG
>Ga0315278_10003063_pt1 | contig 14933 bp, 10 predicted proteins | sample YL17G06_0_MG_FD_203880 | JGI IMG/M metagenome (GOLD analysis project Ga0315278, IMG submission 203880) | Sediment microbial communities from Yellowstone Lake, YNP, Wyoming, USA - YL17G06_0 | ecosystem: Environmental > Aquatic > Freshwater > Lake > Sediment | place: USA: Wyoming | collected... | reverse complement strand
GACCGGCGTCGAGATGACGCCCTGCCCGTTCGGACCGGCCATCACCATGCCCAGCTCGTCGGCGGTGGCGACCAGCTCGTCTTCCTGCGCGCGACCTTCGGGTCCGGCTTCGCGGTAGCCCGCGCTGGCGACGAAGGCGGCGCGCACGCCGATCTTTGCGCAGGCGCGCAGCAGCTCCACGTTGGCAGCCGCCGGTGTGCACACGAAGACGAGATCCGCGCGGCCCGCCGGAACCTCCGCGACGTCGCGATGGCTCGGCGCCCCGAGGATCTCGGCACCCTCGCGGTTCACCGGGAACAGCTCGCCCTGGTACCCGAAGGCGCGCAGGTTGTGCAGCGTCACGAAGCCGAACTTGCCCGGGTGCGTGGACGCGCCCGCCACGATGATGCCGCGCGGGTGGAAGAGCGGCCGGAAGCGCTCGAGCAGTTCGGCATCCGAAAGCTGTGCGCGGGGTTGCCCCGGAGCGGTCGTTACGGGCGCAATCTCGACCAGTGCATCGACGGCGAGCGGCTGGCCGTCGCTCCGCACGATCAGCGGATTCAGGTCCACCGACGCCACGTCGGGTCGCTCAGCGGCGAGCCGCCCGAGCCCGACCAGTACGCTCGCGAGCGCGCCGGCATCGACGGCCGCTTCGCCGCGGAACGGCTTCGTGAGCAGGTGACTCGCTCGCAAGCGCCCGATCATCGCGAGCGCGTCGCCACGCTCGAGCGGAGCGGCCGCGAATACCACGTCGCCGAGCGCTTCAGTGAGGATGCCGCCGAGCCCGAGCAGCACGCATGGCCCGAACTGGGGATCGCGCACCAACCCGGCGATCAGCTCGCGCTTGCCTCGCACCATTTCGGCAACCAGCAGCACGACCGTGCCGTCTTCGGGACGCGCCTTCGCGAGCAGCTCTGCAGCGGCGCCGCGCACGGCCTCCGCGTCGGCGAGCCCGAGTCGCACGAGGTCGCGCTCGGTCTTGTGCGCGATCGCGTCGCCGCACAGCTTCACGACGACCGGGAAGCCGATCTCGGTCGCAGCGCGCGCCGCAGCGTCGGCATCCCGCGCGATGCGCTCCGTTGCGATCGGCACGCCGTAGCGCGCCAGGAGCTGCTTGGATTCATGCTCGGAGAGCGTGCGATTGCCGGTCGGGGATGCGGGCTTCGTCATGGCGGGCGCAGAAACTACCCGCCCGGCCGCGGACCCGCTCACGCGATCGATGCCGATCCCGCGAGACTCTTCTGGAACGACGGGACCATCGCGACGAGCGGGAGCGCCGAAACGTAGCGGCATCGATTCTCCCCAGCGCCGTCGGTTGCGATACGATCGGCGTCTCTGCGCGCCGCTGGAGGTATCGCGATGTCGTTGTTGGGTCGACTGGGACCGCAAAACCCGCTGGGCCCATTCGGAGTCTGGACGTGGCTGGACACGATGCCCGCCGCGCAAGCTGCGGCGTTCGCGAAGCGGGTCGAGGCGTGGGGTTACTCGGCGCTCTGGCTGCCGGAAGCGGTGGGGCGCGATCCGTTCGCGACGATCGCATACCTCGGCGCCCACACCACGCGCCTCAGCTACGCCACCGGCATCGCCAACATCTATGCGCGCGACGCAATGGCGATGAACGCGCTGCGCCTCACGGTCGGCGAGATGACCGGCGGGCGCTTCGTGCTCGGGATCGGCGTCTCGCACGGACATCTCGTCGCGGCCGTGCGCGGACACGAGTACGGCAAGCCGGTCGCCACGATGCGCAACTACCTCGACGCGATGGGCAAGGCGCTGTTCATGGCGGCGAAGCCGGCCGAGGACGTGCCGATCGTACTCGCCGCGCTGCGACCGAAGATGCTGGCGCTCGCGGCCGAGCGCTGCGCCGGCGCGCATCCCTACTTCGTGCCGCCCGAACACACCGCGCGCGCACGCGAGATTCTCGGCAAGGACAAGATCCTCGCGCCCGAGCAGAAGGTGCTGCTCTGCACCGACGCCGCGAAGGCCCGAGGCGTTGCGCGCACAGCGATGAAGATCTACGCCGGGCTCCCCAACTATCAGAACAACCTGAAGTGGCTTGGCTACACGGACGCCGACTTCGCGGGCGGCTGCAGCGACCGCCTCGTCGACGCGATCGTCGCGTGGGGCGACGAGACTGCGATCCGCAAGCGCATCCAGGCGCACTACGACGCGGGCGCGGATCACGTCTGTATCCAGCCGCTGCATCCCGAAGGGCTTCCGATGCCGGACGAGAAGGTGCTGGAGCTGCTCGCACCCGCGAAGTCGTGAGCGCGACGCGCAAGCGAAAGTTCTGGGGCTGGGGCTACGAGGACGCTGGCCCCTCCGCCGACCAGGAAGCCGGCATCGCACGCGCGCTCTCACAGCGGTTCGGCACGCCGCTCGAGCTGGTCGCGGTGCCGCGCGAAGACGAGATCACACTCGCGCCGCCGCGCGTACAGCCGCCCGCGTCGCTGCGCGAACTCTGCTCGGCCGCGCCGCACGACCGACTCGGCCACACCTACGGCAAGAGTTTCCGCGACGTGGTGCGCGCGCTGCGGCGCCGCTTCGAGCCGGCCCCCGATTGGGTGGCGTTCCCGCGCGACGAGCGCGAGGTCGCCGCCGTGCTCGACTGGTGCACGGGTGCGCGCCTCGCGTGCATTCCCTACGGCGGCGGATCGAGCGTGGTCGGCGGCGTCGAGGCGCGCGTCGGTGACGGCTACGCCGGCGCCGTGTCGCTCGACCTCGGCAAGCTCGACCGCGTGCTCGAGATCGACCGCACCTCGCGCGCCGCGCGCATCCAGGGCGGCGTGCTCGGCCCCGCGCTCGAAGACCAGCTCCGCCCGCACGCGCTGACGCTGCGCCACTACCCGCAGTCCTTCGAATTCTCGACGCTCGGCGGCTGGATCGCGACGCGCTCGGGCGGTCACTACGCGACGCTCTACACCCACATCGACGAGTTCGTCGAGTCGCTGCGCGTGGTGACGCCGTCCGGCGTCATCGCGACGCGGCGCCTGCCCGGCTCGGGCGCGGGGCCTGCGCCCGATCGCCTCTTCATCGGCTCCGAAGGCGCGCTCGGCGTGATCACCGAGGCGTGGATGCGGCTGCAGGATCGGCCGCGCTTCCGCGCGTCGGCGTCGGTGGGCTTCCCGGGTGCGGACGGATTTGCGCGCGGCGCGGAGGCAGTGCGCCTGCTCGCGCAGTCCGGACTGAACCCGTCGAACTGCCGGCTCCTCGACGCCCTCGAAGCCGCGAACTCCGGCGCGGGCAACGACGCGGTCCTGCTGGTCGCCTTCGAGTCCGCCGATCACCCGCTCGATGCGTGGATGGCGCGGGCGCTCGAGATCGCAGCGGGCGCCGGTGGCGTGCTGCCGGAAGGCGGCGCGCGCACCAAGACGGGCGGCGAGGGTGCGCGCGAAGGCGCAGCCGGTGCATGGCGCGACGCCTTCGTCAACGCGCCGTATCTGCGCGACGTGCTGGTACGCGCCGGCGTCGTCTCCGACACCTTCGAGACTGCGATCCCGTGGAATCGATTCGCGGAGTTCCACGACGGCGTAATGCAGGCCGCGCGCGATGCCGTCCAGCGCGTGTGCGGCTCGGGGACCGTCAGCTGTCGCTTCACGCACGCCTATCCAGACGGACCCGCTCCGTATTACACGGTCCTCGCGCCAAGCAGACGCGGCTCCGAGATCGAGCAGTGGGACGAAATCAAGCTGGCCGCGAGCGAAGCGCTGCTCCGGCTCGGCGGGACGATCACGCACCATCACGCCGTCGGCCGCGATCACCGTCCGGGCTACGACCGCGAGCGCCCGCCGCTCTTCGCCAGCGCGCTCGCCGCCGCCAAGCGCGCACTCGACCCGGCCGGCGTGCTCAACCCGGGCGTACTGCTCGATCCGCAGCCGCGGCGCTGAGCAGGCGCTTCAGGCGTCCCACTCCGCCGACCAGTTGCAGACGTCGTCACCAGCGAGCCGGCAGGCTTGCTTCACGACGCGCACGTTCGCTGCGGCCCCGAGGCGCAGACTCTCGCCGAGATAGCCGGTGAGAATCCCGCACATCTCGGCCGACGGGAGCGCGTAGTCGCGCACTTCGAGCAGCGCGCGACCGGGGCGTTCGACCTCGATGCGAAACGTTCCCGTGTCGTGCTGGCTGCCCCACAGCGCGAAGCAGCGGCGCGCGAGCGTGGCAGGATCGCCCGACGCGTCGAGCTTCAGGTGGCCGTAGATGCCCTCCAGGTGCTCGCGCGCGAGCGCGACACCCAGCTGCGCGAGCACCGCCTCGCGTGGCCCGGGGATCATCGCGACCATGACACGAATCAGGTTCAGCAGGTCCGCCTCGGGATACCAGCTCGATGCTTGGATCCGCTCGTCGAGGTACGCGTGCAGCGTCGGCGGCAGCGCGGCGAGCGCGCGCTCGCGCTGCGAGCGCAGGAACTTGACGAGCGCCACCAGCGTGGTGCCCTTGGCCTTCGACATGCCGATCGAATCGGCCGATCGAGCCCGGAGCTTGTGCGTTTCGGACGCCGCCGGGGCGTTCTTCCCATGCTAGGCTGCGCGCGGCATGGCTCGGATCAACGACCACTACCGGAAACTCGCGGCCGGCTACCTGTTTCCCGAGATCGGGCGACGCGTGAAAGCGTTCGCCGAGGCCCACCCGGACGCGAAGATCATCCGCCTCGGGATCGGCGACGTGACGCTGCCGTTGGTGCCCGCGGTGGTGAACGCGATGCGCCGCGCGGTCGACGAGATGGGAAGCGCCGAGGGTTTCCGCGGCTACGCGCCCGACCAGGGCTACGAGTTCCTGCTCGATGCGATCCGCGAAGACGACTACGCGAGCCGCGGCGTCGCACTCGATCGCGACGCCATCTTCGTCTCCGACGGCTCGAAGCAGGATAGCGGGAACATCCAGGAGATCTTCGGCCACGACGTGCGCATCGCCGTCGCCGATCCCGTCTATCCTGTCTACGTCGACACCAACGTGATGGCCGGCCGCACGACTGGCATCGACGAGCACGGCTACTACGGCGGCATCCTCTACCTACCCGCCACCGAGGCGAACGGGTTCGTGCCGGATCCGCCCGTTGAAAGCGCCGACGTCGCCTACCTCTGCTTCCCGAACAACCCCACCGGAGCCGTCGCGACGCGCGAGCAGCTGGTGCGCTGGGTGGCCTGGGCGCGTGACGCCGACGCCGTGCTGATCTACGACGCCGCCTACGACGCCTACATCCAAGACCCCGCGCTCCCGCGCTCGATCTACGAGATCCCGGGTGCCGAGAACTGCGCGATCGAGATGCGCTCCTACTCGAAGCGCGCCGGCTTCACGGGCGTTCGCTGCGCCTACACGGTGATCCCGAAAGGCGTCACTGGCACCACCGCGTCGGGCGAGCGCGTTGCGCTCCAAGCACTCTGGGCGCGCCGCCAGGCGACCAAGTTCAACGGCGTGCCGTACGTGGTCCAGCGCGGCGCCTGGGCGGTGCACTCGCCCGAAGGCAAGAAACAGACGGCCGAGCAGGTCGCGTTCTACATGGAGAACGCGCGCCGCCTTCGCGGCGGACTCACGAGCGCTGGCTTCCACGTCTTTGGCGGCGTGCACGCGCCCTACATCTGGATGCGCGTGCCGGCCGGCATGACGTCGTGGGGCTTCTTCGACGAACTGCTCGTGAAGGCGAACGTGGTCGGCACGCCGGGCGCCGGCTTCGGCCCGGCCGGCGAAGGCTACCTGCGACTCTCCGCCTTCAACTCCCGGGCGAACGTGGACGAAGCGCTGGAACGCATCCGGCGCGCCTTCGGATCCTAGTCTCGCCCACCCACCCAGGAGGCTCACCCAATGCGACGAATGATGCTTGCGCTCGGCGCTGCTCTCGCGCTCGCGAGCGGCTGCACCCAGGAAACACAGAACCAGATCGGGCGCTCGATCCAGAACTGGACCGGCACGAACGGCGTGCTCGACGTCTACGCCGGCGAGAAGCTCGCGATGCGCTTCATCAAGATCGACAAGCTCTCGACCGCGCTCGGCACGCAGGACTCCCTGCCGCGTCCCTACCGCTTCGGCTACGGCGTGCTCGACGAGAACCAGAACTACCAGGCGGATCCCGGCGAGCGAAAGGTCTACTTCGAGGTCAGCGACTACTCGACACCGTACGTGTTCTACGAGAGCCCGCGCTGAGCGGCTGCGCCGGCCGCGCGATCCGCGACGAACCAGCCGAAGCCGCTGCCGAGCGACCGCGTCTCACGCACAGTGAAGCCCGCTGCCTCGAGGCCGGCGCGGAAGCGCGCCATGTCGAAGCGGTCCGCGCGCGGGTGCTCGAGGAGCCGCCGCCAAAACGGGTGCGAGAGGAAGCGCTCGAAGACCTCCTCCGCAAAGAAGCGTCCACCCGGCTTCAGCACGCGGTGGATCTCGCCGAGCGCGGCACGCCAGTCGGGCACATGGTGCACGATCCCGAAGTCGAAGACGGCGTCGTAGCTCGCGTCGGGCGCCGGAATCCGTGTCGCGTCGCCGACCCACAGCCGCACGCGTTCGCCGCGTCGCGCGAGGCGCTTGCGGGCGAGGCCGACCATCTTGGGATCGAGGTCGAAGGCGTCGACGCGCGCGGCGCCGAAGCGGTCGAGCACGAGTTCGACGCCCACGCCGCGCCCGCACCCCACCTCGAGCGCCGTCGCGCCGCTGACCGCACCGCCCATCGCAAGCAGACGCCCGGCTTCGAAGTGGCGCTGGATCGCAACGCGCACGGGGTTGTTCATCAGCGCGAACTCGACGCGGTTGAGCAGCATCACCTGCCTCCCAGTGCGGCCAAGCTCGGATCAGCCATGCAGCTTCTTGTACTGGAGCCGGTGCGGCTGGTCGGCGTCGGCGCCGAGTCTGCGGTGCCGATCCGCCTCGTAGTCCTCGAAGTTGCCCTCGAACCACTCGACGTGGCTGTCGCCTTCGAAGGCGAGGATGTGCGTCGCGATGCGGTCGAGGAACCAGCGATCGTGCGAGATCACCACGACGCAGCCCGAGAAGCCGAGCAGCGCGTCTTCGAGCGCGCGCAGCGTGTCGACGTCGAGGTCGTTGGTGGGCTCGTCGAGCAGCAGCACGTTGCCGCCGCTCTTCAGCAGCTTCGCAAGGTGCAGCCGGTTGCGTTCGCCGCCCGACAGCGCCCCGACGAGTTTCTGCTGTTCGGGACCCTTGAAGCCGAACGCCGAGACGTAGGCGCGTGAAGGCATCTCGCGGCGGCCCAGCTTGATCACGTCTTCGCCACCGCTGATCTCGTGCCAGACGTTCTTGGCGCCGTCGAGCGCGTCGCGACTCTGGTCGACGTAGGCGAGCTGCACGGTCTCGCCGAGCGAGAGCTTGCCGGCGTCGGGCTTCTCCTCGCCGAGGAACATCTTGAACAGCGTCGTCTTGCCGGCGCCGTTCGGCCCGATCACGCCGACGATGCCGCCGGGCGGCAGCCTGAACGAGAGATCGTCGATCAACAGGCGTTCGCCGAAGGCCTTCGAGATGTGTTCGGCTTCGATCACGACGTCGCCGAGGCGCGGTCCGGGCGGGATGGTGATCTCGACGGTCTCGGGCAGGCGCGCTTCCTCCTCGGCGCGCAGCTCTTCGTACGCGCGCAGGCGGGCCTTGCTCTTCGCCTGGCGCGCGCGCGGCGACATGCGCACCCATTCGAGTTCGCGTTCGAGCGTGCGCTTGCGCGCCGACGACTTCTTGTCGTCCACGTCGAGGCGCCCCTGCTTCTGTTCGAGCCACGACGAGTAGTTGCCCTTGAACGGGTAGTAGCCGCCGCGATCCAGCTCGAGAATCCACTCGGCGACGTTGTCGAGGAAGTAGCGGTCGTGGGTCACGGCGATCACCGTGCCCGGGTATTCCTGGAGATGGCGTTCGAGCCACGCCACCGACTCGGCGTCGAGATGGTTGGTCGGCTCGTCGAGCAGCAGCAGGTCGGGCGCCTGCAGCAGCAGGCGACACAGTGCGACACGGCGCCGCTCACCGCCCGAAAGCGTGTCGACCTTCGCGTCGCCCGGCGGGCAGCGCAGCGCGTCCATCGCGATGTCGAGCTTGCGCTCGAGTTCCCAGCCTTGGACGGCGTCGATGCGATCCTGCAGCTTGCCCTGTTCTTCGAGCAGCGCATTCATCTCGTCGTCGTTGAGTTCTTCGCCAAAGCGCGCGGACACCGCCTCGAAGCGGTGCAGGAGATCGCGGATCTCGGAGAGTCCTTCCTCGACGTTGCCGAGCACGTCCTTGCTGGGATCGAGCTGCGGCTCCTGGGAAAGGAATCCGATCTTGATGCCCGGGGCCGGGCGCGCTTCGCCGAGGAAATCGGGGTCGACGCCCGCGAGGATGCGCAGCAGCGAACTCTTGCCGGTTCCGTTGGGGCCCACCACGCCGATCTTCGCGCCGGGCAGGAAGGACAGCGTCACCCCGTCGAGGATGATGCGATCGGTGCCCACCACTTTGCGGACATCGCGCAACGTGAATACGAACTCGGCCAAGGGGCCTCTCCTTCTCGCGCCGGGTGCATGGTGGAAGCGGCGGGCAGTCTAACGGTCCGCTGAGGGCGAGCGAGGCCCGCCTCCGCGCCGGGACGGGAGTCCTACCGCAACAGGCCAGCGTGGCGTTCTCGAGCGGCGCCACCAATTCGATCGGCTATAGCGCCTCGGGATCGAGCACTTCGCCGAGCGCGAGACGCGTCGTCGCGAGCGGCGGGCGCGGGGCGTCGGAGAGCGCGTCGACGCCGCTGCGCGCGAAGCGACGCGCTGCCTCCGCGGAGCGTGCGTCGCGCTCGTGCACGAGCGCCCAGTCGGCGTGTTCGACCAGCAGCGCGAGCGCGAGCGAGCGACCGATCGTCAGCGCGAAATGGCGCGCCGCCGCTTCGTGCAGCCAGGGCCCGCGCGTAGCTGCTTCCGACCACCACGACTCGAGGTGATCGGCGGCGCGCAGCGCCACGCCCGCGGCTTCGCGCAGCGACGCGTGGTTGGCAGCCTCGGCGCGGCGGCGAATCTCTTCGAGCGCGGGCGGCAGCGCGTCGGCGCGCAGCGCTGCGCGATACGCCTCGAGCGCCAACACGTTGGTGGTGCCCTCCCAGATCGAGAGCACCTGGCCGTCGCGCAGCAGCTCCGGAAGCCCGGTGTCCTCGACGTAGCCCGCGCCGCCAAACGCCTCGAGCACTTCGCTCGCGCCGGCGACGGTCTGGCGCGCGGTGGTGAGCTTGGTGATCGGTTGCACGAGTCGCAGCAGCGACTCGCCCCTGGCGTCGAGTTCGCCGGCCTCCTGCCTCCCGAGCAACTCGATGGCGAAGAAGGTGAGCAGGAACGACGCCTGCTGTTCCGCGGCGAGATCGGCGAGCGTTTCGAGGTGCAGCGGCTTTTCGGCGAGCGACGCACCGAAGGCGACGCGGCGTCGCGCGAAGTCGCGCGCCAGCGCCAGCCCGCGGCGCAGCGTTGCGGCGGCGCACACGGCGTTCCAGGTACGCGTGAGGTTCAGCATCGTCGTCATGTTGCGCACACCGTCCGAGAGGCCCGCGACCGGCACGGCAGGCGTGCCGTCGAGCAACAGCTCGGCCGTCGGGAGATGGCGCGTTCCGAGTTTGTCCTTGAGACGCAACACGGTGATGCCTTGCAGGCGCTCCGCTGCGTCGCGCACTTCGACGAGGAAGAGCGCGAGGCCCTTGCCGCCGAGCCCGTTGCCTTCGGGTCGCGCCAGTGTGAGCGCAACCTGCGACGTCACGGCGGAGCTGAACCACTTGGTGCCGTGCAGCGTGAAGCCGCCGTTGCCGTCGCTGCGCGCGACGGTTTCGGAGAGCCCGACGTCCGAGCCGCCGATGCGCTCGGTCATCCACTGGCCGGAGGTCCAGACCTGCGCGGGGTCGCGCGAGAGCAGATGCGCGAGCACACGGTCGCGCGTCGCGCCGGGCAGGCCCGAGGCCAGCACTTCGAGCGTGCGCGCGCAGCCGTCGGTCATCGCCAGTGGACAGCTGTAGACCTGGCTCGACGGATGGAAGAGATACGCGAGCGCGAACTGCTGCACGCGCGAGAAGCGACCGTGCACGCGCTCGTAGGCGGTGGCGACGAGTCCCTCCTCCGCCGCAACGCGCGCGTACTCGCGCCAGGCTTCGTTCACGTGCACCTCGTCGATGCGACGGCCCCAGGCGTCGAAGGGCACGTGCACCGGCTCGTCACGACGATGCGTATGCGCGAGCTCGAGCAGGCGGCCGGCCGCGAGGTCGCCCATGCGGCGCAGCGACGGCTCGATCGCGCGCAGCACATCCGGGTCGACGCTGCGGCGCAGATGGCTTCGCAGCACTGCGTCGGCGTCGTACTGATTGGGGAGCTGCGGGGGTTCTTGCAGGAAGCCGGTGTCTGTTGCGGAACTCGTGGGGGACATGGTCCCGGAGTCAACGCGAGGAGCTCGCTCACGTCAAGATGCGCTCGGGATCGATGCGCAGCAGCCGCGGCTCGCCGGCAAAGAGCGGCACGTCGCGATACTGCGGATACTCCGCGCGCAGCGCTGCTTCGGCTCCGGCGTCGCCGCCGCAGAGCGACGCCGGGGATCGCGCTCGATGTTGCGCACGCGCGCGAGCGCGCCCCCCGCGCGCGCGAAGTGATGCCCGCGTTCCAGGACCGCCACGACGCGGCGGACAAGGCCGAACGCGAACGCGTCGCAGCGGCGATCGAGCGTGCCCTCGCCCGCCGATCAGAGCGCTTCGACGCGGCGCTCGCGGGCAACTCGCTCGAGTGCCTCGGCATTGGCACCGTCCTGCGGGAAGACGGCGTAGCCGAGGCGCAAACCGAGGCCGCGCGCGGCGTCGCCCTGTGTGTCGAGCGCCTCGCGTGCGGCACGGTAGACCGCGACCAGCAGCGGCGGGACTTCGCCGTCGGGCTCGGGCACAATCGCCGCGAAGACAGCGGGCTCTGGGCGCGCCACCACGTCGAAGTCGCGCAACACCGTGCGCAGAGCCTGTGCGAGTGCGAGTGCGGCGCGCTCCGCCGCGTCGGCGTGGGTTGGCTCGCGCAGCGCGTCGAGCCCGTCGACGCGCAGCAGGGCGAGCACCAGCGAATGGCCGCGTGCGCGCGAACGCGCCAGCTCCGCTTCGAGGCGCTCGTGCAACGCGCGCTGCGTCAGCAGGCCGGTCACTGGATCGGCGTCGTTGCGCTCGGGGCGCACGAGTCCCGCGAGCGCCACCTGCGCGTGCTGGGCGAGCTGCGTGAGCACGCGCTCCTCGGACGGACCGAAGCGCTCGCCGAGCAGCGGGTCGTCGGGCACCTTGCCGAGGACCGAAAGACAACCGATCGCGCGACCGTCGCGCAGCAGCGGCGCGATCATCGCCGTGCCGACGCCGACCGCGTGTTCCGACCACGCCGGATCCCCCGCCAGATCCCCGACGCGCACCAGCTTCCGACCGCGCATCGCATCGGTGGCGAGCTTGCGCTCGAGTTCCGCGAGCGCCGCCTTGCGCCACTCGCCCACGCCGCTCCACGCCGCGATCCGGAAGCGACCCGAGGGTTCTTCACGCAGACGCAGCACGGCGTCCTGCGCTTCGAGCAGCGAAAGCGCCGACGCGGTCACCTGCTCGGCGACTTCGTGTTCGTCCTGGCAGGCGCCGAGCGCGGCGACCATCTCCGCTAGCCGAGCCGCGCGACGCGAATCGCGCTCCATGCGCGCCGAGCGCAGCGCGCCAGCGAGTTCGTCGGCAAGAGCGACGGCTGCGGCTTGCAGGCGCTCCATGTCCAAGTCGGCTTCGCCGGTCACGCGCTCGCCCTGCGCGGCGAGCACACCGACGACTTCCTCACCGGCGAGCAGCGGAATCGCCGTGTAGCAGAGCCCGGCGTCGTCGGCGCCGCCGCCGAGCGCGACGGCGCGGCGCAGCACCGCGGCGCGACCCGGCAGGCCCTGCCCGAAGCGCAGGTGCTCACGGGCCGCGAGCGGGTCGAGCGGTGTCGAGGCCGCCTGTAGCAGCAGCGACTCGGACTCCGACTCGCGCAGGTAGAGCTGGCACACGCCACCGCGGAGCTGGCTCGCGAGTCCCGTACACACGGACGCGAGACGGCGCGCCAGCGGTTCGTCGCGCGCGAGCAGGCGCCGCACGTCCGTCTCGGCGCGCAGTGTCTGCGATTCGCGCACCAGACCGTGGAACTCCTCGGCGCGCGCGATGATGCGCGCGTCGAGTCGCGCGAGTTCGTCGACGAACTCGAGTTCGCTCGTGCCGAACTGGTTCTGATGGCGCGCGTGCGACAGGTTCAGCACGCCGATCACGCGACCGCCGTGGGCGAGCGGCGCGGAGATTGCGGACTCGACGTCGTCGCGCTCGCGCACGATGTCGAAGCGTGTGCGGTCGGCCTTGCCGTTCAGCAGGATCGAGCGCTCGGCGGCGAAGGCGCGACCGGCGATGCCCTCGCCCGGCTGCACGCGAATCTTCGGGATCACCTCGTCCTCGATCCCGATCGCGACCTCGACGCGCAGCACGCGCTCGCGCTCGTCCCAGAGCATCAGCGAGCCGCGGTCGGCGCCGGTAGCGGTGACGGCGATTTGCAGCACGAGGCGCAGCAGGCCGCGGCGGTCGTGGGTGAGATCGTAGGAGTCGAGGCTTTCGCGAAGTGCTCGCAGCAGATCGGGCTTGCTCATCGCGTCCGCGGGTCCGAACGCGTAGAGCATGCGCGCCAGCGGCGGCGGCAACACCTGGATGCCGTGCGCGGCGGCGAGTCGCGCGCGGACCCGCGGCGAGGCTTCCGCATCCACCACCGCAACGAGCCCCGGGATCGAGAGCGCGGCATCGGCGTCAGCGGTCACGCGCGACGCGAGTCGCTGTGCCGTGGCGGGAGAGATCTCGTGGAGCGCGGCGAGGGCCGCGTCCGGCGCATCGGCGATCAGCGCGCACAGCTCGACAGCGGGGTTCGCCTCGAGCAGCGGCAACAGCTCGAGGCCCTCGCGCGAAGTCCCGGCGATGACGATTCGCTTTCGCATGTTCCCAAAGACGCTCTTCGGGTTGGGCCTCAGGGGACTTGACGCGGCACCCGGAAGGGCGCGGCGGGACGCAGCGAGCGCTGCAAGCGCGCGATGGCGACCCGCTGGGAGGCAATCTCCTCGGTTTCGGCGCCGGCACGGGCCTCGAGGCGCCCCTGGCGCTGGGCCAGCTCGCCGAGGCGGTCGGCGATCTCGGCGAGTCGCGCGTCGAGCCGCTGGTGCATGCGAAGCACGTCGAGCATCGACTCGTCGCGCGCTTCGGTCGCGGGAGCGGGCTCGGACTCTGCGCCCACTTCGGGCGACGCACTCGGCTCGGCAAGGTCGGCGGGCTCGGCTGTTTCGACCGGCACGGCAGCGACCGCTTCAGCCGACGCGGCGGACTCGCCCGCGCTGCGCTCGGCTACCGCATCCTCGCGACGGCGCCGCGACGCGAATGCGACCAGTGCGAGCCCGATCCCCGCGGCGAGGCCCACCACGAGGGAACGCGGATCCATGCCGCGATTCGCCCACGGCGCCGTCGCAACCGGCGGCGTTGCGATCTCGCGCTGCGGTGGCGGCGACCCAACCGGCGGTGGCGCTTCGATCGCCGTTGGCGTCGCGACCGGTGCGGGCTCGGGTGGGGGCGTGGGGTCCGGTGCCGGCGCCTCGACCGGCTCGGGCTCGACGACCGACGGCGTCACGGCGAGTTCCTGTGGTGTCGGTGCGGGTATCTCGACGGCTTCGGGCGTCGGCAGCGGCGGGATCTCTGGCGCGGGCGGCGGAGGCGCGGGCGGCGGCGCTTCCACGGCGGCTTCGCCCACCGCCCGCCGCAGGTCGAGCACGAGGCGCGGCGGCGCCGTGAGCACCTGGGTCTCGACGCGCAGCCGACCGGGCGCGCGAATCCGCGCGAGCGTGCTGCCGTCGGCCTGCGGCAACAATGAGACCGCCGGCGAGTCGGGCCCGGTCGGCGCCACGTCGCGCGCGCGACTCTCGGCGGCGATCCACAAGGTGACCTCGCCCGGCGGCGCGGCGGGCGCCGTCAGCACCTCGTAGTCGGCCGGCGCGTCGGTTTCGAGCACCACGCGCGCGTAGCCCGGATGCGTGCCGACGCGCACCGCCGTGATGCGCGCGCAAGCCGCCGGGTCGGGATGCAGCAAGAGCGCAGCGGCGACGGCCATCAGCCACGCCCGGCTCCTCCCCGCTCCACACTTCGCGACTACGTTCGAGACTACGCGCACCAAGGCCTCCGGGCCGCGGCGCGCGGCCCCTGGCTTGGAGGTGGCGTTCGCGGGCGGTGAGTGGCGCAGCGGGCTGTCAAGCGATCGAAATCGTTCAGCGCGCCGGCAAGCGGCGCGCAATGCGCACGCAGTTCCGCACGTTTGGTGCGCAGTTGCTGCGCGCTCGCGTCAAGCGGCCGGTCGCAACAGCCGATTCGGGCACGGGGGTGCCGTGAACTTCTACCTGCTCCTGCCGCTCGTGGCGTGCATCAGCTCGGCGATGCTCACGGTGGCGATCGTCGCGCGGGGTGAGGGTCATCGCGCCAACCGCGCCGGCGCCGTGCTGACCGCGGGCGCGGCGATCTGGGCGTTCTTCGAAGTGGTGTGGAACGCCGCCGACGACCCCGGCGTCGTGCTGCAACTGGTGAAGTTCTCATCGCTCGGCTGGATGGCGGTCGGGCCGCTCGCCCTGCATCTCTTCGTCGAGCTGACCGGCCAGCCGCAGCGCCGATTCCGGCGCGTGCTCCCCGCCCTCTACGCGGCTTCGCTGCTGTTCTTCGCGATCGATCTCGCGACGCCGTGGATGCACGCGGCGGTGGTGCGCACGAGCTGGGGTTGGGGCTATCGCTTCGGGCCCGCCTACCCGCCCTTCTACCTCTTCACGGTGAGCTGCCTCTCGGTCGGGCTCGTGCTCGGCTTTCGCGAGATTCGCAGCTCGACATCGCCGGGGGAACGCCGGCAGGCGCGCTGGCTGATGCTCGGCATCGCCGTGCCGCTGGTGGTGGCGTCGGCAACCGACGGCTTGCTGCCGCTTTGCGGCTACCAGCCGCCGCGACTCGGCAC
>Ga0315278_10003062_pt1 | contig 14936 bp, 11 predicted proteins | sample YL17G06_0_MG_FD_203880 | JGI IMG/M metagenome (GOLD analysis project Ga0315278, IMG submission 203880) | Sediment microbial communities from Yellowstone Lake, YNP, Wyoming, USA - YL17G06_0 | ecosystem: Environmental > Aquatic > Freshwater > Lake > Sediment | place: USA: Wyoming | collected... | reverse complement strand
GCGGCGGGCGGTGGTCTGAGGAGTGGAGTTAGGGGGCGCTGTCGCAACCCCCATGCCGCCCCTCCAAACCCCCCCCCCCCCCCCCAGAATTCGGCAACGGCTCCGCGCAGCAGTGGGGCGAGGCCACGATCAACGGCAAGAGCTTCGACGGCGCCGACCTGCGCCGCTCCAACTTCACGTCCGCCACCTGCCGCGACTGCTCCTTCAAGGGGGCCAACCTGCAGGGCGCGTACCTCATGAAGGCGGTGGTGTACCGCGCCAACTTTGCGGGGGCCAACCTGAGCGACACGCTGTTCGACCGCGCGGTGCTCAACGAGGCCGACCTGACGGGGGCCATCCTGCAGCGCGCCGTCCTGACCCGGTCCGACCTCGGCGGTGCCAAGATCACGGGCGCGGGTGGGCGAGATGGGGGCGAGAGGAGGGGTCTGGCGGACCCCGCGCGCGCTCGACCCGGTGGCCGCCCCCCCCCCCCCCCCCCCCTGTGCACAGACTTCACCAACGCCCTCATCGACAAATCCCAAGTGCTGGCCATGTGTCGCGTGGCCGACGGCGTCAACCCGACGACGGGCGCCGACACGCGCGCGTCGCTCGGGTGCGGGTCGCGCCGCAAGCGCCTCGCGGCGTCGCCCTCCAACCCGGACGGGCCGCAGGTGGCGGAGGCGGACAAGGAGGCGTTCCGCAAGACGCTGCCGGTGTACCGCAGCTGAGGAGGGGAGGGGGGAGGAGTTGGGAGGTGGAGTGGCGCGGGGACTGCGGAGAGGGAGGGCTGCCGACGCCTTATGTGACGCGCCGTGCTGCACGCCGCCGTCGCGTTGGCGCGCCGCGGGGCGGGCTGCGGCCGAGAGGGAGAGGGAGAGAGAGGGCAGTGGCGCGCGAAGCGCACGCTGGGCCGCCTCACTCTCCCCGCGGCCGCGCGCCGCCACTCTCCCCGCGCGGCGCGCCGTCCCGCGCGCCCGCCGCCATGTCGCCACCAAAAGCCAAGGACCCCAAGCAGCCCGGCATCGGCGCCTTCTTCGGCGCGCCCGCCGCGCGGTCCGGCGGCGCGGCTGCCGACGCCTCCGTCGCCGTCAAAGCCGAGAAGGAGGGCGGCTCCGGCAAACGCGAGGTGGGTCGGCGGGTGGGGAAGGCGGGCGGGGCGCGATTGCGGCATCGCGCGCCGCGCGCCGGCCGACAAACGCCTTTCCCTTCTCTTTCCAATCCCTCCAGCCGTCGCCCGCGGCCGAGGCGCCCGCCAAGAAGAAGCGGCTCCGCAAAAAGGGCGACGCCGCGACCCCGTCGCCGTCGCCTGCGCCGGAGGTCAGAACGGAAGCCAAAGCCGAGGCCGAGGCGGCGGTCGCCGTGGACGACGACTCGCCCGGGGTGAATGCCGAGCCAAAGCGCGAGGCGCCGCCGCCGCCGCCGCGGTCGGCGTCGCCCGTGGCCGAGAAAAAAACCGTGCCCGCCCCCAAAAAGCCCGCCCTCCCCACCAAGAACAAGAACCTGGAAAAGGTCGACGGCGTGGGCGCGGGCGCCCTCGCGGCCGCGGGCGACCACGCGGCGGCGGACGTCGACGCCGCCTCGACGTGGGCCCCGTCAACCCCCGCCCCTTTCGCCTTCCTCGCCGACGTCTTTGAATCGGTCGCCGACGACACCAAACGCCTCGTCATCGCGCATAAGCTGACGACCGCGTTCCGGGCGGTGATTCGAACCACCCCCGCCGACCTCCTCCCCGCCGTCTGCCTGTGCGTCAACCGGGTCGCCCCCGCGCACGCCGGTGTGGAGCTGGGGGTGGGGGACGCGACGCTGGTGCGCGCGCTGGCGGAGGCGACGGGGCGGACCGAGGCGCGGGTGAAGGCGGAGCTGGCGACCGAGGGCGACCTCGGCAAAGTCGCCGCCGCCGCGCGCGCCACCCAGCGCACCATGTTTAAAATGGCGCCGCTCACGATCGCGGGCGTGCACGCGGCCTTCCGCGCGATCGCGCTCACGGCGGGCGCGGGCTCCGCGGAGAAAAAGCGTGGGCTCATCAAGAAGCTGCTCGCCGCCGCGGGCGAGCGGGAGGCCGGCTATATCGTGCGCGGGCTGCAGGGCAAGCTGCGCATCGGCCTGGCGGAGCAGACGGTGCTGACCGCACTCGCGGCGGCGGTGGAGCTGGAGACCGGGGGCGCCGCGCTCGACGGCGGCGCGCTGGCCAACCGCCTCGAGCGCGCCGCCGCGGCCGTCAAGCGCGCGTATTCTCAATGCCCCTCCTACGACGAACTGGTGCCCGCGCTGCTCGACGTGGGCTGTGCGCGCGTCGGGGAGCGCGTGACGTTCACGCCCGGCGTCCCGGTCAAGCCGATGCTCGCCAAGCCGACCGCGGGCGTGGGCGAGGTGCTCGACCGGGCGGCGGGGGGGCTCATCGTGGCGGAGTACAAGTACGACGGGGAGCGGGCGCAGGTGCACGTGCTGCCGGCCATAGAAGAACAAGACGGGGGCGGCGCGTCGTCGTCGCCGTCCTCGTCCCTCTCCCGGGTCCGCATCTACTCGCGCAACTCGGAAAACACGACCGGCAAGTACCCCGACGTCGCGGCCGCCGTGCTGGCCGCGCTGGCGCCCGGGGTGACGAGCCTGGTGCTGGACTGCGAGGTGGTGGCGGTCGACGCGGCGACGCGCGCGCAGATTCAACCCTTCCAAATCTTGTCGACCCGCAAACGGGGCGACGTGGCCCTGGACAAGATCACGGTGCCGGTGTGCCTGTTCCCGTTTGACTGCCTCTACAAGAACGGGGAGCCCCTGCTCGACGCGCCGCTCTCGGAACGCCGCGCCGCGATGCGCGCCTCCCTCGTCGAAACCCCGGGCCGCGTCCAGCTCGCCATCGGCGCCGACTGCGCCGACGTGGACGCGATGGCGGCCTTTTTGGACGAGGCGGTGGCGGCGGGGACCGAGGGGCTCATCGTGAAAGCTTTAAACTCGACCTACGAACCCTCGCGCCGGTCCCTGCACTGGCTCAAGCTCAAAAAGGACTACCTGGACGGCGTGGGCGACACGTTCGACGTCGTCGTCATCGGCGCGTGGAAAGGGAGGGGGAAACGGACGGGCGTGTACGGCGCGTTCCTGCTGGCCGTCTACGACGACGACAAGGAGGAGTACCAATCGATCTCCAAGATCGGCACCGGCTTCTCCGAGGTGCAGCTGGCGGAAGCGGAAGCGGCGCTGGCGCCGCACGAGATCGCCGGGCCCCGGCCGTACTACGCGTTCCCCGATTCCCTCGCCCCCGACGCCTGGTTTGCCCCCCACCTCGTGTGGGAGGTCAAGGCGGCCGACCTCTCCGTCTCCCCCGCGCACAAGGCCGCGTTCGGGTGCATCGAAGCCGGCAAGGGCATTTCCATCCGGTTTCCGCGCCTGCTCCGCGTGCGGGACGACAAGCGGCCCGAGGACGCGACGTCGGCCGACCAGGTGGCCGACATGTACAAGCGGCAGACGCTGGCGCAAAAGGCAGGGGGGGGGAAGGACGGGGACGACGACTTTTACTGAAAGTGAGAGACGCGAGGGGATGAGGGACGGGGGGCTTGGCCAACGCACGGTGGCGGCAGAGTGTGTGTGTGCATCGAGCGAGTGTGTTCACAAGGGTGCGAGGGCGGGGGCGGGGCAACGCGCGCCCTCCCCCCCCACCGCTCCCCTCACGAGAACGGGTCGAGCCGCTGGTCCGTCTCGCGCGCCACCTTCTTGCCCGTGCACAGGCACCCGATGCACGCCACTTTGCCGGTGCCGGAGCAGGTGGCGCAGGCGGGGCCGGAGGAGGGGGCGGACGGCGCGCCCGCCGCGCCGACCCTCGACGCGCCGCCGCACGCGCCGCAGGTTATGTACCCCGCCCCCCCGCAGTAGGCGCACCGGTTGGCCGCCACCGACGCGGCATTGTTGGATTCCACGATGAGCAGCGTGGACAGGACGCCGACGGCGCCGCCGCAGAACGAGGCGACGATCGGGTCGACGCCGGCAAGCACGCGCGGAAGGCCGGCCGCCTGGATCAGGTCCGCATAACTCGTCCCCCCGAGCCCCAGCTTGACCTCGAGCACGGGGGAGATGAGGCCGCCGAACAGGATGACGGCGGCGACGAGGGCGGCGTAGAGGCGGCCGTACGCCGCGACGGTCGCGTCGGAGACGGCCGGGAAGAACGGGATCGCCGACGGAAACGGTTCCTCCGCCACGTCGTCCAGCCCCGCATCCCCTCCTCCTTGCAACGCGGATTCCTTCAGCCGGGCCTGGATGCGCAGCCTCCGCACCTCCTCCATGAGAAAGTAGATGCGGTTGCGCCGCGCGCGCACCGCCTCGCGCACTTCCGCCAGGCCGAGGCCCGCGAAATCTTTGACCGATTCCCGGGACTCGATGATGCAGTAGTTGTCCGAGGGGGAGTCGACGCCGTCGTCGTCCGCGTCCCAGTATCTGAAAAGGGGAGGGAGGAGAAAAAGGAGGTGGGAGGTGGGCGTCGAGGCGCGCCCCGGCTCCCTCGTTCCTTCGGCGGCGCCGCGGCATCCGCCCACTTCTCCAGAGACTCACTCTGAGTCCAGACTCGAGAACTGCCTCGCCTCGGGCGGCGGCCCGGCCGGCGGGTCGGCCGCGGCGCGGGCGGCGGGCATTCCCGCCCGCCCGCGCCGCAGCGGGTCAAACCGGGGCAGCGGGTCGAACCTCAGGCGCGGCAGCGGACGCGGCGCTGGGGCGCGCGGGAGGACGCGCGGCATTGTCAGTCGAGACGGCGACGCGGCGCGGCGGCCGACGCGGCCGGGATAGGAGTCGATGCGAGTGCGGCTGGGCGCCCAGCGGTTGCTGGGGCGACGTGGGGTGTGGCGGCTGTGCGCGGCACCGCGGCGGCAGTGTAGCCTGCCACCGCGTCATCCGGCCTGCCCACTCCCGGCCCCGCCCCAATCGCGGGCCCGCCCACCCCCTCATGCGCGCCCTGCCACGTGCCCGGACCGCGCCGGCGCAGCCCGGGCGGCGGGCGGCGGCCACAGCCGTGCCGCGTGCGGCGACTGCGCCCCGGCCGGTCGCTCCCCGGGCGGCCGACGGCGAGCACGCGCCCACGGAGCAAACACAACGTCTCGGTCAACGCCGCACGCCGGTGGCCGCCCCGTCCCTCGCCCTCCTCTCCGCCGCCGCAGCCGGCCTCCTCGGCACCGGATTCGACCCCGCCGGCCCCGCCTCGGTCGCCCAAGCCCTGGCGGTCCTCGCGGCCGTCGTCGCGGTGCACGAGGCGGGCCATTTTTACGCGGCCGTCTCGCGCGGCGTCCGCGTCTCAGCCTTTTCGCTCGGGTTCGGCCCCGCCCTCTTTTCCACGACCGGCGCCGACGGCGTCGAGTACGCGCTGCGCGCGGTGCCGCTTGGAGGGTATGTCGCCTTTCCCGACGACGACCCGGACTCTGGCATCGACCCCGACGACCCCGACCTCTTGACAAACCGCCCCCTGCTCGACCGCGCCGCCGTCACCTCCGCCGGCGTCGCCGTCAACTTTGTCGCGGCGGCGGTGGTGCTGCTGGTGCAGGCGGGGACGGTCGGGGTCGCGCGCATGGACGCGCAGCCGGGGGTGTTGGTGCCGAAGGTCGCCGCCGGCTCGGTCGCCGCCGCCGCGGACGTGCACCCCGGGGACGTGCTGCTGGCGGTGGATGGTGCGGTCTTGAAAGCGGGGGGCGTGGAGGACGCGGTGGCCGCGGTGCGCGGCGCGGCGGGCCGCCCGCTCAGGCTCACGCTGGCGCGCGCGGGGGCGGCGCCCGGCGAAGCGCCGTCCACGTTCGACGTCACCGTCGTCCCCTCGCCCGCCCCCGACGGCGGCGGCCGCATCGGGGTGCAGCTCGCGACGCGGGGCGTGGTGAAGCACGTCATTGCCAAAGGGCCGGCCGCCATCATTTCCACCGCCGCGGCCGAATACGGCCGCCTCGCGACCGCGGTCTTCTCGGGTTTGAAGCAGCTGTTCACCAACTTCGGGGAAGCTTCCAGCTCGGTCGCGGGCCCTGTCGCCATCGTCGCGGCGGGCGCCGAGGTCGCGCGGACCGACGCGGCGGGCCTCTTTCAGTTCGGCGCGATCGTCAACATCAACCTGGCGGTCGTCAATTTGTTACCCTTGCCCGCGCTCGACGGCGGCTATTTGGCGCTGCTCGCGGTCGAGGCGGTCCGCGGCAAGCGCCTGGACAAAGAGGTCGAACAGGCCATCTCCGCGTCTGGCGTGCTGCTGCTCCTGCTCTCTGGCGTCGCGCTCGTCGTGCGCGACACGGCGGGGCTGCTGGGGGGGGGGCGGTGAGGGCGAGGAGAGGGGAGGGCGTAGCGAGCGCGCGCCGCGGCGAGAGCACACAGTTTCGTTGTTTTCCTTTCCCGGTCCGCCCCGCGCCGCCCCTGCAAACGCACGCAGCCCGCGTCGCCCGCCCGGGGCGGCCGCAGGGCCATGGGCGACGCCTCAGCGGCCTCGGCCGACGCCGCGCGCTTCGCCGCCACCCTGGCCGAGGCCCGGCGCCAGGCGGGCGCATTCCTGGGGCGGGCGCCGAATGCGGACGCCTGGTTTGACGTGGGCGAGGGGAGCGAGAGAGAGACCGATGGGGGCGGCGCGCCCCGGGCCTCGGGCGACGCGTGGCGCCAGGAGGAGTGGCACATCGCGTTTGTCGTTCTGGTGCGCCATGGGGGTCGGGTTGGAGGGCCGAGGGCGCGAACCGATTGGCGCGCCGACCCGACCGCCCTTTGTCCGCTTTCCCCAGTTCCACGAGGCCCCCCCCGGCGCCCACGGCGCGCACGCGGACGACCTCCTCTTCTTTGTGCTCACCGACGCGGCGGCCGCGGGCGGGGGCGGGGACGGCGGCGGCGGCCTCCTGGTCCGCCGCCGCGCCGGCCGCGCACCGCCGCCCGGCCTCGGCCTCGGCGGCGCGACCGCGCCGTCCATCGACTGGCGCGCCACCGCCCTGCTCAACCTGGCGGTGCAGGCGTCGTACGCGCTGGCCGTCGTGGCGTGCCGGCGGGCGTCCCTGCGCGACGCGGGCGTGCCCACCGCGCTCGCGGCCGCCGCGCGTGCGGCCTCCGCGCGCGGCCGCTCGCCGTCCTACGCGCCGCCCGCGGGGTGCGCGGTCGCGCACGCGGTGTACGCGTCCCCGCTGCGCACCGCGGTCGACGACCCAGGGCAGCGGGGCGGCGGCAACGGCGGCGGCAGCCCCACCGCCGAGTCTCCCCCTCCGTGCTACCCGGACGTCTGCTTCGCCGTGCACGCCGCGCCCGACGCGGCGGCCGCCCTGGACCTGGCGAGCCCGGGGGACGTGTTTGCCGTGTTCTTGGTGGCGACGGGAGGCGCGGCGCTGACCGCGGCGGCGACCGCGGCGGCGGGCGCGCGCGCGGCCACCGCGGGCGCGCCTCCTCCCTCGCCCGCCCTCGACCCTCCTTTCTTCGCCGACCTCTTTTCTGGCTTTGTCTCGTACGACCAGCTTGCGGCCGCGCTCGGCGGCGCGCCCGCGGCGGGCCGCGCGGTCGGGGGCGCGCCCCCCTCGACCCCCCCGTCCCACGTCCGCATGCGGGGCCCTGGCGGCGACGGCGTCGCCGACGTGGCGGTGACCACCCTGCCCGGCCGCCTGGAGGCGGCGCCGCCAGGGTCGCGGCGGCCGGGCCTGGTGGCCGCGCTCGCGGCCGCCGCGCTCGGCGGCCGCCGCGCGCGCGGGCCGCCCGCGTTCCGCTGCCACCTGTACGCGCTGTCGTTGCCGGCGCACGTGCTGGCGGCACGGTTGCTGGGCGTGGAGGTGGGAGGGGCGGGTGGAGGAGGCGGGGGAGGGGGAGAGGGTTGACCGCCCCGAGTTTCGTTGCTGCTCGTTCCACGCCGCCCGCCCTCAGCCCCCCGCCCCGCGCGGCCCGTGCCGCTTGCGATCGTAAAAGGCGTCGATGCGGGACACGCCCAGGTTGACGATCTTGGGGCAGCCGTCTCGCTGAGGGGAAGGACGCGGGACGGGCGCGGGGGGGTCGGCCGGGCGCCGCGCGCGGCCCTGCCGCCCTCTCCTCCTCCCTCCCCCTCTCGCACGCACGTCTTTCTCCGTCAGCGTGCACTCCTTGCAGTAATACGCGTCCGCGACGCCCACCCCGCCGCACACGACGCACCGGCCGGCGAGGGAGCCGTAGTTGCACTCGTCGCACACGCGGACGAGGGTGGCAGGGCGAACGTAGGAGTCGCAGACGACGCACTTGCCGTCACCTAAAGAGGAGAGGAAGAGGGAGGTGGGCGGCAGCGTGATTGGGATCGCGCAGCGGCCGCCGTCGCTCCCTCTCTCTCCCGCCCGAGCTCTCACATTTCTCGCACAGGCGGCCGATGGCTGGGGAGGCGGGAAGGGTGACGTGAAGCCGGGCCGCGGCGTGTCTGTCTCTGGCCCCCCTTGTCCTCCACTCTCACCGATGCCCGGCTGCTTGCGGCACATGATGAGGTCGGGCTGGTGGCGCGCCATGGCGGCCCGGCCGCGGCGGCCGCAGTAGGATGTGTGGGGCAGCCCGCCGCCGGCACGCCGGCGCCACTAGCCGCCGCCACAACGCCGCCCCGCCCCCCGCCTGTCGCCGCCGGCCGGAGCGCGGCGCACATGGCGCCCAAGCGGGACGCCCGGCGACGGGGCCCACAATCTGCCGCCGGCGGCCGCCGTGTCGACCCCGCCGCGGCTGAAGTGGAGGTCCTGAACGCCTGGATCGAGGCGTCGGCGCCCGAGCGCGGCACCGACGCCGGCGCGGCGCCGCTCGCGTGCGCGCCCGCGACCCCCCACCCGCCCATGGCCGGTCGCCGCCGCTTTGACGAGCTCCCCCTGTCCCGCGCCACGCTGGCGGGGTTGAAGGACGCGTCGTTCACCCGCATGACCGCCATCCAACGCGCCGCCCTGCCGCACGCGCTCGCGGGGCGGGACGTGCTGGCGGCGGCCAAAACGGGGTCCGGCAAGACCCTGGCCTTTCTCATCCCGCTCCTGGAGACCCTGCATCGCGAGCGGTGGGGGCGCCTGGATGGCCTGGGCGCGCTGGTCATCGCGCCGACGCGGGAGCTGGGGTCTCAAATTTTTGCGGTGCTCGCGCGCGTCGGCGCCAAGCACCCCTTCTCGGCCGGCCTCCTCGTCGGCGGCCGGGACGCGGCCGCGGAAGCGGCCCGGGTGCAAGGTGGGTGTGGGAGGAGAGGGGTGGTCGAGTGTGGGGCGGGCCCGCGGCGACCGCCGCGACCCCCTCCGCCCCCATTCCTCCCTGCAGGCCTCAACATCCTCGTCGCCACCCCCGGCCGCCTCCTCCAGCACCTGGACGAAACCCCCGGCTTCACGTGCGACGCGCTGCGCGTGCTGGTGCTCGACGAAGCCGACCGGTTGCTCGACGCCGGCTTCGCGCGCGCGCTCGACGCGATCCTCGCGTCGCTGCCGCCGTCCCGGCAGACCCTGCTCTTCTCCGCGACGCAGACCAAGTCCGTGGCCGCCCTGGCCCGCCTCGCGGTGACCGACCCGGAGCGGGTGACGCCGCACGAGCGCGCGGGCGCGGCGCCGACGCCCGCGCGGTTGCGGCACGCGTACGCGGTTGCGCCCTTGGACCGCAAAGCAGACGTCGTGTGGGCGTTCCTGCGCGCCCATCTGCACAGCAAGAGTGTCATCTTCTTCGCCACGTGCAAGCAGGTGGGGGGAGGGGTGAGGGAGGGCGGTTTGGGGGGTGCCCGGGCGACGCCTCGCGCGCCCACACCCTTTCTCTCTTCTCCCGTCCTCTCAGGTCCGCTTCTTCCACGAGGCTTTCCGCCGCCTGCGCCCCGGCGTCCCCCTGCGCGCCCTGCACGGTAAAATGAAGCAGGGCGCGCGCGCGGCGGCGGTCGACGCGTTTGCGCGCGCGCCCGGCGGTGCCGCCCTCCTCGCCACCGACGTCGCCGCGCGCGGCCTGGATTTCCCCGCCCTCGACTGGGTCCTGCAAGCCGATGCGCCGGATGACGCAGACGCGTACGTGCACCGGGTGGGGCGGACGGCGCGGCACGACGCCAAGGGGCGGGCGCTGCTTTTGCTGGCGCCGTCGGAGGTCGAGGGCGCGCTCAAGGCGCTCGCCGCGGCAAACATCGAGCCCCGCAAAGCCGCTCTCAACCCGGGCAAAGCGGCGCCCGTGACCCCCGCCCTCGCCGCTCTAGCCTCGAAAGACGCGGGCGTCAAGGACGCCGCCGCGCGCGCGGTCTCTGCCTACCTCCGCTCCGTCGCGCTGCAACCCGACAAAGGCACCTTTGACGTGCATGCGCTGCCGGCGGCCGAGTTCGCGGCGAGCCTGGGGCTGGCGGCCGCGCCGCGGCTCAAATTTTTGAGGCGGCCGCGGAAGGAAGAAGTGGAGAAAGGTGGCGCCGACGACGCGTCGAGCGAGTCAGAATCGGACGCGGGCGACGAGCCAGGCACGAGCGAGCTCAAGCCTGACGCCGGCGGTGCCAGCGACGGCGACGGCGACGGCGACGGCGGCGCCGACTTTTTCGTCGTCAAGCGCCGCGCCGCGCCGGACGCCGCCAACCCTCTCATCCCGCCACCCTCCCCCACCCCCGCACCCCCAAAGAAGCGCAAGCGGTTGCGCATCCTGCCGGGGGGGGCGGGGTCGGTGGGGAGAGGGGAGCGGGTCGTGTTTGACGACTCGGGCGTCGCGCGGCCGCCGCTCGCCGCCCTCGCCGCCGACGTGACCGCGTCGACCCGCCCCACCTCCACCTCTGGCCTGGACGTGGGCGAGCACGCCACCCCCGCCGAGCGCCTGGACGCAGCGGCCGCCGCGCTGCGCGCGCGGGACGCGGGCGACCGCGCGGCCTACAAAGCGGAGCGCAAGCGGCGGGCGAACGCCGCGGCGGAGCGGCGGGCGGCAGCGCGCGAGGCGGAGGACGAGGGTGGGAGCGGGAGCGACGAGCGCGACGGCGGGGAGCGGCGCGTCCGCCTGCGCCGTCCCCCCTCGCCCTCGCCCCCCCCGCGGCCGCCCACCGCGCCCGACGTCGCGTGCATGGGCATGGCGCGCAAAGCGGACGCGGTCGTCGACGTGGCGGCGGCCGAGGCGGCCGCGCTCGCGCTGCTGCGTTCGCGCCGCCGCGCGGCCGAGGCGCGCTGAGAGGGGAGGAGGGAGATGTGGCGGCGCATTCTCCCGATTTGGCTAGCGTGCGTGTGGGGCGCATCGACCGCGGGCGGAGGGAGAGACAAGGGGGTGAAGCGCCGGCGGCGCGCGTCACAAGGGGCCAGCAGCGCGGGGCGCCGCTGAAAAATATCGGGCCCTCCACACTTCGCGCGGGGGTCCGTCTCCTGGAAATGAAAAATGAGGGCAGGGAAAAAGGGGGGCGCGGCGGCGGCAGGGGAGCGGGGTGACGGGAATGTGTCGGCGGGTCTCTCGCCTGCCGCCGTCGCGTGGGAGGGGGTGGGGGGAGGGTGTGGTGGTGCGGTGTGTGTGGGCAATACGGGTTCGTCGGTCGCCGCCGAGGTGGGGCGGGGCGGCGACGACGAGCCAAGGGTGGGTCGGTCGTCTCGACTCGCTCATGCGGACGTTTTCTTGCTGCCCAGGCCAGCCAGGGGCGCCCAGTCGACCAGCTGCAAAACATGCAGCTCGGCGGCGGCGAGCGCGGGCACGGACGCGCCGGCGAGCAACGCGAGCGCGGCGCCGCGCGGCGCCGCGCCGCGCGCGTCGACCGCCTTGGCCGCCACCCACAGGCAGGCGGCCAGGCCGGCGCGGCGGGGGCAGCGGGCGCCGGCAGAGGTTAGAGTGGCGGGGCAGAGGCGGGATTCGACGCGGCGAAACAGGTGGAGCGCGAGCGCGAGCGCGCCGCCGCTGGGGGAGCCGCCGCAGGCGCGGCCCCAGTGGGCGACCAGGGCAGCGGAGGTGACGGTGGAGGTGGTGGGAGGAAGAGGGGCGGCGGCCGCGACGGCGGCGTTGAGCGCGCCGGCCGCCGCGAGCACGCGGCGCGCGCGCGCGCGGGAACGGGCCGACGGCGCCAGAGACGGCGGCGGTGGCGCCAGAAGGCGCGCTTCACACACGCTGCCGCCGTCGGAGGCGGCGGGGGAAGAAGAGGGGCGGGAGCGGCCGGTCTGGGTCGACGCGGCCGAGTCGGCCGCGCCGGGCGACGCGCGCGGCGCTGCCGCCAGCAGCAGCGCCTTGGCGTCGGCCGCCGCGGCGGCAGCGGCCGCCATGTGCGCCCCTGCCGCCGCGGCCAGTTCAGCGGCGGACGCCCGCCGTTTGAGGGGCGCGGGCCGGGAGGAGGAAAAGGCGCCATCGGCGGCCGGCGAGCCGGAGCAGGAGGAAGCGGCCGAGGGGGGGCGGCGCTTGATGCCGCGGGGGGCAGAGGGCGCGCCGGGGGTCGGCGGGCGCGGGGGCGGAGCGGGGGCGGCCATCGAACGCGAGCGGCAGGGAGCCAGCCAGCCACGAGGGGTCGCGCGCCAAGGCTTGGGCCGCGCCGGATCAGAGAGTCATGCCGGCCGCCATGCTGGGTCGCTCCTCGTGATCAATGGCTGTTTGGCGTGGGGGGGGGTGAGGGGGTCGGCCGCAGGGAGGCAGGCGGGGGCGGGAGGCCTCGGCCGGCCTCTCATGCGTGTGCGCGCCGGCGGCACGCCCCAGCGCCCGAAAGCCGCCGCCGCCGACCCTGACCGCCGACAAAGGGCACACCCTTGGTCCCGTGTGCGACCAGGGGGGGTCGGCCTGGTGGGCGCAACGCGCGGGAGGCCGAGAAAAGGGGAAAGCGCTCCGACCCCCCGCGCCAAGCCGCGCGCGCAGCACGCCGCCGCCGCCGCCGCCTTCATACGGCCGCCCGTGCACATACCTTGGGTCTTCTTCTCGAGCTATGCGGCTAGGTGGCCGGCGCGGCGAGCGGGAGGCGACACGCGGCGGCGCGGCGGACTGACTGATGGGCGACGCCCGCCCGGCAGAAAGGGGCCCGATCAAGGGGCCACGACGTTGCTGGTGACGTTGGCGCGGTGCCCGGCCGAGCGCCGGGGGTGGGACAGAGGGGGAGCGGGGGTCGCAGAAGTGCGAGCGAGCAGAGCCTCGCGCGTCTCTCTCACCGCCCACCCCCCGCCGCCGCCTCCGAGCCCCGCGCCCGCCCGCCGCCATACCCGCCGTCGGCTCGGACGCCGCGCCGGCGCCGCGTGGTCCGACTCGCTTCGAGAGGGTCGGGAGGGGGCGGCGCGCGCGGCGCCGCGCGCACGCGGCCTCCCTGGGCGCCCGCCCGTCGGTCCGACCCCGAGCCACCGTGACGCGACGCGGGGGCACCGCCCGGCGCCGCCCCGATCGGCCAGGGCGGGCGGCGTGGCGTCGGTCGGTCCCTCGGCCGGCGCGCGCGCGCGCGCGCGCAGCGCGCCTTTTCGACGGCGGGCGCCCCGAGGGCGCGGCTGGGGCGGCGCAGATCTGACGCCGCATGCCGGGCGCGCCTCGGCCAGGCCAGGGCGGCGGCAGCGCGCGGAGAGGTTTCGCGGCGGCGCCCGCGCCGACACCACTCTCGCCGCGGCCACCAAACCGCCCTCCCACCCACCCCCAAACACCATCATGGCGCCCACCGTCGACTCGGCCGCTAACGGCCGGCAGGTGGGCAAGGCGCCGCGGGCGCGATGGCGGGAATCGCGCGCCGACGGCCCGCGCGCGGACGCGGCCGGCACGCCGCAATGACGAATCGATCGCGGGTGGTAACGGCCGTCTGCCGCGTGCGCGGGAGGCGCCGGCGCGGGCACGGGCGCGCGCGGCGCGGCGCAGCAAGCACCCGAACGTTTGGGCGCGCCACGCGCCGGCGCGGCGCCCGCCGCCCGCCCGCGGCCCATGCAGCGACCTACGCGGCCCGTGGGAAGCACGAGCGCGCGCGCGCGATCGCGCGCGCACGATCGCCTGCGCGCGCGCGCAGGCGGCGACGGCCGCCGGCGATGCAGCGATCCGATTGGTGCCCGCCGCCGCGCCGCCGCGCCGGCAGCGCGCGCCCGCAGTGCCCGCGCGTGCGCGCGAGGGAGACGGCCTGCGCGTTGCCGCAGCGGCGGTGGTTGGCAGCGCCCGTGATGCGCGCGCGCCGCCCGCGCCGTCCTCCCACGCGCCCGCACACACCCCGATCTTCGCTCTCCAGTTCAAGGTCAAGGACATCTCCCAGGCCGACTTTGGCCGCATGGAGATCGAGCTGGCCGAAGCCGAGATGCCCGGCCTCCTCGCGTGCCGCACCGAGTTCGGCACCGCCCAGCCCTTCAAGGGCGCCCGCATCGCCGGCTCCCTGCACATGACGATCCAGACGGCCGTCCTCATCGAGTCGCTGACCGCCCTGGGCGCCGACGTGCGCTGGTGCTCGTGCAACATTTTCTCCACCCAGGCAAGAAAGGGTTGTGGGGGTCTGGGAGTGGGTGACATTGGGGGGGGGGGGGGGGGGCCGGAAGGGGCGCGGCGGCTGCCGAAGGGGCGGCCCCCCCGGCGGCCGGGACGTTCTTGTCGTTTTGTTTTTCGATCGCCCACCCGCGCATCCCCCCCCCCTCCCCAGGACCACGCCGCCGCCGCCGTCGCCCGCGACTCGGCCGCCGTCTTCGCCTGGAAGGGCGAGACCCTGGACGAGTACTGGTAGGGTGGAGAGGATTGAAGGGGAGAGAGGAGGGCGCGCGCGCGCGCGCCGGTGCGTTCAACCCACGCACCCCACCCCACCCACCCTCCCCTCCCCCAGGTGGTGCACCGAGCAGATGCTCACCTGGCCCGACGGCGAGGGCGCCGACCTGCTCGTCGACGACGGCGGCGACGCGACGCTCCTCATCCACGAGGGCGTCAAGGCGGAGGCCGCGTACAAGGCCGACGGCACCCTCCCCGACCCGGCGTCGACCGACAACCCCGAGTTCCAGATCGTGCTCCGCGTCATCAAGGAGGGGCTCCCCAAGGACCCGACCAAGTGGACGCGCATGGCGGCGCGCATGGTGGGCGTGTCCGAGGAGACGACGACCGGCGTCAAGCGCCTCTACGAGATGCAGGAGGTGGGAAGGGGGGGGGGGCGGGAGGGAGGGGCGGGGTTCGGCGGCGGT
>Ga0315278_10003059_pt1 | contig 14942 bp, 15 predicted proteins | sample YL17G06_0_MG_FD_203880 | JGI IMG/M metagenome (GOLD analysis project Ga0315278, IMG submission 203880) | Sediment microbial communities from Yellowstone Lake, YNP, Wyoming, USA - YL17G06_0 | ecosystem: Environmental > Aquatic > Freshwater > Lake > Sediment | place: USA: Wyoming | collected... | reverse complement strand
CAGGGTCAGCTCGCATCCGTCGACCTCGTACGCGACGATCGCGTCCGCGAGTCCCAGGGCATCGCCGTACGCCAGGTCGGTTCCCTCGAACGCCCAGTGGTCGGGCCGCCAGACCGTGTACGCGCCGCTCGCCTTCGGCACGCCGAGCCCGTACCGCGAGTAGCCGCCGCGCGAGAACGAGAGCCCGGTCGTCGAGAACTCGCTCCACCCGATCCGCCGGTCGACCCAGGCGCTCGTGAGGAATCGCTCGTCGGGTGTGCCGAGCACCGGGTCGTGGTCGGCGCCGTACTTGTACCCCACCATGAGCCGGCGGTCGTCCTCGAAGCGGACCTGCCAGTAGCACGTGTTCCCGCTGAAGAAGGCTGCGTTCCCGCCGGAGCCGGTGAAACGCTCGACCGTCTCGCGCATGCCCCACGACCAGTACTCGTCGTGGCCGACCGACAGCAGCATCCGGCGGCCCTCGAGGAGGTCCGGGTGCGCCTCGAGGTCCTGAGACACGGCTATGTCGATTCGGTAGCCGTTCGCCTCGGCCCAGCGGAACATCGGGCGCTCCCAGTTCCACCAGCCGGCGCCGCCGCTCCACACCGAGAGGCCGAGCGGCTCCGCCCACTCGAAGAACCAGAGCGCCTCGCGATCGGGCTGCGGCTGGGACTTGCGGCGGTGCGGCTCAGGCTTCACGAGGAACCCCGGCGCCATCGGCCGCTCGAACGAGACCTGTGTGCCGCCGGTGTAGAGCGACGGCCCGCCCCAGTCGTTGTAGGCGCTCCAGGTGGTGGTGGTGAGCACCATCAGGATCGGCGCGGGCTCCGCACCTGGGGGAGACCGCACCACGAGGAAGGCGTCGGCGCGCTGGTCACCCGCCGTGACCGTCACCGCGTAGTAGCCGGAGCGCCAGTCGGCGCCCACAGGGATCTCGAGCGCAGCGGGCCAGCCGCACCCGTGGGAGGAGGCGTCGTCGGGAGTGGGGTAGAACGCGCCGGCCGCCTCTCCGCGCCAGACCATCTCGCGCTCGACGCCGTCCCGGGCGACCTCGATCTGCACCGTCGGTAGGTACGTCGACAGATGGAGCGCGACCGGCTCGCCGGGCACCACGCTCTGGGGCCAGCAGTACGCCTCGATCATGCCGGGAGTCTAGGTCACCCGGTACAGGTCTTCCGCGTTCGGCCCACCGAGGCCCATGCCCGACCCGGGGCACCGCAGCCCGTTCGTTAGACTGCCCGGGCCAATGGCCGGGACGCATCGAGTCATCGTCGCGAAGCCGGGCCTCGACGGGCACGACCGCGGGGCCAAGGTCGTCGCGCGCGCCCTGCGCGACGCCGGGTTCGAGGTGATCTACACGGGCCTGCACCAGACGCCCGATCAGATCGCCGAGACCGCGATCCAGGAGGACGCCGACGCGGTCGGACTCTCCAGCCACTCGGGCGCGCACATGACGCTCTTCCCCAAGGTCGTGACGGCGCTGCACGAACGGGGGGCCGGCGACATCCTGGTCTTCGCCGGCGGGGTCATCCCGGCCGACGACATCCCGGCGCTCGAGGCGGCCGGCATCGAGAAGGTCTTCACCCCGGGCGCGTCCACCGTCGATATCGCCGCGTGGCTCCACGACCGGCTCTCCTGAAGGGACATCTCCACCGTGGATCTCTACGAGCATCAAGGCAAGGAGCTCTTCCGGGCGCAGGGGATCGCCACGCCCCGGGGGATCGTGGCCACGACGGCCGACCAGGCGGCGGCCGCGACCGCCGAGCTCGGCGGGAAGTCGGTCGTGAAGGTGCAGGTCCAGGTCGGGGGCCGCGGCAAGGGCGGCGGCGTCGTGCTGGTGGACTCGCCCGAGCGCGCGGCCGAGGAGGCCGCCCGGATGCTCGGTGCCGACTTCAAAGGCCACCAGGTCACCCAGGTCCTGTGCGAGGAGCTGCTCCCGATCGCGCAGGAGTTCTACACGTCGATCCTGCTCGATCGGTCCACCGGCGACTACCTCGCGATGATGACCGCCGAGGGCGGTATGGACATCGAGGAGCTCGCGCGGACCCGCCCCCAGGCGCTCCGCCGGGTGCACGTCGACGCGATGCTCGGGATGCGTGCCTTCCACGTGCGGGAGCTGACGGGGTGCCTCCCGGTCGAGGCCCGCGAGGGCGCGGGCGACGTCCTCCGCCGGATGTACACGCTGATCCAGGAGCGCGACGCCACCCTCGTCGAGGTCAACCCGCTCGTGCTGCTCGAGGACGGCCGCGTCGTCGCGCTCGACGCGAAGGTCACGATCGACGACAACGCGCTCTTCCGTCACGAGGACATCGACGCGATGAAGGCTGCCTTCCCGATCGACCCTGTGCAGGCTCGGGCGAACGAGAAGGGCCTGCAGTACGTGAAGCTCGAGGGCAACGTCGGGATCATCGGCAACGGCGCCGGGCTCGTGATGTCGACGCTCGACGTCGTCGCGCAGGCCGGCGCGCATGCGGCGAACTTCCTGGACGTCGGGGGCGGCGCGAGCGCCGACCAGATGGCGACGTCCCTCGAGGTCGTGCTGAGCGACCCCGCGGTCAAGGCCGTGTTCATCAACATCTTCGGCGGGATCACCCGGTGCGACCTCGTGGCCGAGGGGGTCCTCGGCGCGCTCGAACGTGTGGACGCCCAGGTACCGCTGGTGGTCCGGCTCGACGGCACGAACGCCGAGGAGGGCCGGCGGATCCTCGCGGAGGCGGCCCACCCCCGGATCGTGCCGGCCGCGACGATGCTGGAGGCCGCCGAGCGAGCCGCCGCCTTCGCGAACGGAGCGGCGGCATGAGCATCCTGGTCGGCGCCGACACGAGGCTCGTGGTCCAGGGCCTCACCGGGAAGGAAGGCACGTTCCACACCCTGCGGAACCGTGCGTACGGCACGCAGGTCGTGGCCGGGGTGACGCCCGGCAAGGCCGGGCAGGACGTCGAGGGGATCCCCGTGTACGACACCGTGGCCGACGCCGTCCGCGAGGCCGGCGCGAACACCTCGATGATCTTCGTGCCGCCGCGCTTCGCGGCCGAGGCGATCCTTGAGTCGGCCGACGCGGGCATCGACCTGGCCGTGTGTATCACCGAGGGCATCCCGGTGAAGGACATGGCGCACGTGCACAGCTACCTGCAGGGGCGCGGCACCACGCTGATCGGGCCGAACTGCCCCGGTGCGATCTCTCCCGGGGTGGCCAACGTCGGGATCATCCCGCCCGAGGTCTGCCTGCCGGGGCGCGTCGGGTTCGTGAGCCGGTCGGGGACGCTCGTCTATCAGATCGTCCACGAGCTCACGCAGCGCGGGATCGGGCAGTCGACGTGCGTCGGCATGGGCGGGGACCCGGTGCACGGGATCGGGTTCATCGAGGCGCTCGCGGCGTTCGAGGCAGACCCCGAGACCGACCTGATGATCATGACGGGCGAGATCGGCGGCGACGATGAGGAGCGCGCGGCCGCCTATATCGCGGCAAGCGTGACGAAGCCCGTCGTGGCCTACATCGCGGGCTTCGAGGCGCCGCCCGGCAAGCGCATGGGTCACGCGGGCGCGATCGTGACCGGCTCCCAGGGCACCGCGGCCGCCAAGGCGGAGGCCCTCGAGGCGAACGGCGTGCGCGTCGCGCGCACGCCGAGCCAGGTCGCGGAGCTCGTGCAGGACGCCCTGGCGTGACCGACGACGCGGGTCGCGAGCGCGGCCCGCTCGTGACCGCGCTCGTGCGCGGCGTGTTGGCGTTCCTCGCAGTCGCCGCGGCCGGACAGGCGGTCGCGTTCGCGGTGTACGCCGCCTCGGGGCTCTACCGCCCCTGGTCGTGGGTGAAGATCGGCCTGCTGTACGTGCTGTCATTCTGTGGCGTGGCGGTGGAGGTGACCGCGCCTGGGCTCGGCACCGCCCCCTTCCACGTCCGCCTGGCCCTGATGCTTGGCACGGCGCTCGTCGTGTGGGTGGCCTTCCGCGCCGGCGCCGCGGTCGTCCGGTCGGCGAGGCCCTCAGGGGTGGGCGCCGCGGCCGGGTGGGGCGCCGGCCCGGCCGTTCCGTTCGCGGTGCTCGCGGGGCTCGGGTCGCTGCTCATCTCTTTGCGGTTCCCGGACAACGGGATCGAGCGCCTCCGGCCGGTGACGTGGGAGGCCTTCGTGCTGCCGCTGGTGCTGGTCGCCGCGGCGGGGGCGGCGGGCGGCGTGACAGCGGTCGTCCGGGGCCGTCCGACGCGCTTGACCGAGGCGACCGCCGGGGGGTGGCGGATGTTCGTGGCGGCGCTCCTCCTCGCGTTCGCCGGCATCCTCGTGCTGGCCGCGATCGAACCGGGGGTGACCGGCGGGTACGTGCGCGGCCTGAGAAAGATGGGGCCCGGCGGCTCGGTGCTCTTCGGGCACCACCTCCTGCTCCTGCCGAACCAGTCGATCGACGTGCTGGCGCCTGCGATGGGCGGGTCCTCGGCGCTCGAGGTCGACGACGGAGGGGGCCGCCTGACGATCGGAGGGCTCTCTCGGCTCGAGGGGATCGGGCTGATCACGGGATGGGCGCCCGAGGGCGTGGACTTCCCGCCCGCCTACCTGTTGTTCCTCGCGGTGCCCGGGATCGCGACCGTGATGGGCGGTCGCAGGGCCGCGGAAGACACGGTCGAGCGCCGGGAGCGCGCGATCAGGGGCGCGATCGCAGGGACGGTATTCGCGTCAGTCATGGCCGTGGGCACGGCGACGGCCACGATCGTCGTGTCGGGCCCGACGGGCTGGCACGGACGGTTCGGGCCCGCGCTGCTCTCGACCGTGCTGCTCGCGCTCGCCTGGGGCGTGGCCGGCGGGATCGCCGGCGCCCTGCTACCGCGCCGGCGCTAGGCCGTCGGCGAAGGACCGCCGCCCGGCTGACTTCCCGTGCTCACCTCGGCGTAATGCTGCTCGATCGAGGTGTAGCGGCGCCAGGCGGCCGCCCAGCCGGCGTCGTCGCGCGCGAACTTCTCGATCGGCGTCTGGGGCGACTGCCGGTCCCAGATCCCGAAGAAGGTACGGCCATAGCCCAGCAGGTACCGCTGGCCGGAGTGCGTGTACTGCTGCACGTCGTTGTCGACCTCCGAGTCGGCGCCCATCGCGGGGCCGGTCGGACCATGGTCCATGCCGCCCCCCGCTGGCACGGCGACGTGGCTCGGTTCGAGCGCGGAGAACCGGGTCCACGCCAAGCGCCAGCCTTCATCGGTTCGGGCGAAGCGCTCGGCCGGTGTCGTCGGGGCCTGGCGGTCCCAGATCCCGAAGAACTCGGCGCCGTAGCCCAGCACGTAGCGGTACCCCGAGTGGGTGTAGCGGACGTTGGACGGCTCGGCGGCAGGGGCCTGCGTCGCGACCGGGTCCGGCGTCGGTGTCGTCACGGCGCTCGACATCGGCGAGGACGCCATGACGGGGGAGGTGGCCTGGCTCGTGGCGGGGCCGGCATCCTCTGAGGTCTCGTCGGACGACGGGGACTCGGAGCCGGCCGGAGCGGAGCTCGCGGCAACGTCGGACGTGCCGCCGTCCGCCGAGGGGGTGGGTGGCGGCACGGTCAGGTCGCTCTGGCAGTAGCGGCACTTGATCGCCGCGTCCTGGATCTCTTCTGCGCAGTAGGGGCAGGTCTTCACGAGTCGTCCTTCCGCTCCGGTGCGTCCCTAGGCTAACGGAACGCGGACACGCACGAGGCCCGGCCGAAGGCCGGGCCTCGTGGGCGAACGGTGATCCCGATCTACAGCTCGGTCGCCGGCGGCGCCGCGGCGGCCTCCTCCGCCTTCATGTAGAGGAACGACGCGTACCCGAGGGCCGCGAGCAGGATGATCCCGATCCAGGCGCCCAGGCCAGCGGATACATCGCTGGTAAGCACGATGACGAACTTCAACAGCCCGAACACCACAACCGCGAACCCGAGGTAGGCGCTCGCCTTCGACGGGGTGAAAGGGAGCTGCATGCTCATGTTCGCGAGCTTGGACACCTCGAATAGCAGCAGCACGATCAGCAGGATCCCCATCATCAGCCCGAAGAAGCTGCCGCTACCGTTCCACGCGGAGGCCTTGCCGCAGAACGCCGGGACGCCGGCCACCTCGAAGCACTCCTTCTGCCACGGGAGGAAACTGGCGATCAGCAGCAGGATGCCCGTGATCAGCACCCCCTTGGTCGCCATCGACAGCGCGGCCATGTCGAGGCTAGGTTTCGATCCGCCCTGTGACTCCATCGCATGCTCCTTCCGCACGCACCTGGGCACGTTGCACAGGCGATGCCTGATTGAAGCAGGCTCCGGCCCGGGGTCAACCACCTACGAGGAGCTGCTGAAGAGCCACCGCGGTAGCATGCCGACCTCATGGGAGGGCGGATCGCGGTGCTGGTGTCCGGCTCGGGCACGAACATGCAGGCCCTCCTCGACGACGTGGCGATCGCGCCCCACATCGCGGTGGTGCTGTCCGACCGTCCGGGCGTCGGCGCACTGGAGCGGGCGGCGTCGCGAGACGTCGAGACCGTCGTGCTGGAGCCGTCGGCGCACCCTGATCGCGCCGCCTACACCGATGCGGTGCGCGACGCCCTGCTCGAGCGCTCGGTCGACACCGTGGTGCTGGCGGGCTATATGCGGGTGCTCGGCTCGTCGTTCTTCGAGGCCTTCCCGAACCGCGTGCTGAACGTGCATCCCGCGCTCCTGCCGTCCTTCCCGGGGGCGCACGCGGTTGCGGACGCCCTCGCCTGGGGAGTGAAGGTCACCGGCGTCACCGTTCATCTGGTCGACGAGCAGGTCGATCACGGACCCGTCGTGCTGCAGGAGGCGATCGAGGTCTGTGACGACGACGACCGGGATGCCCTGGAGGCCCGTGTCCACGCCGTAGAACACCGCCTGCTGCCCGCCGCCGTTCGGGCGTTGCTGGAGGGCCGCCTCGTGGTGGAAGGTCGGACCGTACGGATAACCGAGGGGGAGCCATCGCCATGAGCGACATGACGCCCGTGCGCCGGGCACTGCTGGCCGTCTACGACAAGACCGGGGTGGTGGCGTTCGCCGGCGAACTTGTCGCGCGCGGCGTTGCGCTCGTCTCGAGCGGTGGCACCGCCGCCACGCTCCGCGAGGCCGGGTTGCCGGTCACGCCCGTTGAGGAGGTCACGGGCTCGCCCGAGATGCTCGGCGGCCGGGTGAAGACGCTCCACCCCTCGATCCACGGCGGGATCCTGGCCGACCGCCGCAAGAAGGATCACGTCGACCAGCTCGTCGCGCAGGGGATCGAGCCATTCGACCTGGTCGTGGTGAACCTCTATCCGTTCCGCGAGACGGTCGCGAGTGGCGCGTCGTTCGAGGAAACGATCGAGCAGATCGACATCGGCGGGCCCGCGATGGTGCGTGCCGCCGCGAAGAACCACGCGAACGTCGGCGTGGTAGTGGACCCTGCACGCTACGACGCGATCGTGGCCGAGCTCGACGCCGAAGGCGGCCTCACCGGGAAGACCCGCCGGACGCTCGCGGCCGCGGCTTACGCGCACACCGCCGCGTACGATGCCGCGGTGGCGGGCTGGTTCGCTCAGCAGGAGGCCGGCGACACGGAGACAGACCCCGAGGCGCTCCCGTCGTTCGTGGGGCTCGCCTACGAGAAGGTGGGCGACCTCCGCTACGGCGAGAACCCCCACCAGCGCGGCGCGATCTATCGGGAGTCGGCGACGCCGGGTGTGCTCGGCGGCGCGAGCGTGCTCCAGGGCAAGGACATGTCGTTCAACAACTGGCTCGACGCGTACGCGGCCTACGAGCTCGTGGCCGCGATGCCCGAGGGCTCGGCGGTGATCGTGAAGCACAACAACCCGTGCGGCGCGGCTGCCCGCGGGACGCTCGCAGACTCCTATCGCGCGGCGTTCGAGTGCGACACCGTGAGTGCGTTCGGCGGGATCGTGGCCTTCCACGGCGAGGTCGACGTCGACGCTGCGCGGGCGATGGCGGACGTCTTCACCGAGGTCGTGATCGCACCCTCGTACACCCCGGCGGCGAGCGCGACCTTCGGGGAGCGGCAGAACCTGCGCGTCGTGTCGGCGGCGCTGCCCGGAGCGGGCGGCCTCGACGTGCGGCCGATGCCGGGCGGCGCGCTCGTGCAGGACCGGGACCTCATGACCGAGACCCGCGCCGACTGGAAGGTCGTCTCGAGCCGCGAGCCCACCGCCCAGGAATGGGCCGACCTCGAGCTCGCGTGGACGATCGCGTGGCGTGTGAAGTCGAACACGATCGTGCTGGTCCGCAACGGCGCCACGGTGGGCGTAGGCGCCGGCCAGATGTCGCGCGTGGATTCGTCGTGGATCGCGACCCGGAAGGCGGGGGAGCGGGCTCAGGGCTCGGTGGTCGCGAGCGATGCCTTCTTCCCGTTCCCCGACGCGCTCGAGGTGGCGGCCGATGCCGGGTGCACCGCTGTGATCCACCCCGGCGGTTCCAAGGGCGACGAGGACGTGCTGGCCGCGGCCGAGACACGAGGGATGGCCGTCGTGCTCACGGGCCGGCGCCACTTCCGTCACTGAGCGCGTGTTTGGTCGGACCTCCGATCCCCGGGGTAGGATTCGCCGCGTGACCGCCCGGACCCTCGATGGCAGAGCCGTCGCAGCCCAGATCCGCTCGGAGGTATCCGAGCGGGTGCGCGCGCTCGGTGAGCGCGGGGTGATCCCGGGCCTGGTGGGCGTCCTGGTGGGCGACGACCATGCCTCTCGCATCTACGTGAGCGCCAAGCACAAGGCCTGTGCCGACGTCGGGATCCGCGCCGAGCAGGTCGACCTGCCGTCCTACGTGACCGAGGGTGAACCGATGGCCACGCTCCGCCGCCTGAACCGCGACCCAGAGATCCACGGGATCATCGTGCAGCTCCCCTTGCCGCCGTACGAGGAGGCCGCGGCCGCCGGCGCGATCACCCCCGTCCCGGGCGGGGTCGGACCCATGACGGTCGCGATGCTCCTCGTCGACACGGTCGCCGCCGCGGAACAACAGGCGTTCGGCCGGTGACGGCCGGCGGCCGTCTCTCGGCCCTCCTCGCGGCGAGTGAGTTCTGCGTCACCGGCGAGATCGTGCCGCCGCGCGGAGGTGACGGGAGCGCCGTGACCGACCGCGCCCGGGGGCTCGTCGGCTACGTCGACGCCGCGAACGTCACCGACAACCCCACGGCGAACGCCCACATGTCGCCGGCAGCGGGCGCCGCGTTCGTGGCGCGGGCAGGCCTCGAGCCCACCATGCAGCTCACGGTCCGTGACCGGAACCGGCTCGCGTACACCTCGGAGCTGCTGGGCGGCTGGGCGCTCGGCGCGCGGAACGTCCTCTGCCTCAGCGGCGATCCGGTCTCCCTCGGCGACGACCCCGACGCCGCGGCCGTGCGCGACCTGGACGTGCTCGAGGCGGTGCGGCTGGCGATGCGCCTCCGCGAGGAGAGTCTGACCCTCGGGGGCAGCGAGGTCGCCGACCCGCCCCGTTACCTGATCGGCGTGGCCGAGATGCCGCTCGCCGACCCCTATGACCCCGCCCGCCTCGAGCGGAAACTCGACGCGGGCGCCGACGTGATCTGGACCCAGATCGCCTACGACGTCGAGGCGCTCGCGGCGTGGGCAGACGTGGTGCGTGCACGGGGAGTGTTCGAGCGGGCGAAGGTGCTGATGGGCGTGGTGCCGCTCCGCACGGCGAAGAGTGCGCGGTTCATGGCCGAGGAGCTTCCGGGGGTGCGCGTCTCCGCCGAGACGATCGCAGCCCTGGACGCGGCAGGCGACGACGCGGAGGCGGTCGGCCTGCAGCTCACGGTCGACGTCGTCGAGGGCCTCAAGGGGATCGACGGCGTGTCGGGTGTCCACCTGATGGGGATGGGCCACGACGACGCGGTGCGCGCCGTGGTCGAGGGCGCCGGGCTCTTCCCACGCCCGACGGGCGCGCTCTCTCCCTAGCCGCGCTCCTCGATCGGCACCCAGGTCTGGTCGCGCGGCCCGACGTACTCGCTCCCGGGCCTGATCACCTTGTTGTCGGCGTACTGTTCGCGCACGTGCGCGGTCCAGCCCGCCATGCGCGCGAGCGCGAAGAGCGGGGTCATCAGGTCCGTGGGGATCCCGAGCACGTGGTACACACCGGCCGCGTAGAGGTCGACGTTCGGCCAGAGCTGCTTCTGGTCGTAGACCGTCTCCTGCAGCGCCTCGAAGATGTCGACCCACACCGTGTCGTCGTGCCGCTCGCCGACCTCGCGGGCCAGCTCCTTCAGCACGGTCGCCCGCGGGTCCATCGTGCGGTACACGGCGTGGCCGAAGCCCATGACCTTCTCGTGACGCTCCAGCTGGCCGGCGACGTAGGCGGCCGCGCGGTCTGGCGAGACGATCTCCTCGGCCATCTTCATCGCCTCTTCGTTGGCGCCGCCGTGCAGCGGTCCCTTCAGCGCGCCGATCGCGCCGGTGATCGCGCTGAACATGTCGGACAGTGTCGACGCGATGATGCGCGCCGTGAACGTGGAGGCGTTCATCGTGTGGTCGGCGTAGAGCGTGAACGTGGAGTCGAGCGCCATCGCGTCCTCGATCGATGGCTCCTCGCCCGAGAGCATCCACAGGAAGTTCGCGGCGTGAGGGAGCTTCGGGTTCGGCGGCACGATCTCCTGTCCGGTGCGCAGGCGGTGATAGGTCGCGATGAAGGTTGGCGTCTCGGCCACCAGGCGCATCGCCTTGCGGTACTCGGCCTCGGGGGAGTCGTCCCATCCGTCCGGGTCGTACGTCGAGGCGGCAGAGATCGAGGTCCGCAGCATCGACATCGGCGATGCCTGCTGGGCGAGCGTCGCCATCAGCTCGCTCATGAACGGGCTCAGGTCGCGCTCGGGCGTCATGAACTCGTTCAGTTCGTCCAGCTCGTCCCGGGTCGGGAGCGCCCCGTGGTGCAGGAGGTACACGACCTCCTCGAACGTGGCGTGCTCCGCCAGGTCGGCGATGTCGTAGCCGACGTACCAGAGTCTGCCCAGCTCGCCGTCGATGTCGGAGATCTTCGTCTGTGCGGCGACGATCTCGCGGAGCCCCTTCTCGGTCACGATGGCACGTCCTGTTCGGTCGGTATCGGGCGGAACCGCGGTGCCTATCGGCACCGGGCGGTCCCGACGGTATCTGCCAGGATATCCCGCGGGCCGCGAACCCCCCAAGCCGAGCACGTGACCCGCAGCCAGAGAGGAACGAGTTGCCGCACCGCGTCACCCTGATCCCCGGCGACGGGATCGGCCCCGAGGTGATCGAGGCCGCCCGCCGCGTGATCGAGGCAACCGGTGTCGCGATCGAGTGGGACCGCCATGCGATGGGTGGGGTCGCCTTCTCCCGCACCGGGCGGTCGCTCCCACTGGGCACGCTCGACGCGATCCGCGCGAGCCGGGTGGCGCTGAAGGGCCCGATCGAGACGCCCGTCACGAGCGGCCTGCGGAGCGCGAACCTCGAGCTCCGCAAGAGCCTCGATCTGTACGCGAACGTCCGCCCGTGCCGCCTGTACCCAGGCGTCCCCAGCGTGTACGAGCAGGTCGACCTGGTCGTGATCCGAGAGAACACCGAGGGGATGTACACGGGCTGGGAGTTCGAGATGGGCACCGACGAGGTGCGGCACCTGATGCGGTTCATCGAGGACTCGACCGGCCGCCAGATCCGCGAGGATTCCGGCATCTCGATCAAGACGATCACCGAGCGCGGCAGCGAGCAGATCGTGCGGTTCGCGTTCGACTGGGCTACGCGCTTCGGCCGGACGAAGGTCACGGCCAGCCATAAGGCGAACATCATGAAGTTCTCCGACGGCCTGTTCCTGGAGGTCGCGCGCCGGGTCGCGGCCGACTACCCGGACATCGCGTTCGAGGACCGGATCATCGACGCCCTCTGCATGCAGATGATCCAGGCGCCCGAGCGGTTCGACGTGCTGGTGATGCCGAACCTCTACGGGGACGTCGCAGCCGAGCTCGGCGCCGGGCTCACGGGTGGGGCCGGGATGGCCCCCGGGGCTCACTTCGGAGGCGCCGACGGCACGGAGCTCGCGGTGTTCGAGGCCACGCACGGCGCGGCGCATCACCTGGCAGGCACGAACCAGGCCAACCCGATGGGCGTGATGTTGAGCGGCGCGATGATGCTCCGCCACCTCGGCGAGACCGACGCGGGGGACCGGCTCGAGGCCGCGATCGCCGCGGTGCTCGCCGACGGCGTCCACGTCACGCGCGACCTGCGCGGTCCCGGTGACGGTCGTCCCGGCGCGGGGACCTTCCAGGTGGCCGACGGCGTGATCGCTGAGATGTAGCCGCCTTCTTGCCCGCCCGCGGCTACGGTGGATCCATGGCCCGAGGGTTCCCACCGACGAGCGGAGCGTGCCGCGCACGTCGTGCCTGGTTCGCCACCCCGCCTTCCGGGGGCTGTTCATGGGGCTCGCGATGGTGGCCGCGGCCCTCGGGGCGCCGCTCGAGGTCGAGCGCACCGAGGGTGACGACGACCGTCCGGAGCTGTCCCCGGACCTGACGGGGCCCGTTCGGTAGCCTGAGGGAAGACCACCTCACCGAAGGAGTCACGTCATGAAGGTCACCGTCGTCGGCAGCGGGTTCGTGGGACAGACCACGGCGATGCGCATCCTCGAGAAGGGCCTCGCGGAGGTCGTCCTGATCGACATCATCGAGGGCAAGCCCCAGGGACTCGCGCTCGACCTGAAGGAGGCCGCGCCGGTCGAGGGCTACGAGCCGCTGATCACCGGCACGAACGACTACGCCGACACGGCGGGCAGCGACATCGTGGTCATCACCGCCGGATTCCCGCGTCAGCCCGGGATGAGCCGTATGGACCTACTGGGCAAGAACGCGGCGATCATGACCTCGGTGGTCGAGGCTGTAGTGCCCGGTTCGCCGAACGCGATCATCATCGTGGTCTCGAACCCGCTCGACGAGATGACCTTCCTCGCGGCGGAGAGGTCCGGGTTCCCGAAGGAGCGCGTGTTCGGGATGGCGGGCGTGCTCGACTCCGCGCGCCTGCGCTACTTCATCAGTGAGGTCACCGGGGTCTCCCCGGGGAAGATCGAGGCGATGACGCTGGGCTCGCACGGCGACGCGATGATCGCCCTGCCGCGCCACGCGACGGTCGACGGCAAGCCGCTCCCCGAGCTCGTGGACGAGGCGACCCTCGAGACGCTCTTCCAGCGCACCCGCGACGGCGGCGCGGAGATCGTGGCCCTGCTGAAGACCGGGTCGGCGTACTACGCGCCGAGCGCCTCGGTCGTCGCGATGGTCGAGGCGATCGCCACCGACTCGAAGGCGGTGCTGCCGGTCTGCGCGTGGGCGACGGGCCAGTACGGGATCGACGACGTGTACGTCGGCGTGCCCGCGCGGCTGGGCACCAAGGGCGTCGAGGAGATCGTGGAGCTCGACCTGAACGAGGCCGAGCTCGCGGCGCTCCGCGGCGCGGCCGAGGGCATCCGGACCAAGTGCGAGGACCTCGCGAAGCTCTAGGGCCGCCGAACCTCAGATCGCGGCGACGGCGCCCTCGTCGTCTTCGTCCAGTCGCGTGGCGTACGCGAGCGAGAGCGTGCCCCCGACGAACCCGAGGAACCCGCCCGCGAGCGTGATCCATACGCCGGCGCCCAGCGACACGGCGAGGCCGATGTCGTCGTACTGCTTCCGCGCGGCGGTCTCGGCCTCCCCGGGGTCGACGCCGCCGGCGACCGCGGTCTGGACGAGCTTGTCGACGGCCTCGTTCTCGAGGCGGGCCCCGATCGTGAGCGCGACCGCCCCAGCCGCACCCACCGCAACGACTCCCGCCACGATCATCAAGACGGCGACAGCGGTGCGGCCGGGCCGGGCCAGTCCTCGCAAGACCATCACGCCGACGAGCAGGACGATCGCGCACCCGAGCGCGATCTTGCCCTCGGTGAGGTCGATCCCCTTGAAGACCTCGTCGATCGCGGACGCGTTCTCGTCGGCAAGGCCGAACGTGGCCCACGTGAGGAGCGCCCCGACCCCCACGAGGAATCCGGCGATCACGGTGCAGAGGAAGGCGGCGTTCCGCAGGGCCCCGGTGTCGGTGCCGGACCCGGTCTCGTCGGCCGGTTCGCGATCGCGTGTTTCGTCGGTGGGCTCGTCGCTCATGCGGCGGAGTCTCGCATCCCATGCATCGCGCTCCAAGCACGTCCAGGTGACGGGTACGTCGCTAGCATGGACGTATGGGTGATCGTGGATCGTTCTCTGAGCAGCTGCGCGAGCACACGCGTGCGTTCTTCACGAACTGGCAGGAATACGAGGCCGGGTTCTGGACCAAGGTCGGCCTCACGGTGAAGAACCGAACCCGTTCCGTGGTGACGCTCAAGGGCTGCTGCGGGAACCACGGCCAACCAGGCTGTTGACAGCTCCCCAGGGGCTCCGGTCGGGGCCCGCACGAGCACCACGAGCACGGAGACGACGGCCCGAGCGGGCACGCCCACTGAGCATCAGGCGGTCTCGAGTTCGAAGGTCCCTGTGTCCGTTGCCACGGCTCCCGGCGAGGGTCCCGCGCGGTAGCGGGTGCCGTCGGGCCGGAACCACCTGACCTGTCCTCCGCGGTCCCGGGTGAGCCGCCATCCCAGTTCGTGCACGAGCCTGTGGTGGAACGAACAGATCAAGACGAGGTTCTCGAGGTCGGTCCGGCCTCCGTGACGCCAGAACGTGACGTGGTGGGCCTGGGTGAACGCCCGAGCCCCGCACCCGGGGAACCGGCACTCACGGTCGCGGTGTCGGATCTGGCGCACCATCTGCGCCGAGGGCTCCCGCGTGAGGCGACCCATGCCGACGATCTCGCCGTTCGCGTTCTCCACCACGGTCTGGACCCGTGCATTGCAGAGCAGCCGTCTAACGGTCTCGGGGTGGAGCACCGGGCCTGCCTCGAGCTCTGCTCCGCCCGAGCCGGTCAGAAGGCCCTCGAGCGAGGCGTGCACGACCACGGTGGCCCGGTCGGGGTCGGGGTCGGTGGCGACACGCGCCGAACACACCGCGACCAGGGCATCGGCCCGGCGCGCGGGAGCAT
>Ga0315278_10003056_pt1 | contig 14946 bp, 13 predicted proteins | sample YL17G06_0_MG_FD_203880 | JGI IMG/M metagenome (GOLD analysis project Ga0315278, IMG submission 203880) | Sediment microbial communities from Yellowstone Lake, YNP, Wyoming, USA - YL17G06_0 | ecosystem: Environmental > Aquatic > Freshwater > Lake > Sediment | place: USA: Wyoming | collected... | reverse complement strand
TGTTCGATCTTTCCGTAGAGGTCCGGGTAGAGGTCGGGCTGCAGGATGCCCTCCAGCACCGACAGCTTGCTTTCCTGCTTCGCCTTCAGCGAGGCCGGATCGTCGAGGACCGCGCCGTCCCGGTTGCCGAGGATGTTCGTCGAGTACCAGCCCGCGAGCCCCAGCGCCCGCGCCTTCAATCCGGGGGCGAGGATCGTCTTCATCAGCGTCTGGCCCGTCTTGAGGTCCCGCCCGGCGACCGGCACCGCCAGCTCGTTGGCAAGGTCGAGCAGGGCCGGAATGTCCGCGCAGCGGTTCGGCGTGCAGTTGACCACCGGCACCCGCTCCTTCAGCGCGGCCCACGCGTAGATCATGGACGGGGAGATCGCGTCCGTTCCCTTGTCCAGCGCCGCCTCGAACGCCTTGAGATTGCTGTGCGTCTCGTCCAGCGGGAACCACGCCTCCGTCGAGGCACAGTTCAGTAGCACCAGGCGCGCCGCCCCCGAACTGCGGCGGAAGGCGTGGATGTCCTCCCGGATCTGCTCCGCGGCTGCCCGGGCTGTCTGCCGGGGACGGGCATTGTTCGCTTCGATATTGCGAAGGTAACGCGGATCGTGGATCCCCGGCCATGGCCGGATCGCCTGGAGGTCCGAGGCGAGAGCCTGGAGGAGGTCCTCGTCCAGGACGCGCGCGGCCCGGGCGGCGGCAAGACCATCTTCGGCGACGATGTCCCAGGCGCCGAAGACAAGATCGTCGAGCGCGGCGAGCGGCACGGCCCTGCTGATGGGGACGTCCTTTTCTCCGTCCGGCCGGCTGACACGGCCCATCATGGCAAGTGAGCCGACGGGTCGGCCCTTGCCTCGCCGGACGGCGAGAACCCCGGCGATCAACGAGGTGGCAATCGCACCGAGGCCCACGATGAGGACGCCGAGGCGGCCAGTCGCGGGCTCCGGGCTAACGGCTTCTGGCGTCATCAGGCGCATCTCCTATCCATCGCATATTGGACACGGCACGACGGGTTTTCTAGAATCGCTCCGCGGCAGGACGATTCCCTGGCGCGGAGGAGCGACGAATGGCCGAACTGGCGGTCCGCGGCGGACCGCGCGCGGTGAAGATTGGCCTGGGCGTCAGTTGGCCCGTGCTGGGCGAGCCGGAGCGTCAGGCCGTGCAACAGGTTCTTGACAGCGGGATTCTGAACGGCCCCGAGGCGCCCCAGACGCGGGGGCTCGAACGGGAGTTCGCCGGTTTCATCGGCGTGCGCCATGCCCTCGCGACCAACAGCGGCACCTCCGCCCTGCATCTGGCCGTGGAAGCGGCCGGCGTGCGAGCCGGCGACGAGGTGATCACCTCCGCCTTCACTTACGTCGCCTCGGCCCTGGCGATCCTTCACCACAACGCGATTCCGGTATTCGCGGACATCGACCCGGTCTCGTTCAACCTCGATCCCGCGCGCGTGGCCGAACGCATCACGCCCCGCACGCGCGCCCTTCTTCCCGTCCACATCCACGGCCTGCCCGCCGACATGGACGAGATCAACGCCTTGGCGCGCCGCCACGGCCTCGCCGTCATCGAAGACGCCGCGCAGGCGCATGGGGCCGTCTACCGCGGCCGAAAGGCCGGAGCGCTCGGCGACATGGCCGGGTTCTCGTTCAACGCCACGAAGAACCTGCCCTGCGGCGAAGGCGGCATTTTCGTCACCGACCAGGACCGGTTTCTCGGCCCCGCCAAACGGTTGCGCCTTCACGGATACGAGGGGGAGCTTCTTCCCTTCGACCCGACCCACCCGCTCGACGAGGAGGGAAACCAGGAGGTGACCGGGCTGGGATGGATGTACCTCCCGCAGGAACTTCCCTCGGCGATCGCCCGCGCGCAGTTGCGCCGGCTCGAAGGGTTCAACACCAACGCCGCCGCCAACGCGGCACGCCTCACGGCGCGGCTCTCGAATCTGCCCGGCATCCGGCCTCCGGTCTGTCCGGCGGACCGCACCCATGTCTACCACAAGTACCGCGTGCGTCTCGACCCGGCCGCGATGGGGCTCGACGTGCCGCCGGCGCGGCTGCGCGACGCGCTGCTTCCCGCTCTGAAGGCCGAGGGCGTGGAGTGCGCGCTGTGGGGCGACCGTCCGGTCCCCGCCCTGCCGCTCTTCCGCGAGCGGGCCGGCTACGGCGGAGGGTGCCCCTGGACCTGTCACGGCAGCACGGTCCGCTACGACGGAGCGGAATACCCGCGCACCATCGAGCTGATCGAAGGGTCGCTCATCGTCGGATCCCAGTCTTTTCCACTGTTCCCGCAGCCCGCCCTGCTGATGGACCAGTGGGCCGACGCCTTCGAAAAGGTCCTGGCGCGTGTCACGGACCTTCTCCGGGCTTGAGGAAGTCAGGCAATGGCTCAGATCGAAACGGAAACGGGCATGGTCCGCGTGGGGATCCTGGGCGCGGGAGGCATGGGCCGCACCCATGGAAGCGTCCTGGCGGCCGACCCGCGGGTTCGCATCGCGGGTATCGCCGATGTCGATCCGGCCCGGGCGAAGACCCTCGCCGCCGAGCTCGCCGCGCCCGCCCTCGATGGGCTGAAGGGCCTGCTGGCGGTTGGGATCGACCTGCTCGTCATCACCACGCCGAACCGCTGGCATGCCGAATCCGCGGGAATGGCGCTCGAGGCGGGCGTGGGGGTTCTCTCCGAAAAACCGATGGCCCTCTCGGCCGCGGAGGCCCTTCGACTCTGTGAGGCTGCCGAAAAACCCGGCAGGTTCTACGTCGTGGGGCACAATCGCCGCCACGCGCCCGTCTACTCCCGCGTGCAGGAGATTCTTGCGGACGGCTTTCGGCCTATGCTCGCGAGCTTCAAGATGCACGAGGGAGATTTCAGGACCCCGGCATGGGTCAGCGATCCTCAGGTGTCCGGCGGTTTTCTCTATGAGAACCTCGTTCACTTCTTCGACCTGATGGAATGGCTGATCGCGCCCATCGCGCAGGTCAGCTGCCTGGCCCGAGGGCCGTTCTACCCCGACCTCAATGATTTCGTTCTGTCCGTCGCATTCACGGACGGAGCGATCGCCGCGCTGACCGCCACCGGCCACGCTTCGTGGCTGCAGCCCGCCGAAAGGGCGGAGTTGGTGGGCGACCACGCCGCGGTCGTCGTTGAGGGGCTGGATCGCGTGATCCACTCCCCCGGCGACGGCGTCGAGATCCGCATCCACGACTACTCCCGCCTCCCCCGTGAGGAGCGGTGGGGATACCGGGACCAGAACCTCGAGGTCATCACATCATACCTCACAGGCCGCCCTGCCTGCTTTTCCGCCCGGAAAGCCCTGCGGACCCTGGTCATCGCCGACGCCATTCTTGCCTCCATCCGGGAGGGCCGCCCGGTCACGGTTCCCCCGCCTCCCCCCGACTAGACGCGACCGCGCAAGGATCCCGTTCAGGAGGGGGGCAGCGCCGGCGCCGAGGTCTCCGCCGAGAAGAGGGCCTTTCGCAGGTCCACGATGGACCGGAGCTTCCGTCCGGTTCTCAGGGTTCCCTGCGGATGCAGGCTGATCTTCAGCTCGCACAGCCCCATCGCGACGTTTCGCGCCATGTCGGGAAAGCGCTCCCGGATCAGGCCCTCGATCGTCCCCCGGACGGGTTCACCCTGGGCGTCTCCGGCGAGTTCCACCCGAAGATCCACGACGTCACGTAATCCCGGACGGGTCGTGACGACCTGCCAGTCGTGGCCGATGCCCCCCACGCCGTCGAGCAGGCGCTCGAACATCCAGGGACTGATGTTGCCAAGGCCGCAGTTGACCATTTCGTCGCAGCGGCCCCGGATCTTGCTGATTCTTCGCAGGGAACGGATGTCGCAATCGCAGCCTCCCTCGAGGAACCTCGTCACGTCGGAGGTCCGGTATCGAAGCAGCGGCATAACCCGGCGCGAGAGGGTCGTGAAGACCAGCTCCCCGTTGCCCTCGTCGTCGGGCTCCGGGATCTCGAACCAGAACTTCAGTTCCTGGAGGTGATAGCCGTTCTTGCGCCGGCACTCCGCCCCCGCCGTCCCGAAGGACTCCGTCTGGCCGTAGGTGAGAAACACCTCCGTCTTCCAGACCTCCTCGACGTAGCGGCGCGATTGCTCGGACATGTTCTCCCCGCCGACGAGCATGAGCTTCACCGGCCAGGTCCCTTGCCTGGCGGCAATGGCGGTGAGGCTGACGATCCAGGAGGGCTCGACCACCATCACGTTGAAGTGGTAGTCGCGCGCCCGCTCGTAGAACTCCTCGGGCGGAAGCTTGCCCGCCTCGACGAGGAAGCAGCCGAGAGACTGCGCGGCGAACCGCAGGGCCGGTCCCGCATTCCAGAACGGCAGATCGAGGGCGCAGACCAGCCGGTCCTCCGGCCTGACCCCGTATGCCCACAACCCCGCGGCGCCGTCGCGTCCCATGTCGCGCATCTCGTCGAGCGAAAAGAAGACCTTCTTGCTCTTCGGGGAGAGGGTGCCCGTCGTCTCGAAGCCGGCGTGGGCGCGGTCGCAGAGGAACTCCTCGATCGGATGGGTCAGCAGATCCTGCGAAGTCGTGTAGAGATCGCCCAGGTCCGCCGGACAGGTGACGACCTCGGGGTTGATCCCGTGCTCGGAAAACTTCCGGCGGTAGAAGGCGGAGCGCTCCGCGATCCATAGCATGGTCGCCCGGAAGTCTGACCGCTGGGTCCTTCGCAGGTAGCCGTCCGGCATTCTCCGCGCGAACCAGAGCCGCCGGGCGGGGTTGTCTCCGAGCACGACCCGATCGAGGAAATTGCTGAGGAGATTCCTCATGAGGGAAACCGCCGCCCCCCGTCAGGCCGACGGGAGCGAGGGCTGATTCTCTCCAAAGATCGCGGCCGGCACGCGCTCGGTGGAGGGCCGTTCCATCCATCCCCGCAGCCGCGCCTCTTCCTCGGGCCCGATTGCATGACGCCCCGACTGATACCAGGCCTGGATGAAGCGGCCGGCGCCGCGCCGTCCGCCATCGCTGGCGGGACGCGGCCGCAGGACGAGCAGGCGGTCCCCAAGGCGCCGCTGCCACCGATCGAGTTCGCTGCGCATCCCCCGCTTCAGCGAGGCTGTCAGGTCCACGGCAATGACGTGCGAGGCCGACACCGGCGTCGCCACAGCGTGCAGCACCGGGGTCGGCGAGGACACGCCCCCGTCCACCAGCCGCCGCCCCACCCCTTCCACTTCCTTGCGCAGCGGCGGAAAGAGCATCGGCACCCGGGAACTGGCCCGAACGGCTTCCGAAAGGGTCAGACCGCGCTCCCGCCCCGTCACGGCGAAGATGCGCTCACCGCGCACCCGATCGTGCATCAGAAATCCCAGCCTTCGGACGCCGTGGTGAAAGGTATTCCAGTCGCGCCCCTCGAGAAGCTCGAGGCGGCTCGTGACCGGATGGGACCACCGCTCGAAATACCGGCCCACCCGTCCCTGGGAGCGAAGCGAGATGGCATGGCCGATCACACCGAGCGGCCGGACGCCGAAGGCGTGCTCGATGAGCCCTTCGACCGGCAGGCCGACCGAGGCATAGAACGCTGCGATGACGCTGCCGACGCTGCATCCGATCATCGTGTCGATCGGAACTCCCAGCTCCACCAGCCGCTCCAGCACCCCCACGTGCGCGGGTCCACGGAACCCCCCCGAGCCGAGCACGAGGGCGATTTCAGTCGATGCCATCCCTCTCCTGTCCTGTCGAAATGAGCGATCCAGGGCGCTTCCCTCCGCCAAGGGCGCGCCGGGGCCGCGTCTTTATATCACAGCACCGGGCCGTGAGGCCCACCCAGGCACCGCCCGCCCAACGCGCCGCCGATCACCCAAAAACCCTCTGCCGGAGATAAAAAAACCCCCGGGGCCTTGACCCCGGGGGCACGCTACCGAGTCCTATTGGGGGGGGGAGTATAGGACCCGGCACACGATCAGTCTGCGTGATTCCAATTTAGTCCCGATCCCCGGCAAGCGCCACTTCGGGGAGGACAAATTTCGGGCGGGGATTGCCCACCCAAACGAGGGCCCGTCCGGCACGGCGTCTTCCGGAGAGGACGATGCGCGGTCGCGCTGTGTCCCCGATTCCGAACCGCTCGGGAGCGGTCGAAAAACCCCCGAGGTCTCGAATTGGCTTTGGACAGCGCCGTTTTGCTGCCCCCTCCGCCCGGATCGGACGCTGGCCCGCGGATTGCAGTGTCTCTGTGCGAAAACCGGCGGGCGGAGGTTTCCTGTCCCCCCCTCCCCCGCAGCCGGCAGGGGATCGTCCCCTGCCGGTTGATGTTGTACGGGCCGTTGCCGGGCCGTTGCCGGGCCGTCGCCCCACTCGCCCGCACCGCCGCTCACGGCGCCCGGTCCCCGCTGAGAGGTTTTGCCGTCACGGTGGGTGGGGTCGCCTCCCGCCGTTCCCTCGTCACCGTGGCCTTTCCCGCGCCCGAGGCGGCCTGCGCCGCTTCCGAGGCAGCCGCTTGCGCCTGGCGCAGGCGCTCGGCCACCGCGGCGTCGAACTCCCGGATCGCGCCGCCCGATTCCCGGCGGACGATCGGATTGCCGTCCGTCCCGCCGAGCTCGAGCAGGGAGCGCACTTCTTCTTCCTGCCGCCCCGCGAGCGCCCGCAGCGCCGCCTGCCGGGCCCTCCAGTCGGTGTCGGAAAGAAGGCAGCCCGCCAGTTCGGGGAGCGCAGGCAGCTCCGGCAGCGCCGCGAGCGCCCGCAGCGCTCCGACCCGCACATCTGCATTGGGATCCCCGAGAGCCTGAAGGAGCAAGCTGCCCGACCCGGCCGGGTCCGCTCCGGCGAGAAGCTCGATCGCCTTCAACCGCACCGCCGGGTCGGCGTCGTGCACGAGCGGCGCGAGAAGCGCCGGATCCACGCGTTCGCCGAGCCGGGCGAGGCCGGCCGCCGCCGCTGCGCGCACGCCCGGGGACGGATCGGCGAGCAGCGCGCTCAACGCGGGCGCGACGCTCCGGTCGCCCGCCTCCGCCAGCATCCAGACCGCCGTGGCGCGCACGTCGAAGTCCGGATCCTCCAGCGCCTCGGACGCGGCCACCACGATCGCCTCGCTCCCTGCCGTCCGCGCGCGAAAGAGCTTCTCGACGCGGGCAGAGGGACCTCCCCCGCACGCGCCCGCCGCCAGGGCCGCGACCAGCACTCCCGACAGGGTCGCGGTGCGGATGAGCCCGGGGAGTCTCATGCCTCCGCGGGGGCCCCGCGCGCCGAGGATCAGCCGGCGCACGATGCGGCGCGCCTGCCGCGCGGCGGCGACAACGGTCGCGCCCCGCGCGAGATGGCAGGCGAGGGCCATCGAGAACGCACAGCCGAGCCCGTGAACGGGCCTGCCGCCGAGTCGCGTGCCCGAAAGAACCACGATCCGTTTCCGCTCGAGCACGAGATCGGCTGGCCGGCCGCGCAGATGCCCGCCGGTGACGATCACGGCCGCCGCTCCCATCCCTGCAAGGCGCTCCGCGGCCCGCGCCATGCCGTCGAGATTCACTACGGCAAGACCGGTCAACTCCGCCGCCTCGCCGAGGTTCGGCGTCACGACGGCGGAGCGGGGGATGAGCTCCCGCAGCAATCGCCTGCGGCCCGCGGCATCGAGGAGCGAGGCGCCGCTCGTGGAAACGAAAACAGGATCTACGACCGGCGGCGGGAGCAGGCCGGCTTCGACGGCCCGAACCACTTCGCGGACAATCGCGGAGGTGGCGAGCATGCCGGTCTTCACGGCGCGGGGCGGGGCGTCCCGCGCGAGCAGGGCGATCTGCGCGGCCACATCGGACGGGGCCATCGGCCGCGCGAAGAGGAACCCGCGCGGGCCCTGCAGAGTGAACGCGGTGAGAACGGTGGAGGCGGAACATCCGCAGGCCGTCGCGGTGCGTACGTCGGCCGTGATCCCGGCTCCGCCGGATGGGTCGTAGCCGCCGATGGAGAGGACGGCCGGCGACCTCAGCCGACGCCCCACCCCTGGTCCCCGGGATTTTCTTCGTCTGAGTCTTCGTCGTCCTCGTCTTCTTCGGGGTCGTCCTCCTCGACTTCGGCGACGCCGAATCTTACGAGCGACAACCGCTCTCGCAGCACGCCGACGGCGGCGGGCACGTCGGGCTCGGAGAGAATCCCGCGGATGAGAGCGACGCCGGCGAGCGGGATCTCCGCGACCTCGGAGGCCGTGTCCTTGTCGATCCCGCCGATGGCGTAGACGGGAATGGTCAGGTCGCGAACCGCCACCGCGAGGGCTTCGACTCCCAGCGTCGGGCCCTTGCCGGGCGTCGGGAAGACGGGGCCCAGGAAGACGTAGTCCGCGCCGGCCTGCTGAGCGAAGCGTGCTTCCTCGAGGCTGTGGGTCGAGACCCCGATTTCGAGCTTTGGTCCCAACAGGGCCCGCGCCTGGCTGACCGACAACCCCAGAGCGGGAAGGTGCACGCCATCCGCTCCGCTGGCGAGCACCATGTCGGGCCGCCCGCTGAGGTAGACCCGGCATCCGTGCGGCCGGCATGCCTCGATCGCGGCGCAGGCGAGCTCGTAGCGAGCGCGGTCGGGAAGATCCTTCTCGCGGACGAGGACACGGTCCACCCCGGCCGCGGCCGCCTCGCCCAGAAGGCGGACGATGGGCTCACTGGGCCGGACAGTTCGATCGCTGACGAGAAACAGGCGCACCGGCTCTTCTCCGTTACGATTCGTCCCACCGCCCCGCGGCGAGCCGCAGGGTGTCCCTCACGCCGGTCACGATGTAGAGAACGCCGACGCCGGACAGCGCCCCGCGGGCCCACGCGGACATCAGCACCCCTCGCAGCGGACCCGTCCGCTGCACGAACCAGTTCCGTCCCCACAGGGGAGTCCACGGGGCCATCAGAAAGAGCAGCCCGACGGCGAAGAACCAGTACCCCATGACGAAACGAATCACCCGATCCACGGCCGTCCTCTCGATCCCAGCGGTCAGCCCATGATCTTACACCCGGCACGGAGTCGATGCCGGATTCCGGCCGCCCGCGGCCACCTCCGGAAGCGCGGCGCGCGTGCTAGGATTTCCCCATGACTCCCCTGCCCGTGGTGGATCTGAAGGCCCAGTTCGAGACGATTCGCGACGAGGTGCTTGCCGCCGTCAGCGAGGTTCTCGAATCGCAGCGGTTTATTCTCGGCCCCAAGGTGGGCGAGCTTGAGCGGCGCGTGGCGGAACTGACGGGCGTGCCCCACGCGGTGGGGTGCGCCTCCGGCTCCGACGCGCTGATCCTCGCTCTCGCCGCCTGCGGCATCGGAGCCGGAGCCGAAGTCGTCACCTCTCCCTTCACCTTCTTCGCCTCCGCGGGCAGCATCACCCACGCGGGCGGCCGGCCCGTCTTCTGCGACATCGATTCGAGCTTCAATCTCGATCCCCTGCGCCTCGAGTCGTGCCTGGGGCCGAACGTCAAGGCCGTCATGCCGGTTCACCTGTTCGGGTTGTGCGCCGACATGGACCCGATCCTGCGGCTGTGCGCGAGCCGGGGCCTTGCCGTCGTCGAAGACACGGCGCAGGCGATCGGGGCCACCTACCGCGGCACCGACGGGAGGAGGCCCGAACGGGTCGCGGGAGGAATGGGCTCCGCGGGCAGCCTGTCGTTCTTCCCGACGAAGAACCTCGGCGGCGCGGGGGACGGGGGCATGGTGACGACGGGGGATGAAGCCCTCGCCAACCGGCTGCGGCTGCTTCGGGTGCACGGCGGGCGAAAGATGTATCACCACGAAGTCGTTGGCTGGAACAGCCGGCTCGACGAGCTGCAGGCCGCGATTCTACTGGTGAAGATCGGGCACCTGCGCGACTGGTCGGAGGCGCGCGCGGCGCATGCCGCCCTGTACGACCGGCTGTTCACGGAGGCGCGGCTGGTTTCCGAAGGACTCCTCACGCTGCCACCGCGGAGGGCCGGCTCGGGACACATCTTCCACCAGTACACGATCCGGACCCCGCGGCGCGACGCGCTGCGCGCGCACCTGGAAACGCTCGGCGTCTCGACGGGGGTCTACTACCCCGTGCCGCTTCACCTCCAGGAGTGCTTCCGGCCGCTCGGCTACGCCGCCGGGGATTTCCCCGAGTCGGAGAAGGCGTGCCGGGAGGTCCTGTCGCTTCCGATCTATCCCGAGATGCCGGAGGCGGCGCAGCGGATGGTCGCGAGGGAGATCGCCGCCTTCCACGGCCTCGCGGTCACTGCCTGACCGGCGGGACGGAGAGGTCCCTGCGGATCCTGCACCTGAACTTCCACCGCGGCTGGGGCGGCCAGCCGCAGCGGATCCTCGTCGAAAGCCGCGAACTGGCGCGCCGGGGGCACGCGATCGCCCTCGCCGTACCGGCGGATTCGGTTCTCGCACGCCGGGCGGCAGAGGAGGGGCTGACCGTGTTCGGCGGAGTAGCCTACCGGCCTCCAGCCCGGGTGCTGTCGTTTCTTCGAGACGTCCGCGCTGTGCGCGCCGTGCTGCGCGACTGGCGCCCCGACATCGTTCACAGCCACGGCTCACAGGACACCTGGGTCGCGGTGGCCGCCAACCGCTGGGCCGGGGGGCCGCGTCTCCCTCACGTTCTCACCCGCCACAACACAAAGCGCGTGGCGGACAGTGCGGCGAACCGCTATCTCTATGGCCGCTGCGTGGATCTTCTCGTCGTCGCCGCGGGCGGGGTGCTCGACCGATACGAGCCCTTCCTGCGCCGCGGGATTCTGCGACAGGACCGGATCGCGGTGATCCACTCCTCCGTGGACGTCGAAAAGTTCTCCCGGCCGGCGGAGCCGGACCGCATTCGCGCCGAGCTCGGGCTCGGACCGGACAATCTTCTCGTCGGCTGCGTCGGGCGCCTCGTAAAGGACAAGGGGCAGCGGTGGCTGCTCGACGCGGCCGCAGCCCTGCGAGGCAGCCACCCGCGCCTGTTCTTCGTGCTCGTCGGAACCGGAACGGAGGAAGCGGCGCTGAGGCGGCAGGCCTCCTGTCTCGGCTTGACCGATCGGGTGTTCTTTCTCGGATTCCGCGAGGACATGGCGGACATCACCGCGGCGCTCGATCTGTCCGTGCTGCCGTCGGTAGACTGCGATGCTTCCTCCGCGGCGATCAAGGAAGCGATGCTGATGGGAAAGCCGGTCGTCGCGACCGACATCGGCGGGGCGCGGGAGATCATTCGTCCCGAGGCGGCGGGGCTCGTCGTTCCGCCGGGCGATCCGGCCGCCCTGGCGCGCGCGATCGCCCGGATACTCGACGCCCCCGGAGAGGCCCGTCAAATGGGCATCCGAGGGCGGGAAATTGTCCTGACCGACTACACGACCGGCCGGCTTGCCGACCGGTACCTCGAAGCCTACCGCTCCGCGGCCGCCCGGAGCGGGGGGACTTCCGCATGACAGCCGCCGACGCTCTTGCGCTTCGGGGCCTTGGCCTCCTTCGGCGGGCTCTCGGCCCGCTTCCAGCGGTCCACGCAGCGGCGGATCTTGTCCTTCGCCTGGACCTCGATCTGCCGGACGCGCTCGCGGCTGATGCCCATGCGCTGGCCGATCTCGTTGAGCGTCATCGGCTGCATGCCGGTCAGCCCGAAACGTTCGCCGACGACCCGCTTCTCCTTTTCGGTGAGCCCGTCGAGAGCGCGCCGGACGAGGGTCGTGTCCTCGTCGCGAAGAATGCGGGCCTCGGGGCAGACGGCCGCGACATCCGCGATGATGTCGCGCACGACGCGGTCGGCGTCGGGAGCGCAGGGGTCATCGAGCGAGATCTCCCGCGGGTTGGTGTGAAGAAGGTTGTCGAGGTGCGCGACGGCTCCGGCGAGGTGGCCGGCGATCTCCTCCCGGTCGGGGGAGCGCCCGAGCGACCCGCGCAGCGACTGCTCGGCGTCGCGGATCTGCCGCATCTTCTTGCGACGGTAGGTCGGCACGCGGACGACGCTGGAGTGGTCCGCGATCGACTTGAGGATCGCCTTGCGAATCCACCAGACGGCGTAGGTGATGAACCGCACGCCGCGACCGGGATCGTATCGGTGCGCGGCTTGAATCAGTCCCAGGTTCCCTTCGTTGATCAGATCCTCGAAGGGAATGCCCAGGCCGCGGTACTCGGCAGCAATCGTGACCACGAACCCCAGGTTGCACTCCACCAGGTCGTTCGGAGTCTTGCCGCTCTGGCGCCGCTGGATGCGCCGGGCCAGGACGACCTCGTCCTCTCGCGAAAGAGGCGGCCGTTCCCGAATGTCCGCGAAATACCTCGTCAGGGTCGGATCCATACAGCGGTTGCTCCTTTCGGTCATCTTCCCGGGGGGACCGGGGGGGTGGAAGACAGTCCGACGGGAATTGACCTCCGCATGCTGTTCGAGCACCTCATGATATGAGAATTCGTCATTTGTCCGCAAGCAGTATTTTTGCTCTTCCGTGGGCCTGATCTGTCGAAACCCGCGCCCGATCCGGGTTTTGAGCCGGAAGACACTTCAGGACACCTCCTGGTCCCTATGCTGTCGGCGATGTGTGCTGGCCTGATGAGCAAACCCCGTGCCCCGGCCGTGCAGAATAGCAATTCATTTAAACACAGCGATTTACGCTGACTCGCCGGAGGAGCGGAAGGCTCGGTGAAGAGCAATCGGCCTCCAGCGTCCGGTCAGCAACGCCTCATGCGACAGCCGCGTCCTGTCCTGGAACGCAACCCTGGTCAGGAGCCGGTGCGTGACTCACTCGCCGAGAAGATCCCGTCGTCGGAAGATCGGGTAGAAGGGAAGGTCCGCGAGCCGCTCGGTGCCTCCCTCCTCCCGGTCCACGAGGCAGATCGCCGCCGAGACGACGCCTCCCGCCTCCCGCACCGCACCGATCGCCTCGAGGGTGGACTCGGCGGTCGTGACGACGTCGTCCACGACGATGACGGTCTTTCCCGCGACCGTGGCTCCTTCGATGCGGCGGCGCGTGCCGTGGTCCTTGGACGCCTTGCGGACGATGAAAGCGGGAAGCGGCCGGCCCTGATGGTGGCTGACGGCGGCGACCGCGGCGGCAATGGGATCCGCTCCGAGGGTCAGGCCGCCGATCGCCTCTGCCCGCAGTGCGTTTGCCGCGATGCAGTCGAGGATCACTGCTGCCACGAGCCACGCTCCCTCGGGATGGAGCGTCGTGCGGCGGCAGTCGAGGTAGTAGCTGGAGGTCCTCCCGCTCGCAAGAGTGAACTCGCCCCTCTGAAGAGACAGGTCGAGGAGCAACTGGTGGAGGCGTTGCCTGTCGGTCATCGTCACGGGCTGGAAATTCTACCCCGGTTTCCCCTGGCGTCGAGCCTGGGGTAGATTCAAACCCGTGCTCCGCCCGTTGCTCCTGTCCGCGGCAACCCTTGCCCTGCTGATCTCCGCTCCGACCCGACCCGCAAGGGGCGCGGAAGCGGATCCCGGCGAGATCATCGACGCCCGCCCGGCGGCCCCCGCTCCATCCTCCGAAACCGCTGGCCCCCGCTCCGTGATCGGCCCGCAGGACCTGCTCGACATCAAGGTCTTCCAACTCGACACCTTCAACCAGACCCAGCGCGTTTCCGAGGACGGCTCGATCACCCTGCCCCTGCTCGGTCGCCTCGCTGTCGCCGGGCTATCGCGGGAGGAGGTCGAGAGGAAAATCGCCGGATTGCTGTCGCAATGGGTCAACGATCCCCAGGTCAGCGTTTTCGTGCGGGAGAACGAGAGCCGGAAGATTTCCGTGACCGGAGCGGTCCAGAAGCCGGGCAGCTACGAGATGCTCGGCGTGCGGACCCTCATCGAGATGATTGCCGTCGCCGGCGGAGCGACCCGGGACGCCGGGCCCACGATCGTCGTGCTGCGGCGCACGGCTTCGGGGCCGCCTCAGCGGATCGAACTGCGGCTCGACACGCTGCTCCGCGCGGAAGATGCCTCCGAGAACATCCCGTTGCAGCCCGGCGACATCGTCTACCTCCCGCCGGAAGAGATCTTCAAGGTCTACGTCAACGGCGCCGTGAGGCGACCCGGGCCGGTCGAAGTGAAGGCCTCGGAGCCGATCTCGGTCCTGCAGGCGATTACGGCCGCCGAGGGGACGAGCGAGCGGGCCTCGGAGCGGCGGGTCCAGGTGATCCGGCACGGGGAGAACGGCGAAAAAACGATCCTCGTCGTTGATCTGCGGCGCGTCCGGCAGGGCCGCGCGGAGGATATCGTGCTGGAGAAGAACGATATCGTGTTCGTTCCTGAGTCATTCTTCTAGTACGGCCGGCCCCGCCAGTACTGCTGGCCCCCGCGATAGGGGGTTCCCGCGGCGGTCCTTGTCGTGTATTTTATTAAGCCTCTCTCGAAGGAGCCAGAATGCGGACCAACGGTCAGTTCCGGCGTCTCGTGGGCGCCCTTCTTGTTGCTGTCATAGCGATCCCGGCCGGTGTCGCCACGGCGGGCACGCCGGCGGAATCGCCTGCCGCCCTCGGTGGGCTCGTCCTGACCGTTCCGACCACACCCGACGCTCCCCGTCGGCCCGTGGAGGGAGCCGTCGTGCGGGCCCTCGACGTCGCCTCCGGGCGCAGTTGGCAGAGCCCGGCATCGGGAGCCGACGGAGCCTACCGGCTCGAAGGACTTCCCGCAGGCCAGTTCGCCCTCGGCGTTGAAACGAAGGCGGGCGTGTTCCTCTCCGACGGCATGGTCGGACTCACCCCCGGGCAGCAGCGCCGTCTCTCCTTCTCCCTTCGCGCCGAGAAGGCGGATGAGGGTGGGAGCGCGGGGGAGGGCGAAGGCGGCGAAACGCCTCCGGCCGACACCGGCAAGACGCCCCCGGCGAAGGGGGGCCACGGAAGCTGGTGGGCCAACCACCCCTGGCTCGGTGGCGTCGCCGTGGTCGGCTCGGCGGTTGCCCTCGGCGTTCTCGCCGATCAACTGACGAACGAGAGCGATAACAAGGAGAAAAACGCCTCTCCGGCCGCGCCGTAGAAGCTTCGTCTCCGTCTGGTTTGAGCGTGAGACGGGCGGCACTCGCGGCGGGCCTCACTGGGTTGCTGGCGGCGGGATCGGCCACCGCGGCATCCTCCGCCCAGGGCGATCTTCC
>Ga0315278_10003055_pt1 | contig 14948 bp, 12 predicted proteins | sample YL17G06_0_MG_FD_203880 | JGI IMG/M metagenome (GOLD analysis project Ga0315278, IMG submission 203880) | Sediment microbial communities from Yellowstone Lake, YNP, Wyoming, USA - YL17G06_0 | ecosystem: Environmental > Aquatic > Freshwater > Lake > Sediment | place: USA: Wyoming | collected... | reverse complement strand
GTATCCCATCCTCAGGAAATCCGGCCGGCGCTCGACCGCTGCCTGGCCTCCGGTCTGCCGGCGGTAATCCATGCTGAGGTCGATGCCCAGGCCAACATAAACCCGCCCGGCATGGAGCTCTGGGTGGGGAGCCATTCGGCACACTAACTAAAGTGACGCGGAGACGCGGGGACACGGAGACGCGGAGAAGGGGGATCGATGAGTGAACCGAAAGAAAAACCTGGATACATCAAGGGCGGATGGAGGGCTCATTATATTCTTTTTCTGCTCTCCCTGGCTTATGTGATGGATTACGCGGACCGAATGGTGATCGGTTCGCTCATTCCCTTCATCAAGAGGGATTGGGGCCTTTCGGACAGCCAGCTCGGGTCCTTCACGAGTGTGATCTACTTGACCATCGCCGTTTTCGTGCTCCCGGCATCCGTCCTCATCGACCGGTGGAGCCGGCGCAAAATGATCTCCATAATGGTGGGGCTCTGGAGCGTGGCCACCCTGGCCTGCGCCTATTCCCGGAACTTTGGACAACTTCTTTTTACCCGGGCTCTAATCGGTCTGGGAGAGGCTGGATATGCTCCGGGCGGCACAGCCATGATCGCCGCTATCTACCCGAAGGAAAGCCGGGCCAGGGTCATGGGGATCTGGAATGCCGCCATTCCTATCGGGGCGGCCGTGGGATTTCTGGCGGGCGGGATCATCGGGAAGCATTGGGGATGGGCGGCGGCCTTTGGCTTGGTCTCCATCCCGGGGTTTGTCCTGGCCGTCCTTTTTTGGTTCATTCGCGACTACCAGACCGTCAGACTCGACGACCCGCAAGGTATGTCCCAAGCCGCCCTGGGGGGGCACCGGGGATTTTTCCAGAAGGCCCTCGAGCTATTCCGTATCCGCAGCCTGTGGTTCACGTACCTGGGCTTTGCCATGAATACCTTTATTACTACAGCCGTGATGACCTGGCTTCCTTCCTACTTTCACCGCTACAAGGGGTTTCCCATGGACAAGGCCGGGGCCATGACTGCGGTAGTCGCTCTGGCCGTCTTGGTCGGGGCTCCGCTGGGGGGCTTTCTGGCCGACCACTGGATGAAAAGAAGGGCAAACGCCAGAATGACCTTGAGTGCCATCACCTCGGTCCTCTCGGGGGTCCTCCTTTTTCTCGCCTTCTTCCTGGGTCAGACTTCTTTCTTCCTCCCGCTGCTCATTCTCTTTGGAGTTGTGGCGGTCGGTTATGTAGCTCCCTCGGCGGCGGTGACTCAGGATGTAGTCCACCCCGGCCTGCGGGCGCTATCTTACGGACTCTGCGTCGTATTGCAGCATGTTCTCGGGGGGGCCTGGTCGCCCATGATCGTCGGGGCTCTCTCCGATTCCTTCGGACTCGCGGAAGCCATGCTCATCATTCCCGTCTTTGCTTTGCTGGCGGCGTTGTTCCTCTGGACGGGGAGCCGGACCTATGCTGCGGATGCGGCCCGGGCCAAGCAGGTTGAGTTGGAAGCCGAACGGGTTAAGAATGGCGGGATGGTCAACATCGCCGGGCAGAACGGGCGATGAATCCTTGTGCTTCAGCCCAGAGAGAGGGGTCTCTTACAGGAACGGATTTTGCCCGGGGGCCACTGGCGTATTGAGGGGCATCCCTTTCTACACGATTCGCCGGCGGCAGGGAAGCATTATTTTATGGCGACTCCCAGCTCGTTGGCGACTTTTGAATAAACTTCCTGGGCCTCCCGGTACCTCTTTTGAGCGTCTTCCATGGTGCGAAATTCGGCCCACTGCTCCACTTTTCTCAGGCTGACCGCGATCTCCTTGCCATACCGCTCAAAAGCTTTCTTCTGGGCATCAAAGAAAAAATCCACGATCGGCTTGGGAGTCCCTTGCGGAAAGCAGAAGGAGTAAGGGCTATCCAGAATGATGGGATACCCGAATTCTTTAAACGTGGGCACGTCGGGCAGGCCTTCTAATCTTTTTTCTTCGGCCACGGCCAGGATCCGTACGGTTCCCGCCTCTAAGTGGCCGGAGGCTCCAGAAACCATGGCCGCCTCGGCATGCCCGCCTAAGATTGCCGTGAGAGCTTCTCCGGAGGATTTATAAGGAACGTTGACCAACTTAATTCCGGCGTACTTGTTCAGGAGTTCAAGAATGAAATCGACGGCCGTCAACCGGCCGAAGGTTGCGACCGTGAATTTACCCGTGCTTTTTTTAGCCTCTTCGACAAAATCCCTGAGCGTTTTCCACCGGGCATCGGTTTTCACGGCCAGCCACAGGGGGATTTTTGAGTACGTTCCCACAATCAGGAAGTCTTCCATCTTGTAATCCAGCTTCTTGACGATGGGAGATATGACGATCGGACTCACGCTGCCGACCAGTACGGTGTAGCCATCGGGCTTAACCTTGGCCACAAAGGCCGCCCCCAAGGAGCCCCCGCCGCCCGGCTTGTAAATGCTGATCATCGGCTGCCCCAAGAACTCAGCCATCCGTTCCGCCATGATCTTACTTCCCAGATCCGCTCCGGAAGCTGGCGCGTAGGGCACGATCATGTTGATCGGCTTGGTGGGATATTTCTCCATGGCCCAGGTCAAGGAAGAATTCATCAAAAACAGAGGAATGGCCAGCGATAGGCAACACAGACAGACCCGGGAACTGCTCCACCAATGCCTTGAAAGCCTTTGCCGCATGATCAATATCCTCCTTGTGCGTTCAAATGAGGCTGTGACCATAGGTCCCAAAAGGGATCGGCCTTTTTCTTGTTGCGTTTTCGGAGAGCCATCTGGACATAAGGATTATCCGTGGCTGAGATGCGGATGTCAAGCGGAAAAGGTTGCTTTGCCCACCCCTAAAAACAGCGGCTGGAAGTGGCTCAGCGAAAATATGTTGAGTACCCGGTCAAATCGGGTTTGCCAGGGTTGGGCGGATGTGATACGTTTGGGGCCGGATACATGATAACGGTGGAGCAACATTAAAAAAACGGCGCAAATCACCATTCTTGTTGAACGGTCCCGTTGAAGGATATGGCCACGAAAAAGACTTTCCTCATCAACGATATTTTTTGGATGACCCTGGCACTCTTTGCCTGCCTCGGGGGTCTCAAGCTCGGCTTTGGAACGTTTCATCAGCCTCAAGCCGGGTTTATGCCTTTTCTCGCCGGCCTTCTTTTGGGGCTGCTGGCCCTCGTGGACCTGATCTCCGGTCTCCTGACCCAATGGAAGAGAGAAAAAGGGGACAAAGAAATCTGGTCCGAAATCGGCTGGGGGAAAATTACCATAACTCTGGCCGTGCTTTTCATTTACACGGCTCTTTTCTCCCCCCTCGGGTTCATCATCGGGACGATCCTCCTTCTCCTTTTCCTCTTCCGGTTGATGGAGCCCAGGCGGTGGTGGATCGTCTTGATCGCTTCGCTCGTTACCACAGGACTCTTCTACATAGGGTTCAAGATCGGGTTAGATAGCCAGTTACCCCGGGGGCTGCTGGGATTTTAGGGACGGGTGAATAGGCCGGCAAGGAAGATGACCACAAATCGTTGGTAGGTGAGTGGATATTTTAAATTCGAAGCATGAAATCCGAAATAAATTCCCATGATCAAAATTTAAAATTCTAAACGAAGGCCAACTTTGCCCCCTTAAGGCCATGTAGGATTATCTATGGAACTGCTCAATTATCTCTTTCTGGGGTTCTCGGTGGTTTTTGAACCAATGAATCTCTTCTATTGTTTTACCGGGGTTCTTGTCGGCACGCTGGTGGGCGTCCTCCCGGGGCTCGGCCCGGTGGCCGCCATGTCGCTTCTTCTCCCGGCCACCTTCCACACCACGCCCGTGGCGTCCATCATCATGCTGGCCGGGATCTACTACGGGGCGATGTACGGCGGCTCCACAACTTCAATCCTGGTCAACATTCCCGGCGAAGCCGCCTCGGTCATGACCTGCCTGGACGGGTACCAGATGGCCCGCCAAGGGCGGGCGGGCCCAGCGCTGGGGATTTCGGCCTTTGGCTCTTTCATCGCCGGGACCATCGGCATCATCGGGATGATGCTGATCTCCCCGCCCCTGGTGAACTTTGCCCTTAAATTTGGACCGCCGGAATATTTTTCCTTGATGGTTTTAGGCCTGATGGTCCTGACGTTCCTCACATCGGCTTCGATGGTCCGGGCCCTGATGATGGCGACCTTTGGGCTGATCGTTGGCACGATCGGGTTGGACAACATATCGGGGCTGGCCCGGTTCACTTTTAACATTCCGGAGCTTTTGGACGGCGTGGGGCTGGTGCCGGTGGTCATGGGGCTGTTCGGCATTTCGGAAGTGCTGCTGAACATCGAGATGAAGACGACCCGGGAGGTCTTTACGACGAAAGTAAAAGGCCTTCTGCCCACGCTGGACGACTGGGCCCGGTCCATCTGGGCCATTCTCCGCGGCACGTTGCTCGGGTTCTTCCTGGGTATCCTGCCCGGCGGAGGAGCGGTCATCGCCTCTTTCGTTTCCTATGCCGTCGAGAAGCGGGTGGCCAAACATCCGGAGGAGTTTGGCAAAGGAGCCATCGAGGGGGTGGCGGCCCCCGAGGCCGCGAATAATGCGGCCGCGCAGGGGGCCTTCATTCCCCTGCTGACCCTGGGAATTCCCTCCAACGTGGTCATGGCCTTGCTGCTGGGTGCCTTGATCGTCCACGGCGTAACACCCGGACCCCTCCTCCTCTCCCAGCATCCGCAGCTCTTCTGGGGAGTGGTGGCCAGCATGTATGTGGGTAACATCATGCTCCTGGCCCTGAACCTGCCCCTGATCGGAATGTGGGTGCAACTTCTAAGAGTTCCTTACGCCATCCTTTTCCCGATTATCATCCTTTTCTGCTTGATCGGCTCTTACTCCATCAATAACAGCACTACCGATGTAGCCATCATGCTCGTCTTTGGAGTGATGGGCTACTTGATGAAGAAGATCTCCTTGGAGGCGGCTCCCATGGTCCTGGCCTTCGTCCTCGGCCCCATGATGGAAACGGCCCTCCGCCAGTCATTGATCAAATCCAGGGGAAGTTTCTCCATTTTCTTCACCCGCCCGATCTCGGCCACATGCCTGATCATTGCCATCGCCCTCATGGTGATCCCCTTGCTTCCCTGGTTCCGCCGGCGCCGGCCCGGCGCGGCCCTGGAGCAGGAGGAAACAACTTGATAAGATCGGATGAACGGGTTTACAATTTCACTATAATTTTTCATGATGGATTGGACACCGGAAAACGATGAAAATTTCCCCTGGCTCCAAATTGCAGGGCTTGAAACAACATTCCATGGGCTTCCCCGGTTTGGGAGCCAGATGGCGATTCGCTTGGCATCATGAGGCAGTCTTCCTTCCATGGATCAGGCGGGAAGAAGCACCCCGCCTCCCTTTGCGGAGACAGGGCTGAATCTTCTGTTAACGTTTCCTCCCGCCAATGCTGCCCGCGCTCATCGCCACCTGGCTCCCGAACCACGATAACGGTGGGATGAGGAAAGGATTTTTTCACAGCTCCCCTTTAACAAAGGGGAGTTGGGGGGGATTTGAAGGTTATTTTCCAACGAATCTCTCCGGCAAAGGAGACCGCAATAGGAGTCGGGTCAGATGGAATTTGGAAGAAAGAACATGGGCCAGAAGGAATTGCGGGAAAGGGTCTTGGATGCAGGCCTTTGCACGGACTGCGGAGCCTGCGTTAACCTTTGCCCCTATGCGGCGTCTTATCAGGATCATACGATCTTTATTGATCCGTGTGAGCGGGAAGAAGGCCGTTGCTATGCCTTCTGCCCGAGAACGCCCACGGACTTGCAGGCCTTGCGGGAGGGCCTGTTCGATCGGGGAGATTTTACTCCCGAGTTGGGGCCGCTCAAGGGATTCTACATGACCCGAGCGGCCGATGAGCAAGTACGAAACTCGGCCCAGCATGGCGGAACGGTCACCGCCCTGATTTCCCTGGCCCTTAGTGAAGGCATGATCGGTGCAGCGGTGATCGCTGAGGATCCCGGGAATTTCCTTCCTGAAGGCGTTGCGGTGCAGGATGCCCGGAGCGTTCAAAGACGGGGGAAGAGCAAGTTTGTGGTCTCCCCGAACGTGGCCGCATTTCATAAGATTGCCAAAGGTGGGGCTGAAAAGATCGGGGTCGTGGCCACTCCATGCCAGGCGCTCGCTCTGGCCAAGATGCGCGCAGCGCCACTTCCCGCAAAGGACACCAACATCGGCAAGCTCAAACTGGTCATCGGCCTCTTCTGCGGCTGGGCCCTATCCTGGCGCGAGCTAAAAAGTCTGCTGCGGCGAGAGATCGGAGAAGATTCCATCAAGGGATTGGATATTCCTCCCAGCAAACACCATTCCCTGGAGGTCCACACCGGCAAGGGAATCATCGAGATCTCTCTGGATGAGGTGATGCCCGCTGTCCGGAGGGCTTGCCATTACTGTTTTGACATGACCGCCGAATTCAGCGATATATCGGTCGGCTCGGCCCGTTGTCCGGAAGGGTGGGAAGTTGCCCGGGGCTGGAATCAGGTGATCGTCAGAACCCAGACCGGCCATGAACTTTTGGAGCTGGCCCGGTCCCGGCGGGTTCTGGAGTTCCGAGAAATGCCGCATGAGAATCTCGCCAGACTGAAAAAAGCCTCCATGAATAAAAAAAGGGCAGCGGTCAAGAACCTGGCGGACAAGAGTGGAAGCCCGAAGGATCTTTTATACCTGGATTGTGAAGATCCGGTTTTGCGAACCCTGACGGGGAAACCGGAATGACGAAATGCTGGAAGAATGGAATAATGGAAGAAAGGAACAATGAAAAACCGGAATGATGGAATGATGGGTAAGAAAGATACAAATACGACGATATTTTTTACGCAATATTCCAATATTCCATTTTTCTGTTGAGGGGTTGGATTATGTCCATCATTGACCTGGATGAAACGGGAAAAGAACTTTTGCTCATGGGCAATGAAGCCATTGCCAGGGGAGCCTTGGAGGCCGGGGTCAAAGTATGCACGGCCTACCCGGGAACGCCTTCCACGGACATCATCGAGAATCTGGCCGCGGTGGCCAAATCCATGGGTCTTTATGTGGAATGGTCGATCAATGAAAAGGTGGCCTTAGAAGTGGCTGCGGCCGCCTCCTTTTCCGGGATGAGGGCGATCTGCGCCATGAAGCAGAACGGGTTGAACGTGGCTTCCGATTTTTTGAACGTGCTCAACCTGCTGGGGGTGAAAGGCGGGCTTGTTTTGGTGACCTGTGATGATCCCTCCGCCCATTCGAGTAACAACGAGCAGGATGCGAGGTATTATGCGAGAATGGCGGATCTTCCTCTTCTGGAGCCGGCGACTTTTCAGGAAGCCAAGGAGATGACCCGGTGGGCCTTCAGCCTTTCGGAGGAGACGGGAAACGTTTGTCTTTTGCGGGGGGTGACCCGGACTTCCCATGCCCGTGGAAATGTAATCTTAGGTCCGCTGCCCCCGGTGGACCGAGGGAAAGTTCGCTTTGATAAGAGTAGGCCGTGGTGCTCCCAGCCGGTGGGGCAGAAGCACAGCCAGCTCCATGAGAGCCTAGCCCGGCTGGAGGAGGTTTTCTCGGCGTCTCCTTACAACGAGTATCTGGGCCCGAAGCGTCCGGAGGTCTTGATCATAACCTGCGGGACGGGCTGGCTGTACAGTCAGGAGGCCATAGAGCTGTTGGGCCTGGAAGGATCCGTGGGAATCCTGAAGGTCGGGACGACCTGGCCGCTTCCCGCGAGGCTGGTGGTCGAGAGCTTGCAGAGGGCTGACAAAGTTTTGTTCATAGAGGAAGTGGAGCCGTTTCTGGAAGGTAACGTGAAGGAGCTGGCCGCGGATTATTCCATGGAAATTGGTCCGAAGGTCTTTTTCGGGAAGAGGTCCCGGCACATTCCGGTTAGCGGGGAGATGAACGCGGATCGGGTAATCGGGGCTCTGGGAAAGATCTTGAAGGTGCCCTATCGGGCCCGCGATTCCCGGTACGAAGAGAAGGCCGAGGAGGTCGCCCAGAAGATGCTCCCCAATCGGACTCTGGGGTTTTGCCCGGGATGTCCGCACCGGGCTTCCTATTGGTCGATCAAAAACGCTCTCCAGTTGGATAATCGGGAAGGCTTGGCCACGTACGACATCGGATGTTATGCCCTGGCACGGGGTCCGGCGGGCTATCATCTCCTGAAAACGGGGGGAGCCATGGGGACGGGAACCGGGCTGGCCAGCGGCTTCGGAAAGTTTTCTTCCTTCGGGTTCGACCAGCCGGTGGTGGCCATGTGCGGGGACTCCACCTTCTTCCATGCGGCCATGCCCGCCCTGGCCAACGCCAGTTACAACCAGTCCAACATCGTGATGATCGTCCTCGACAACAGCGCCACGGCGATGACGGGCTTTCAGCCCCATCCGGGGGTGGGCCGGAATGCCCTGGGCGAGGAAGTGGCCCCCATCGACATCGAAGCCGTTTGCCGGGCTTTTGGTGCGAAGGTGGAGGTGACGGATCCTTTCGATCTGGGGGGAACCCAAAAGAAGGTCCTGCGGGCGCTGGAAGATCCGCAGGGGGTCCGGGTCATTATCATGCGCCGGAAGTGCCAGATGTTGAAGGGGAAGGAGGAAAAACCGCCCTTCAGGATCTGGATCGATCCGCAAAAATGCCTGGGCGAGGATTGCGGTTGTGATCGGCTGTGCACGCGGGTGTTCAAGTGTCCGGGTTTGATCTGGGATGGGAAGGCGGGCAAGTCGCGGGTGGATGAAGCGATCTGCGTGGGCTGCGGGGTGTGTGCGGACATTTGCCCGGAAGGGGCGATCCTCAAAGAGGAGGATGCTTGAGTGAGCTTGGAAAAGGATTCCTATAATTTAATCATCACCGGAGTCGGCGGGCAGGGCAATGTCCTCTCTTCGCAGCTGATCGGGCAGGCCCTGGTCAGCAAAGGCTATTTCGTGACCATCGGCGAAACCTACGGAGCTTCGCAGCGGGGAGGGTCCGTCATGAGTCACATCCGCATTTCTTCCCGAAAACAACTGAGTCCTTTGATCCCTAAAGGAAAGGCGGATGTGGTGGTCGCCCTGGAACCCGTAGAGGGTCTGCGAGTCCTTACCCTATACGGAAATCCCGAAACGATCTCCCTGGCCAATACCCGCCCCATCTATCCGGTGGATGTTACCTCCGGCCAGGAGAAGTATCCGGAAAACGAAGAAATTGAAAAAGCGCTCGCGAGTCTCTCCCGCAAGACCTATTCCGTTCCGGCCACGGAAAAAGCGATGCAAATGGGTTCGCCGATCCTGGGGAACATGATCATGATCGGAGCCCTCCTGGAATTGAACCTCCTGCCTCTGAGTGCGGGGGAGTTTCAGGAGACTCTGGCGAATCATTTCGATGAGAAAAAACTGAAAATCAACCTGCAAGCCCTCGAGGAAGGGAGGAAAATGGTTCACACGGCCAGACCCAGTTAATTCTTTTTCCATCCATCCCGGTGTATCTGCCGAACAGCCTACATCGCGGCCTGGGCGGCGGGGGGGTAATTTTCCATGACAGGTTCGACACCTGCGAAAAAAATTTTTCTAACCAGTGTCCATCCGGAAACCCCCTCTCCCCTTGCGGGAGAGGGTTGGGGTGAGGGGGAGCAAAACAGAACATTTCAATATTCTGAACCATTATCACCCTCACCCTACCCTCCCCCGTCGAGGGGGAGGAGAAAAATGGGCTTTCCGGTTGGAGACTAACTAAGGAGGAGCTTCGATGAAAAAATTGATGGCAACGCTTTCCCTGCTCGGTCTCATCCTGATTCTGTCTGGCCCAGCCTTTTCGCAGGGGGTGATCACCGGCTTGATTATCGATGCCCAGGATTCCCTCTTTACCCCCTCGGCGGCACCGAAGATTATGGACGAGGATGGGAGGGAGATTTACGGATCGGCCTACGTGGATAAGGAGTGGTTGGAGAAACAAGGGATCGTCGGTTATGCCAAGAGCCTTGCCGAAGCCAGGGCCAATTCCCGGGTCTCGGGAAATCCTTTGGTGGTCAAGGCCGTCCGCGTCGCGGGGGCAAACAACCGGGACTTAATCCTCTCCAATGAGGACGCCCGGAAGATTCGTGAGCTCTCCAAAAATCTTAATTTCCTGGATCAGGCCAAGGTCGTGATTATTGTCCCTTGATGCGGAAGAGTCTGAGAGAGAATAAACCCGGGGGACCCAAACATTAGCAGGGCAGCGCGTCTTGAATGCTTTGCTTGATCATCAAGCAAGATGAAGTCGTGAAAAGTCAGCAGAACGATGGTTTCGTAAAAAGCTCCAGATGCAAGGCGCGCAAAAACTGAGGAGTGAAGCGTACTAACACGTACGCTGCAACGACGAAGTTGAAGCGCAACGCAGCAGATGGACTTTTTACGAAACCATCAAGCAAGCCTGGGGCAAAACCCCATCGCCGATCGCTATATAATCGTTAGACCTCTAGCTACCCTGCTAGTTTGAGCTGGCATGAAAAGGCGATTGGACCCACTATTATGCTTTTCTTCGGGCCCTACTCGCTTTACGCATGACTGGTTTCCGGGCGCGCCCTTTGGCTTTCACAGCCTTGACTTTTCTTGCCTGCGGGTTCGCCTTCGCTGCTTCCCCGGCCTTGGTGGCCAGAAGTTTCTTCACGTCCCGCTTGCCCAGCTTGCGCAGACCCACCAGAATCGCTTTCTTGTTCGTGGCGGGACGGAATTTTCCTTTCTCCCACAATCCGATAGCCCCGATGGTCACTCCGGCAAGAACGGCCAGCTCTCTCTGGGAGAGGCCCAGCTTTTCGCGAAGATGGCGAATCCGTGCCGGGGTCAAGCGAGAGACCTTCACCTCTTCCGTGCTGGCCTCCAACTGGAACTTCTTGCTTTCATCCTCCCGGAGCTTCTCTTTGGCCACCCGGTCCACGAGAGCAAAGTTTTTGGAAAGACCCGACAGCCGAAGTCTCATCGCCCGGACTTCGCGCCGCAAAGGAAGAAAGACTCCGCGGACTTCTCTTCTCGCCAAGCGCAAGATTTCCCACTTGATACTACTCTCGACTTTTCCCATAGTTTTCTCCTTTAAGAATGATTTATTGTACTGCTGGTGATTTTTCGAGTAATAAAATAAGTACTCGAGTGTTCGAGATATGTAGAGAATTCACAACTTGAATCGGTAGTATGATTTCTCTAGTCCCCCTTTAGGCCTCGACGCATCGCGGTTTTTCCCCCATCCTTTGTTGAATCCGGGAGACAATCTCCCCTGTAGGTACTATCAGTAATTTTATAGTATTTTCCCTATAGTTTGTCAAGCCTAAAAATTCATTAAAATTTACTCCAAGCGATTGGGAAGTCAACAGAAGATTACGCCGACCCTATAGCAGGCGTAGTCCATCACGCCCCCAGACCGGGTAATCACCCAACTCGACACACCCGAAGAGGAGATGGCAGAACCCTGAAAGGATCATACAACCTGAAGGAAGGATCGATAGTCCTAGGGTTGATTTTCTATGGGAGAGCCGGAGAAAAGCTTGGGCCCGCAACGGGGGAGAGAAGTGTCGATTCCGCGGCAGGAAAACGGCAAGGCCGATTTGAGGATACGGAGGCGGATATAAAGTTGGGGACTATACTTTCCACAAAGCCTTCCGGATTTCCAACGAAGGGGGTTTCGATGTTTCTTTTCCACCGACCCCTTCATGGTTTTCCTCCTGCTGTTCCCCTTTTCGCTTTTGGGGGTCCACCCCTTCCGCGGGTGGGCGCGGCCGCCGCTCGACCGGCTGAATCGGCGCCCCTTTCTTCGGGAGCTGCCGAGCTCTTCTCCAGGACGCAATCCCCCTTCGGAATCTTAGGCGTTCCCCATCCATAAGGCCCGCAAAGGACAACCGGGCCGGCCTCCGTGTCTGCGGACGCAATGGCAAGGATAACGATCGATTGGTTCCAAAAAATTGTTGACATAAAAAGTAAGCTACATTAATATTTATTTACCTAAGTTCGCTCGTCATAACCCCCCCGATTCCGATGAAAAATAATGAAACGGGTCGGTATGGCTCAGCCCGGGAGGAGAGCCTTTCTGCCCCGCGTTCGCCCCGGGTGGCCGACCGAAACCTAGACCATCCTTTCGCCTGGTCGGGGAGTCGCCCCCGCCTCTGCCCGAGCAGAGTCCCATCAAGGGAGGGTATTGCGCCCTGCTCTGTCACGCCAAAGCCGGGGTTAAACTTCCCCCGGAGACTTCTCTTCAAGGAGAAAGACTGCCCCATACTCGCCATGCCTTTGAATTTGGCCTGGCCTGCACCACCTGCCATTCGGCCGAGAAGCATAAGGAGGTCAAGATTTCTAAAGAGGACTGCATGACCTGCCATCATAAACCGGAGAACACCCAATGTTCCCGTTGCCATCAAAAGCAAGCCGCGCTCTATACGGCCCAAAACCTTCCCGTGGAAGTGAAAGAGGCCAGGGCGAACGTGAAGGCGGGCAAAGTAGACTGCGTGAACTGCCATGACCTTTCCAAGAAACAAACCTTGGAAAATATCTCCCTGGCCTGCACCCAGTGCCATGACCCAGCCTACGTTGACATGCTTCGGGGATGGAGGGAAGAGACTCTGGAAGCCTTGAAAAAAACCCAGAGCTCCCTGGGCCAGGCCAGCAAAAAGATGATGGCGGCGATAAAGGAAAAAGCAGAGGTCCGGGAGGCCGCGCTGGAGTTGGAGCGGGCAAAGAAAGCCTATGATTTCATCGTAAAGGCCAAGGGGGTACACAACGCGGACTTGGCTGGCGCGATCCTGCGGCAAGCCCAAGAGCAAGCCCAGAAGGCCGAAGAAATTCTGGCCGGCCCGAGGAAAAGCGGAAGAAATTAGCGGGACTCTTCCGGGTCAAAAACGGGAAAGATCTTACTGAAGATCCAGAAGAGGACAAAGGGAAGGGCTCCGATCAAAAGCGCCCCGAAGAGGCCCTCTTTAAAGGTCTCGAGGCTATGGGGGACGATGGGCAGGCGATAATTCATAAACCCGGAAAAAGTCAAGGAGAAGGATTGTCCTCCGATGACTACATTCCATCTCATCATGAAGACCCCCAAGAGCACGAGAAACAGGGCCGGGATGGCTCTGCGGATGGTGAGCCTGGGGATCAGGAGGAGGATAAAGGGGAGGAGGTTCCCCAGGGTATATTGGAAGATGAAGATATCAACGAAGTCCCTCTCGTAGATGACCCGTCTCAGGATGTCCCAGGATTTCACCGCCGTGTAGCCCCGGAAGATTAGGTCCAATAACTCCAGGCTGATGGAGGAGATCAGGAAAAAGAGAAGGTATCGGGCCGTCTTCCTCACTACGTCGATCTCCACTCCTTTGATCTCTTCCCGCGTGTGATAGATGGGAAAGGGCGTCTTCCGCGCGGCCCTAAACTTCTTGACCTCCATCGTAATGATGTACGTGAGCATGGACAGGGCGACGCCCGAGACGATGGCCGACATGATGAAGATGACCGGCATGAGGGGAGTCATCCACAGGGCGTTGGCTTTCACTGAACCGAAGATAAAACCGGCATACCCGTGGAGAAAACAGGCTACCGGCACTCCAACTCCAGCAAGGATCTTGATGGCTTTGGCATCTAGCCGGAGGGTACGTTCGCTGATGTCAAAGACTCCCAGGGTAAGGACGGTATACACCCCATACCTTATTTTTTCGGCCAGACTCTTGTTCAACTGGTTTTTGAGTTTTACGGAGCCCTCCACCAGGTGTTTCCGGTAAAGGAACCAGATCTCTGAAGCCACGATGGCTCCGTAAATGAAGATAACGACCCCGAAAGCGGCGATGGCCGAGCTGAAATGGGGGGTCATATAGACAAAATAATTACGCTGGGGTTGCTGGAGATGAAGGAGCAGCGGCAGCGGGGCGACGATTAACAGGGCAAAAGAAAAGACCAGGGAGAATCTGGCTATTTCTTTGAGCTGTTTTATGCCAAAGAGATGGTACAAGGATGAAAGGACGAAGGCGCCGGCCACCAGTCCGGTCATGAACGGGTACATGACGATCTGAATGCTCCAATAGATATACTCATTGGGATAAGTAAAAAGTTCCTTGATCGTCCAGAGCTCTTCCAGGACCATCCCTTACCTTACCTCCTCGCTGAGCCCGATAAAATAAACCTGGGGATTGGTTCCATATTCCGGTTTGTGGATCGATACCCGCTGGGTCATAATGATGTTCGCTACCGGATCCTGCGGATCTTTGATATTGCCAATTTTCCTTGCGCCCGTCGGGCAGGCCTGTACGCAGGCCGACTTCATTCCTTTCGTGATCCGGTGATAGCAGAAATTGCACTTTTCAGCCACTTGATGCACGGGGTGGAAAAATCTCATTCCGTAGGGGCAGGCCATGATACAATAGCCGCATCCGATGCACCACTTTTGATCAACGAGGACAACCCCGTCCGCTGCCTGATAGGTGGCGCCAACGGGGCAGACCTGTACACAGGGGGGTTTATCGCACTGGTTGCAGAGTTTCGGTACAAAAAAAGCCTTATCAATTTCGTCCCCTTTGATATCCTGATTTCTCCCCATTCCAAGATCGACCCGGCGACTCGTGAACCCATTCCGTGCTTCCTTCGGGGTATCGGCGAAGACCCGGCCATCTTTGGTGATGACATACCTCTCCACCCATGTCCGGGAGACATTGGCTTCGTAAGGGATTTCATTTTCGAGCTTGCAAGCCCTGACGCAGAAGCCGCAGCCGATGCACTTGTATGTATCCACGAGAAATCCCCAGCGGACAGGTTTTACCGAGGCCAGGCCTTCCCGGGGGCTGAAAATTTCATCAATCCCTTTGGCCAAGGCGATCCCCGCAACCCCCTTCAGGGATAATTTTAGGAACCCTCTTCTGTCCACCGGCGCCTCCTTACTTGGGTTTGGATGCCTGATGCGCATCATGGCAGCCCGCACACTCTAAACCCGGGTTGTGCCCATCCGGATCGATGCCCCTGATTTCAGCCCGTTTACTGGTCGGATACGGAAGATAAGTATGGCAGCGGAGACAGA
>Ga0315278_10003054_pt1 | contig 14949 bp, 9 predicted proteins | sample YL17G06_0_MG_FD_203880 | JGI IMG/M metagenome (GOLD analysis project Ga0315278, IMG submission 203880) | Sediment microbial communities from Yellowstone Lake, YNP, Wyoming, USA - YL17G06_0 | ecosystem: Environmental > Aquatic > Freshwater > Lake > Sediment | place: USA: Wyoming | collected... | reverse complement strand
CCGCGGCGAATCCGGGAGTGACGGTCACGGCGATCACAAGGGCCAGGGGAGCGAGGAGCGTGACGAGACGTCTCAGACCGTGGCGCAGCATCGCGTCCTCCCGTATTAAGAAAAACCGCCCCGATCATCGCCGTTTGGTTCCGGCGGGACCGGGGCGGCCGTCGATTCCCTTGGGACGCCCCGCCCGGAGGCGGGGCGTCACCTCACCTGACGCGGGATCAGGGGCAGTTCCCGCTCTGCACGACGCGGGCCCGTCCCGCCGACTCCGACCCGTAGGAGCTGTCTTGCACGCCGTCGAAGAACTGCACGGCGTAGAAGAACGCCTGGCCGGGAGCCGGAACCAGCGAGTCTTCGTGACCTTGCGTCGTCGTGTTGGGCGAGCCGTTCACGATGCACGTGACTTGGCCCATCTCGATGTTCGAGCCGGTGATCCGCAGCGCCGAGAGGTTGCCGCGGATGACGTCGTAGGACTCGGCGCCGAAGACCGCGGGCCACGCCACCGTGGTCGCCGTCTTGCCGCTGAGGCTGAGATTGATCGGCTCGACCACGTTTCCGAGGTCGTGCGGAACCTGGACCGCCGGCAACACGCTCGTCGCGTTGCCCGAACCGTCGGTGGCGCGGTACATCGCCGTGTAGGTACGACCGTTGCCCGCGCCCTCACGCTCGGCGCGAAGCTGCACGACCCGGTCGTCGGTGCCCGTTCCGGCGCCCTGGATGTCCATCGTCGTGTGGCCATCGCCGCCGCCCTGGGCGTCGTCGGGTTCGTTCGACGTGACGGAGACGAGCACGACCGCGAGATTCGGGTAGCACGCGTCGATCGCCACGACACCGTAGGTCACGTCGACCATGCGGTGGTTCGGAGGCCAGAGAACGTTCGGGATCGGCGTCACGGTCAACGCCGGCGGGGTCGTGTCGACGACCGTCACCGAGGTCATGCAGCTCGCGGCGTTCCCCGAGCCGTCGGTCGCGGTGAAGGTCACGCTCGTGGTACCGAGCGGGTAGGAGCCCGAGGCGTCCGCGCCGCCGGCGTTGTGGGTGTTGGTGATCGTCACGCCGCCGCAGACGTCGCCGGCGGTAGCGGGAGCGATCGTCACGATCGATTGCAGGTTCGACTGGCATTCGACCGTGGCGGACGCCGGACACACGATCGTGGGAGGCAGCGTGTCGGCGACCGTCACCCCGACCGTGGCCGGATCCGAGTTCTCGTAGCCGTCATTGACGACGAGCGTGGCCGTCGTGGTGCCCAACGGGAAGAACCCGATGGGAGTGGCGCTGGTTGAGTCGTCGAAGGTGGCGCCCGGGGCGCTCCACGACCAGGTCAAAGGATCGAGATCCTGGTCGTAGGAGCCCGTGCCGTCGAGAGCGGCGCTGGCACCGTCGTTCCCCGTGCACTCGAGGGTTTGCGGCGTGCCGGCATCCGCCACCGGCTTGTAGTTCACCGTGAGCGTGACCGGAACGTTCGCCGAGACCAGGTACGGGGCGTTCTCGGCCCTGAAGACCAGCATCGCGTCGTGGACGCCGTGCTCGAGATCCATCGAGTCGAGGCTGACCGTCACGTCCTGGCACGCTCCTGCCGCCACGACGCCGCTCTCGGGCGACATCATCGCCCATTGCGGGATCGCCTTGAATTCGACGGCCAGGTTGTCGTGAACGTAGTTCGCGTTGTAGACCGCCGTGAGGCCGTCGTTCTTGGCGGCGTTCTGGATGCCGATCGTCGTCGAGTTGAGCAAGCCGGTCGCCGTCAGGTACTGGGTGACGATGCGGCCGTTGGGGTAGAGGATCCACTGGAACGTGTACAAACCGGTCGATGCCGACGAGTAGTGCGGCACGTTGATGAACGACAGGATGAACCGCGTTCCGTCGTTGTAGTAGTACGCCGTGCCCGAGCCGTGGGTCGAGCTGAAGCTCAGATCGTCCCAGAACCCGGCGATCATGTTCTCCGGGCCGGAGGTACTCGGGAGCGCGTAGTTGGTCAGGTAGGACGACGTCGGCGTGGAGCTGAACGACAGCCAGCCGTTCGACCCCACCGTCAGCGTGCTGAACGGGTTGCCGTAGAACGGGAAGTTGAACCCGATCGGGATGCCCGTGACGAACCCGTCGTCCATGTTGAGCGTCGTGATCTGAGTGCCGACGCCGGTGATGTCGACCCAGTCGAACGCGGGACCTCCCGCCTCGTCGGAGTCGGTCCAGCGGTAGCCGAAGACGTCCGGGCCGCCGGTGCCGAGGATGCCCGGAGTCGGGTCGATCTCGTCCTTGCCCAGCGCGAGGCCGGTGTGCTGCGTGACGCTGCCGCCCGAGATGATGTTCGTCCCGGACGCCCAGTTGAGGCCGGAGCCGCCGGTGTTGCACACCTTTACGGTGCGTGTCGTCGTCGATGACGGCGGCAGGAATGCCGACAGGCTCGACGGTGCGACGTTCATTTCCGGTGCGACGATCGCGTCCCCCTGAAGCGGCAACGTGATCGACGCCTCGTCGGGATCGTCGCTTACGATCGTCAGCACGCCGGTGAGCGTGCCCGTCACGGTCGGCGCGAAGGTGACGGCCACCGGGATCGCGCCTCCTGCGGGAACCGCCATCGGCGTCGTGAGCCCGCTCTGGCTGAAGTCACCGCTGACGGTGACTCCGGTGATCATGAGCACGTCGGTGCCGACGTTCCGGATGCTCGTGTTCAGGGTCCGCGTGTACCCGAGGTAGGTCGTCGGGAACGTGAGCGACGCCGGCAGGGCGTCGATGTCGGGGATGCCGGTGACGTGCAGCAACACCGGAACCTGGATCAGGCCGTGGGCCGGGTCGTTGGTGCTGATGTCGAGGTTGGCCCCGAAGTCGCCACCGATCAACTGTGTGGCGTCGAACGTGACGTCGAGATCGATAAATCCGCCCGGGAGAATCGTTCCCGCGTCCGGAGACACGATCAGCCAGCCGGCCGGTGGCCTGAACTCGACCGCCATCGCGTTGTGGACGTACGGAGCGTTGAAATCAACGGTCAGGCCGTCGTTCTTCGTGGCGTTCTGGATGCCGATCGTCGCGCCGGCGAGGTCGTTGGTCGTCATGCTGAGGTACTGGTAGACGATCCGGCCGTTGCGGTAGAGGACGACCTGGAAGGTGTAGAGCTCACCGCTCGGGCTGTAGTTGTCCCAATTCGTGTACTGCACGATGAACCTGTTCCCGTCGCTGTAGTACTTGGCGTTCCCGTTCCTCTGGTGCAGGTCGTCCCAGAAGACGGCCAGCAGGTTGGCGGGCCCGGAGGTGCTGGGAAGCACGTAGTTTGTCAGGTACGTCCCCGTGTCGGTGAACGAGAGGAACCCGTTGGTCCCCGCGTTGACCGTGCTGAAGGTCTGCCCGTAGAACGGGAACGGGAACCCCAGCGGGATCGGCCCGAAGTTCGAGTCGTCTTGGGACGCGAAGACGATCGGCGTCCCGATTCCGCTGATGTCGAACCAGCTGAAAGCCGGTCCTCCCGGCTGGTCGGAATCGCGCCAGGTGTAGCCGTAAACGTCGGGACCGCCCGCGCCGAGCACGCCCGGCCGGTCATCCGGGTCGTCCTTCTTCAACTCGGGACTGTGATCGACCGCGACCGTCGCCCCGCTGTTGAGGCCGATCTGAGTGATGAAGTTGAGATCGCTACCGCCGTTGTTCTCGACGTGCAGCGTGCGATGGAGCACGTCGCCGACGTTGGCGGCCTCGCTGAACGACGCGGGCGACCACGCGGCCAACGGGGGCACGATCGCGGTGCCCGTGACCGGCATCTGTCGATTGCCGTTCACCGGGTCGTCGCTGATGACGTGCACCCGCGCGCTCAAGCTGCCGGCAGCCGTCGGGGCCCACCGCAGATTGAACAGGCGCGCGGCTCCCGGAGCCAGCGGGAACGCCGCCTCGGGGATCTGTTCCCCGCCTGCGGCCGTGGCCTCCAACACCTCCAACGATGGGTCGTCGGAGTAGACGTCGCTGACGTTGAGCGTGTCGGTGCCCGTGTTGACGACCTGGAACGTCGTGAGGTGCGAGTACCCGGTGAACCGGGTGCCGTATGCAAACGACGACGGGACGATCGACGCGATCGGCGCGCCGATGACGGTGAGGGTCGCCGGGACCCGCTCGTGCAACTGGGTCGGAACGTTGGTGTTGAGAACCACGGCGCCGTTGAGGACGCCGCCCAGGCGCTCCGTGGAGTCGAAGGTCACGTTGAAGTTGGCGCTCTGGTTTGGCGGGATCACGGCATGGCTGGGCGTCACACTCAGCCAATCCGGGGTGCGGCTGATCTGGATGGCCAGGTTGTTCTTGACGTACACCCCGTTGGCGACCATCTGGAGGAAGTTCGTGGGCGTCGTCGTCTGGAGATTCTGCATCCCGACGGTCCCGTTATTGAGCGTCCCGGTCATGGTGAGGTACTGGATGACGATCTTGCCGCTCGGGTAGAGCAAGATTTCGAAGTTGAAGTCTTCGGTGGTGAGGCGTTGGAAGACGTTCTTGTACTGGATGATGACCTTGGTTCCGTCGTACTTCCAGTACGCCCGCGACGTGCGCGCGGGGGTCCCGTAGGCGGTGCGGAAGTACAGGTCGTCCCAGTACGGCGCGATGGTGTTCTTGGCGAGCGTCGTGGTCGGGAGCGCGACGTTGCTGTACGGGTTGGCCGTGTTCGTCGTGTCGAAGCTGATGAAGCCGTTGGTGTTGACCCTCACCGCGGTGAAGTTGCTGCCGTAGAACGGGAAGGTCATGCCCATGTTGGTGATGATGACGCCCGCGTCGTCGCCCGTGAGCGAGAGCAGCGTGCCGGTGGAGCTGATGTCCACCCAGTTGAAGGTTGGGCCGCCGGAAGCGTCGGAGTCTTTCCATCGATAGCCGAACGCGTCGGGGCCGCCAGCGCCGTTGACACCCACGTCGTCGGCGTAAACGAGCTGACCGCCACCGAGATCGGCAGCGGCATCGACGACCAAGTCGGGGCCCCCGGTGTTGGTCACGGTGAGGGTTCGGGTGACCTGGTTGCCGGAAAACAGCGTCTCGCTGAACGAGGTCGGATCGGCGATCATGACCGGCGACGGCACCGAATCGCCCGTCACCGAAACCGTGATGCTGGGCTCGCCGGCGTCGTCGCTCAGAACGGTCAGCGACCCGCTGAAGAGTCCGAGCATCGCCGGCGTCCACGTCACCGTCACGTCCTGCGACCCGTGGGGCGGGATGTTGAACGCGCTGGGGTTGGCGGTCAATTCGCCGGGATGGCTCGAGGTGATGCCCGAGACGTGCAAGGTGTCGGTGCCGATGTTGGCAACGATGAGGGTCTGAGCGTAAGGCTGGCCGAGGAACTTGGTGCCGTAGGCCAACGAGGTCGGCTGGACTGAGGCGTCCGGAGCACCGATGACGTGCAGCGCTGCGTTGACCACGAGCGTCGGGTGTGCCGGGTCGTTGGTCAGGATGTTGACCAGGCCCGGATACGTCCCGCCCTCGAGGCCCGACGCGTCCATGTGCAGGTTGATCGCCTTGGAGCCGCCCGCGGCGATGCGTCCGGAGGTCGGGAAGGCGGTGAGCCACTGCGGAATCGACGAAATCCGGACGGCCAGGCCGTCGTGGACGTACGTCTGGTTGAAGGCAACCGTGAGCCCGACGCTCTTCGCGGCGTCCTGGATGCCGATCGTGGCGCTGTCCATCGGAGTGGCGATCGATAAGTACTGGAACGTGATGGAGCCGCCGGCCTCCAGGATCGCCTGGAAGGTGTAGGGACCGCCGGCACTGTAGTGAGGGACATTGGTCCACTGGATGATGGCGCTGTTCCCGAAGCTCTGGAAGTAAACCTGGCCGGTCGTCGCCATGGTGAGATCGTCCCAGAAAGGCGCGATGAGATTCTCGGGCGCTCCGGAGTTCGGCAGCGGCTGGTTGGAGTACGAGGTCGCGGTGCTGGTGAAGGACAGCCAGCCGTTCGTGCAGACGCGGAACGAGTCGAACAGCGTCCCGTACAGCGGCATGTTGAAGCCGAGGGCGATCGGCGCGCTCGTCGCATCGTCGCCTGTGAGCGTGATCAACGTGCCGGTGCCCGAGATGTCGATCCAGTTGAAGGCCGGACCGCCGGGCTCGTCGCTGTCGCTCCACCGGTAGCCGAACGTGTCGGGGCCGCCGCTGCCGGCGACGACGGGGTCGCCGTGCCGCGGGTCGGTCTCGTCTTTGCCGAGATCGAGGAACGGGTTGACCGACATCGGCTCTCCGAGGGTGGGAGCCGGAATGTCGAAGTCGAGCGTCCCGTCGCCGATATTCGAGAGGATCACGACGTGATCGGAATGCTGCCCCGTGAGCAGACTGGACGAAACCGAGGTCGGGGCCACTTGTCCGGTCGGCGGAGGTAGTGTCGTGCCTGTCGCGATGTTCGAGAGCGGGCCTGCGTTGCCCCATTCGTCGAACGCCTTGACGGCGAAGAAATACGGGGTGCTCGCATTCAGGTTGCGGACTTCCATGGCTTCGGAGGTTCCCGCCGGCCCGGGAGCCGGTTCGTTGCCGGCGCGGGTCGCGGTCGCCCAGTTGGTGCCGTCGATCACCACGGTCGAATAACGAACCTCGTAGGAGTTCGCGGTCCCCACCGCGCCGTCGTCACCCGTCGCCGTCCAGGTCAGCCCCATCGTGTTGGAGCTCGGATCAGTCGTCGCCAGGTTGTCGATCATTCCCGGAGGGGTCGTGTCGGGCTCGGCGATGGCGAAGAAGATGTTGAGACGGCCATTGCTGACGCACTTCCCGGCCATGGCCGGAATGTGATCGACGGAGCTCAGGAGGATGTTCTTCACCTGGGCCACGGGGATGCCGGGGACGCTGACCGACAGGGCCAGCGCGTAGGCGCCCGCCACATGAGGCGTGGCCATCGACGTCCCTGAATTCAGGCCGTACTGGTTCCCGGGAAGGGTGCTGAGGATATCCACGCCCGGGGCGGCCAGATCGACCGAGACGGCGCCCCAGTTGGAGAACGACGCAAGCAGGTCGTTCCTGTCGGTGGCCGCGACCGAGATGATGTTGGCGAGGTCATAGGCCGCGGGGTAGGCCGGGCTCGTGTCGCTGTTGGCGCCGTTGTTCCCCGCGGCGGCCACGAACGCGATGTTCGCGGCGCCGGCGGCGGCGATGGCGTCATACAGGGCCTGGGAGAAACTGCCGCCGCCCCACGAGTTGCTCGTGAGCCTGACGCCCATCATCGTGGTGTACTGGACCGACAGGATCGCGTTGGCCGTCGTTCCGGAGCCGCTGGAATCCAGGAACTTGACCCCCATGATCTTGACGTTCCAGTTGACGCCCGTGACGCCGATGCCGTTGTTCCCCACGCCGCCGATGGTTCCGGAGACGTGGGTGCCGTGGCCGTAGTCGTCGAACGGGTCGCCGTCGTTGTTGACGAAGTCCCAGCCGTGGATGTCGTCCACGAAGCCGTTCCCGTCATCGTCGATGCTGTTCCCGGGAATCTCGCCGGGGTTCGTCCAGATATTCGCCGCCAGGTCGGGGTGGTTGTAATCGATGCCGGTGTCAATGACCGCGAGCAGGACGCTGGAGCTCCCCGTCGAGACATTCCATGCGGTGTCCGCGTCGATGTCGGCGTCGATCGTCCCGCCCGACTGCCCCGTGTTGTTCATCCCCCATAGCTCGGGATAACGTGGGTCGTTCGGCGTAACGTCCGCGTGCAGTATGTAGTTCGGCTCCGCGTACTGGACCGAGGGGTCGGCCTTCAGCCGCGAGACGGCCTGGAGCACGTCGACGTTCGGACCGAGGCGCCAATGCACGGCGCTCGAGTCGAACGTTCGCAGCTCGGTCGCGCCCAGTTCTCCGACCAATCGGACTCTGTCGGTCGCAACGGCCGAAGTTTTGAATTTCAAGAGCACTTCGCCGGGGACGAAGGAAGGACTGGGCGGCGGACCGCCCAGCATTCCGCCGACGATCGGCAGGGCGACGAGCATGAACAGCGACACGAAGACGGCAAGACGGAACTTAGTCATTGGACCTCCCCAATAGGCGGAGCGGCGCCCGAGACGGGGCCGCTCTCCGTTCTCGATCTGGCGATGGCGTAATTGGCTTTCGCAACTTCCCCCGGCACCGTGCACTCAACCGTAGGACCGCTTCGCGACCGACGAACGAGAGTTGCCTCGGGGGGGGAGGCGGAAGAAAACCTCTCGGGATCGAACGGTCTCAGAAACGTTGTCCCACTTACCGGTCAGCTTCGAGTCCGTGGACTCGAGACACCCTGCTGAAGTCCACCTGTGTACGTCGACCAGCGCGGCGAGTCAACGAATGACTGTTCCGATTTCCGCCAAGTTCGATCAGTTGAGTCTAGATCGGCGGCCGCCTCTCCGTTACTTCGCAAGCGCACGAATTCTCGGGTTCATCGGGAAGGATCGAGCGGGCGTGATCCGCGATACCCTATCGTTATCTTTTGCTGTGGGCGGGGAGGGAGACGACGGTGGTCGCAAAAAGATCTGATCGGACCGGTTCGGCACACACCGTGGGCGGCCTCGCGATCCTGGCGTTCTTTTTTTCCGGCGTCGCGGCGCAAGCACCCGCGGTGAAGCCGGACCCCGTCAAAGCGACCGGCCTGTTTCCCATCGCCTCTCAAACGTCGCTCGTGATCCGGGGAGTTCCAGGCCAGATCGTCGTCACGACGAAACCCGCGCGGGAGCTGCACTTCACCAGCCGGGCCAAGGACAAGTCCGGTAGCGAGCGCCCCATCGCGGTCGCATTCGGTGAGACGACGGTGACGATGTCCTCCCCACCCGGCGACACGCTTCCCGACGGCATCCTTCGCGTGGAGGCGCCGGCGTCGTTTTCCGTGCGCGTCGAGGCGCAGGGCGGCACGGTCGTGGTGGATGGGTTCGCGGGCGCGGTCGGGATCGTGGGGAAGGGGACCGTGGTGCGCGCGCAGGCGCTCACGGGGCCGCTCGATGCCGGCCTTGAAGGCGGCTCGTTGAGTCTCACCAACCTCGGCGGCGGCCTCAACCTCAACAGCCGGGACGCGACGTTCAGGGTGCAGGGTCTTGCCGGCGCGTGCCGTCTCGAGGCCCGAGGCGGCTCGGGGGAGTTGACGGGACTCGCGGCCGGAGGTGACCTTCGCTTGTCGGAGTCCGCGCTGCGCCTGACCGGAGGGAAAGGCGACCTGACGGTCACCTCCGACGCCGCGGTTGAATTCTCGAACATGACCGCGTCGATGCGCTTCGAGATGGACGGCGGGTCGCTGCACGGCAAGGGGAATCAAGGATCGGTCAGGGTTCGGGCGCGGCGCACCGAGGTCAAGCTCGAGGGGATCACGGGGGAGCTCGATCTCGACACGACCGGCAGTGGCGTTGTCGTCTCGCGCAACACGGGCCCCGTGACCGCCGTCGTCTTCGGCGGCGACGCGCAGCTACTCGAGCTCCAAGGCGCCGTGCGGCTCGACATCGGGGGGGGGAACGCCGACGTCGCGTGGGCCGCGATCGCGGGCGACAAGGACAGCCTCCTGAAGAGCAACAACGGTGACATCACCGTCCGTTTCCCCGCGAACGCGTCCTGCCGCGTGACCGCCAAGTCGAGCTCCGGCCGCATCACGAGCGACATCCCGACGATCAAGGTGCCGGCGGATGCAACCGAAGCTCAAGGCGCGCTCGGGCAGGGCCAGCGGCCGCAGATCGAGATCGAGGCGGAGGGGAACATCCACCTATCGACCGGCGCGAAATCTCCGGCGGCGGCTTCTTAGAAGACGGAGGGCACGCAATGGCGACGAGCGACGAGCTACAGAAAGCACACGAAGCAAAACTGGACGAGGTGCTGCGCGCGATCGGCGGCAAAAGCCGGGAAAGCGACTGGGCGCTGGTCCGCGCCCTCATCCACAAGGCCGTGCATTTCAACGCCGACCGGAAGGCCGGTGAATTCTGCGCCATTGCGACCTTCCTCGCCGAACAGACCGGGCATGCCCATCGCCTGCTCCACGGTGGAGACAAGGCGACCACGCCGCACGACGACTTCATGCACTGAAGCGGTGGAGCCGTTCATCTTTCAACGGACGCCGGGACATCCCCTTCGGTGAGAAGCCGTCGAGGTAGGCCTCGCAGTCGGCCTTGAGATCGCGGTAGTCGCCCCGTTTGTAGAGGTCTCGTAGAACATCGTCGGCGATTCCCCCAATGAAGTTGGCCATCCAGCTCAGCTGACCGTTATCCACGTGCGGACCTCGCCTCCCGTCCTGAGTGTGCAGGAGTTCAGTCGAGTTACCGCCGGGACACTCGGGGAATGCCCACGGTGACGGGAGGGCGGGCTAACGGGCCGGGCGTCCGACAGCTTCCTAGATCGCCTCGATCGCCCTTCGCAGCTTGTCGCTCGCTTCCGCGGCCACCGCGTTCAGGTCCTTGTCGGGAAACATCTCGACCATCGCGTAAGGCTCGATCGCCTCGACGCGGACGGCGTTCCCCTCCTGGCGAACGACGACGTTGCACGGGAGCAGCAAGCCGATCCGAGGCTCGATCGTGAGCGCCTTGTGGGCGATCGACGGGTTGCAGGCGCCCAGGATGACGTTCTGCTCGACGTCGACGTCGAGCTTTTCCTTCATCGTCGCCTTCACGTCGATACGGGTCAGGACGCCGAACCCCTGCTCTTTGAGCGCCGCCTCGGTGCGCGCGACGACCGCGTCGAACGCGCCGGACACCGTGCGACCGATCCCGACGTCGTGCTTGGGAAGTTGTCTCTCCATGTCACGCCTCCTTGACCCCGCAGGACCGGAGAATCGACATCATCGGGCACCAGCCGGTGAGCGCCGACTGGAAGAGATTCGCCCCCACGAACGCGGTGAACAGGAAAAACCACGGGCTCACGAACACCCCGAGGGTGACGGACAACATGACGAAGGCACCCGCGATCAGACGAAGCCACGAATGGACATTCATGATGACTCCCTCGTCCGCGCGTAGGCGGACAAAATGTCTCTCTTGAAATTCTCGGGAAGCTCGGGGGCTTCCATCGACGCGACGTGCGCGACCGCCCGCCGCAAGGATTCGAGGAATTCCCGGCAACCCTCACAGTCGGCCATGTGATCCTCGACGTCCGCGCAGGCTCCCCGTTCGAGCTCGCCGTCCAGATACTCGGACAGCTTGGCAAACAGCGCGACACATTCGGGGGCACCGTGAGCGTGCCGGCCGCTCATGCGCGCCCGTTCGCGCGGCGATCCGCTGCGTACGACTCTTCGAGAGTCTTGCGGATCATCAGGCGGGCGCGGTGGAGACGCATCTTCACCGCCGAGATCTCGAGCCCGAGTGCGGCGGCGACCTCCTGCGTTTTCAGCTGCTCCATGTCCCTCATGACCAGTACGATGCGATAGGCGGCCGGAAGGTCACCGATCGCTTTCTGAACGCGCGCCTTGGTTTCGGCGCGAACGGCATCGTCGTACGGAAGAGAGGCCGGATCGGGGATCTGGACGCGGGCATCGTCCCCCGGGCCGGGCAGGAGCTCCTCCAGGGAGATCTCGCGCTCCGGCTCGAACTTCCCCTTGCGCCGCTTCATCAGGCACGCGTTCGCCGCGACGCGGTAGAGCCACGAGGTCATCGCCTCGGCGTGCTCGAGATCGCGCAAGGACCGGTAGGCCTGGAGCAGCGTGTCCTGGAGGACGTCTCTCGCATCTTCCCGCTCGCCGCAGAACTTCATCCCAAAGGCGTAGATCGGGCCCGCGAAACGCGCGACGAACTCGTCGAAGGCGCCGGGCAGGTCCGCACGAATTCGGGAGAGAAGCGCGGCGCTATCGGAGTGTTCGTCCATGCACGGGAGGGTAGCATCCAACTTGGTGACCTTTTCGAATCGGTCGCATCTCACCCCACGAGGGTGGCGCATCCTCGGGAGAACGCATGACTCACAACCCCAACGTGTCCATCCTTCGGCTCGCGGTGATCGGATTCGCGCTCACGGCGGCGACGTTTTCTCGGACGATCGCGGAGACCCTATTGACCCCCGACACGGCCGCCGCGATCGCCGCGGAGCGCCACCCTCTCGTCAGGGCCGCGGCCAGGGAGGCCGACGGCGCCAAGGCCGACCGCACGTTGGCGCGTTCCGGCTGGCTGCCACGGCTCGATTTGACGGAAGACTACGCGCGCTCCACGAACCCCGTGTTCGTGTTCGCGTCGAAGCTGAGCCAGGAGCGCTTCACCGAGCAGGACTTCGCGCTCGGCGCGCTGAACTCACCCGATCCGTACACGAACGCCGCCACGAAGGTCAGCCTTCGGCAAAACGTCTGGGACGGCGGACGAGCCACGGCGGCCCAACGCGCCGCGAAGCTGGGCGCCGCCGCGGCCGGTTCGGCCCTGTCCCGCACGCGCGACGAGATCGCCTTCGACGCGCAACGCTCGTTCTGGGACGCGGTGCTGTCCGACGAGATGGTCGCGGCCGTTCGCGACGCCGAGAAGGCGGCCGCCGCGAACGCCGATCTGGCCGGCAAGCTCGTCGACGAAGGCATCGCGGTGCCGTCGGACCGGATGCAGGCCGACGTGCGGCTGGGCGAGGTTCGCGCGATGCGCGTGCGCGCCGAGCAGAGCGCGATCGTAGCAGCCGCCGCCCTGCGCCGTGCACTCGCCGCGACGGACGCGGAGGAGTTTACGCTGGTCGCGCCCGAGGTCAACCCGGACGAGCCACAACCGGCAGGAGACGACCCGAGCGCAACGGTCACCGAAGCGCTGACCTCCCGACAAGATCTGCGCGCGTTCGATGCGCGCATCGGCCAGGCGCGTGAAGGGGAGTCGCTCGCGCTTTCGGGCCGCCTCCCCCAGATCGGCCTCGGCGCGCAGTACGAGTGGGACGGATCGCAGCCGTTCGACCCGAGCGGAAACAACTGGACCGTCGGCGTCTTCGTGCGCATTCCGCTCTACGACGGTTGCGAAGGGCTCGCCCGCCGCGAGCGCGCCCGCGCCGATCGCGCCCGCCTCGAAGCGATGCGCGAAGCCTATGCTTCCGGGGTCGACCTCGAGATCCGCGGGGCGGCAGCGGATCGCACGTCGGCGGCCGAACGGTTGCGCATGGCGGCAAGCAACGCAGCGCTCTCGCTCGAGGTGCTGCGCATCGTGCGCGAGCGTTACGGCGAGGGGCTTGCGACGATCGTGGAGCTCCTCGGCGCCGAGGCGGCCACGACCCAAGCCCGCGCCTCGAAGGCCCAGGCGTCGCGGGACCTCGCCGTCTCGCGCCTCGCCTTCGAACTCGCGGCCGGCCGGCCGCTCGTCCCACCGTCCTCCGAAGTCGCCGAGAAGGAGTGACCGCATGAATCGCACTCGCGTCCGGATTTCTCTCGTCGTGCTCGCGGCATCTGCTTCGCTGTCCCTCTCCTGCGGCGCGCCCCGCGGCGAGGCTCGGCCCGAGGCCGCGCCTCCCCTTTCGGTCGGGGTCGAAACGACGGCTTCGGTGCCGTCCTTGGGCGGGCTCGAAGCGATCGGGAGCGTCGAGGCCGCGCGACGGGCAGCCCCCGGCACGATCCTCGCCGGGCGTGTGACGAGAATCGTGAAGCGCGAAGGGCAGCGGGTGCGGCGGGGGGAAACGCTCGCCTACGTTGAGAGCGGCGACGTCGCGGCGCGCGTGGCCCAGGCCGAGGCCGCGGTGGTCGGCGCGCAGGCGGCGGAGACCAACGCGCGCTTGATGCGCGAGCGTCTGGAGCGGCTCGTGGCAAAGCAGGCCGCCTCTCCCAAGAATCTGGAAGACGCCGTCGCCGGTTACGACGCGGCGCGCGCCAACCTCCATGCCGCCGAGGAAGGCGTGCGGGCGGCCCGCGTGATGCTGGGTTACGGCGAGGTGAAGGCTCCGTTTGACGGCGTGGTCGAGCAACGGCTGGTCGAAGAAGGCGACACCGCCTCCCCCGGCATGCCGATGTTCATCGTCGTCGATACCGCGCGCATGAAGATCGAAGCGGCGCTCCCCGAATCGTCGGCGCGCGGGCTCGCGCCCGGAATCGCGGTCGCGGTGGTCGTGGATGGGACGGATGGAGCCTCGCGTGAGGCCACGCTCGCCGAGATCCTCCCGGCCTCCGATCCCGCCACCCGCACCGTCACGGCGCGGATTCTGCTCGACAACGCCGACGGCGCGCTGCGCCCGGGGATGTTCGCGCGGGTGCGGTTTCCAGGGGACGGCCCGGCGGCCGTGTTCATTCCCGCAACCGCGATCGTGCGCCGCGGCCCGTTGACCGGGGTCTTCGTCGTCGATGAGAACGTCGCGCACCTCAGGTGGATCACCCTCGGCGGCTCCCTCGACGAGCGCGTGGAGGCGGCCAGCGGGCTCGCCGCAGGAGAGCGGATCGTGACGGCGCCCGCCGCGGAACTGGCCGACGGCCGCCGGGTCGAGATCGCGCGATGAATCGCGTCGGGATCTCGGGGCACATCGCGGCCGCGTTCCTGGAGAGCAAGTTGACGCCTTTGCTTGTGATCGCGGCCCTCGCGTTGGGGGCCCTCGCGGTCGTGGCCACCCCGCGCGAGGAGGAGCCGCAGATCGTCGTCCCGATGATCGACGTATTCGCCGGCTGGCCGGGGTCTTCCTCTGCTGACGTCGAGCGACTGGTGACGGTGCCGCTCGAACGGGCGGTGCGCGAGATTCCCGAGGTCGAATATGTGTACGCGACCTCGCGCCCTTCGGGGGCGATGCTCGTCGTGCGCTTTTTCGTCGGAGCCGACCCCGAGCGCGCCATCGTCAACGTGCGCTCGAAAATCGAAACGGCGCGGAGTCAGCTTCCCGAGGGAGCGCAGGTTCTGTCGATCGTCCCCCGGTCCATCGACGACGTGCCGATCCTCGCCGTGACCCTCTCGTCGGGGCGGTACGACACGATGGCGCTGCGCCGCATGGCGGCCGAGCTCGAAGAGGCCGTTCGCGCGGTGCCCCACGTGGCGACGACTACGCTTCTGGGCGGCGCCCGGCGCGAGATTCGCGTCGAGCTCGACGCGCAGGCGTTGGCAGGCCGCGGGCTTTCGCCCGCCCTCGTCGCCCGGACGCTCTCGTCCGCGGGGATCGCCATGCCGTCCG
>Ga0315278_10003053_pt1 | contig 14950 bp, 14 predicted proteins | sample YL17G06_0_MG_FD_203880 | JGI IMG/M metagenome (GOLD analysis project Ga0315278, IMG submission 203880) | Sediment microbial communities from Yellowstone Lake, YNP, Wyoming, USA - YL17G06_0 | ecosystem: Environmental > Aquatic > Freshwater > Lake > Sediment | place: USA: Wyoming | collected... | reverse complement strand
CGGCTGGATTTCGGGTCGACATCTCGCGCCTGTTCCAGGGTTCCGCGACCGTCGACATGGCCGCACTCCCCAGCGTGAAGTTCGATCGGACCGACGCCGCGCTTCTTGCGCGCAACTTCGCCGGCATGATCACGCCGATGCGGTCGGAGGCGCCTTGATCGGAAGAACTACTCTCTCTTGCCGACCTGTCGCCCTCCCAGGTCGAACACGAGAAACTCCGCGCGGAGTCCGGCGGCGGAAGTCGGCTTGATCAGATAGGGCCGCAAGTTGAAGGCCCGCTCGAACCCCTCGTTGGCGACGATGACCGCGGCGCGCCAGCCGTCGAAGCGTCTGAGCGTTTTGCCGAGGTCGCGATAGAGTCGCAGCACGTCGCCCTCCTCGCCCTGCATCCGGTGCCCGTACGGCGGGTTGAAGGCGAAGACGCCGCGACCGCGCGCTGCTCCGGGAAGGATCTCCGCGAAGCGCTCCGGTGTGAGCTCGGTCGCGTCCATCGAACGCACCACGATGGACTGCTCGACATCCCGTCCGGTGAGACCGGATGCGCGCAGGTTGCCGATCATCCAGGCGACGCACTCCTCATTGATGTCCGATGCGAGGATGTAGGGACGCGTGTCCGGGTAGAGCGGAGGCGCCTGGGCGGGGAAGCCCGCAAACACGGGCAACTGCAGCACCGGAAGATCCTGCGGTTTGCGGACGGCGAAGCCACGGGCCAAGAGCGCCGCCTCGACCGCGATGGTGCCGCTGCCGGCGGTCGGGTCGACCAAGGCTTCTTCGTGGGGCATCCATTTCGAAAGCATAACGAGCTGCGCGGCCAGCGTCTCGCGCATGGGCGCCGGCCCCTGTGCGACGCGCTGTCCGCGCATGTGCCGTGGGCCACCCCCGAGGTCGAGGATGACGAGAGTGCGGCGATCGTTTTCAACTCCGACCCGGCGCACGAGCATGTGCCACTCCGCGTCCTCGGTCTGAACCACCGCGTGGCCGCCTCGTTGTTGCATCGCCTGTTCGAAGGCGCTTTTCACGGCGCCGCGCACTTGCAGGGGGCCGGCCTCGAAGTCTTCGACGCCCTTCACCTCGACCGTGAACGTGACCGAGCGCCCGCGCGGCAGGCGATCATCCGCCGCCAGCAGCGGAACCAGGTCGTCAACTAACGGCTCGAGCCGGACCGCGGGCGATGAGGCCAGCTCCCAACCGACACGCGATGCGCTGCGGTGGTAACAAGCTGCGACCCACGCGACCGCCGGATCGAACGCGTAGCGCAGCGCCATGGAGCCTTGACGCGTCGGCTTCGACACACGCACGTGGAACGGCGAGCGCATCACGAGGCGGAGTAACTCGGACTCCATGACCTTGTTGGCGCCGACCGTGCCTGAGACCCGGAGCGCCGACTCCGTTTGCGCCCCCGGTAGACCAGCCATCTACTTGAACGTCCAGCCCACCAGGACTCGGACGTCGGGGACGTCGCCGATGCCGACTTGAAGCTCTGCGAGAAACCGGTTCCCGCTCTCGAGTTTCGTCTCGATGCCTCCGACCGCGTACAACCCGATCTCGGCGTTGAAGCCGTCGTCGAAGCCCTTGCTGTTGTCGGGCCCGTTCTGGTCGAACAGCCAGACGGTCACCTGCGCCCCGGCGTACGGTGTGACGGCTGCCTTCACGGGGAAGTAGTAGGCCACCATGAAGTTCCCATAGAGCGAGAACTTGTCGTCGCCGAACCCCAGCTCGACGCTCGGCTGCCACCGCAGGTTGGTGGTGAACTCGCCCAGGTCGAATTGCGCGCCGAAGAGCACTTGATCGGCGTCGCTGGACGCCCCGACCCGCGGACCCCAGCCCCGGAACCCGACCCCGGTCTCGGCCGCCACCGCTGCCGCGGGAGCGACGGTGGCCGCCACGGCGATCACGCACATCGCGGTCATCGATCTCCATCGCATCATCAGGATCTCCTCCTCTTCAATGAGATGCGGCAGTGTAGCGGCGCACGGCGTTTCCTTCCCGTGCGTCCATGGCGACACACTCGGAGGCCCCTTCGGACCTCTCCGCCAGCTCCTTCGCGGACGCGAGCCGCTCGGCGCGAAGCTCCTTGGCGTCGAGTCCAGGCGGGATTTCACGTCGCAAGAAGAACGACAGAATCAGTCATGGAAAGTCCGTATTGGATGAAGCACCCACTCCGGAAGTGCATTTGGTGCTCGCGATCTGACCGCTACGCCGTCGCCCCCGCCTCTTCGCCGACCTGCTCGGCGTGACCGCACCCCTCCTGCTCGCAGAGCAGGCGATGGCCGTCCTTCTTGGTGATCTTCTCGACGAGGTAGGGGGACTTGCACGAGGGGCAGGGCTTGGCGACCGGCCTGTTCCAGAGGACGAAGCTGCAGTCGGGGTAACGGTCGCATCCAAAGAAGAGCTTCCCGCGCTTGCTCTTCCGTTCGACGATCTGCCCCTTGCCGCACTCGGGACAGGGGACGCCCGTTTCCTTCATCTTGATGTACTTGCACGTCGGGTAGTTCGAGCACGCGGTGAACTCGCCGAACCGTCCCTGCTTGACCGCGAGCTTGCTGGCGCACTTGGGGCAGGGCTCGTCGAGCAGAACCTCGGCCTTGGCTTCCGCCTTGCCTTCCTTGCTCATCACGATCTTGCGGGTCGTCTTGCACTCGGGGTAGCCCGCGCACGCGAGGAAGGCGCCAAAGCGGCCGCGCTTCAAAACCATCGGACGACCGCACTTCTGGCAGGGCTCGGCTTCCGTCTCGATCGGGTCGGGAGCCGCCGCCTTGACCTTCGCCGTTTTCGCGGCTGCGGGCATCGCGGTGTCGCCCTCGGCCGGCGCCTCGTCGTGCGAGACGCTACCGATCTCGCGCGTCGTCTTGCATTCGGGGTAGCCGGAGCAGGCGAGGAACTGCCCGAATCGCCCCCACTTCAGAACCATCGGCTTCCCGCATTTGTCGCAGACCTGATCGGTTGGGATCGCCTCGCGCTTCACGTCGCGCATCTCGGTCTTCGCTTTCGCGAGGTCCACTTCGAACTTGGCCTGGAACTCGCGCAGCGCATCGACCCAGTTCAGGCGCCCTTCCTCGATCTCGTCGAGCTCTTCTTCCATCCGCGCCGTATAGCCGACGTCGACGATGTCGCCAAACGAGCCGACGATCAGGTCGTTGACGAGCAGGCCGAGCTCGGTCGGGAAGAAGCGGCTCTTGTCTTTTTCGGCGTAGCTGCGGTCCATGATCGTCGAGATGATGGCGGCATAGGTTGAAGGACGGCCGATGCCGTTTTCTTCGAGCTCTTTGACGAGGGTCGCTTCGGAGAAGCGCGGCGGCGGCGACGTGAAGTGCTGCCGGGGAAGGAGCGACTTGAGGTCGAGCGCTTGGCCTTCCTTCAGTCGCGGCAGACGGCGGTCTTCCTCGTCGTCGGCTTCGGCGTCGTCGGGACGCGCATCGTCGGCGGGTGCGTCCTCGTCCTTCCCTTCGTGATAGACGGCGAGCCAACCTGCGAACTTCAAGACCGACCCGGTCGCGCGGAAACCGTACGCCCCGGCTTCGATGTCGGCGCGCGTCGTGTCGAAGAGCGCCGTTTCCATCTGCGAAGCCACGAAGCGGTTCCAGATCAGCTGGTAGAGGCGAAACTCGTCCCGGCCGAGAAACTCTTGCACGCGGTCGGGGGCGAACTCGAGCAGGGTGGGGCGGATGGCCTCGTGCGCTTCTTGCGCGGCCTTGCCGACCTTGAACCGGCGCGCCTCTTTCGGGAGGGAGGTTCCGCCGTAGGTGTCCGCGATGTAGGCGCGCACCGCATCGAGCGCGTCGTCGGACGTTCGCGTCGAATCGGTACGCATGTACGTGATCAAGCCGACCGTGCCCGCATCGCCGAGCTCGCGTCCTTCGTACAGGCCCTGCGCCAGGCGCATCGTCTTGGCGACCGGGAAGCCGAGCTGACGCGCCGCGTCCTGCTGCAGCTTTGACGTGATGAACGGCGGCGGCGGGTTTTTCTTTTTTTCTTGCGACTGGATCTTGGCGACCTTGAACGGCGTGGGGTCGGCATGCTTCGCCTTGACCTCGAGGATCAACGAGGTCGCATCCTCGCTGGCCGGCTTGGCGGCGGCGACTTCCCAGCCGAGCTCGCCCAAAGCGCCGGTCATCTCCTCGCGCGAGACGACCTCGATCTTCTTCCCGTTCTTAGCGACGAGCTTCGCGCCGAACTGCGGCGCCTCGCCCCCCCACAGCTGCGCGGTTAACGACCAGTACTCTCTCGGGACGAACGCCCTGACCTCGCGCTCGCGCTCGACGATGATCCGGAGCGCGACGCTCTGAACGCGCCCGGCGGACAGGCCGCGGCGCACCTTGTCCCAGAGCAAGGGGCTGATCTTGTAGCCGACGAGGCGGTCGAGGATTCGGCGCGCCTGCTGGGCGTCGACCTTGTGGGCGTCGATCTCGCGCGGGTTCTCGAATGCCGCGAGAATCGCCTTTTTCGTGATCTCGTTGAACAGGACGCGGCGGAAGACGACGTCGGTATCTTTCGACAGCTCTTCTTTCAGGTGCCAGCAGATCGCTTCTCCCTCGCGGTCGGGGTCGGCGGCGAGGAAGATCGCGTCGGCGTCTTTTGCGGCCTTCCGGAGCTCCGCCAGCGTCTTCTTTTTCTCGGGGAGGGCGGTGTAGGTCGGCGTGAAGTCCTTCTCGTCGACTCCCAGCGTCTTTTTGGGAAGGTCGCGCACGTGGCCCATGGAGGCTTTCACGACGAATCCCTTTCCCAAGAACTTGTTGATCGTCTTGGCTTTGGCAGGGGACTCGACGATGACGAGCGATCGTGCCATGCGTCCTTCCTTCTCTTGGCTCTTAACTCTCAACTGTGAACTATTAACTATTGACGCTTCAAGCCCCGGAGGCCCCGGTTCGAGGGCGGGCAACATAGTACCCACCCGTCATTGGATCAATACACCCGCGCAGCGCGAGACCGAACAGAGCCGTCTGAAGCCGCGCCACTCCGAACGTAGCATTCTCGGCAAGCCGGTCCACGTGGACGGGCCGGGGATCGTCGAAAAGGGCCAGAACGGCGGTCTCATCCGGGGTCAGCCCCTGCACCGGGCGATCCGGCGGAGTGGGGCCCGAGGGGCCGGGGCCGGGGGCTTTCCGGACCAGCGCGTCCAGGTACATTGGCGACAGCTCCGAAAGGACGTCCTCGACCGTCTGAACCAGTTTCGCCCCCTGCTGGATCAGCCGGTGGCAGCCCCGGGACTGCTCCGAGGTGACGGGGCCGGGGACCGCCATCACCTCGCGACCCTGTTCGAGCGCGTGTCCGGCCGTGATGAGCGAGCCGGATTTGTCGGTGGCCTCGACGACGATCGTCCCGGCGGAGAGTGCGCTGATGAGCCGGTTCCGCCGCGGGAAGTTCTCGGCCAACGGCGCGGTTTCGATCGGAAACTCGCTCACAATCGCCCCCGAAGCGGCGATCGCCTCGAACAAGTCCTCATTTTCCGGTGGATAGGTGTGCGCGAAGCCGCATCCGAGCACCGCGACGGTGCGCCCCCCCGCTTCGAGGGCTCCTCGGTGCGCCCAGGTGTCGATCCCTCGGGCGCCGCCTGAGACGATCTCGACACCCAGCGCGGCGAGGTCCCCCGCGAGTTCTCGGGCGATCTGCCGGCCGTAGGCGGTGGCGCGTCGCGATCCGACCAACGCAAGCCTGACGCGCCCGTCGGGCAGCTCGCCTTTGATGTAAAGAACCACGGGAGCATCGGGGAGGGCGGCGATCATCGAGGGGTACTCCGCGTCGTCTCGCGCTACGATACGCAGGTCCCTACGAACGGCCGCATCCCATTCCGCCTCGACCCGGCGCATCAGCGCCGGTCGCGCCGCGACGATCTCCCGCGCGGCGGTCGCGTCGATCCCGGGGAATTCTCGCCACGCGGTCGCCGGTAACCGGAAGGCGACCTCACGGGGATCGCCGTGGAGGTCGAGGGCGCGGCGCGCGGTCAGAGGTCCGACCCCGGGGAGAAGATGAATCGCAAGCCAGGCTGTCAGTCGCTCCGGTGGCAACGGGTCCGACCTCCGGAGGAGGCCAAAGGACTATCGGGCACGTTCCCACGGGGCGCTAGAGGTTCCCGGACTCGAGGGGTTGCGTTTGCGTTACCCCTTCGGGGCTCCATATTCGCCCTGTCGTCTCGGACAGGAAGAAGTGCCGAATTGGCGACGTTATCAATCGTTGGGGCCTAGCGTGAGCATCGCGAAGCGGATCTTGGTCGCCGAGGACGACCCGGTCACGCGCCGGTTCGTCGTTTCGCTCCTCGAGGAGCGCGGCTACGAGGTCCTCGTCGCGGAAGACGGCGAGCACGCGATCGCGACAGCCGCGACCGCGCAACCCGATCTGATCGTCAGCGACCTCGTCATGCCCTACCGCGACGGCTACGAGGTCCTTCGCGCGATCCGGACCGACGAGCGCTTGAAAAACATCCCCGTTCTCATCCTCTCGATGCGCGACCACGAGGAGGACATCGTCCGAGGCTTCGAGCAGGGAGCCGACGAGTACATCGTGAAACCGTTCAACGCGCGAGAATTCGTCTCCCGCGTGCGCAAACTGCTCGAGCCGAGGAGGGCCTGATGCAAGGCGCCCTCATCGTCACGGTGCTGTCGATCGCCGCGCTCTTTCTGGTGTTGACGATCCTGATCGTCGTGGGAAAGGCGTGGCGCGAGTTCCGTGACGGATGGCGCCGCACGCGCCGCCGCGCGCTCGAGCCGCTCGTTCTGAAGTACGCACACGGCAGCGACGCTTCGGTCTTCTCGGCGATGGGTGGCGCGATCGCCAAGCGCGACCGGGTGGTCGTGGAGATGATCCTGCTCGACCACGTGTCCCGCGTGCGCGGAATCGAGCACGAGCGGCTCTGCCGCGCCTTGGACGAGCTGGGGTTTGTCGATCGATTCCTCGCGAACTTGCGGGGCTCGCGGTGGTTTCGGCGCGCGAAGGCCGCCGAAAACCTCGGGTTGGCAGGCGCGAAGCGCGCGACGTCCCAACTCGCCGCGGCGCTCACGGACGAGGTTCCCGAGGTGCGGCTGCGTGCGGCGAAGGCGCTCGGTCTGGTCGGCGGACGGGCGGCGGTGTTTCCGCTCGTCAACGCGCTGACCGAACCCAACCGGTGGTCGACGATCCGCATCGCCGACATCCTGACCGGCATGGGAGGCGAAGTCGTCAAGGAGTTGATGGACGCCTTCCCCAAGTTGAACGCCCACGCGAAGCTCGCCGCCCTCGACATCCTCGGGCGCATTCACGCCTTAGAGGCCGTGCCGTGGCTGCTTTCGCGCCTCGACGACCCGGAGAGCAACGTGCGCGCTCGCGCGGCGCACGCCTTAGGGGCGATCGGCGTCGTCGATGCCGCGCCCGTGCTGCGAAAGGCGCTCACCGACGCCGCATGGCCGGTGCGCGCGATGGCGGCGAAAGCGCTCGGCCGCGTTCACGACCTCGAGGCGATCCCGGCGCTGTGCGTGGCGCTGCGCGACCGCGAGTGGTGGGTTCGCGCGAACGCCGCCGAGGCGCTGAAGCTCGCCGGACCGCCGGGACTCGAAGCACTCGAAGGGGTGCTCGAGGACGCGGATCCCTACGCGACGCACCAGGCGTGCCTGATGCTTCAAGGCGCGGGGATCCTCGACCGCCGCGTGGCTGAGCTCGCCGGAAACGGCGAAATGCGCTCCGCCGCCACGTTGGTCATCTTGCGGTTTGTAGAGGCCGGGCAGGTCAGTCGCTTGCGCGAACTCGCGGCCACCCACGCCGAGGCGACGGTGCGAGAGGCCCTCACTCGCCTCCTGCCGCAAGAGACGGCCACGGGAGCCGCGCGATGAACGTCGCCGCGCTCCTCGAGGACGCCGTCATCGCGTTCAACGTGTTCGTCCTCTTCTACTTCCTCGTGCTGAATTCGATCTATCTCATCCTCTTCCTGATCTCGCTCGTCGAAGTGCTCAAGTTCGTCCGCAAAACGTTCTTCTCCGATTACCGCCAGATCATGCAGTCCGACATGACCTGGCCGGTTTCGGTCCTGATCCCCGCGCACGACGAGGAAAGAACAATCGTCGAGACCGTCCGCTCGATGCTGATGATCAATTACGGCGAGTTCGAGATCATCGTGATCGACGACGGCTCGAACGACGGCACGCTCCGCAGGTTGATCGACGCCTACGAACTGAGGCGAAGCGACCGCCCCTACAAGTGCTCGATTGCGACCGGGCAGGTGCGCGCCGTCTACGGCTCGCTGGCGCACCCGAACCTGACCGTGATCGACAAGGAGAAGGGCGGCAAGGCGGACGCGTTGAACGCCGGCATCAACCTCGCGCGATACCCGCTGTTCTGCTCGATCGACGGCGATTCGATCATCGAGGACAACGCGCTCTTGCGCGTCGTGAAGCCGTTCATGGAAAAGCCGATCGAGACCGTCGCCGCGGGTGGCATCGTCCGCATCGTCAACGGCTGCGATGTGAAGGACGGCCGGGTGACGCGAATCGCGCTCTCCGACCGCGCGCTGCCGATTCTCCAAGTCGTCGAGTATTTCCGGGCTTTTCTCACCGGTCGCGTCGGCTGGTCGAGTCTCCAGTCACTCTTGATCATCTCGGGCGCCTTCGGCATCTACAAAAAGCAGGAGGTCATCGAGATCGGCGGCTACACCCACGGCACCGACACCGAGGACCTGGAACTGGTCGTGCGCTTGCACGAACACATGCGGCGCAAGAAGCAGCCGTATCGCGTCGTCTTCGTCCCCGATCCCGTCTGTTGGACCGAGGCCCCCGAGACGCTCTCCGTGCTCGCCCGCCAGCGGAACCGCTGGCACCGCGGCCTCTTGCAGACGCTCTGGCAGCACAAACGGATGCTGTTCAACCCCAAGTACGGGAACGTCGGCTTGTTCGCCTTCCCGTACTTCGTGTTCTTCGAGCTGCTCGGCCCGTTCATCGAGACGTTCGGCTACCTGGCGGTAATCGTGTCGTATCTGCTCGGCATCCTCGACGTGCAGTTCTTCATGATGTTCCTCGCGGTAGCGATCCTCTACGGAATGTTCCTCTCGATCGCCGCGATCCTCCTCGAGGAAATCTCGTTCCGGCGCTACCCCGGCTGGATCGACCTGACGAAGCTGCTCGCCTACAGCGTCATCGAGAACTTCGGCTACCGGCAGATTCTCTCCGCGATGAAGGTCAAGGCCTTCTGGGACGCGATTCGCCGCCGCCGCGCCTGGGGTCAGATGCAGCGCCGCGGTTTCCGCCCGGATGCCCTTCAGGAGCAGGCCTCCCGCTGATTCCCTGTTACCATCGGGGACGTGACGACCAGGGTCGGCCTCAACATCTCCTCGGTAGCGGTCAAGGCCAAGACCGGCAAGACCTGGGTGCAGTGGTTTGCCCTCCTGGACAAGGCGCGCGCGCAGGCGATGAGCCACAAGGACATCGTCGCCGTTCTTTCGAGCAAGCACGGCCTCGGGCCGTGGTGGCGGCAGATGGTGGCCGTCGCGTACGAGCAGGCCAAGGGCCTGAGGGACAAGCACGAGAAGCCCGACGGGTTCGAGATCAGCCGCAGCAAGACGATCAAGGCCGCGGTCGACGACGTGTACGAGGCGTGGGGGAACACGCGCCGCCGGGCGCAGTGGCTTCCCGGAGCCAAGCTCACGATCCGCAAGGCGACCGAGAACAAGATCCTGCGCGTCACCTGGGGCGACGGCTCGAATCTCGAGGTGAGCCTTCACGCGAAGGGCGCCACGAAAACCCAGATCGTCGTCCAGCACGGCAAGCTCGCCAACGCCCGCGCGGCGACGAAGCAGAAGGAGTTCTGGGGCGAGGCGTTCGACCGTCTCGCGCAACTCCTCGAGCCGTAGTTGGACAGGGCGGAGCGGCCCGCGGTTTTCTGGGCCTTCCTCTATTTCTTCGCCGTCCTTTGCGGCTACTACATCCTCCGGCCCCTGCGAGACGAGATGGGGATCGTCGGCGGCGTGAAGACTTTGCCGTGGCAATTCACGGCGACCTTCGTCGTGATGCTCCTCGCGGTGCCGTTCTACTCCGCCGTCGTCGCGTGTTTTCCGCGCCGCAAGATCATTCCCGTCGTCTACCGGTTCTTCGCGATAAACCTGCTCTTGTTCTTGCTGCTCGACCGGGTCGGCATTTCGGAGGTCTGTGTGGCGCGGGTCTTTTTCGTCTGGGTCTCGGTCTTCAGCCTCTTCGTCGTGTCCATCTTCTGGAGCTTCATGGTGGACACGTTCCGCGCCGAACAGGGGAAGCGCCTCTTCGGGGCGATCGCCGTCGGCGGCAGTCTGGGAGCGATCGCGGGCCCGTTTCTGGCGACGCTCCTCGTGAAGCCGTTCGGCCGCGCCGGCCTCTATGTCGCCGCAGCACTCTTTCTCGAAGCCGCGGTGTTTTGCGTGAGACGACTGATCGCGTGGGCGGGAAGGCACGACGCGGGCGGTGTCGGGCAGTCGCAAGACCGCGCCGTCGGCGGTGGCGTCTTCGCGGGTTTCCGGCTCGCTCTGGCGTCGCCGTACCTCCTCGCCGTCGTCGGGATGATGCTTGCCTACACGATCACATCGACCGTGATCTATGCCGATCAGGCGCGCATCGTCGGCGCCACGATCCAGGATTCATCCGTGCGCACCGCGCTCTTCGCCCGGATCGATCTCTGGGTCAACGTGGTCGCCTTGATCACGCAAGGGGTCGTGACCGGCTGGGTTCTGACCGCGCTGGGCTTGGGAGTCGCGTTGTGCGTGCTGCCGGTCCTGACGGCGGGCGGATTCCTCGGGCTGGGGTTCGCCCCAGGCTTGGCGACACTCGTTGCTGTGCAGATCGTGCGCCGCGGCATCCAGTACGGGCTCGAGCGGCCCTCGCGCGAGGTGCTGTTCACCGTTGTGTCGCCCGAAGAAAAGTACAAGGCGAAGGCGTTCATCGACACCGTCGTCTTCCGCGGCGGGGATGCTGCGGCGATCTGGGCGTACGACGCGGTGCGCTCGATCTCCCCTCCCGCCTACGTCGTTACCGCGGGTATGCTCGTCGTCTGCGCCGGGTGGGTCGGGGTCGCGCTGTTCGCGGCGCGCCGCCACGCGGCGCTCGCAAGGAAGGAATCGTGATGGACCACAATCGCCGGGACTTCGTCAAGACCGCAGCCTGGGCCGGGGCCGGTGTCGCGCTGACCGCGGCGCTTCCCCGTCTGCCGAAGGTGAAGCCGATGAAGATCCTGATCCTGGGAGGCACCGCGTTCCTCGGCCCCCAGATCGTCGAGGCGGCGCAGGCGCGCGGCCACGTCCTCACCCTGTTCAATCGCGGCAAGACGAACCCCGGTCTGTTTCCCGACATCGAGAAGCTGCACGGCGACCGCGACGGCGACCTCAAAAGCCTCGAGGGGAGGACGTGGGATGCCGTCATCGATACGTCGGGATTCGTCCCGCGCCTCGTCACGATGTCAGCAACTCTTCTCGCCCCGAACGTCAAGCAGTACGTCTTCATCTCGACCATCTCGGTGTTCGGCGAGGGGCTCAAACCCGGGACCGCCGAAGACGGCCCTCTCGCCACGATGCCCGACGAGTCGAGCGAAGAGGTGGCGAAGTACTACGGTGCGTTGAAGGCGCTCTCAGAGAAAGCGGCCGACAAGGCGATGTCCGGCCGCGCCTTTATCGTCCGACCCGGTCTGATCGTCGGCCCCGGCGACAAGACCGACCGCTTCACCTATTGGCCGGTGCGCATCGCGAAGGGGGGCGAGGTCTTGGCACCCGGCGACGGCAGCGACCCGGTTCAGTACATTGACGTGCGCGATCTCGCCGCCTTCATCGTGATTGGCGTCGAACGCAACCTGATCGGCACGTACAACGCGACCGGCCCCGCCAAGAAGCTGACGATGAAGGCGATGCTCGAGGGGACCAAGAAGGGGACCGGCGGCGACGCGAAGTTCACGTGGGTTTCGACAGAGTTCCTCGAGAAGGAAAAAGTCGCCCCGTGGAGCGACCTCCCCGTGTGGGTCCCATCGCGAAACGGCGAGGAAGGGTTCACCCAGATCGGCTGCGCCAAGGCGATCGCCGCCGGCCTTACGTTTCGCCCGGTCGCGGCCACGGCGAAGGACACTCTCGCTTGGTTCAAGACACTCCCCGTCGACCGCCGCGGCAAGCTCCTCGCGGGAATCAGCGCGGACAAGGAGAAGGAGCTGCTGGCGGCGTGGAATGCGGTGAAGAAGGGTTAGTCGCGGCCGTGATTGGGGTACGATTGACCGCCGACTCCGCACAGAGGCCGTGATGCCGTTGTCCGAACCAGAACAACCCCAAGGCTACCGCCCGCAATCAGCAGACACTGACGAGGCCACGGAGCGGTATCTGTTCGATCGGCTCCGAGAGCTACCCTCTTGGCGCAAGGCCGAGATGCTCTCCGCTGCCACGCGGGCCGTGTGTGAACTGGCGATGGACGGGCTGCGCCAACGTCATCCCGCGGCATCCAGCGCTGAATTGCGAAAGCGCTTCGCCGCCCTCACGCTCGGCCGCGAGACGTCGATCGAGCTCTTCGGCTGGGATCCGCATCGGGAAGGGTGGTGATGGCGCCCGACCCGGTCGAGCTCGCATTGATCCTCGCCCGGGTTCTCGAGCGCCTCGGCATTCGATACTGCGTCGGCGGGTCCGTCGCATCGTCCGTGTACGGCGAAGTGCGCACGACGCTCGACGTCGATCTGGTCGCGGAGTTGCGCCAGCAACACGTGGACGACCTGCTCGCCGCGACGCAACCCGACTTCCACATCGTCGACGCGTCGGTGCGCCGTGCCGTGCGCGACAAGTCGAGCTTCAACCTGATCCACGAGGACATGCTGGTCAAAGCCGACGTCTACGTGTCGCCCGACGATTCTCTCCACCGGGACCAGTTCGCGCGCAGTCGTCGCGTCGCTCTGCGCGCTGAGCCGGGAGCCGAGGTCCAGCTGGCGTCGCCGGAAGACGTCGTGATCCACAAGCTCCGGTGGTATCGCATGGGCGGGGGCGTGTCGGACCGGCAGTGGCGGGACGTCCTTGGCGTGTTGAAGGTGCAGGCGGATGCGGTCGATCGCAGGTATCTCGCCCGAGTAGCGGTCGAGTTGGGCCTCGCCGACTTGCTTGCCCGCGCGCTCTCGGAGGCCGGACTGGCTGCGGAATAGGGGAATGGGGGAGTGTCCCCCTATTCCCCGGCCTCCCGCACCGCGCGCGTCGCGATGCGGGCGACGATGAAGGACACGGCGATGGCGGCGGCGACGCCGACGACCGTCACGACGATGCGCGCCGTCGACCAACTTGCCGCCTGGCCTGACGCCGCCGCGCCGGCGGAGGCGCCAAGCGCGACATAGACGATCGTCGCGGGGATCATCCCGGCGATCGTCGTGGCCGCGTACGTCGCCGCCGGGATCGCGGTCAGCCCGAACAGATAGTTGACGTAGACGAACGGGAAGACCGGAGTCAGACGCACGAGAAAGACGATCCAGCCGCCCCGGGCGGCGATCGCGTGGTCGAGCGTGTCGAAGCCGGGGTAGGCGTGAGCCCACCTTCGGACGGACTCCCGAAGCCCCATGCGCGCGAGCGCGAACGCCGCCATCGCGCCCAAGGTCGCCCCGACGAGCACGAGAACGCTGCCGCGCGCGACGCCGAAAACGGCTCCAGCGGCGACGGTCAGGATCCAGACCGGGAGGAGCAGTACCGAGGCTGCCGCATAAACGAGGACGAACACGGCGCCGGCCCAGGGGCCGAGCGCGTCGATCCTGCGGACGAGGGTCTGCAGCGTCTCGCCGACCGGAAGGGTCCCGTAAAACGCGGCGATTCCCACGAGAATCGCGGCTCCGAGCAGGACGCGCCTCCACGGAAGGCGGTAGTATTCAGGCCTCAGGGCGCTCACGCGCGGAGACTAGCTCATGGACTGGGGTCTTTCGAACCGACTCCTTCGCATTCTCAAGCCGCCGCATGGCCGCACCGTGATGCTGGCCGTGGATCATGGCTACTTCCTCGGTCCGACCTCGGGCCTCGAAGAGCCGCGGAAAACGATCGCGCCGCTGCTTCCGTATGCCGACTCGTTGATGCTGACACGTGGGGTGCTGCGCACGTCGGTCGCGCCGTCGACGAACGTGCCGGTCGTGCTGCGCGTATCGGGCGGCGCGTCGATCCTGAAGGAACTGTCGCACGAAGGGTTGACGGTGGCGATCGAGGACGCGATCCGCCTGAACGTCTCCGCGATCACGCTGTCGATCTTCGTTGGCTCCCAGGGGGAGCGCACCACGTTGTTGAACTTGGCGAAGCTCGTGGACCTGGGCGAGAAGTACGGAATACCGGTGCTCGCGGTGACGGCGGTCGGGAAAGAGATGACCCGCGACGCGCGCTACCTCGGCCTGTGCTGCCGCATCGCCGCCGAGATCGGCGCGCACTTCGTGAAGACCTACTACTGCGATGGGTTCGAAGAAATCGTGCGCGCCACGCCGGTGCCGCTGATCATCGCGGGTGGGAAGAAGACCGGCGAGCGCGAGGCGATCGAGCTGGCTGCAAGCGCGATGCGCGCGGGTGCCGCGGGCGTTGACATGGGCCGCAACATCTTCCAGTCGGACTGTCCGGTGGGGATGATTCGGGCCGTGCGCGCGGTCGTGCACGATGCGGCGACCGTCGACGCGGCGTTTGCGATTTACGAGCAGGAGAAATCCAAAGGTCGGCGATGAGGGCGGCGGTCTACTATTCCAACCGCGACGTGCGCGTCGAGGATCTGCCGAGGCCCACCGCGGGGCCCGGCGAGCTGGTCTTCCGCGTCATGGCCTCGGGAGTCTGCGGTAGCGACGTCATGGAGTGGTACCGGCTCGCCAAGGCGCCGATCGTGCTCGGCCACGAGGTCGCGGGAGAGGTCGTCGAGGTGGGCGCCGGTCTCGCGGGGTTTGCCGAGGGCGATCGGATCGTCACCACGCATCACGTTCCGTGCAACGAGTGCCGCTACTGTCTGGCGGGACATCACCCGGTATGCGACACGCTTCGCAAGACCAGCTTCGATCCCGGCGG
>Ga0315278_10003050_pt1 | contig 14956 bp, 12 predicted proteins | sample YL17G06_0_MG_FD_203880 | JGI IMG/M metagenome (GOLD analysis project Ga0315278, IMG submission 203880) | Sediment microbial communities from Yellowstone Lake, YNP, Wyoming, USA - YL17G06_0 | ecosystem: Environmental > Aquatic > Freshwater > Lake > Sediment | place: USA: Wyoming | collected... | reverse complement strand
TCGAGGCGTGTGCGGGACCTACGCCGCCGGCTGCTGGCTCGCCAAGAAAAAAGAAAAAAACTAGCCGCCGCCGCGCTTCTCGCATCCCCGGCCATGCCTACATCCGCCCCTCAAAATTCCCCATCCAGTTCATACCTGAGCAACCACGCTGGCCAGCAGGGCCAGAAGCAGGGCGGCAGTGGCGGGGTGGACGGGCATGGTGCGATGGGTCGGACAGATGCGTGACAAAAAAATGGTGTAATGATCTAGCTTTGGGGGGCTGAGAGCCTAAGTTGCTCCCTCTCTTCTCTCTCTCTCTTCTCTCTCTACCGCCCCTTTCTCCTTTCTTTTTACACCGGTTCCAACTCTGCGGCGTGCCACACACACACACACACACACACACACACACACACACACACACACACATAATCACACGCACGCATGGCGGGCACGCATGGCGGGCACGGTCCACCCCATCGTCGTCGTCTGTAAAAGAATGAGGGGGCGGTGGAATGGGGGATTGGGTTCAGGTCCTCTCAACACGCTCTCAGCTCACGCCCAGCCACTCCTGGACCCCATCCTTCTCCTTCTTGCACGCAAACACGCCAGGTGGCAATCGGGCTGCGTCGGCGGGCGTGTAGCAGGCCGGCGGGACCGCCGCGGAGAGGCACCAGACACAAGCGGCCGCGGCGCAGGCAGCCTCACTTGTGAAGCTGTCGCAGGCGGCAGCAGCGGCGGCGGTGGCGGCCGTGCAGGCCAGGAAGGCCACCAGGAGCGGGGCGGGGCAGGCGAGCATGGTTTGGGCGGGGGGCTAGAGGCGCAAAAGCGGGCGGGGGCTTAGTTTCCGAAGTGTGGTTCCTTGACCTCCTGTGGTTCCGACCTTGGACTTTCACTCACCCCCTGCTGCCAGCCCCTCCTCCTCCACCGCCCGCCTTGCGGGGCGGTGCGTTAATAATTTTCAAACGCGCGCCCAAGTCCCCACCCACGACCTCACGCGCGCTGAGAACGCCCTGCGCCCCCCTCACCGGTGGCGGGACGTATTCGAAACGCAGGTGCGTGCCCGGGTGGCCGGCCGCGGCCGCGGCTATCCAGTCGAGGATGCTGCCCCCGCTGTCCGCGATCGCGCGCGGGCACCACCGCCCGCCCTGGCTGGCCGACCACCGAGGAAGGTCTCTCACCGGTATGCGGTCCACCCGGGTCAGCATCCCATCGTGCTCCCTCCCCCCCGCCCACACCACCGCCGCACCGGCGAGCCATGATTGGACCCACCAGGTCGGCACTTTGCGCCGGTGCAGCCCCACCGCCGCGCCGTGGCTGGTCGGCCAGCGCAGCGTCTTGAGCTCTACAAACGCGTGGTGTGGGATGGCTTGCGTGGCGGCTGCGTTGCCGCCGCCGCCGGGCGTCGCCGCTGCAGCCAGTTCGGGGCAGTAGCCGTCAGTCTCGGCCGCCATCAACACGTCGCACCCGCCCAGGCGCCGCTTGACCAAGGCCGCCCACTCCGGGCGGCCGTGGCGTGCGGGCTGGGGAGGGCCCCCTCCGCCGCCTCCTGCCGCTGTGCACAGCGCCTCAAACTTGTAGCCCCAGTACGAGAACTGGTCGCTTTCGGGCGTGGCATCAAAGGCCGGAGTTTGGACAATATCGAGGCAGACGATGGGGCGGCGCCCACTGGTCGTCGCCGTCGCATCCACCGCATCCACCACCCACCCCGCCATGGGATCGTAGGCGGTACCGAAGATCTTGCGCAGGTTGTTGCGGTAGGTGATGATGAGTGGGGAGGCGTCTCCAGACGCCTCCAGCGGTGGCGCACGGAAGTCGATGCCCGTCGCCTGGGCGGCCAAGATCACTTCCTCCACGCCGGCATGCGCGCCCCGGGAGGTGTATCCGTCTGGAAATCCAGCATCTAAACTGGATGGCATCGCCGGTGCCCGCACGGGCACGAGCGTGGCGGCGCTGTCCATGATGAATGTGTAGGTCGGCGTGTGGATGGTGGTCGAGGTCGGCGTCGACGCGGCCGCGGCCGCCGCCTGCCGTTGCTCCGGCGTGCCCCGCAGTTTGGCGAATCCACTGACCAAGGTCACCTCATCGTCGGGGTAGGGGGCTGGCGGGCCCCTGGGCGGTTGGAGTGGGTGGATTGCGACGCTGGCCAGGGGCGGTGAGTCGGCCATCTTTCCCCTCGAATGCGTGATTTTATTATTTGAACCTAGCCTCCCCCCCCACCCTCCTGGGGTCCACCTCCCGCGCCCACCCTGCATCAACCCCTCCGCCCTCACCCTCCATCACCAGCCCTGCCACCAGGCGCCCCGTCGCTGGCGCCAGCGTCAGCCCCGATCCCTCATGCCCGGCCGCTATGAACAAGCCCGGCGCGACGCAGCCGATGGCGGGTGGCGGGGGTGGGGCGTGTGGCCGCACGCCCACCATGGCCGGGCGCAAGCCAACGCGGAGGGCGTCGCCGCCCGGAGTGGAGGTGGCGGCCACCGCGGCCTCCAGCCACCCGCCTTCCCTCAACCCGGGCAGGAACGCGGCCGCCCGCACCAGCACGGCCCGCACCGCGGCCGGGCAGGGGGCAGACCCCGTGAACTCGTCCGCATCCTCCCGAGACGACCCGATCAACAGGGAGGTGCCGGAGGCGTCAGGGGCGGCCGTGAAGACGACGCCCCACTCCTCATCGGCGGCGGCGAGGTCGAGGCCGGCCAAGGAGACTGCTCCTTCTGCGGGCTCCTCCCCACCACCACCTCCGCTGTAATGTCTTGTGTAGCCGGCCTCCATCATGCCGTGGCGCAAGGCAGGCATGGCCGGTGGCGGGCGCAGGACCAGCAAGTGTCCGCGCCGCGGTGCCAGGGCGGCCGCCCAGGCGGCCGCGGCGGCGGGGTCGGTGCGTGCGAGCGCGGCCGCGACCAGGCGGCCCGACCATGCGCCGGCCGCGATGACGACGCCCCGCTCCGCCACCAGGCACGACCCGTCGGCTAGAGTGACGGAGGTGGAGGTGGAGGCACTGCCCGCCTTAATCCCCGTCACCGGCGCCCCCACCCGTTCCACCCACCGCCCGCCGTCTCTCCCCACCCGCCGGCAAGCATCCAGGAGCGCCCGGGCCGCGCCCCGCCCATCGATTTGGGCGTCGCCGTGCGTGAGCAGGGCACCGCCGCCCGGTGGAAACCCCGCCAGGGCAGGCTCCAGGGCCGCCAGCTCGGCCGACGAGAGGGGCGTGCACGCCACGCCCACCGCCGCCAGGCGCGCCGCCCGGGCCGCGCAGGCGCCTGCGCCTCCAGTGCTCGGGGCGAGCAGCAGGGAGCCTGTCGCCCTGTGCTCGGCCCCCGCCATCCAGGCCCCGCCCTCCTCCTCGCCCACCCACTCCGCCCACAGGGCTTTGGACGCCACCGCGGCACCCCACAGTGGCGAGGCAGGGTCCCGGTGGGCCAGCCAGAGGTAGCCCTGGCCCGCACCCGTCGCACGCCCGCCGTAGGGGAGGAGGCTGGGTGTGAAAGGCGCGTCACCGCCCGAGGTGGAGGCCTCGGCCTCGATGAGGGCGACGCGCGGACGGGCCGGATGCTTCAGCAGGGCCAGGGCGGTCGCAAGTCCGATGATGCCACCGCCGACGACCGTGACGTCGACGACTGAGACGGAGGCGCGCGGGCCGGGTTGGGCAAACACGGGTGGGGGAGCCTTGATTATGCGAGGGAGGCGTCGCCCACTCAGGCCACTCCTTCGGGCGGTTGCAGGTCGGCCTGGCAGGGGGCCGGCCTGGCAGGTGGGCGGTGCCATTGGCCGGCGTGTGGCGGCGCGTCGTGGCACGAATTGCAAGAGTGTAGGATAGGAAGAGCGAGCGAAAAGTCGCGGTGTGTTTCCATTCGGCCGTTGTTTCGCGGCTCTCTCTCTCTCTTCCCATCACGCACGCGGGGCCACCACGCACGACCAATGACCCCGTCCAGGACAAAACGGGACACCTTGGCAGGTGCGAGAGGGGATGTACAAGCGTTTGAGGAGGGGGCATGTCGCGAGCCGTGCGCTCTCCTTCCCGGTCTCGCTATTTTTTGGTTTTTCGGTTCGCGCGCCGGACAGACGGCCCGCCCGTCGCGCCCGGGGACCCGCCCACACCCACACTCCCGCACGCATTCCACCTCACTCACACACACGTGTCCAGGCCTCCGACCGCCTGGAGCACCCCCTCTCCGCCCTCCCCTACCCTCTGAAAACTACGACCCGGGCGCGCCGCTCGGCGCAGGCGTGGCCGCGCATGCTGCTAAGGCGCGCGCCACACCCGCCGCCCCGCCCGCCACCAGCGCCCACACAGAGATTCGCGCCCTGCTGGATCGGAGTGTGAGGCGGGCGGTAGGTGGGGTGAGCGGTGGTGGTCGTGGTGGCGGCGGCGCGCCCCCTTCCACCACTCCAACCCGCCTGGCTGCCGACAGCGTGACCTTTGTGTCCACGTTCTCCTCCGCCTCGCCGGGCGAAGGGTCGACGGGGGCGACCCGGGCGTTACCCCCGGCTGGAAGTAGTGGCGGCGGGGCGAACAGCCTGTCCCCGCTGGCCACGGGGGCGCCCGCGGTGGTGGCTGCGGCAGCAGCCGCTGCGGCTGCGGCCATCCCGACCCCCTCCCGCCTGGCCGCCGCCATGGCTGCCGTCCGCCTGGCCGCCTCGCCCAGAGGCATGCGACGGGCAGCATTCGCCCGCAGGCCGGGCAGTGGCGGCGCCGCCCAGGCGCCGGCCGCCTCCACCTCGCCCATGGCCCCGCCCCGCGACCTGATGGCGGATGCAGAGCACGCACAGCACGCACAGCAAACGCAGCACGCGCCACCTCCGCCCCGCCTCCTCTCCACGGACAGTGATGAGGATGATGGCGACCACATCGCCAGCTACACGACAGCCGCCTCCTCCCCCGCCTCGGCGGCCGTTTCGGCGGCCGATGCGCTGGCCGGCGCGGCCGCAGCAGACCTGGCGGACGAGCGTGGCCTGCCCCAGGCCGACGCGGACCGGGTGCGCCGGGACGTGCGGGCGGCGGCCCGAGCCGCGGTGGCGGGCGGGCGGGCGCCCGTCGGGTCGGCCGCGTTTGGGCTGGCGCTGCTGCGGGCCGTGGGCGGCGCCCACCTAGCGGCCGGCCGGGCGGCCGGGCGCGCGGCGCGCGCCGGTGCCCGGGCGGACGCCGCCGCCGACGCCCTGGCCGCCCGGGAGTCCGACCTGACGTCCGCCCAGGACGCGGTCCGGGAAGCCGTGGCCAGCCAGCGTGGCGCCCGGGACGCCCTGGCCGACGTGTCGGCCCAAAATGCGCGCCTGGTGGCCGCCCTAGCGGCGGAGAGGGGCGCAGCGGGGCGGGCGGCCGCCTGCGCGGCGTCCCGGGCCGCGCACTTGGAGGCCCGCCTGGCGGCGCTGGAAGCTAGGCACGCGCACACGCCGGCAGCTCCACCTCACCGCCCGGCCCCTAGCTTTGCCACGGCGGCAGCGTCGCTGTCGGAGGACGGGGCGGCCTCCTCTACCTCCTCCCAGACCATGGCCTCGGCAATGCCTGGACAAGGCGAGGAGGGTGAGCAGGACGGCGCCCGTGGCCCGTCCACCACCACCGCCACCTCCTCCGCCCGGGTCCCCTCCCAATCCTGGGCCCGCCGGCCCGGGTCAGGCGGCACGCCCCGCCCGCCCGCCCGCCCCGCCGCCCGCCCGCCCAGCGCTGCAGCGGCGACCGCGGCCGCCCGCCCCGCAGCCCCACCCCCTCCTCCACCACCTCCCCTCTCCTCCTCTTTCCGGGCCGCCGCCGCGTCAGAGGCCGCCAAAAGGGCCGGCAATGCCGCTTTTGCGGCGGGGCGGTACGAGGAGGCGACCTTGCATTACACGGCGGGTCTGGTTGCAGGCGCAAGCGTGCCTCACACCATCAACGCGGACCTCGCCGCAGTGCTCCACTGCAATCGGGCGGCCGCCCACCATGCGGCGGGGCGGTTTGTGGACGCCATCGCGGACTGTTGCGCCGCGGAGGCCCTGGACCCGGGCTACGCCCGGCCGCGCCAGCGCCGGGCGGAGGCGTGGGCGGCCCTCGGAGATGGCGGCGCGGCCGCAGCCGACCTGGAGGCGCTCGCCCGGGAGGGGACCCCGGGAGCAGGCGCACGGCTGGCTTCCATCAAGGCCGCCCGCCTGCCCGGGGCGTGCCCATACGGCCTGCTGGGCGTCCGCCCGGATGCCCCCACCGCCACCATCCGGTCGTCCTACCGGGCCCTTGCCTTGCGCTTCCACCCCGACAAGGCGAGCGGGCTCGGGCCGGGCGGGCCTGCGGCGGCGGCGTGCCTGTTTGGACCCGTCGCCGCCGCGCACGCCCTGTTGACGGACGCCGGTCGGCGGGCATCCCACGACGCGGATCGGGCCCGGCGCGGGCGGGACCGGGATTTAGCCCGGGCGGCGGGCGACCTGCGGGCGCGGTGGGCGGCGGCGGCAGCGGCTGGGCGGAGGTGAGGATGGAAGGGGTTTACTGATGGGAGAAATCGCCGCGCTCGCTTTGTAAGAACACTCGATTCTATGTTGACACACACGCATAGACACGCACATATTACGAAAAGGGCGCATGCACAAATGCGGGCGCGCGTTTTGAAAGACTCCTTCGCCCACATCACACACCACACCACTCTCTCTCCATTTTTTCCAGCTCACTCTCTCTCTCACTCCTCCGCGCCTCCCATCTTGGCGATCGCCATCCCGGCCTCCGCCTGGCATAAGCCCGCCCGGATGAGGGAAGCAAAGACACGCAGGCAGGGGGCAGGGTGGGATGGGTGGACGCCCGCGTCGGGCACTGCCTCCTGCATCCCACCCTCCTCGGCAGCGGCCGCAGTGGTGGCCGCCGCCTCCGCGGCCACCCGCCCTTGCGCCGTCACATTAAACCAGGTCATCAGGAACCAGGGCACTAAACCCTCGTCCACGGCGACACCCCAATCGCGCTCTTTCTCGTCGGCCATGGTCTCCAGGTTGGTGATAGACCACTTGCCGCCGGGAGCTGTGATTGTTGAAGGAGAGAGCATTTGAGGCCGCGCGCCTGGAGAGAGACGGGAGCATGTGGTTGAGGTCTCTCACTCTCCTTCTTTACCATTGTCCACCAGGCTGTGAAAATCTTCGCCCCAGGGCAGGGTGCCCATCCACAGCTCGGCCAGACTGTGTTGTGAGGAGGGGGAACGAGGGTTGAACGAGGAAGGAGATGGGGGGGAGAGGCTGCGCGCCGGTTCTTCCCTCTCCTCTCTCTTCAGGCGCCCGCACTCTCTCTCTCTCGCTCCCTCTCTCTATGTCTGGCTCTCTCTCTCCATCCTCACCAGTACCCCAGCGCGTCCAGGTCGTCCCAGGGTGAGGGTGCACACCCGCGCAGGGAGGACGTGGACGCGTACATGGGCGTCCCGTAAAAGAGGCGGTCCCGGGCGCGCACGCGGCGGCCGGGGACGCACCCGCCGCCATAGTCGATCAGGACGACGCCGGCCGTGCCGCCACCGCCGCCGCCCAACTTGCCATGGCCCTCGCCCACCTCGGGCACCAGGCACATGTTTTCGGGTTTGACGTCCCGGTGCACCACGCCCGCCGCGTGCGGGACGGACACGGCAGCCAGCATGGCCCCCGCGTGGCGTGCGAAAATGGTGGCCCGCCAGGACGCGGGCGCGTGGCCACGCATCACCCTCCACAGGTCATGGCCGAGGGCGGCCATGGTCATGAAGGCGTGGCAGCGTGGGCGGGACGACGCCCCGGCCGGGGCCGGGGCCGGGGCGGCCAGGCCGCCCGGCCCGGGCGGGGGCGGCCCGTCCAGGGGGCCCATAGAAAGCACGCCCGCCTCGTACGCCTCGGGTGACCCGGCAACGTCCGCCACGGCGGCCAGGGCGGCCCATTCTTGCGTGTGGGCGGCCCACACGGAGTCCGGGCCCGTGCCGAGGCACCGCTTGGCTACCTTGATGATGATGTCGGCCCGCTGGTCGGCCCGCATCGCGCCGGTCGTGTGGGGGCGGGCCAGGATGGCGACGCCGTACGAGCCGGACCCGATGACGCGGACAAGAGCGTAGCGTTCGATGAAGCCGAGGGCCATCAGCTCGTCGGCAAAGCGTTGCGTGGCGGCGGCGGCCATTGCTGGTAGAGGCGGGAGCGAGAGGACTGGGTCGCGAAATGGGGCCGAGTGGTCGAGAGACAAAAATAATAAAAAACGTGTTCCCCGTCTCTCTTTCACTTCTTCATTCCCGCCGCCACGACCACCACCACCACCACCACCACATCCCGCACCCAATGCTAGACACTACCACCAACCAGGCCGCCGTGGCTGGCGTCGCCGTCACCGGCGCGCCCGCGGCCCTGGAGTCGGACTCCCCAGGTGTGTTGTGAGTGACCAGCGGAAAAAGGGTGGGGGGTGGTTGAGCACGTGCTTTGCGGCGCCTCGGCACCCGCGGCCCGCCCTCGTCCATGCGCAAGGGCCATGTCTGATTGACGTAGGTCCGGAGAGCGAGGGCAGGAAAGGTAGTGCCACCCTCTCTCAACCCCTCCCCACCCCTTTCTCTCCCATCTCTTTATCGAGACTTGGCGGCCCTGGCCGCCCTGCAGCGCCGGGTCGCCGACGCCGACGACGCTGTCGCCACCTGCGCCCTCGACCTGGGCCCTGACGCGGTCCTTCCTAAGCAAATCGCCGGCCTGACAGCCCAGCTGGCGGCGGTCACGGCGAGTGTGGCCCAGCGGTCGGCCGCCCTGGAGGCAATCACCCGGGTCGGGACGGCGGCCAAGGCCCGTCTGGCTGAGGCGGACACGAAAGTGAGCGCCCTGCGCGCTGCGTGCGAGGCCTTGGACAATGACCTGATCATCAAGATGGCGGCCCTGCGTGGTGAGCTGGCCGCGGCGATCGTGGGCGCGGGCGGGGCGTGGCTAGAGACCAAGGACACGTGAAAATCCCATACAAAAACCTGCCTTGCATCTCATCACACCCCGCCACCGCCATTCCCGCCCCCTCCCGCCGCCGCCTCCTCCCGCTGCATGTGGCAGGAGTAGTGGGCCAGCCGCCCGCCAGGCAGGGCCGCAAAAGCCGCCACCCCGAGCCGCCGCGTGCACAAGCAGCAGGCCCGGTCGGGGCCGACCACCAGCGCCCCGCCCCGCGCCCGAGCGGCCGCCGCGCGCGCGGCCAGGCCGTCCGCCTTGCGCAGCGCCCGCTCCACGGCCGCGGCCCGGGAGGCCGCGGACGCGGACGCGAGGGCAGCTTCCAGGGTGGGGAGGGCGGTGGAAATGGGGACGCCGTCAGGGAGGGCGTCGACCGCGGCGGCGCCGGTGGTGGTGCCTGGGGCTCCGCCAGCGCGCGCAGCCGCCCGGGCCAGCAGCCGGGCCGCGCCCGCCCAGCCGGGCGCTCCATCCCCGCCCGGCGCCCCGCCATCCCGCTCCACCAGGAGCTGGGCAAGGGAGAGAAAGGGCGCGAGGGCGACAGACGGGTCGGCGGCCCGCGCGGCCGCCCGGGCCGCAACCCCTTCCGCCGCGCGGTCGTCGCGCGCCTCAAACACGCACAGCCGCAGCGCGCCCTGCGCGTCGCCGCTCCGCTCCAGGAGGGCGGCCCGGAAGGCCAGCAGGGCGCCCGGGGGCAGGCCCGCCAGGAGGCGGGCCGGGGCGATGTGCGGGGAGGTGGCGGCCAGGGAGAGGAGGCGGGCGTACGAGGCCTCACTCCCCGGGCGGGGGCGGCCCGGGTTTGCCAGAGGCGGTGGCGGGCCCGCCCCTTCCTCCGCCCTCCCGCCGCCACCCGCCCCCACCAGGCACGCCCGCACGTACAAGTCCACGAGCTCAGCATGCCACTCGTCGGACCGGGCAATGCCCCGCTCCAGGGCGGCCTCCAGGTAGGGGGCGGCGAGGGACGGCGCACCCGCCCGCACGGCCGCGAGGGCGACTGCGGGCGGGGGTGGGGGGTCCAACTCCAGCAGCGCGCCCAGGCCCGCGTCCGGGTCGCACCCCAGCACCCAGACCGCGTGGCCGTGGATGAGGTCCGGGCGGCGACCCGCGCCCGCCGCATGCAGGGCCCGCACGGCCGCCCAGGCCGCGGTGACGCCCCCGAAATCGGCGGCCGCCCCAGTGGGCGGGGCGGGCAGGGACGCCCGGTCAGTGGCGAGCGCTTTCAGCACGTCCAGCGCCGCCTCGTGCCGGCCCGTGGACTGAAGGAGGGCGACAACCTCCGCGTACCGGCCCGCAGCCCGCAGGGCGGCCTCCCCGCTCCCGCCGGACGGGACGGCGTGGTGCGCCTGGCGGCCCCCCCTCGCCGGCGCTCCAAGGAAGCGGAGCAGGCTGCCGTCGTCCTCCCCGCTGCCCAGGTGGGCGCGCACGATGGCGGTGTCCACCAGGGCCGCCAGGGCCGCCGCGGCGGTGGATGAGGAGGCCGCGGCGGCGCAGCCGCCGCCGCCCAGGCGCCCCCGCAGGGACAGGAGGTATGGGAGTACGGCCGCGGCCGCGCGCGCGCCGGCGGGGCCGGCATGCTCGGGCGGCGGTGGGAGCGGCTGCAGAAGGGGTGGCAGGGGAGGCGTGGGCGACGCCGCGGACGCCGAGGACGCCGCCCCCGCGCCGAGCAGCTCAGCCGCAATGGGCTCCAACTCCTCCGGCGGGGCCAGGGAGGGGAAGAGGCGGAGGAGGGCGAGCAAGGCCGGCGCCGCACCGCCGCCTCCAGCCTCCGCCTCCCCGCCTCCCTCCCCCGCGCCTCCCCTCCCCTCCCGTTCCCGCCCGACCAGCGCCAGCACGGCCAGGGCCTCCTCCACCTCGCCCTGGCCGAACAGGGAGGCTGCCAGGGCGGACCGGAGGCAGTCCAATCGCTCAGCCCGCTCGGCGCGGGCCGCGGCCGCCCCCCCACGCGGCACCAGGGCCGCAAGGGCAAGCGCGGCCGCGGGCTGCCCCGCCGCGGCCGCGGCGTCTGCCTGCTCCCCAAACGGGGCCGGCACCAGGCGCACCACCCGCCCGCCGCCCGCCACCAGGAGCGGGGCGCCCGGGCGAGGGGCGCCGGACCCGATGCCGCAGCCGGGGCCGGACGGGCTCGCCCCCGCCGCGACGGCCATGCAGGCGAGGCCCGGGAGGAGGGCGGGGATGGGGGCCGCGCCGCCGCCGCCGCCGCCGCCGCCGCCGCCGCCGCCGCCGCCGCCGCCCGCCTCGCCCGCCTCATGCTCGCCTCCGCCACTGCCTCCGGAGAAGCCGGCCGCCCCCGCGCCCGCGCCCAGGTCGGGCCGGATCTCCACGCCGCCCGGCAGGCAGGCCGCGACGTAGGGCGGGGACGCCGCCAGGGCGGCGGGCGCCCCGACCCCGCGCCACGCCAGGCGGCGGCCAGCCCGGCCGGCCCGCCCGCCGTCGGCCGCCGCGACCGCGGCGCCCGCCTCAATTGTCAGGACGACAGCCTCTGGGGGTTGGGAGGGCGCGGCCCCGCCGCCGTCCCCGTCCTCCGCCCCGCCCTCCCACAGGGTGACGGCCAGGGCCGGCGCCGGCGCCCAGCCGGAGGGCGGGGCGGCGGGGCCGCGCGGGGAGACGAAAAGCTCGACCGGGGTGAGCATGGGCGGCGGCGGGTTGCCGCCGCCCCCACCAGGCGCCCGGTCCTCGCCGCCCGCCGCGCCTGCCAGCCCCCACCACCCGCCCTTCTTGCCGCCTCCCGCCACCAGGCGGGCACCCGCCCAGGCCAGGGCCAGCGGGGAGGCCGGCAGGGAGACCTCCCGGGCAGCAATGAATTCGGAGCCGCTGTAGGAGAAGAGGGCGACTTTCCGTTTCAGGGCGACCGCGAGGGTGCCTCCGCCCACGCCCCCGCCCACGCCTCCATCCCCCAGCCCCGTCCACGCGAACGCGGCCGCGCCTTTCGTCCAGGGCGCCTGGCAGGCGGTGGTGACGGCGGGCAGGCGGAAGGCGGTGACGCCCTCCTCGTTCAGGACGAGCAGGAGGGCCGGGCCGGGGGCGACCTACCAAAAACAAAAAGGGGGGGAAATGGGATGGGGGATGGGGATGGGGGATGGAAGGGACGGAGAGAAAAGAGGTTTTGATGGGATGGACCAACGCGCTGCCTCACTCGCTCCACCCTCTCCCCCCTACCTGCATCTGGCGGACACCCTTCCGTGCTACGTGAGTGTACGCCCCCACCACCCGCCAGGGCGGGGCGACGTCGACCAGGGAGGCGGCGGCCACCCCGCTCACGACCGCGCCAGGCGGGTGGGCAGTAGCAGAGGAGGTGGGTGGTGGTTGAGAGGAGGAGGGAGGGGCTCGGGCCTCGCCCGCGCTGCTGCCGGGCCGGGATTCCTGCTGCCCGTCCTCCTCCCGCCGCAACACCAGCAGGGTACCGTCGTCCAGGCCAACGTAGATTCGAGGAGGGGAGCATGCGGATGGCACTGAGGTCGTCGCCGCGCTCGTGCTTGTCGTGCCTCCACTCCACTCAGCGAGCGCCACCACATCCCGCCGGCACTCCCGGATGACGGGTTCCAGGGTGAAGGGTGAGAAAGACGGTGTGGCGGTGGCGCCGACGCCCGGCATCGTGTGTTGTTTTCGTTCTCTCTCGCGCGCCGAAAAAAAAAAAAAAAAAAAAGTCAGAGCACGATAGCATTCTCCTCTTTTTTTATTTCTTTTTTCCGTCCGTCCCTTTGAGCCCGCGATCGATCAGGGCGAGAGAGGGCGTTGAACCCGGCGAGTGGAGTGAGTTATTCATCCAGTCATGCATAGGTGCCTCAGCGCGGTGGCACCCGCGGCCGCCCGCCCGGCCCCGCGGCGGCGACCCTCCAACCCGGCCCTTGCATTGGCGCCGCTCCAACGCCACCACAGCCCGCGCTCTTCCACCCTACCTCCCCACCCGACCGCAACCCGGGCCATCACGATGGCTGCCCCAGAGGATGGGGACACGGTCGGCGTGCGGCAGGTGGAGGAGGACGGCGTGGCCGGCACAAGCGGACCCCCCCTTACCCCCGCGGTTGCCTCGCCCCTCCTCCAACCCACCTCTCCTGCTTCCCTCCTCCACGCCCTCCGCGCCGCCGGTGGCGTCCTCTACCGCTTCTCCCGCCCGCACACCATGCTGGGGACGACCGTTTCTATCCTGTCCGTGTCAGCCCTGGCATTGACCCCGGCCACGGCCGCCCACCCGGCTGCCGCGCGTGCGGTGCTGACCGCCCTCGCGGCCGCCCTCCTCATGAACGTGTGCATCGTCGGCGTCAACCAGGTGTTCGATGTCGCCATCGACGCGGTCAACAAGCCGGGCCTGCCCCTGCCGGCCGGGGAGCTGGGCGTGCGGCACGCCGCCGCGATCTGCGTGGCCTGCGCGGCCGCCTCCCTGTCCCTGGGCGCGGCGTGGGGCACGCCCGCCCTCCAGGTCACCCTGGCCGGCTCCCTCGCCCTTGGCCTCGCCTACTCGGTCGACGCACCCGGCCTGCGCTGGAAGCGGCACCCGGCGCTGGCGGCGGGCTGCATCTTGGCGGTGCGGGCGGTGGGCGTGCAGGCCGGGTTTTTCAGCCACGTTCGCAGCGCGCTGGCGGCGGCCGGGCTGGAGGGCGGGGGCGAGGCCGCTGCTGCTGCCGCCAAAACCTCTCTCACCCCCTCCCCTCCGCCCTTGCCGCCCGCCCTGGGCTTCGCGGTCGCCGCCATGCTGGTCTTCTCCATCGCCATCGCCCTCCTCAAAGACACGCCGGACGTGGAGGGGGACGCGGGCGCGGGCGTGCGCACCCTGCCCGTCCGGGCGGGCGCGGCCGCCGTGTTCCGTGGCACAGCCGGTGCGCTCCTGGCCTGCTACGCCCTGGCGGCCGGCTGGACGCTCGCCGCCTGCACCACCCCGCTCACCCGGGCCATCGCGGCCGGGGGCCACGCCGCGGCCGGCCTGGCCCTCGGGCGGGTGGCGGCCCGGACGGACGCCTCGGACAAGAAATCGCTCAGCGCGGCCTACATGTCCTTGTGGGCCCTCTTCTACCTGGAGTACTTGCTCATCCCGTTCGTGCGGTGAGAGAGAGCGTGAGCAGCGCAGGTATGAGCATGGGAGAGTGGGAGAGAGGGAGAGAGAGAGAGAGCGGGAGCAGCGTGTGTTGCAGCTGGGGCAGGGTGGAGAGTGGGAGAGGCGAGAGTGGGCGTGGGGATGCGCAAATTAGGGGGAGAGAGGCTGCTGGAGAGGCCCCGTGAAAAAGAAGAGGATGGGGTTGAGTTTGAGTTGCACTGTTCGTCGCAAATCACGCCAGCCACGCTGACGCTCTTCCCGTGGTCATTTCGCCCCCCCACATCTCTCACACGCCCCGCACGATGTCGACGACCGTCGCCGCAGCAAAGACCAGGAACAGGGACCCCCCCACGTACGAGACGGTGCGCTCCGAGAGGCGGCCCTTGAGGAGGGACCCGCCCGTGACGGCCAGGGCGGTCGCGGCGCCGTGCCCGGCCACCGCGCCCAGGACCACGCCCGCGGGCGAGGAGGCGGCCGCCAGGGCGATGGTCGCCAGGAAGGACTTGTCACCCCACTCCGCCGCGAAGACCAGGGCAAAGGTGGAGGCGAGCAGGGCGGCCGTCGCGGCGTCCGGGCCCCATCCGCCGCCCGACAGCGCGCCCACCGCCTCTGCTGCCTCCTCCTCCTCGCCCGCCGCCGCCTCCGCCGCCCCGGCGGCGCCCGCCAGCGTTTTCACCCCGAACACGACCAGCAGCGCCACGGCCAGCAGGTCGTCCAGCGGCAGGGGCGCGCCCCCCGGCCCGGGGATGGCGGGGACGAGGCCGTCGATCGCGTGGAGCGTGCGGCCGAGGCCGACCGAAATGACTGTCATCGCGGCCAGCGCGGAGAACGTGCCCGCAAACACCAGGGCTTTCGACCGCCGGGTCGCCAGCAGGAGCGCGATGAAGAAGGTCTTGTCGCCCAGTTCGGAGAAGAAGATGAGGAGGAAGCCGGAGACGGCGCCCTCGGTGAATGGCGAGTCGCCGAGGATGCCTGGGGACGGGGGGGGGGGGGGGGGGGGGGGGGGGGGGGGGGGGGGGGGGGTGGGGGGTGGGGGGGGGGGGTAGGGAGAGGGGGGGGTGGTGTTGAAAACAGACCCCAAAGCCGATATGT
>Ga0315278_10003047_pt1 | contig 14960 bp, 3 predicted proteins | sample YL17G06_0_MG_FD_203880 | JGI IMG/M metagenome (GOLD analysis project Ga0315278, IMG submission 203880) | Sediment microbial communities from Yellowstone Lake, YNP, Wyoming, USA - YL17G06_0 | ecosystem: Environmental > Aquatic > Freshwater > Lake > Sediment | place: USA: Wyoming | collected... | reverse complement strand
CGGCCACGAAACGACGAGAGACCTTCGGGAGCCCCGCGGAAAGTTCCCCCGAAAATCGGACCATCTGCTCTCGCAATTTTTGGGCGGTTCTGGCAAAATACATATGGGGTCTCCTCCTTCATACGCAAGTATGCGAGCGGCTAGGCTCGGCATCGGGAGAGGCCCCATTTTACTGGAAAGTACCCCCATTTTTGCGATTCCACATGGAATCGCATACATCTGATAGCAGAAGCAGAGGTTAAGCTAAATCAGGGCTAATTATTGGGGGAAGGCCTGGGCTTATCGGCTATCGTCTTCTCCCCGTTGGCCACTTTAAAAGCCGCTTTTGCCTTGAAGGCCGCATCTTACGTCATCCTCATACTCAAAGGCATACCATACCTCCTCTTGAGATATGGCAGGCTCAAAAATCACATATTCCCCATGTCCAATTTTGGGGTAGTAGTTCAAGTCGTGAACTCGATTTTGGCCAAATTCGTGCCACAATGATTAAATTCAAAAATTCTTTCCTGATATCAGTCATCCTTATTAACAGGCCTAGCAAGAAGGAAGGGCCGGTTTGGAACACCTCCCTCCTCGAATTAAAGCGGTCACACCAGGTCGCGGAAAATCGATCATTGGGAACGCTTGAGAATTCATGATAAAATAATGTCTCAAATCAGGGCTTAAAAAAATGGACCTGCAACTTCTCAATCCGCTAGAAATACCAAACTGGGACGTTTTGCTGCTTAGAAGCGGCGACCAATCAATTTTTCACACAGCTTTATGGGCTAGCGTCCTCATCAAAACCTACGGATATAGGCCAATCTATATAGCATCGTTTGAAGGCGGATTGTTCTCGTTTCTAATGCCTATTATGGAGGTTGTTAGCCCTTTTACTGGAAAACGAGGAGTATCCCTTCCTTTTTCAGATCAATGCCCACCCCATGTCCTAAGGGATGAATGTCTTCAGGCCGGACTGCAGCACGCAAAGGTTTGTGGTGAAGAAAACGGTTGGAGGTATTTAGAGTTGAGGGATAACCGGTATTGCACGGAAGGGATAACTGCATGGGAAACATTTTTTATCCATAATGTTGACCTCAATAATACCGAATCAGAATTGTTCGCCAGCCTTGCCGACGGAAATCGAAGGAGTATCAGAAAATCCATTAAAGAGGGCGTGACCATCAAAAAAGAACAATCCTTCAACTCCCTAAAAAGTTTTTATCGTTTACATTGCATTACAAGAAAACGGCATGGGCTGCCGCCTCAGCCTTTCACTTTCTTTAAAAACATATTCAGCTTGATCATCTCTAGGGGCTTAGGAACCATAATATCCGCAGACTATGCCGGGAAGACAATCGCGGCATCCGTCTATTTCCACTTTGGGCAGGAAGTCCTTTATAAATACGGCGCTTCAGAAATAGCCTGTCAGCATCTTCGGCCCAATAATCAAATCATGTGGGAAGCCCTTAGATGGTATAGCCAACAAGGTTACAAAAATATGAACCTTGGAAGGACATCTCTCGAGAACCAGGGACTCCTACGGTACAAGAGGAATTGGGGGGCGAAGGAATATCAAATATATTATACCAAATTCGACATCAAGAATAGGACCTATATCCAAGAGCGCCGCGGACTTGGCAACATACCCACCGAGCTATTGGCAAGATTGCCAATAAGCGTCCTTCGCATCATTGGCCGCCTAGCCTACAAACACATCGGATAAAAGGCCGAGTCAACAGGGACTTCGCCCTAAAAATGGACCAAGCCAGGGGCATGGCCAAAGAATTCGAGTGGCTTGCCGCTCCCGAGACTTTCTTCCGTCCCTATATTAGTTCAGCGCGGGCTTTGGGCGGATCTCGTTCTAAATATTAGGCGATACAACAAAATTCCCAGGGCTGTTCCAAATATGTTTGTAATGACATCGACCGAACTGGACGACCGGGTCGGGAGATACCATTGAAGAACTTCTGTTATAAGACTGACAAGTGCACCCACAATGATCGCTACAAATCCGGCCCGATTATTGAGTCGCGTTGAAAGAAGATATGAAAAAAGGAAGAATCCAAATGGAATGAAGCCAGCAATATTGATAAACACATCTTTCCAGCCAACGCCTCCGGACTGGAACTCTTTCCATGGATTCTCCATAAATGGATGGCCCGGAATCTGAAATCTTGTGGGAATGTACAAGTCGGGTTCTCCGGCGATTTCGTTATGAACGATGCTTCCCCGGCGCTCACCGAACGTATAGATTGCGGCCGCATTTTCAGTCTGAGTTGATTGCAATTGTCCTTCCGAATTCCACGCTTCGTAGTGCCGAAGCATCTGGGCTTCAGTAAGGCTCGAATTGAAGATCGCAATTCCAAACAGGTCCCCGTCCCAGTTGTCATAGGAAATCGCCGCGGCGCCGAGAATTAACTGGCCGGAGCAGCAACGTTCCTGCAAGCCAAAGTTTACCGAAGTCTTTACAGGTGCCGAATTCAGATATAAAGTTGTGCCCAGCGCATCCGAGGTAACCGCTATAAACGTTCGTTTACCCGGGAAAAAGGTGTGTTCTAATTGCATAACATGAAAGCCAGATGGATCGGCCTTAAGAAGCTGAAGTTGAGAGTTTCCGTTCTGCCGAATTATGAATTGTCGGAGAGGATCGGATTGGTAGAATTCGAGGATTGTACTCGATCCTCGATTGTTTGCGGGCTGGAGCCATATCTCAATACTGCACCCACCCTGTACTGATCCATTGAAAGTGAACGATCGATCGCTCCATAACACTCCTTTTCCACGGATCCGTATTCCATTCTCATTTAATAGCCAACGAACGGCATTTGAGGAAGCATGAAAAGGCGAGAGACCAGCGAAAATATATCCCAGCAGGATAAGCACGCACGCGACCGCCGAAGTCTTGTCGACCAGCCGGCGAATCACCCGCGTCGCCGTTCCAGCTTCTGTCCAAATTGACGCTGGGCAACGCGCAGACGGGATTCCAATTCCTCTGCGAGGCGCGAGAGGTTCGGGTCAACCAGCATGTTTTGCTGATGCCCCGGCACTTCGCAAATATCCAGATTTCCGATGACGGCATCCTTCCATCCCATATTCGTATCCGCTATTAATCCGCGCAACTGTTTGCGCGCTCGGAAGATGACAACGTCTCCAACGTAAGGACGCGGGCGATATTTCTCATAGGCTTTATCATGTTCAATGCCAAGAGACTCCAGGATAAGCGCCATAGATATCGGTATTCTTTTGCTGCGGCCGTTTCCTAATAAATTTCTCAAAGCGATCGAGGTCCTGGCCCGCAAGATGTCCCAAAGCCGACGGAACCGTTCATAGATAAAGCCCTTTCGCCGAAAAGAAAGGTTTTGTTGCTCCAATTCCATCCTTTTGCTCAATCTATACCACCAGCGCTGGCTCAAGGTAATATCCGACTTGAAACGATTTGAAGCCGGATGAATAGTCTGTATCATAACGACCAGGGCGACATGTTCACCGGCGGCCGCTAGCTGCTGAGCTGCTTCAAAGGCGAGTAACCCCCCAAAGCAGAAGCCTCCCAAATAATATGGCCCCTCCGGTTGCAGACTTCTTATTTCATCGAGATATGCCCCAGCCATCTCCTCGATCGACTGGTTCTTCACGATATGGCCGTCCAGCCCCCGGGCCTGGAGGGCAAATACGGGTTGATCGGTATCAAGATGATTTGCCAGAGGGTAGTATTCCAGCACATTCCCACCATGGCTATGCATAAGAAATAGAGGCGGTCTAGATCCTCCTGGCCGTATTGGTACTAGAGAGGACCAGGAAGGCTTTAACTGTTCTGTACGTAGCACGTCGGCCAATTCGCCGATCGTTGGGGCTTGTATCAACGTTGCGAGCGGTAAACGCTTTTGATACAGTTTTTCGATTGCGACAATAATGCGAACCGCTAAGATGGAATGTCCGCCAAGATCAAAGAAATTATCGTTTAGACCAATCCGCCTTACTCTAAGGACCTTAGCCCAGAGCTGGGCGAGTGCCTGTTCGAACGAATCCTGCGGCGCCAAGAACGCTGCTTCTCTTTCTATTCCGCGTTCGTCAGGAGAGGGCAACGCTTTGCGATCTATTTTGCCATTTGGAGTCAGCGGCAGCTTATCCATGGGAATGAACATCGATGGGATCATATAGTCTGGCAGCGCTCTTTTCAGATGTGACCGCAATTCCCCGAGATCAATTGTCGATCCTGACTTAAGCTCAAAATAGGCGATGAGGAATTTGTCTCCTTGCTTATCTTCACGCGCAACCACTACGCACTGCTTTACCGCCTTATGTCGAATCAATACAGACTCGATTTCTCCGAGCTCGATACGAAATCCGCGAATTTTGACCTGATCGTCCATGCGCCCGACATACTCGATATCCCGGCTAGGGAGAAACCGCGCGCAGTCGCCCGAGCGGTAGAGAAAAGTATTAGGCTTGTTGCGGTAGGTATCCGGCAGGAATCTAGTTCGAGTAAGTTCCTCACGTTTTAGATAGCCACGCGCTACCCCCGCCCCCCCCACGAAGATCTCGCCTATAACGCCGATAGGGACCGGCTGTTGGTAACTGTCAAGGATATAAACCTGTAAGTCGGGGATCGGGATGCCTATAACACTGCCCCCTTTGACATCGCTCGCTGATAGCGGACGATAAGTGACATGGACTGTCGTCTCGGTAATCCCATACATGTTCACAAGCGTGGGTTGCTGATCCCCGTGGCGGTCGAACCAAGGTATGAGGCTCTGCATTTCTAACGCTTCACCGCCAAATATTACGAACCGCAAGCTAAGGCGCTTGCCTGGGCTACGCATCTCCTCAGCTTGCATCAACTGTTTGAAGGCCGAAGGCGTTTGATTCAGGATTGTTATCTGTTCGTTTTGGAGCAGATCGTAAAAATCTTCAGGCGAGCGACTGGTTAGATACGGGACAACGACTATTCGTCCCCCGTAGAGCAACGCCCCCCAGAGTTCCCATACGCTGAAATCAAAGGCGTGCGAATGGAAGAACGTCCAAACATCAGATGCGTTGAAATGATACCACGGCTCTGTCGCTTGCATTAGCCGGACAACATTGTAATGCGTCACCAACGTGCCCTTTGGTTTTCCCGTCGAGCCGCTTGTATAAATGACATAAGCGAAGTTGTCAGGGGTTGAAAGGCGCGGGAGATCATAGTTCAGCTCACGTTCGAGCGAATCCATATCACGATCAAAGCAAATAACCTTCGCCCTGCTTTCAGGCAGCTCCGGTATGAGTTTCGACTGAGTCAACAATATCGGCGCATTCGCATCTTCCAGCATGAAAGCGACGCGTTCCTTCGGATAGATAGGGTCGATGGGGAGATATGCCCCCCCCGCTTTCAATATGCCCATGATGCCCACGACCATGTCCAGCGAGCGGTCGATATAAAGCCCAACGAGTACGTCCGGACCAACACCTAGTCCTCTCAGGTAATGCGCGAGTTGATTAGCGCGGCGGTTGAGTTCGCTGTAGCTCAGGTGTTTGCCCTCGAAAATCAGAGCTGGAGCATCAGGGGTTTTCCTAACCTGACCCTCGAATAATTCGTGGAGAGTCCTTTCTTTAGGAAATTCCACGCCAGTGTCGTTCCAACTGTTCGTCAGCTCAAAACGCTCAGTCTCGGTAAGAATCGGCAGCGTCCCCAGGATTTCGTCTGGGTTCTCTGCGATGCCTTCAAGCAGCGTCTGGCAGTGCTTCAACCATCGTTCGATGGTGCTCTCATCAAACAGGTCCGTATTATAGTCACACTCTAGCAATAGCCCGCGAGGTCCTTCCACGAAATTGAAGAATAGATCGTAGTGAAGTGCTCGCTTTGGATTTCGATCAAGCGTGAATTCTAAGCCGTGAAACTTCTCCTCGCCCAGATCGCGATCGACGTTGAAAATCACTTCGACCAAAGGAGGTCGGCCGGCGCTACGGGGCACTTTGAGTTGTTGGAGAATGCTGCCGACTGTACATTGATGATGATCGAAGGCATCCAACACGTTTTTCTTGACCGCTGTCAGATTTTGCTGAAAACTTGATTCTGCCTCGAGCCGCGTACGAATTGGCAATAGGTTTAGACAGTGCCCCACAAGGCAAGTATTGCCTGTTACAGCCTGGCCAGCTACGCCCATGCCAATAACCAAATCCGGCTGGCCAGAAAGCCGATAGAGCAGAGTTTTTACGGCAGCCAGGAGCAGAACAACTAAAGTTGTCCGATATCGTCCGGCTGTGCGCTTAAGCGCCTTGTCAATTGACGGACCGAATGATCGCTTTAGGGTGGCCGCTTTGGATGACCTGATCAAAGGACGAGGGTGATCCGTTGGGAGGTCCAAAGGTGGGGCAATGTCCGCAAACTGATCCCTCCAGTAGGCCATCGCTTCGCGCGCTCCGGGAGTGTCGGCCTGATTTGCTTCTGCATACTCACGAAAAGATAATGCCGGCGCCAGTTCGGGCTGAACGCCTTGTTTCAGCGCAGAGTATATTGTTGCAAGCTCGTTGATCAACAATGCACCGGACCAACCATCGCAAACAATGTGATGGGCAGTCCATAGCACTATATGGTGCTCGCTGGCTAGCCGGATAATGGTGATGCGCAATAATGGGCCTGTCGCAAGATTGAAGGGCTCGGATACTTCTCGCTCGATGGCCGCCGCTAATGGGGTTCCCTGCCCGGCCCCGTTTTGGGCGCTGATATCGACCAGGGGCACGCTAATCGTTACATCAGGTCTTATTTCCTGCCACTGACCGTCCTCACTGATGTTCGCTAGCAAGATCGGATGCCGCCGAACGATCCGGCGCACCGCTTCCCTGATAAACTCAATATCAAGGCCCCCGTGAAATTCCAGCTTTAACGATTCGTTATATCCAACCGCGGCATTCTCGCCCATTTGCGCTGCAAGCCAGATTTCCCGCTGTGCTTCGGTGAGTGGAAATCTAGCCGTGCTCGCCTCGTTCTTCCCTGGACCGGTTTGCGAATGAAGTTCGCGAGCTGGTGTTTGCACATTTACGCTCGTCGGAGCCGCCGCTGATTTCCCGGTAGCGCTTGTATGCAGCAAGAATTCTCCGGATTGCATTTCCGACAAGCTATCTTTGAACGCATCCGTCAATCGGGTAAGATCACCGTCAATATGGGCGGTTGTCATGACGAAAGCACGGTTTTCATAAATGTGAATGCCCCGCTCGCGGAGCATATAAAAGAGCAATGCCGCGAACTTCTGCTCCGACGGATAGGTCAACTGCATAAGAGAACTGAACTGCGTTAGATTATACGGGGCCCGATATTCATCAATGACGGATCGAATTTGCTGGGCGAGCCGTTCCGTTCTCTCCGTCAACTGCCGCTGTATGCCAGGCCCGCCCTTTTTAAGGTGAGTCAGGACGGCCCGGGCGGCCGCCAGAGCCAGCGGATGCCGCACGAATGTTCCCGCAAAGAAAGTGACGCCGATTTCGGGAAAAGATGTATCGCCAAATTGCCATTGTCCGCCGTCCAGGGCGTCCATGAATCTAGCGCTACCAGCGACAATGCCTATCGGTAGACCACCGCCGATGACTTTCCCATATGTCGCAAGGTCCGCCCGCACACCGAAATGCTCCTGGGCTCCGCCCGGACTCACGCGAAAGCCGGTTACTACTTCGTCGAAGATGAGCGCCGAATCCGTTTCCTGTGTAATACGTCGGAGTTCATGCAGAAACTCTTTAGGTTGCAGGTCTAGCCTTCGGCTCTGAACCGGTTCCACCAGGACGGCCGCGATCTCAGATCCTTGTGCTCGCAGGATGTCCAATGACTGCGAATTTCCATATTCGAGCACGATAACCTGAGCGAGTGCAGAGCCGGGAATTCCTGGGGCGATCGCCGCGGCACGCATCTCCCCATTAACCATAAGCGGACGGAACAGTACCTCGTCGAAAATACCGTGGTATGCGCCGGCAAAGACCGCAATTTTATCTCGACCGGTTACGGTGCGCGCCACGCGCGTCGCGGCCAATACCGCTTCCGAACCGGTATTGGTAAAAGCAACACGCTGCATGCCTGTAAATTCCCTGATCAGCCCAGCAACTTCACCTGCGAGCGGCTGGATGGGTCCGATTTCGAAGCCGCGGTCCAATTGTTCGTGAATAGCCTGGACAACGAACGACGGCCGGTGTCCGAACATGCTCGCGCCGAACCCCATCACAAAATCCAAGTACTCATGACCATCTATATCCCAGACTTTCGCTCCGTCCGAGCGAGTTGTGAGGATCGGGTAAACCATTTCCTTCCAGAGCCTGTTGAAGCCCGAGACGGAACGCGGGTCCGCCAGATAAGGCCGATTATCACCGACAAGTTTTTTCGACCCGGCAGTCCGTCGGGTGTACCGGGCAATCAGGGCGCTTAAAACACGGCTTTGGTTGGGAGATAGGGCCGCACCAACGTTTCGGTCGATTGCTTTAAAGGGCCCATGTGATTTGATCTCAGATTTCATTGGCTCCGAGACTGCCTGCAGCACGGGCGGTGGAGGTGTCGGCGAAGCGTTTGTTTGCCGGCCCATCAGCTGAGCTAATTGGCTAGTCAGCTGTTGTTGTTGCTGCAAGAGTTGCTCGAGAGCTGATTTCTGAGCAATGTCGATTGTAGGTCCAGCCGTTGGGATAATGGGAACCGGGGAAGGTGGGGCGACTGGCGCAAGGGCGAATGCTTCCGCCGGCAATATCGAATCCAGATGTGATGCGATAGCATCGAGAGTATCCAACTCCTCCATTAGCTGACGGAAGCTGATTGGTATACTAAACTTACGATGGAATAGCTGCGCAGCCTGTGTTAATAGTAACGAGTCCAGCCCGAGTTCCAGGAAGCTGACGGAGGGGTCCACGCTGGAGAGATCATAACCAGAAAGTTCTTGCAGCAACGCGCGTGCCTCGACGAGCAGACGTTCTCTCCGAGGAATATTCGCTTGTGAACCCGGTCCAAATGTGCTTTTTGAAATAGCCTGAGCTTCAGTGGAGGGAGCTGCCTGCTTAGAGATTCCCCCGCCAATAACTGCACTCGAAGGGATCGTCGGAAGTGAATCATTTCCGGATACATGAGCAGCCTCCGGCCAGAAGTGCTTTCGCTCGAAAGGATATGTGGGCAGTACGACACGGAGCCGGCGCTCGTTGGCGTAAAAAGCTTGCCAATCAATTGTTAGTCCGGCCAGCCATAACCGACCCAACGTCTCGAGAATCCCACGATTCTCATCTGCTCCGATTATCGGCAAGGATGCGAGCACGATCTGCTCGGTCGATTTGGCCTGATGCTGGCGAGTCAGGGTGCTTAATGTCTGGCCCGGGCCTACCTCGAGCAGGACATTCCTGGTATCTTTCAATAATTCTCCGATTCCATCCGCAAAACGTACTGTTTGCCTAACGTGGCCAGCCCAATATTCGGGCGACTTGGCCTCCTGGGGGGTGATCAAGCGAGCCGTCACATTGGAGATGAACGGGATTTCGGGCTCACCGAAATTCACCCGACGGAGCATCTCGAGGAATGGCCCGAGTACGGGCTCCATCATCGGAGAATGGAACGCGTGTGATGTGTGGAGGTGCCGAACCGAAACGCCCGCTGACTCAAGCTGCTTCTCCAAGGCTGCGATTTCCGCGTGAGGTCCAGAGACTACGCACAGGTGTGGCGAATTGACTGCGGCAATCGCTAATTGTGGATTAAGCAGCGGCAACACGTCTTTCTCCGGCAGCCTAATGGAGAGCATACCGCCGCTCGGCTGGGCCTGCACCAGGGCGCCTCGGCGCGCGACAAGTGAGAGCGCGTCTTCCAGGGTGAACACGCCGGACAGACACGCGGCCGTATATTCGCCAACGCTGTGACCGATCATCGCTGCCGGCTTGATACCCCAGGACATCCAAAGTTTCGCCAGCGCGTATTCGATGGAGAACAGCGCGGGTTGCGTGAACCGGGTTTGAAGGAGCTGTTGTTCGGCCTCTTTGGCCAGCCCTTTGCCGGGAAATAGGAGGGCGCGAAGATCCGTCTCTAGAGTTGGTTTGAGCAATTCGCAACAACGGTCTATCTCCGAACGAAAAACCGGCTCAGTGCGATAGAGCTCAGCGCCCATTCCAGCGTACTGGGCGCCCTGGCCGGGGAACATGAACACCACGGGCGGATCAGTAAGCTTCTGGTTGTGCGCAAACACTCGTTTCGTATCGCGGGTAGCGAGCGCGGTCACGCCATCGGCAGCATCATGACAAGCCAAGATCCGCCGGTGGATAAATTCGCTTCGGCCCATCTGTAACGTGAACGCGGCGTCAGCTAACTCCCTTAACGCCGCATCGCCTTCACCATTGGTCCCGATTTTTCTCAGATATTCAGACAGATTTGCCGTCGTTCGTTCAAGCGCGTCCGTCGTTTTGGCTGACAAAATCAAGAGTTGCCACGGGCGTGATGGCCCTGACGGCGGCAAATCCGGCGCTTCCTCGAGAACTACATGGGCGTTGGTGCCACCGGTGCCAAATGAACTCACGCCTGCCCGACGCGGAATGCCGGGCTTGGTCTCCCATTCCCTTAGCGTTGCATTGACGTAAAACGGACTGTTCTCGAGGTCAAGCTTCGGATTCGGCATCGTGAAGTGAAGGCTGGCAGGAATAGTCCGATGACGAAGTGCGAGCGCTATTTTGATAAGGCCAGTCACTCCGGCGGCTGCTTCCAGGTGTCCGACATTTGTTTTGACCGAGCCAAGAGCGCAAAATTGCTTTGCCTGGGTGCCCATACGGAACGCCTTGGTCAAAGCCGCCACTTCGATCGGGTCACCTAACGGAGTGGCTGTACCGTGTGCCTCCACGCAAGTGATGGTCTCATTATCCACGCCAGCAAGCGCATGCGCCATGGCAACGACCCTCGCTTGCCCCTCAAGACCCGGCGCGCCGAAACTGACGCGTTGCGATCCATCGTTATTGAGCGCGGCGGCTTTGACCACGGCATAGATTTGATCACCGTCGTTAACCGCTTCTTCGAGGCGCTTGAGCACAACAACCGCCACACCATTACTGAATATCGTCCCCGCGGCTTGCGCGTCGAAGCTGCGCGTATGGCCGTCCTTTGAATTGATGTTGCCTTCATCGAAAAAATATCCCCGTTTTTGAGGCACCGTTACTGATACGCCTCCAGCCAGCGCCATGTCACACTGGTATGTCAGCAAGGATTGGCAAGCTTGGCCTATGGCAACGAGCGACGTAGAGCACGCCGTGCTGACACTAAGCGCGGGGCCTTTGAGGCCGAGCTTATAGGCCACGCGCGAGGTCAGATAATCTTTCTCGTTGCCATACATGACCTGCTCGGCGCCGACCAGCTCAATGAGGTCCTGCCGCTGGTGGAGAGCAGACAAGTAGTATGTATTGAAGGTCGCACCAGCAAACACCCCCACGGCACCGCGCACCTGGTCAGGGGCATAACCGGCACGCTCCAACGCCACCCAGCAGGCCTCCAGGAACACACGGTGCTGAGGGTCCATGACTTCCGCTTCTTTCGGATGAATACCGAAGAACGCCGCATCAAAACAGTCCGCTTCCTCAAGAACACCTCGGGCTGGGACGTAGTGGCCAAAGCGCCTAAGTGCCACCGCGTCCAAACCCGACTCGGCAAGCTCTGCATCGCTGAAGAAAGATATACTTTCTTTGCCTGCAACCAGATTTGCCCAGAACTCCTCTATGCTCCCGGCGCCGGGAAACCTCCCGGCCATTCCGATTATCGCAATGCCATCATATGATTTTTCGCTCATATGCTATTTCTTTAACTCTTTGGAATTTCTCGTGCTCCGCATACGTGATAGTGCTTGCTTCTGCTTCTGAGCCCGGTCTCGTATTTCTTCGCTCGCCTGGGTGCTTGGGCCGACGGGTTGACTCAGGTGCCGTGCCAGCGAACGAACTGTGGGATGTTCGAAAAGCGTCACGATAGGAAAGCCTATCTTCAACACCTCGCGAAGTCGGCCATGCATCTGTATCAGCAATAAAGAATGACCACCCAGATCGAAAAAGTTTTCTTCGACACTGACTTGCTCCACTCCAAACATGTTCTGCCACAGGGCCGCGATAGTCCATTCCATGCTGGTCTGCGGCGGAACATAGTTCTGCGATTGCACGCTCAACCGCAGCTTGGCCGGACGCATGTTAGCTTCGGGCAATGACAACAGCGATCGCAGCTCGGCCACAGGCTTTTCGAAGTAAGCGGGCATTCGTTCCAGCAAAGTCACTAAATCACGCCCCCAGCGCTTAGCCGTTGAGCTGGCTATGCTTTCCCGGTCATAAATTAGCGTCAGCTCGAGCTTCTCTCCAGGCTCCGCTAACAACGTGAGAGGAAAGTTGGTGTGAATGGGACCGGAAAAATCAGCAATATCGATATGGCCGCCGAATCGTCGAGCCGATTCGTCAATCAAATAATTTTGAAAGACGACTAAACTATCGAAGAGTCGATGCCGCCAAGGAACTTCGCTGGCTCTTTGAATGTCCATCAACGTCGCGAATTGAAACGGGCTCAATTCCAACAACCATTCGTGCAATCGGCGCAAGAATTCGGCGATTGTCGCCTCTTTGTCCACCTTTACTCGGATTGGCAGATTATTCACGAAGGGGCCGACGATGGACTCAACCCCGCGCAAGTCCGTTGGCCGCCCGGCGAAGGCCGAGCCGAACAACACGTCTTCGCGGCCGCTTTGCCGGCTTAGCAAGAGCGCCCAAGCTCCCTGCACAACTGTGTTTAGCGTGATCTGAAGCCGGCGGGCCGCGCCCCGCAGCGCGTTAGAGATCTCGGCCGAGAGCTGAACCCGGTTTTCTAGGTAACGTACCCCACTTGTATTATTATCGGGGACCTCTCTTGGCAACGGAGTCGGCTCCCTAAAGCCGGCGAGGGTTTCACGCCAGAACTCTTGCGCTTCATCGGCCGGGTGTTTTTGCAGCCATTGGAGATAATCGCGGTAGGGCCGAGCCGGTTCGAGTTGCGGCGGAGAACCGCCAAAGAAGGCTTCGTATAACCGGCTGACGTCCTGAAAGACTATCGGCCATGACCAACCGTCGAGCAGGAACGCCGGGATGCTCCATAAGAACTTCCAAACTTGGTGGTCCAATCTAACTAGCGCAAAGCGCATCACCGGCGCTTCGGCCAACGCCAGAGGCTGAGCGCGATCTTTATTTAAAAAACCAGCCCAGCGTTCGGCATGAAGATCAGCAGGGGTACTTCGCCAATCTTCGATTATCCAGGGTAACTGTACGTTCTGATGCACGACTTGAACCGGCCCGCGCAATCCTTCCTCGTGAATGGTCGACCGCAGCACGGGGTGCCGCTGCAATGTTTCCCGCCACGCATTCTGGAGTGCCGCAACGCTTAATTCGCCGCGAAGGGTGCAATGCCACTGGTCAAACGTTGATTGTATGGGGCCCGGGCTCGCTGAGTAGAAGAGTGTTTGAATCGGGGAAAGCGGGTAAATGTCTTCAATTTCGCGCAGCCTTCCTGATAACCGGTCCAGGGATGACTGGTCTAATCCAGCCAATGGAAAATCCGAGGGCGTGCGCCCGCCCGCATCGGGTGACTGGCAATGGAGAATCAACTCTCTTAATGCGGCCACAAACTCATCGGCCAATTTCTGGATCATGGGCTCTGCGTGGAAACGTTGGTTGTAGGTCCACCAGAGTTCCAGCCTCCCGGCAATAACAAGGCTATTGATTTCCAGCAGGTATCGTCGGCGCTGCCTAGGGCTATGCCATGGCCCGCTCGTTTCGCGGGCCATATGAAACATTTTCGATCCTGCAAGAATCTGGTCGAACTGGCCGAGATAATTAAACAGAATGTCCGGTCCAGATCGGGAGGCAAGCCCAGTTTCCGGAGTCAGATAACGTAAGATACCATAGCCGATTCCGCGTTGCGGAATTTGGCGGAGCTGCTCCTTCACCGATTTCAGGGTTTCGCCAGGTTTTCCGCTTTTCCATGTATCAGGCAGCTCCAGCCGCACGGGGAAGATGGAGGTAAACCAGCCTACAGTGCGAGAGAGGTCCAAGTCGTCGCCAAGATTCTCGCGCCCGTGACCCTCCAGGCTCGCGTAGAGCACCCGCTTGCCGGTTCGCCGGCCCCACGCGAGCCCCAGCGCCGTCAATAAGACATCGTTGATTTGCGTGTTGTATGCTGCGGGAACTTCCCGGATCAGCGCCAAAGTCTCCTCAGTCCCGAGCGAGACTTTCAACGTGGAAGATGAGCCCTCAGTATTTTCATTGATTGCCTCATGATTAACGATTGGCAACGACACTTCTTCTACTCTTTGTGAATCTACGATGGTCTCCCAATAGGATAATTCGCCTCGAAGGGATTCTTCTCCGGATAATTCCTTTAGTCGCGTTGCCCAGGCCTTAAATGAAGTGGTCTTGGCGGGGAGATGAACTCCCTGCCCCGCCTTGAGCTGTTGGTAGGCAGTCTCCAAGTCTTCAAGCAGCGGTCTCCACGAGATGCCATCGACTGCCAGATGATGGACCACAAACAACAACCGGGCGGACCGGTCAGGACCTAAATCAAAATAGACCACACGCCAGATCGGGCCTTTCTCCAGATTGAGGCTAGCTTGTTCGGAACATGCAATTGACTCGATTCGCAACTTCTGCTCTCGGTCTTTCAATTGAGCGAGATTCACCCAATTCAACGGAACGGGTTCTTCGGATAAGGAATGGAACTGGCGCCAGCCTCCTGCCTCATATACGAAACGTAAGCGTAGTACATCATGTTGGCGTCTTACTTCTTTGAGGGCGCTTTCTAACAAAGAGCTTTCCATATTCTCGGTTACTTCGAACAGGAACGCCTGGTTATAGTGCTGATTTTCTACGAGATCCATTTCGAAGAACCAGTGCTGAATTGGTGTTAAGGGCACTTCCCCGTCAACAACCTCCTGGACAGACAGTGTGTCCTCAACTTCACTAGAAAGAGTGGCCAACTCGGCGATGGTGGGATAGCGGAACAGGTGCTGGGGCTTCAA
>Ga0315278_10003046_pt1 | contig 14960 bp, 12 predicted proteins | sample YL17G06_0_MG_FD_203880 | JGI IMG/M metagenome (GOLD analysis project Ga0315278, IMG submission 203880) | Sediment microbial communities from Yellowstone Lake, YNP, Wyoming, USA - YL17G06_0 | ecosystem: Environmental > Aquatic > Freshwater > Lake > Sediment | place: USA: Wyoming | collected... | reverse complement strand
TCACCTGTCGGATGTCTTTCAGGACCCCGTGCGCCGGATGGGTCAGGGCGGAGACGATTTCGCCCACCGCCGCATCCGCGTTGGCGACGACGACGAGAGTTTCCGAGCGGTGTCCCCGGTGGTTGCGGTACGCAAGCCGGGTACCGTCGCAGCCGATGCGCTCGACAATCCCGCCGGCAAGCGCTGTCTGCGCGTCCGGGCCGAAGAGGGTGAACTTGACCGACGAGCTGCCGGCGTTGATGACCAGAATTGCCATCTTGCGCTGATGTCCTGTCTACGTAAAGGAGATTTACAGACGGCTTTGTAAAAAGCTCCAAATTCAAGGCGCGCGAATCTCGTGTCATGAGGCGTACGTGTCGTACGCCGCAGTGACAACGAGATGAAGCGCAACGCCGAAGTTGGACTTTTTACGAAGTCGTCATGTTTTGGCTCTGTATTGGCCGGAGACTCACACGTCGGCCGGGACGGGCTTTTTCCGGTCGACGGACCGTTGCCTCTTTTGTTTTGGGTTTCCGGCAGCGGCCTGTGCCGCCTTGGTCTCTCGGCCCCCTGGGCTTTCCGGGTAATAAAAACGGCGGATGTATTTCTCCTGAAAGTCGAAGGACCAGTGCACGTTCTGCCAGACGTTCACGGCCGCGGAGCGGTCGCCGGCTACAAAGGCGTCGATCAGCCGGTCGTGGTCGCGGCAGTTGCTGAGCTCCCACTCCTTGATGTAGCCCCGCCGCGGGAAATCGTAAAGGCGCCGCTTCATGGGCACGATGATTCGTTTCATGGACGCATTGTGGGACAGTTCCAGGAACACGTCGTGAAAGAGCAGGTTCTGCTGGTAGTAGGCCTGATAGTCCTCGCGCTTCAGCGCGGCCCGCAGGGCGGCGTTCAGCCATTTCATTTTCTCGAGATGAAAGGGCTGGATGTTGTCGAAGGCGGACAGAATGGCCGCCGCCTCCAGGGCGCCGATGATTTCGTAACAGCTGCGGATGTCTTCGATCGTCAAGCGGTTCACGAACACGCCGCGGCGGGGGGATATGGTGACGAACCCCTCGGTGTCCAGCTGCAGGAGTGCATCCCGCAGCGGAGTCTTGCTGATGCCCAGCTCCTGGCTTATTTCGTTCAGGTTGATCGCCATCCCGGGGGTCAATTTCCCCCGGGATAGCTCCTCGCGGATGAAATCATAAACCTGCTCGCGCAGTGATTTGGCGTTGATGATCATTTCTATTCGGATTTGTTTCGAGTTTCGGTATTCAAATTTGGAATTTCCATCAGAGGGCTTCCAATCGCACCTAGTAGTTGGCCTCCAGGAGGCCGATGACGTCGGCCTCGCTGACCGTACGCGGGTTGTTGCTGATCAGCCGCGCGGCACCCACCGTGGCCTTGGCCAGGGCCGGGAACTCCTCCCGCGGGACACCGTAGCTGCTCAACTTGTAGGAGATCCCCAGGTCGTCGAGCAGGCTCTTGACGGCCGTGACGGCAAGCCGCGCGGCCTGGACCTCCGGCATGCGCTTTGTCTTCTCGCCGAAGGCCTTGGCGATTTCGATGTATTTGCCCGGGGTGGCGATCAGGTTGTATTCCATCACCCAGGGTATGATGAAGGCGGTCAGAAGCCCGTGCGGCAGGTGGAACTTGCCGCCAATGGCGAGCGCCAGCGCGTGGTCCAGGCCGTTCTGGGTGTTGGAGAAGGCCATGCCCGCCAGGCAGGAGGCGTGGAGCATGTTCTCACGGGCCGTGAGGTTCTGGCCTTGGGCGAAGGCCTGCCGCAGGTTGGCGGCCACCAGGCGGACGGCCTGCAGGTTAAGGGTGTCGGTGAAAACAGTGGCGCGCACACCCACGAAGGACTCGACGGCGTGCACCAGAGCATCCATGCCGGTCATGGCGGTCACCCGCGGCGGCAGCGCGAGCGTAAGCTGCGGGTCCAGCAGGGCCGCCCGGGCGAACATGTGCTCGCTGACGATGCCTTTCTTGACTTTGTTCTTCGTGTCGGACAGCACGCAGATGGAGGTCATCTCGCTGCCGGTGCCTGCGGTGGTGGGGACAAGAATCAGCGGCACCCCCGGCCGGGGTACCAGCTCCATACCGAAGTATTTCTCGATGGAGCCCTCGTTGCTGAGCAACACCGAAGTGACCTTGGCGATGTCAAGAGAGCTGCCCCCGCCCAGGCCGACGATCACATCCGGGCGATAGGCCTTGGCCGCCGCCGCGCTAGCGAGCGCCACTTCCACCCGGGGATCCGGCTCCACCTCGGCAAAGACTGAGAAGCTCAAGTTGGCCTTGTCCAGTGCGGCCGCCACCGCATCCAAGACCCCGGCGCTCTTCAGCCCCGGGTCTGTAACCACCAGCACCTTGCTGCAGTTAACCCGCTTGATCTCGTTTCCCAGGTTCTCCAGACTGCCGGAACCGAAGATGATTCGCCGGACGGTTTCAAAGGATTTGATCATCATGGGTTCTCCGTTAGTTGGGTTGCTCAGATCATATTCTACGCTTGGGCCCCTTTGTCAGCGAAGCAAGTATGGAATTTCGACCCACAGAGCCTCGTGAGGGCACTCCACCTCGCAGGGCAGACAGAACCAGCAGGTCCGGTATTTGCCGAAAGGAGCGCCGCAGGAGTAGCAACGGCTGGATTCAAGCCGTGCGGCCTCGGGGCTATATGGCATTTCCAGCTCGTCAAAATTATTCGGTCCGCTGAAAATCCGCAGCGGGTTTTCAGCCCGCACCGCCCGGTTTCCCCGCGACGTATCGATCGTAAACTGCGTTTCGTAGGGCCCGGTATAGGCTCGGCCGAACCTCAAGTCCTCTCCGCACAGATAGCGATGGATGGATTCCGCCGCTCGTCGACCTGAAGCCATGGCGTGGACCACGGAGGAGGGGCCGGTGTTCACATCTCCTGCTGCGAAGACCCGTGAGGCAGGGGTCTGCAATGTCAGCGGGTCGCAACTGAGGTTCCCGGCCCTGGCGATTCCACAATCAGCCAAGCAGGATAGATCCGCGCTCTGGCCAATGGCCACGATGACGCAGTCGGCTGTCTCAAAATCCGTCTGGCAGACGTCGTAGACCGGCCTGAAGTTGGCGGCGGCATCGAAAACAGAGACGCACTTCTTCAGTTGCACTCCATCCAGGCGGTCGCCTTGGCCCCGGATGGCTTGGGGACCCCAGGCACCGCGGAAAACAATTCCTTCGGCCTTGGCCCCATTGACGACATTCGGGTGGGCCGGCAAGCTGGAATCATCTTCAAGACTGATGACTACGACCTCCTCAGCACCCAGGCGCCGGGCGGTTTGCGCACAGTCGACCGCAACGTCCCCGCCGCCGATCACCACCACCTTGCGGCCAAGCGCCTGAGACTGGCCGAATCGGACCGACTTGAGGAAAGGAAGGGCATAAACGACCCCGGGCAGATCTTCGCCAGCGATACCCAATTTCCTGGGCTGCGAGCATCCGAGCGCGATCAGAACCGTGTCGTATCCGAGCTGAAGCTCGTCCAGGCTCAGATTCTTTCCCAACACCCGCTGGTACTCGAACCTCACCCCCATCCTGGAAAGACGCCCAATCTCCCGATTAAGAATCCGGCTGGGCAGTCGAAACTCGGGCACAGCCCACCGGAGCATGCCACCCGGTGCGCTCTCGGCATCGAGAAGGGTTACCGCATGACCGTGCCGGCTCAGATCGAAGGCCGCCGTGAGCCCGGCGGGCCCGGCACCGACGATGGCCACCTTTTTCCCGGTCGCAGCTGCAACTTCCGGAGCCACCGGCTCGTGATCTTCATAGCGCTCGGTCAGATACCTCTTCAAGCCTCGAATGTTGACGGCATGGCCCTCCTGCTGTTTCAGGTGGCAGTTGTTCTCGCAGGGCTGGGAGCACAGACGGCTCAGAATTTCCGGAAAGGGCAACTTTTCCTCAAGGACCCGCAGGGCTTCCTCGTCTTGCCCGCGGCTGATCAGCTGCACGTACCCCTGGCAGTTCACACCCAGGGGGCAGGCCTGGCTGCACGGGGCCAGTTTCATGCGCAGATTGTCCAGAATGCATGTGTTGACGCAAACCTCACAGTAGATGCATTTGTCTCGGTCGATCACAATATTGTCGGACAATGCTTCCAGTAGATTCATTCGCATGACGAATTACCTTTCTGCATTCGGATGATGTCCTTGAAGGTCACGTTGACGTCACCATTTTCCCGGCCCTTCGTCAGCACGATGTGTTTGAGCCACTGATCACCGCCCGGTTTCGGGTAGTCGCTGCGGTAGTGCCATGGCAGCCAGCGGCTTTCCTTGCGTTCCCTGGAGGCAATCGCGCTCAGTGTCGCGCATTCAATGATGTTTTCAACCTCGTATGTCTTGAAGAGGTCGTGCATGTCGCTCACCCGCACGATGTCCCCCAGTTCCTGCCGGAACCTTTTCATCCACCACAGAGCGCGTTCGAGCTTGTAGTCGTTTTTGGGAGGCCGGATGTAGTCATTGATGATGCGCCGGACCTTGTATTCGAACTCTTCGATCGTGACGGCTCCGTCGCGTTGCGCCATTCGGCGGCGACGCTTCTCGGTGAAGGTCTCGACCTGTTGCGGATCCAGATCGGATGGGCCGATCCCGGCCGCGAAGTCGGTGGCGCTTTCCGCCGCGATTTCACCGAAAACAAAGGCCCCGGACAGGTGCCCGCGGGCCACCAGCGACGTGTCGCCCGCAGCGTACAGGCCTTTCACACTGGTCTCCGCGTTTTCGTTGACCCTCACGCCGGTCAGGCCGTGGCCGCCGCACAAGAAGACTTCCGTGGGCCACAGCTCGATCTCGCCGGTGCGGAAATCGATGCCCCGCCCCTCGTAGAACCGCTGGCAGGAGGGCCTTTCGGTGGTGAAAAGGATCGACTCGATCTCGCGAATTTTTTCTTCAGGCAGGTGGCTGAGTTTGATGCGCATCGGGCCGCGCTCCTCCAGGTGCTCGAGGAACATCGAGCGAATGGAGGGGTGGTCCTTGTCGCGCCTCTCGTCGAAGGCGTTGACCAGGTGGCAGCCGCGGGTCAGCGTGATGTAGAGCAAAGGCGCATTGATGTCTTTGACGATGTAGTACACCAGTGTGTACTCAAAGCCGCTCAACTCGGCCCCGGCATGGTACGCCAGGCAATAGCCGTCACCGGTGTTGCCCGGGAAATCATAGACACCGTAAAGGTAGCCGTTGTTCGGCAGGCCGAAGCGGGCCGTCCCGCCGGCGGATAGAATCACGCTCTTGGCCCGGACACCGAACACCTCCCCTGTGCGCACGTCCATGGCCAGGGCGCCACAGACCCGGTTGCCTTCCGTAATCAGCTCTAGCGCCATGGAGCGGTTGATGACACGGGTGCCGAGGTCGACCATGCGTTTGGCCAGGATGGTCTTCAGTTCGGGCTCTTTCATCGTCACGCAAAACCGCCCCTTGGGGTGGACTTGAAGAATTTCGTGGTTCCCTTTTTCATCCACCGGGAAGCAGACCCCCCAGGAGACGAGCTTCTGCATGAGGCCCCAGCTGCGTTCGGCCATTTTGTAATTGACCGGCTCGTCCATGATGCCTTCACAGGCCAGGCTGTTGGACTCCACGTAAAGCTCGGGGGTGGCCACCCCCGGCACCGCCACGATGTTCAACGCATCCATGCCCCGGGCGATGCAGCCGGAATACTTGGCATCACCCTTTTCGAGCACCACCACCGCCTGGCGCGGGTTGAGCTCCTTGGCACGAATGGCCGCCATGGCCCCGGCGCTGCCCCCGCCAATAATCAGGATATCTGCCTGTAGTACCGGAAAATCTGGTTTCATTCGGTATTCCTTGCGGTGATAAGCTTGAACCGTAACGCTTGCCGATAGTTCAACTTGAAGCGGTTGCGCTTTTCAGGCTCCGATCAAGCACGTCCACGGCGAAATCGATGTCGGCTTTTTCAATACAGAGGGGAGGGTTGATGCGAAGGACATTTCCTAATACACCGCCCTTTCCGACAATCAGCCCATTCTCCCGCGCGTGTTCCGCGACGATCCCGGCGGCTTCATCCGCAGGCACCTTGGTGGTGCGATCCTTGACCAGCTCGACCCCCATCATCAGGCCGCTGCCCCTCACATCTCCGATTAGAGCATGGCAGGCCTTGAGCCCCAGGAGCTGCTGCTTCAGGTAGACCCCCAGGGTCTTTGCATTTTCCTGGGTTTGGTCGTCATCGACAGCGCGCAGGACCGCGCGGCCGGCGGTACAGGATACCGGATTGCCGCCGTAAGTGTTGAAGAACTTCTTTGCCGTCATGGCTTCGGCTATGTCGCGCCGGACCACCACCGCGGAGAGCGGAAACCCGTTGCCGATACCCTTGCCCAGCACGATGATGTCCGGCAGGACGGCCTGCGATTGAAAGCCCCAGTAATTGGACCCTGTGCGGGTGAAGCCGGTCTGGACCTCATCCACGATGCAGACCCCGCCCGCCGACCGCGTACGCTCGAATGCCCCTGTGAGGTACCCGGGAAGCAGCGGCATGACCCCTCCGAATCCCTGGATCGGCTCAGCAATGAACGCGGCGATTTTCCCCGAGGTTGATGACCGGATGGCGTTGTCTATTTCATCCACATAAGGCTGAACGGTAGAGCCGAAAACACCGCGGTAGGAATCGGGGGCAGGTACGTGCACGATGCCGTGGGCCGACGGGACCGGCTGGCGGCAGCTTTGAATGCCGGTGAGGGACATGGCGCCAAGCTGAAGCCCATGGTAGCAATTCCGCAAGGCGATGATTTCGGAATTGCCCGTGAACAGGCGCGCCATCAAAACGGCAAGGTCGATGGCTTCCGAGCCGCTGTTGACGAAATGAGCCACCCAATCGACACCCGCCGGAAAACGTCCCACCAGTTCCTCCGCCAAATGGGCGGGTGCTGCTTGAAAATACATGGTGGTGCAGTGCGCCATCCGCTCGATCTGTTTCCTGACTTCGCCGGTGACCAGCGGGTGATTGTAGCCCACGCTGATGCAGAGGTTCTGGGCCATGAGGTCCAGATACTTCTTGCCGTCCACGTCCCAGAGGTATTGGGCGTCTCCGCGCTGCAACACGAGCGGCCGGGAATAGGCCTGAAACGTGCGCAGAGACGGGGATAAAAAAGTTAGCCGCTTGTCGACAATGGTGTCGTACGACGATGATGTTTCCAGCGGCCGGTATTCTTTAGCGATGCGGGTCATCCGGTGCCTCCTTTAGAACGAAAAAGGCATTCCAACTAAAGCAGGAGCTCGGTTTCCTGGGTGATCATGTGGCGCAGTTTCAGAAATTCCTTGTCGATGTGCTCCCTGGGGCGCGGCAGGTTTACGACATAGGAGGACTTCATCCGGCCGGGGAGCTTGCCCTCCAGCGTGACGATGCGGTCGGCGAGATAGACGGCCTCCTCGATGCTGTTGGTGACGAAGACGACGGTTTTTTTCTCCGCCGACCAGATGCGGGCGGTCTCCTGCTCCATCAGGTAGCGGGTCTGGGCGTCGAGCTGACCGAAGGGTTCGTCCAACAGCAGAACTTTGGGATCGTTGGCATAGGCCCGGGCGATCCCCACGCGCTGCTTCATGCCGCCGCTCAGCTGGTGGGGAAAGGCTTTTTCAAAACCCTGCAGGCCGACCAGGTTGATATAGTGGCCGGCGATCTCACGGCGCTTCTTTTTGGCCATTCCCCCGAGCTTCAGGCCCATTTCGACGTTGCCCATGACGGTTTTCCAGGGGAACAAGGTGTATTTTTGAAAGACCATCCCCCGATCGGGTCCCGGGCCGGAGACCTCTTTGCCGTCGAGCAGAACGTTTCCCGTGGTCGGGGTTTCCAGGCCGCCGATGATCCGCAGCAGGGTGCTTTTCCCACACTGCCCGGGCCCGACGATCACCAGAAATTCGTTTTCGACCACCGAGAGGCTGATGCCGTCCAAAACCGGTATCTGGACCTTACCGCCGCGCTGCTTGAAAATTTTACTGACACTCCGGCATTCGATTTTGATCGTTTCGTCCGTCATTGCGGCAACTCGACTTTCCACGGGCACACCCATTTCTCCACCTTGCTCAGCACTGCGGTGATCAGATAGGCCGTAATCGCAATCACCAACATGCCGCTCAGGATCATGGCCGGTTTGGACATGGTCATACCTAAAATAATGAGGAAGCCCATCCCCGACCTGGCGCTGACGAGCTCCGCCGCCAGCACACAGCTCCAGGCGACACTGAGGGAGATCTGAAGCCCGGCGAAAAGCGCCGGGAACCCGGCGGGGAACGTCACCTCCACCAGCGTCTGCCAGCGGTTCGCCCCCAACATGCGGATGGCGTCATAGAGGGCCGGGTCCACCAGGCGGATGCCGTTGTAGGAATTGATCAGGGCGGGCACTAAGGCGCCGATGGCGATGATGAAAACCTTGGACTCCTCTCCAATGCCGAACCACAGGATGGCGAGAGAAATCCATGAAATGGGCGGCATGGGCTTGATCAGGTCGAAGACCGGTTTCACCAGGGCGTTGACATAGCGGTTCAGGGCCATAAAGAGGCCCAATGGGACTCCGACAATTGAACCGATGGCAAACCCGATCAGCACCCGATGGAGGCTCGACCACAAATGGCCCCACAAGTTCTTGCCGGCGAGATTTTCATGAGCGATGCGCCAGAGTTCATTCAACACCATGAACGGTGTGGGCATGTACTTGGAGTCCTTGGAACTCACGGCGAAAAAGTGCCAGATGGCCAAGAGTCCGGCGATGGAAACAACGTAAAGAAAGTATCGGTTCTTGAGCACCCTCCGCACGAACGCCACCGGGCCGTTCCCATGGGGCGTGGCATGAACGGAGAGGGTATGGTCCATCGTGGTGTTCACGTTGCAGCCCCTCCTCTTTCGAGACCGGTGGTGAGCTTTCTCTCGATGCGATCGATGATATTGCCGATGACCCAGCCGGTGAGCCCCACCATGACCATACCGAGGACGATCATGTCCGGCCGCAACAGCCTGCGGCCCATGGTGATGAGATAGCCCAGGCCCTCATTGGCGGCGATCAACTCGGCCGCCACCAGCGTGCTCCAGGCTAATGCCAGCGCAATCTGCAGGCCCCCGAAAACCATGGGTAGAGCGGAGGGCACGCAGATCTTGATGAAGATCTGCCAATCCGACGCGCCGTACGTCCGGGCCATCTGGATGAGCGTGGGGTTGGTCATGCGCACCCCCGTGTAGGCATTGATCACGCAGGGGACCACGCCACACGCCCAGATAATGAACACCTTGCCCGTTAACCCGATTCCGAACCAGAAAATTGCCAGCGGGATCCATGCCACCGGCGGAATGGGGCGGATCATTTCAAACAGAGGCCGGGCCAATCCCTCGGCAACCGTAAACCATCCCATCAGCAGCCCCAAGGGGATCCCGATGACCAGCGCCAGCACATAACCGAGCAGGGCCTCGAGCAGACTGATCATCGTGTGGGCCATGAGCACCGCGCCGTCGGGGTCGGGGTTGGTCAGCTTGTCAATGAAAAGCGTGCCCACTTCCATCGGCGACGCAAGCAGGATCCGGGGCACGATCTCCGTGTCGATCAGCAGCTGCCAGACGACGAAAAAACCGATGAAACTGACCCATGGGGTGATTTTCAGGCTAAAAGGGTCCTTGAGCTTCGTCTGCGATTCCATGAGCTCACCTGTGAATGAACCCGGCGACGGATACGGTCATCCGCCGCCGGGTCTGGAGTGTAGCGCTACATCCCAGCCGCGATCTTGAGGAACTTGTCGGTGATAAACGGCGTGTTCAGGACTTTTTCGCGCTCTTGAGCCGTGAAGCGCTTGTTGTCCGTGAAGAACTGGGAAAGGTTTTCCATCCAGGCCTGGGCCTGGCTCTTGCCCTTGGAAGCGTCAAACACCTCCAGGTTCTTCTTGAGGTCGTACATCGGGTGTAGTTCGATGTCCATCTTGCACATATCCAGGCTGAGTTCCATGCCGGCCCATTCCTTGAGGAACTTCTGGTACTGGGCGGCCTGCTGAACGGTTTCCTTCTTCTGCCGGGTCACCTGGTCGGTGTACATCTTCAGGAAGGCTGCCACCTGCTGGGGGTTCTTGTCCCCGAACTCCTTGCTGGTGATGATCACCAGAGGGACAATACCGTCGCAGTCCTCGCCGTTCGCCACTTTTTTCCAGCCCTTGCTCAGCCCGGTCATGGTGAATGGGGCCCACAGCGATACGATGTCGCCCTGGCCGGATTCGAAAGCGGCCACCGCCTGGCCCTGTTCCATGTTCAGGATCTTCACATCGGCATCGGAGAGCCCGAGGCGTTTCAACCAGGTGCTCAAGACATAGTGCCCGGAGGAAACGGTGGTCGTCAGGACCGTTTTGCCTTTCACCGTTTCGGGTGAGCCGTACATGTTGGGGTACTTGGGGTTGTGGCCCTTCACTTTCAGGAGGTCGCTGTTCGGACGCACCAACACGAAGTTGTTGAACCCGTCGTCGTGGGTCATGCCGATCATGTATGCCTGGTAGCGGAGCGCCGCCATGGTCATCGGCACCGCACCGGTCTCCCCCACATCCCACTGCTTGGCCGGCAGCGCCTCCACCTGCGGCATGCCGGAGTCAAAATAGACCAGTTTCATGTCAAGGTTGTATTTTTTCTGGGTGCCATCCTGGATCGCCTGCCAGGTGAGGAAGGACTCGAATTCCGGCTGCTGGCTCACATTGAGCTTGATGGGGCTTTGGGCCAGCAGGGTCCCGGGCAGCAGAAGCATCAATCCGGCGATAACTACGACCAACTTTACCAAGCTACGACTCATGATTCACCTCCATTGGGTTGATGGTTTCCGGGGCGTTGCCTTTTTTGGGGTTCGTTCCGCAGCCCCAGCGCATTCGAAACGAACCTTCCGCTCACCACCATCGGATGAGATCGGTGACCTGTTTGCGGATTTCGACAAACCGCTCATCGATGAAGTTCCGCGGCCGCGGCAAGTCCACGTGGATCTCGGCCTTGACGGTTGTGGGTTTGTTGGTGAGGACCAGAATGCGCTCGGCCACATAGACAGCTTCCTCGATGTTGTGGGTGACAAAAATGACCGTCGAGCCGAGCTCCCGCCACAACTTGACCAGTTCGTCCTCCAGGTAATAGCGCAGTTTGACATCCAGCTGCCCGTAGGGCTCATCCATGAGCAGCAAATCCGGGTTGGTGGCAAACGCGCGCGAGACGGCGACGCGCTGCTCCATGCTGGCGGAGATCTGGTTCGGGAACAGGTTGGCGCAGTCGGCCAGGCCCACCAGATCGAGGATTTGCCTGAGCCGACGTTCCCGCTCGTCCGCGTGGACTCCCTTGATGAGCATGCCGAATTCCACGTTCTGCTTCACCGTGAGCCAGGGGATGGACGACGGTTCCTGAAATACAAAGGCCAGGTTGTGTTTTTTGGGATCCGCCTCATGGCCGTCGATCCGGATGTGGCCTTTGGTGGCCGGAATGAGACGAGACAGGAGGTTCAGGAAGGTGGTCTTGCCGCAGCCGGTGGGCCCCACGATCGCCAGGAACTCCCCTTTGCTGACCGTGAAATTGACATTGTCCAACACCAGGAGCTCCCCGAACGTCTTGGTCAATCCGGCGACTTCAACCTTGATTTCGTTGGCCAAACCGTTGCTCACGCGTACTCCCCTTCGCTGGCAAATAGCGGTTGCTCGAGGCGTCGATGAAAATGGACGGCCGTCAATCCCGGTATTCGGCGTCCGAGATTTCGAGCGCTTTGTCGATCACTGCCATGGCATGGTCGATCTCGTCTTTGGTGATCGACAGCGGGGGCGTGAGCATCAGGACGCTGGCCGCGCCGGCCAGGATATACACGCCTTCCTGCATCATTTTGGCCACGATCTTCATCTTTGCGGAAACCGGCCGCGGCGGCTCCATCAAGGCCTCGTGGCTCGGTTCGAGCGTCTTGCGGCTCTTGACCAGCTCCATGCCGCAGAACAACCCCTTGCCCCGAACGTCCCCGACCGAGGGGTGCTTGTCCTGAAGCTCGCGCATTTTCGCCATGAGGTATTCGCCCATTTTGGCCGACCGGTTGATGAGGTCATCTTCGCGGTAGGCCTCAATGGCAGCCACGGCGGCCGCCATGGCCAGGGTGTGGCCGGAATAGGTGTGGCCGTGCAAGTAGGGGAGTTCCTCGAATTTGTCAGCTACCCATTTGCGCATGCAGGTTGCACCGAGCGGCACGTATCCACTGGTGATTCCTTTGGCGGTCGTCAGCACATCGGGGACCACGTTCCAGTGTTCGACCCCAAACCACTTGCCGGTCCGGCCGAAACCCGTCATGACTTCATCGGCGATCAGAATCATCTCGTGCTTGGTGCAGATTTCGCGCACACGCTGCCAGTAGCCGTCCGGCGGCACGATTACGCCGCCAGGCCCCATGATGGGCTCGGCGATGAACGCGGCCACCCGCCGCGCGCCACCCTCGCGGAGGATCACGTCTTCAACATGCTGCGCACAGCGAAGGTCGCAGGCGGGGTAGGTGGCTCCAAACGGGCAGCGGTAGCAGTAAGGCTCCAGGCAGTGGAGGACCCCCGGCACGGCCGGCTCGTAGGCCCAGTTGCGGAATTCGGCCGACATGGACATGGACCCGTAAGTGGAGCCGTGATAGGCGCGATACCGTGAGATGATCTTGTGCTTGCCGGTGACGAGCCGGGCGATTTTCATGGCGCCCTCATTGGCTTCCGTTCCGCCGGTGGAAAAGAAACATTTGGTCAAATCACCCGGAGTGATCTCGGACAGGAGCTTGCCCAGGCGTGCCTTGGGCTCTGTCGCCCATTGGGAGTTGACCGCCGGCAGCTTCGCGGCCTGGTCGGCTATGGCCTTGACCACCCGATCGTCCGCATGCCCCAGGTTGCTGAAGACGAACTGGGCTGAGAAATCGAGGTATTTTCTACCGTCTGCTCCATAGATGTAGTTGCCTTTTCCCTTTTCCGCCACAAACGGCTTCAGCCCTTTCTGATGGGTCCATGGGTAGAGGACGTGCTCGGTTTCATATTTGAGGATGGTTTCGGGATCGAGTGGTTGCGCCTTTGGCATGTGTGACCTCCTTGGCTTGGAAAAGAGGATGGCTGGGTATTCATCTCACAAGAAACAATCGTATCCATCGACATTTTTGAAGACACTCACAATTAATACTGTCTGAATATCTTCCGCGAATCCGTGACGCAATAGGCCCTCCGATACTCATAAGGACGGTCTCTGTAGGTGAAGGCCAGCATTTCAATGAAAAGAACCGGGCGGTTCTTCTGAACCCTCAGAACCCGGGCCGTTTCCGCAGAGGGCAGGCCCGCGCCGATCAATTCTCGGTTGTAGATGGTTGGGAGTCCGAACTTCTCCTCTATGGTGGCGAAAAGGGTTTTCCGCTCGAAGTGCGAGGCAGGGATCTTGTCGATGCCGAGGAAAAGCAGCACAGGCAGGTAGCTGACGGAAAACACCACCGGGGTGTCTTTCAATAAAAAAAGCCGTTTCAACTCGAAAAGGTCTTGGGTGGGCTTGATTCGCAACTGGGAATTGGCCGGCTGAAACCCGGAAATCTTGCGCATGCCGGTGAGGTGAACGGACAACTCCTTCTCTTCGCCTCCGAATCGTTCGAGAAGGTGGTAATACCGAAGGCTTTCTCTTCGCAGGCTCGTTCCGGCGACGAAAGTTCCTTTGCCCTGGATGCGGTAGAGATACCCTTCATTCACTAAATTTAAGATGGCCTTTTTGACCGTGCCGACGCTCAGGCCATAGGATTCGACCAGTCGTCGCTCGGGAGGGATCATGCTTCCGGGTCCGAGGCTGCCGCTCTCGATATCACGGAGAATGAGGGCCTGCAGCCTGTAATACATGGGAAGCGGTTTGCCGTCCTTCGCGTTCAGGGTTTGTCGCAGCCGCTCCATCGTGTCTGGCTCACTGTCCAATTGGTATATACATATATACCTTTTCTCAATATTTCGGACGGTCCGAATTGTCAACACCAAACATATGGGTGCCTCGTGGGTGCCGCGATGGTTCCGGCGATGTGGCCAATGAACTTCTGTTCTGAGAAATGCCCGTGTTGCTGCAGTTGTCGTGATAAGTGATCCGAGACGGTGGTGCCGCTCAAATCCCGTGAGGCGAAGAACCGTGGGCTGGTATTATCAGGGCGGGAACGGTGTCGGGCGGTCATAAAGCAGCCTGAATGTCAGCCGTTTCGGCCTGCCTCTGCCGTCACGGGATTCCCCGCTGCGCGGGGCGCCCAAAGGTGCGCGGACTTTGGCGACCGGTTGATATCTGATATATCTGATATCACCGGCAGGGGTCAAGCTTCTTTTGAAGCCATGGTCCGTCATCCAGATCCGCCGCTTGAAGGATCTTGGCGCCTCAAAGGCCCAGCAGCGCCTGGAGTGTGAAACTGCATAAATAAGGACTGATCGCACTGGGGACCGCGGGTCCCCGCTATCGCTCAGGAAGGTTCGTCTCTCTTGAGCTTGCGGAAGATCGTCGAACGATCGACCTTGAGAATGTCGGCCACCTTGGCCATCGAACCGTGCACCTGCAGCGCACCGTTGATAATCTCGCGCTCCATGTCCTGCATGATGTCCTTCAGGGAGCGGTCCTGGGTGTCGAGGCTTTCGTAAAGGCTGCGCTTGGGGTCGGCGCACTCGCTGCGCATGCAGCCGCTCAGGTCGGCGGCCTCGATGGTGGAGCGTTCGCAGGTCACGACCTGGCTTTCGATCAGGTTTTCCATCTCCCGGACGTTGCCGGGCCAGCGGTGGTTGAGGAAGATGGCCTCGATGCCGGGGCCGAAGCGCAGATCCTTCTTGTACTTGGCCGCATACTTGCCCATGAAGTAGTGCGCCAGGGGCATGATGTCCTCCCGCCGCTCCCGGAGGGGCGGGATGCTCAACACCGCGACGCGCAACCGGTAGTAGAGGTCACTTCTGAACCGCCCATTTTCGACCTCCTTTTCCAGGTCGCAGTTCGTGGCGGCGATGATCCGCACGTCCACCTTGCGGACGCGGGTCGAA
>Ga0315278_10003045_pt1 | contig 14962 bp, 14 predicted proteins | sample YL17G06_0_MG_FD_203880 | JGI IMG/M metagenome (GOLD analysis project Ga0315278, IMG submission 203880) | Sediment microbial communities from Yellowstone Lake, YNP, Wyoming, USA - YL17G06_0 | ecosystem: Environmental > Aquatic > Freshwater > Lake > Sediment | place: USA: Wyoming | collected... | reverse complement strand
GGGCCGGGTCGGGCTGCGCCGACGGCGACGCGGCCGCCGCGCCGCGCAGTGCATGGACGCCGTTGCGCATCCGGTCGAGCGCGGTGGCCGCGGCGTCGAGCGCATCCCACGTGAAATTCAGCTGGCCGCGATAGTGGGCGGTCAGGCACAGGTAGCGGTAGGCGAGCGGATCGTAGCCGCGCTCCTGCAATGAGAGCACGCGCAGGAACTCGCCGGCCGACTTGGCCATCTTGGCGTCGGACAGGAGCAGGAAATACCCGTGCAGCCAGAAGTTGGCGAGCCGCGTGCCCACGCGCGCCTCGGTCTGCGCGATCTCGTTGGTGTGGTGGACCGGGATATGGTCCTCGCCGCCGCAGTGGATGTCGAAGTAGTCGCCCAGGTACTTCTGCGCCATCGCCGAGCACTCGATGTGCCAGCCGGGGAAGCCGCGGCCCCAGGGGCTGTCCCATTCCATCTGCCGCGACTCCCCGGGCGGCGAGAACTTCCACAGCGCGAAGTCGGTCGGACGGCGCTTCTCGCCCAGGTCCACCCGCTTGCCGGCCTCCAGACCCGCCACGTCGAGCCGCGCGAGGCGGCCGTAGCCGGGTTGCCGGCTGGTGTCGAAGTAGATGCCGTCGGAGGTGCGGTACGCGTAGCCGTTCTTCTCGATATCGGCGATGAACGCTATCTGCTCGGCGATGTGGTCGGTCGCGCGGCAGAGTATCGTCGGGTCCTCGATGTTGAGCAGCTTCATGTCGGCAACGAACGACTCCGTGTACATCTGCGCGATTTCCCACGCCGTCTTGCCGGTGCGGCGCGCGCCCTTCTCCATCTTGTCCTCGCCGGTGTCGGCGTCCGAGGTCAGATGGCCGACGTCGGTGATGTTCATCACGTGCCGGACGCGGTAGCCGTTCCATTCGAGCACCCGCTTCAGGATGTCCTCGAACAGGAAGGTGCGGAAATTGCCGATGTGCTGGTAGTCGTAGACGGTCGGCCCGCACGTGTACAGCCCGACCTCGCCGGCCGGGTGCAGCGGCTCGAACGGGCGCAGCGTGCGCGTGAAATTGTCGTAGAGCGTAAGCGGGTTGGGCATGTGCCAACGGGGGAAGCCCGGTGGAACTCAGTCCGCCGCCGCAGCGGCATGGTTGCGCGCAACGTGGCTCGAATGCCAGCGCCAGGCGGTCGCCACGATGTTGCGCAGGTCCGAGTGGCGCGGCGTCCACCCCAGCAACCGGCCTGCCCGGCCGCTCGCGGCCACCAGCAAGGGCGGGTCACCGGGCCGGCGCGGCGCTTCCGTCACCGGTACCGGGCGGCCGCCGACTTCCCCGATCGTCCTGATCACCTCGCGCACCGAGTGGCCCCGGCCCGTGCCGAGATTGAGCCGCAGGTCATCGGCGCCGGCCTGCAGCCGCCGCAATGCTTCGACATGCGCGACCGCGAGGTCGGTCACATGGATGTAGTCGCGGATGGCCGTGCCATCCGGTGTCGGATAGTCCGTGCCGAAGATCGCGACCGGCGGCCGGCGGCCAAGAGCCGCGTCGATCGCCAGGGGAATCAGGTGCGTTTCCGGGTCATGGTCTTCGCCGGCTTCGCCATCGGCATCGGCGCCGGCTGCGTTGAAATAGCGCAGCGCGGCGTAGCGCAGTCCGTGCGCCGCGCCGAACCAGGCGAGCATCCGCTCGACGAAGAGCTTCGACTCGCCATAGGGATTCACCGGCTGCTGCGGGTGGTCCTCGTCGATGGGCACGGACCGCGGAATCCCGTACGTAGCGCAGGTCGACGAGAACACCAGGCAGTTTGCATTCTCCGCCCGCATCGCGTTGAGCAACGCGACGCTGCTGCTGACGTTGTTCTCGAAGTACTTGCCCGGCGCAAGCATCGACTCGCCGACATAGCCATAGCCGGCGAAATGCATGACCATCTGGATTCGATGCTCGCGCAAGACGCTGCGGACGAGCGCCTCGTCGGCGACCTCGCCGCGAACGAACGGGCCCCAGCGCACGGCCCATGGGTGGCCATGGACGAGATTGTCCAGTGTGACGGGGGTGTAGCCCGCCGCTGCGAGCGCCTTGCAGGCGTGGCTGCCGATGTAGCCGGCCCCGCCGGTGACGAGAACGCTAGGCGCCACTCGTGCGACTCCCGTCCGTCCGCGCGGCCTTGCCGTGCGCCGGCAATTGCAGTTCCAGTGGCATTTTCCTGTAGGCTCGGTCGAATCAACCGCGTCAATAACCCCCGCCGACCTGCGCTGGCGTGCCCGACAGTTTACGGGAAGGTGGCGGTTGTGAAGACATCGTTCAAGAAACGGGGCTTCACGCCGGCGTGAAAGGCGCGGTGGCAAGGTAGAATTGGTTTTCTGCCCATTCGGGCAGCCCAAGGCCGGTCGCGACATGGCGTCCGGCGCTCATCTGCCGTGCCCATTGCCACGCCTACGCGACTTTCGACCCCGCGCCTGTCGATGCCACCCGACGCCCCGCTTTCGCGCCGCACCCTTGGGGCACTCGTCGTCCTGTTCGCGCTGGTCTGGTTCTCCGGACTCGACGTTCGCGTGTTGCTCCATCCGGACGAGGGGCGCTACGCGGAAATCCCGCGGGAGATGGTGGTCACCGGCGATTGGCTGACGCCACGCCTCAATGGCCTCAAGTATTTCGAGAAGCCCCCTCTGCAGTACTGGATGACCGCGGCGGCCTACGAGGCCTTCGGCGTGCACCACTGGACCGCGCGCCTATGGACCGCGTTGTCGACGTTCCTCGCCACGCTGTTCGTCGGCTACGCGGGCAGGCGCCTGGGCGGGCCGGCACTGGGGCTGTACGCTGCCGCGGCCATGGCGGGTTGCGCCGGCTATGTCGTCAATGCCCACCTGCTCACGCTGGACGGCGCGCTGGGCGCGTTCCTGACCACGGCATTGGGCGCCTTTCTGCTGGGGCAGCACGGCGACGCGACGCCTGGCGCGCGCCGGGGCTGGATGTGGGTCGCGTGGGCGGCGATGGCGGCGGCAACGCTCTCCAAGGGCTTGATCGGCATCGTCATCCCGGGGGCGACGCTGGTCCTGTACACCCTCGGGACGCGCGATTTCGGTGTCTGGCGGCGCCTCCATCTCCTCAGCGGAACAGCGCTTTTCCTGCTCCTCGCCGCCCCCTGGTTCATCGCCGTGTCGCGCGCGAACGCCGAATTTTTCGACTTCTTCTTCATTCACGAGCATCTGGAGCGTTACCTGACCGTCACGCATGGGCGGCAGGAGCCCTGGTGGTACTTCATCCCGTTGCTGCTCGTCGGCATGCTGCCGTGGCTGGGCGTGATCGCCTGGGGCGCGCCGCGGATGTGGCGCCAAGGGACGCCAGGGGCCAACGGCTTTTCGTGGCAGCGCTTCACGCTGGCGTGGTCGGTCCTGGTCTTCGTCTTCTTCAGCACGTCGGGATCGAAGCTGCCGTCGTACATCCTGCCGATGTTTCCGGCCCTGTGCCTCCTCTGCGGATGGCTGCTGCACGATATCGATCCGCGGACCCTCTCGCGGCTGACGCGGCCTACCGCGGTCATCTCCGCGGTCCTGGTGGCGCTCCTGTGGATCGGGTTCGACCCGGTGGCGCGGCGTTTCATCGCCGACCCCGCCTCGCTCGCGCCGGCGCTGCGCTTTGTGCCGTGGGTCACTGCCGCCACTGCCGTCGTGGCGCTGGGCAGCACGGTCGCGCTGCTGGCGCTGCGCGGGGGGCGTCCGCGGGGCCGCACGGCCGCCGTGCTCGCATCGTCGCTGTCGATGCTGGTGGCGGTCCAGCTCGGGATAGTCGGCTATGACAATTTTCGCACCACGCGGTCGAGCCGCGATATCCTGCGCGCGGCGGAGGCCGTCAACGGGCCGTTTGCCGCCGACATCCCCTTCTACCACGTCCACATGCATGACCAGACGGTGCCGTTCTATCTGGGCCGCCCCACGATCCTCGTGTCCTACCGCGACGAATTCGCCTTGGGCCAGGACGCCGAGCCGCAGCGGGGGTTCGCCACCGACGCCGCGTGGTTTCCGGTCTGGGCAGGCCTCGCGCAAGGCTATGCGATGATGCCCGCCAAAGACTTCGAACGGTTTGTGGCGCAAGGGATCCCCATGCGCATTCTCGCCCGCGACCCCCGCCGCGTGGTGGTGAGCCGGCGATGACCTCGTCCGCCTTTCTCCTGCTGATGACCGGCGTGCTGCTGAACGCCGGGGCCCAGCTGCTGCTGAAGGCCGGCACCAACGTGCTCGGCGTCATCACGCTGACGCGGGAGACGTGGCTCGACACCTTCGCGACGATGGCGACGCAGGGGTACTTCGTTCTTGGCGCCGCCTGCTACGCCGTCAGCATCGTCGTCTGGATCCTCGGCCTGTCCCGGGTGCCGGTCTCGATTGCCTACCCGCTGCTGTCGGTCGGCTATATCATCAACGCCATCGCCGCGCACTACCTGTTCGGCGAAAGCGTTACGCTCACCCGCTGGCTCGGCATCGGCTTCATCGTCGTCGGGGTGTGGCTGGTCGCGCGGAGCTGACTGTCCTCCCGAACCCGATGAGCGCTCTTCCCTATCTCAAGTTTGCCGGTCCCGTGCTCGACGCGGCGACCATCGACGGCGTGGCCCTGGTGCTGCGTTCCGGCCAGCTGACGAGCGGGCCGTGGGTGAAGAAATTCGAGTCGGCCCTGTCGGCGTTTTGCGCGGGCCGGCCGGTCCGCGTGCTGACGTCGGCGACCGCGGCCATCGAAGTCGCCCTGCAGCTTTGCGGCATCGGTGCGGGCGACGAGGTCATCACGTCGGCGCAGAGCTTCTTCACCGTCCTCAACATGATTGCAACGGTCGGCGCGAAACCGGTGTTCGTCGACTGCGACCTCGTCACCCGCAATATCGACCTTGCCGCCGTCGAAGCCGCGATCACGCCGCGCACCCGGGCGATCATGCCGACCCACTGGCCCGGTTCGCTCGTCGACATGGATGCTCTCCACGCGCTCGCCCGGCGGCATCGGCTGCGCGTGATCGAGGATGCCGCGCTGGTGATCGGCTCGCGCTGGAACGGCCGCAACGTGGGCGCCTTCGGCGACCTCGTCACCTTCAGCTTCCACCCGAACAAGAACATGACGTCCATCGAGGGCGGCGCGCTGGTCGTCAACGACGACGACGAGGCCGCGCGCATCGAACCGCTGCGCTTCCACGGCATCACCTACCTGGCCGATCGCACCCGCGACGTGGCCTTCCCGGGCGGCAAGTTCAACCTGCCCGATGTCAATGCGCGGATTGGCGTTGCCCAGCTCGCGCGACTGCCGGAATTTCTGGCGCAGCGCCGGGCTCTCGTCGATCGCTACTGCGAGCGGTTCGCCTCCGACCCGGGCTGCGTGCTGCCGCCGCGTCCCGCGGGCGACGACGGCCAGTCGTGGAACATGTGGAGCGTGCTGCTGCCGCTTCCCCGGATGACGCTCGCGCGGAAGGCGTTCCGCGACGCGCTGGAGGCGCGCGGCATCGGCACCGGCGTCTCGTACGAGGCGCTCCATCTCTGCACGCTCGGGCGGAGCTACGGCTACAAGGACGGCGATTTTCCGGTGACCGAGCGCATCGCCCGCGAGACGGTGGCGCTGCCGCTGCATGCGGCGATGACCGTGGCCGACGTCGACCGCGTCTGTTCGGCGGTGGCGGGAATCATCGTGCCGGCGCTGCAATGAGCGACGCGACCGCAGCGACCCGGGAGACGGAGCCCGCCGTGGCCGGTCCCCGGATTTCCGTGGTGATCCCCGTCTACAACGAGGAGGCCGGGCTGCCGGCCCTGTTCGAACGGCTCTACCCTGCACTCGACGCGCTCGCCACGCGCTACGAGATCATCTTCGTCAACGACGGGAGCACCGACCGGTCGGCCGCTCTGCTGCGCGAGCAGTTCCAGCGCCGGCCCGACGTGACGCGCGTCGTGCTGTTCAACGCCAACTGCGGCCAGCACCTGGCGATCATCGCCGGCTTCGAGCGCTGCCGCGGCGAACGGATCGTCACCCTTGACGCCGACCTGCAGAACCCGCCCGAGGAAATCGGGAAGCTGCTCGCCGCGATGGATGCCGGCCACGATTACGTCGGCGGCGTGCGCCGCGAGCGCGAGGACTCGTGGTGGCGGCGTGCCGCGTCGCGGGCCATGAACCGGCTGCGCGAACGCCTCACGCGGATCAGGATGACGGACCAGGGCTGCATGCTGCGCGCGTACAGCCGGGACATCGTCGCCGCGGTGGCGGCGAGCCGCGAGGTCAGCACGTTCATTCCGGCGCTTGCCTACACGTACGCGAATTGGCCGACCGAGGTCGAAGTCGCGCACGAGGAACGCGCCGCCGGCGAGTCGAAGTACTCGCTGTATCAGCTGATCCGGCTCAACTTCGATCTCGTCACCGGGTTTTCGCTGGTGCCGCTGCAGCTGTTCTCGATGTTCGGAATGCTGGTGTCGGCGCTGTCGCTCGCCACCTACCTCGTGGTGATCGGTTACCGGCTGTTCTTCGCCGAATGGCGTGGCGCCGCCAACGCGTTGTGGGACCGCGACATCCTCACCTTCTTCCTGATCGGCGTGGTCCTGTTCGGACTCGGTCTCATCGGCGAGTACGTTGGCCGCATCTACCAGCAGGTACGCGCGCGCCCTCGCTATACGGTGCAGGCCGTGCTGGAACGCGACGGGAGAGGGCCGGTTGAGCGATGAAGGTTGCAAGAACCGGACGGCCATGACCCGCGCCGTCGTCTTCGCCTACCACAACGTCGGCGTCCGCTGTCTCAAGGTGCTGCTCGCGCACGGCGTGGACGTGCCGCTGGTGGTGACGCACGAGGACAGCCCGGGCGAGGTCGTCTGGTTCGCTTCGGTCGCCGCCACCGCGACCGAGCACCGCGTCCCGGTCATTGCGCCCGACGATCCGAACGCGCCGGAATTCGTGGCGCGGATCGCCGCGCTCGAGCCGGATTTCCTGTTCTCGTTCTACTATCGCCGGATGCTGAAGCCGCCGCTCCCCGCGCTGCCTCTGCGCGGCGCGTTCAACATGCACGGGTCGCTGCTGCCGAAATATCGGGGACGGGCGCCGGTGAACTGGGCGGTGCTGTGCGGCGAGCGCGAAACCGGTGCCACGCTGCATCGCATGACGGCCAAGCCCGACGCCGGCGAAGTGGTCGCGCAAATCGCGGTGCCCATTCTCCCCGACGACACCGCCCGCGAGGTGTTCGACAAGGTTACCGTTGCCGCGGAGATCGCGCTCGACGGCGTCCTCCCGGCGCTGATCGCGGGCACCGCGCCCTGCCGGCCCCAGGATGCCGCGCGCGCCAGCTATTTCGGCGGCCGCCGGCCCGAGGACGGCGTCATCGACTGGACACGCGATGCCGCGACGATCCACAACCTCGTCCGCGCGGTGGCGCCTCCGTATCCCGGCGCCATCACGACCGTCGGCGGCTCTCCGGCGCGCCTCCTGCGCACGAGCGTGCTCGATCCGGCCGCCCCGCCGGCAATCGCGCCGACGCTCGCCGTGCGCGACGGGCGCCTCGTCGCGCATTGCGGCGGCGGCGGCACGCTGGAAGTGCTGTCGCTCGAGATCGACGGCACGGTGACGACGCCCGCCGTGCTCGCCGCGCGCACCGGCGCGGCGCCCGTGGCGCTCGGCGAGGGCGGCCGATGACGAACGACCATGAGGAAACGTCCTCAGCCGGCGGCGCCTCCGGGAAGAACCGGATCGAGGCGCTCGCCGGCCTGCGGGTCCTGCAGACCCTGTACCTGCGACGACGTCCGGAACCGGCGCCTCCGGATCTCACCGCCGACGTCGCACGCCGCATCGTCGTGCGCACCGCGCACTTCGCAGCGGTTCCGCTGCTGTCCCTGGTCCTGGCGTTCTACGGTTCGCGCCGGGCGCTGTACAGCTGCTTCCTGCTCGTGGTCGTCCATTTCCTCCCCGGTCGCATCGACATGTACACGCGCGCGAGCGGGCCCGGCAACCGCCAGCGTCACTCCCCTCCCCCATGAAAAAAATCCTGATCCTCGGCGTCAACGGCTTCATCGGTCACCACCTGTCCCACCGGATCATCGACGAGACCGATTGGGAGATCTACGGGATGGACATGCAGACCGAGCGCGTCACCGCTCTGCTGTCCGAGAAGCGCTTCCACTTCTTCGAGGGCGACATCACGATCAACCGCGAGTGGATCGAGTATCACGTCAAGAAGAGCGACGTGGTGCTGCCGCTGGTCGCGATCGCCACCCCGGCCACCTATGTCCGCGAGCCGCTGCGCGTGTTCGAGCTCGATTTCGAGGCGAATCTGCCGATCGTCCGGGCGTGCGTCCGCTACCGCAAGCGGATCGTCTTCCCGTCGACGTCCGAGGTTTACGGGATGTGCGGCGACGCCGAGTTCGATCCGGAGAGCTCCCCGCTCGTGCTCGGCCCGATCAACAAGCCACGCTGGATCTACGCCTGCGCCAAGCAGTTGATGGATCGCGTGATCCACGCCTACGGCATGGAGCAGGGGCTCGACTACACGCTGTTCCGGCCGTTCAACTGGATCGGCGCGGGCCTCGACTCGATCAACACGGCGAAGGAAGGCAGCTCGCGCGTCATCACGCAGTTCCTGGGCCACATCGTCCGCGGCGAGCCGATCAAGCTCGTCGACGGGGGCACGCAGAAGCGCGCGTTCACCTACATCGACGACGGCATCGCGGCGCTGATGAAGATCATCGCCAACGACGGCGGTGTCGCCTCGGGCAACGTCTACAACATCGGCAATCCGGACAACAATTTTTCGGTGCGCGAAGTCGCGACGATGATGCTCGAGCTGGCGCTCGCCTATCCCGAATACCGGGCTGCCGCGACCCGGGTGAGGATCGTCGAAACCACCGCGGACGCGTACTACGGCAAGGGCTATCAGGACGTGCAGAACCGGGTGCCCAAGATCGCCAACACCTGCGCCGATCTCGGCTGGAAGCCCGTCGTCGCGATGGACGACGCGCTCTCCCGGATCTTTGATGCCTATCGCGGACAGGTCGCCGAAGCGCGGCACCTCGTCGACTGAACCGTTGCCGCCATCGTCCCTTTTCGCGCACCTGGTCCTCTGGCCGCGCCCGTTGCCTCGACTGCGACGGAACGGCCGTCGCGTCACTTGCAGTGAGAACTTCCCGATGCTCCTTGCGCTGAAGATCGACGTCGACACACTGCGCGGCACGCGCGAAGGCGTGCCGCACCTGGTCGACCTGCTGCGCCGCCACGGTGCCGACGCCACCTTCCTGTGGAGCCTCGGCCCCGACCATACCGGTCGCGCGATCAAGCGCGTGTTCCGTCCGGGATTCCTGCGCAAGGTGCAGCGCACATCGGTGTTGAAGCACTACGGCGTGCGGACGCTGCTCTACGGAACGGTGCTCCCGGGTCCGGACATCGGCCGCCGCGCCTGCGGCATCATGCGCGCGGTGCGCGACGAGGGCTTCGAAGTCGGCATCCACACGTGGGACCACATCCGCTGGCAGGATGGCGTCGCCAACGCCGACGCCGAATGGACCCGCGCCGAAATGCAGCGCGCCTGCGAGCGCTTCACCGAGATTTTCGGCACCGAGCCCAGGACCCACGGCGCCGCGGGCTGGCAGATGAATGTCCACGCGCTGCGGCTGACGCAACGGCTCGGTTTCGACTATTGTTCCGACGGCCGCGGCACGCACCCGCATCTGCCGGTCTGGAATGCCGAGCTCATCCGCTGCCCGCAGCTGCCGACGACGCTGCCCACGCTCGACGAGCTGATCGGCCGCGACGGCATCACTCCCGGGAACGTCGCGGCGCACCTGCTGCAGCAGACCCGGCAGTCAAACGCGACCGGTCATGTCTACACCCTGCACGCCGAACTCGAGGGCCAGCGTCTCGCGCCGGTGTTCGAGCAGCTGCTGACCGGATGGAAGGCGCAGGGGTGGCGGCTCGTCTCGACGCGGGCGCTGTACGGATCACTGCAGCCGATGGCGCTGCCGCGCTGCGAGGTGGGCCTCGGCGAAATCCCCGGCCGCAGCGGGAAGCTGCTGGTGCAGGGCGGCGAATTTCTGGCCGATGTCGACTTGGCCGAAGCCGCGTAGCGCGAATGCGCAGCCCGGGATTGTCGTACCATGATCGCCGATCAGGCCCCACATCCCTGGAACTCTCCTCATGACCGGCAAGAAAGTCGCCGATTTCTCGGCGCCCGCCACCGGCGGCAAGCCCTTCAAGCTGTCCGAATTCAGCGGCCGTCCCGTTATCCTCTACTTCTATCCGAAGGACAACACGCCGGGGTGCACCAACGAAGGCCAGCAGTTTCGCGATCTGCACGGCGGGTTCGTCAAGCTCGGTGCCGTGGTGGCCGGCGTTTCGCGCGACCGTCTCAAGTCGCACGACAACTTCAAGGCGAAGATGGAGTTTCCCTTCGAGCTCATCAGCGACGCCGACGAGGCGCTGTGCGCGCAGTTCGGCGTCATCAAGATGAAAAACATGTACGGCAAGCAGGTGCGCGGCATCGAGCGCAGCACCTTCGTGATCGACGGCAAACGCGTGCTCGCGAGGGAATGGCGCGGCGTGAAGGTGCCCGGCCACGCACAGGAAGTGCTCGATTTCGTGAGAACCCTGTAGCCCGGGTTGCGCCGCGCTCAACTCATTGGGCTACGCAGGCTACGCGGGATCCGCGGAATGACATGGGGCGGCGTCTGATCGGCACCACAACCGGTACGGTGCAGGGCGGCCCGCGGGCACTACGGCTTGTGTTCGCGAGGGGCCGGGACTAGCATTGCTTCAGATTTCGTTCCGCCTGCCCACCGCAGCACACGTCGCCGCCAAGGAGGCCCATGGTCGAGCGCAAGACCCGCCCCGCTCCCCTCACCCTCGTCGCCCGCAAAGCCGCCAAGCCCGGTCGGCCCGGCCCCGCGACCCGGCTCCTCCCGTCCACCAAGCTGTTCGTGCTCGACACCAACGTCCTGATGCATGACCCCACGAGCCTGTTCCGGTTCGAGGAGCACGACATCTTTCTGCCGATCCTCACGCTCGAGGAACTCGACAACAACAAGAAGGGCGTGACCGAAGTCGCCCGCAACGCACGCCAGACCTCGCGCTTCCTCGACGAGCTCGTTTCGGGCGTCCCGGACAGCATCGCCGAGGGGATCTCGCTCGCACCCAAATCCAACGGCGCGGCCACCGGCCGGCTGTTCGTGCAGACCGAGACGATCACCACGGTGCTGCCGCCCTCGCTCGCCAACGGCAAGGCCGACAACCAGATCATCGCCGTCGTCATGCACCTGCGCCACGCGCACCCCAAGCGCAACGTGATCCTGGTCAGCAAGGACATCAACATGCGGATCAAGGCGCGCGCGCTGGGGATCGCCGCCGAAGACTACTTCAACGACAAGGTGCTGGAGGACACCGAGCTCCTCTACGGCGGCATGCGCGAGCTGCCCGCCGATTTCTGGGACCGCCACGGCAAGGCCATGGAATCGTGGCAGCAGGGCGGGCACACCTACTACCGCGTCACGGGGCCGCTCGTTGCGTCGATGCTGACCAACGAATTCCTGTACCAGGAGATTCCCGGCGAAGCGCCGTTCTACGCGCTGGTGAAGGAGATCTCCGGCCGCACCGCGGTGCTGTCGACCCTCAAGGACTACACCCACCAGAAGAGCAACGTCTGGGGGATCACCGCCAGGAACCGGGAGCAGAATTTCGCGCTGAACCTCCTGATGAACCCCGAGATCGACTTCGTCTCGCTGCTGGGACAGGCCGGCACCGGGAAGACGCTGCTGACGCTCGCCGCGGGACTGATGCTGACGCTCGAGTTCAAGGTCTACTCGGAGATCATCATGACGCGGGTGACGGTGCCGGTCGGCGAGGACATCGGCTTCCTCCCGGGGACCGAGGAGGAGAAGATGAACCCGTGGATGGGTGCGCTCGAGGACAATCTCGACGTATTGAACAAGACCGACGACGAGGCCGGCGAATGGGGGCGCGCCGCGACCCGCGACCTGATCCGCTCGCGGATCAAGGTGAAGAGCCTGAACTTCATGCGCGGCCGCACGTTCATCAACAAGTACCTTATCATCGACGAGGCGCAGAACCTGACGCCGAAACAGATGAAGACGCTGATCACGCGCGCCGGACCCGGCACCAAGGTCGTCTGCCTCGGCAATATTGCGCAGATCGACACGCCCTACCTCACCGAGGGCAGCTCTGGAATCACGTACGTCGTCGACCGCTTCAAGGGCTGGACGCACTCGGGGCACGTGACGCTGCAGCGCGGCGAACGCTCGCGCCTCGCCGACCACGCGGCGGAAATCCTCTGACGCCGGGTCCGGGCACCGGGCGCTGTCGCGTCGCTGCCCGGGCGCGGATCCGCAGCGGCCGATGCCCACCGCGTTGCACCGATTCGCCCGGTTCGTCGTCGTCGGCGCGCTCGCGACCGCCGTGCACACTTCGGTGTTCACCGCCGCGATCGAACTGGCGCACATCGAGCCGGTGCTCGCCAACGGCATCGCGTTCAGCGTGGCGGTGCTCGTCGGCTACGCGCTCAACCGCCGCTGGACGTTCGCCGCGCACGGTGGCGCGACCGCGCGGCTGGGGCGATACGTTGCCGCTGCGCTGATCGGTCTCGCCTGGAACAGCGTAATCATGTTCGCGGTCGTGCACGGCGCGCATTGGTCACCTTACCTCGGCCTCCTGCTGACCCTGGCACTGGTCCCGCCGCTCACTTTTGCGCTCAACCAGTTCTGGGTATTCCGGCGACCGCGCTGATGCAACGGCCGGCCCGGCGCCGGCCTGGAACGCAAGGCGTCAGTAACTTCCGGGTTTCGCGAGGTTCTCGAAGCGCGTGTATTCGCCGATGAAGGTGAGCCGCACGGTGCCGATCGGGCCGTTGCGCTGCTTGCCGATGATGATCTCGGCGGTCCCCTTGTCCTGCGTGTCGGGGTTGTAGACTTCGTCGCGGTAGATGAAGAGAATCACGTCGGCATCCTGTTCAATTGCACCGCTTTCACGCAGATCCGACATCACCGGCCGCTTGTTCGGCCGCTGCTCGAGCGAGCGGTTCAACTGCGACAGCGCCATCACCGGTACCTTCAATTCCTTGGCCAGCGCTTTCATCGATCGCGAAATCTCGGAGATCTCGGTGGCGCGGTTTTCGCCGGCGGACGACGCCTGCATCAATTGCAGGTAGTCGACGACGACGAGTCCGAGCTGGCCGTACTGTTTCATCAGGCGCCGGGCGCGGGAGCGCACTTCGATCGCATTGAGGGCCGGCGTTTCGTCGATCAGGATCGGCGCCTCGTGCAGGCGGCCGAGCGCCGTGGTCAGCTTTTCCCAGTCGTCGTGGGCGAGGCGGCCGGTGCGCAGCAAGTGCTGGTCGAGCCGGCCGACCGAACCGATCATCCGCAACGCGAGCTGCGACGCGCCCATCTCCATCGAAAACACGGCGACGGGCAGCCGCGCGACGAGCGCCACATGCTCGGCGACATTGAGCGCCAGGGCCGTCTTGCCCATCGACGGCCGTCCGGCGACGACGACGAGGTCGCCCGGCTGCAGCCCCGCGGTCTTGTCGTCGAGGTCGGTGAAGCCCGTCGGCACGCCGGTCACCGGCGACGGGTCATCGCGGTTGAACAGCAACTCGATGCGCTCGACGACGCCCGCCAGCAGTTTTCCGATCTCGGCGAAGAACTGATTGCCGCGGGCGCCCTGTTCGGCGATGTGCAGCACCTTGGCCTCCGCCTGGTCGAGGATCTCCTTGGCGCTGCGGCCGAGCGGGTTGTACGCGGAGTCGGCGATGTCGCCGGCGGTCGCGGCCAGCTGGCGCAGGATCGAGCGCTCGCGGACGATGCCGGCGTAATGACGGATATTGGCCGCGGTGGGGACGTTCTGCACCAGCGCGCCGAGGTAGGGCATGCCGCCGACGTAGTCGAGTTTCTGCACCGACGCCAGGGCCTCCGCCACCGTCACCACGTCCGCCGGCTTGCTGTCGGCGATGAGGCCGATGATGTGGTGGTAGATGAGCCGGTGGGCTTCGCTGTAGAAATCCGCGTCGGCGATCACGTCGCCGACGCGGTCTGCGGCCTCGTTGTCGAGCAGGAGCCCACCCAGCACCGATTGCTCCGCCTCGAGCGAATGCGGGGGGAGCTTCAGTGCGTCGATTTGCGGATCGTCAGGCATGGCGTGGCAGCAGGCGGGATATCGATTTTACCGCCGACACGCGACGCGGAGGAACAATCCGCATGCCGTGGCGCGCGAAACGCGGGATCGCGGCAGGCCGGATTGCCGTAGCATCGCCGCTGTGCGCTTCCGCAGGCGCAGGACATCCTTTGGCCGCAGCACCGGACGCGGGCGGTGCTCCGGCAAGTCCGCGTAAAGCAGCGCGCCGGCAAGAAAAAGGGGCCGCGATCGGCCCCTTTCCCCTGCCGCGACGAAGCGCCGGTTACTGACCGACCTGCTCCCCAAGCACGCTGACCGTGATATTCGCAGTCGCGTCGGAGTGAAGCGCGACGAGGAGCGGGTGGTCGCCCACATGCTTGAGCGGCCCGGTCGGCATCCGGATGTCGGCCTTCTTGACCGTGAATCCCTGCGCCTTCAGCGCATCGACGATATCGACGTTGGTGACCGACCCGAACAGGCGGCCGTCGACGCCGGCCTTTTGCGAGATCTGCACCATGAGGCCCTCCAGCCGGGCGACCTGCGATTGCGCTTCCGCAAACTTGTCGGCGGCGATCGTTTCCAGCTCGGTGCGCTTCGCTTCGAGCAGCTTGACATTCTCGGGCGTGGCGCGCTTCGCCTTCCCTTGCGGGATCAGGTAGTTGCGCGCGTAGCCATGCTTGACCTTGACCACGTCGCCGAGATTGCCGACGTTGACGATCTTCTCGAGCAGAATGATTTGCATCGGGCCCTCCGCTCAGTGCAGGTCGGTGTACGGGACAAGCGCAAGATAGCGCGCGCGCTTGATGGCGGTCGACAGCTGGCGCTGGTAGCGCGCCTTGGTGCCGGTGATCCGGGCCGGCATGATCTTGCCGTTTTCC
>Ga0315278_10003044_pt1 | contig 14967 bp, 13 predicted proteins | sample YL17G06_0_MG_FD_203880 | JGI IMG/M metagenome (GOLD analysis project Ga0315278, IMG submission 203880) | Sediment microbial communities from Yellowstone Lake, YNP, Wyoming, USA - YL17G06_0 | ecosystem: Environmental > Aquatic > Freshwater > Lake > Sediment | place: USA: Wyoming | collected... | reverse complement strand
AGGATTATTCGGGCTGCCAACCATAATCATAAGCATGATGAGCAAAAACCGGCTTGCTGAGCAGCAGATTTCCGATGAAATAAAATTTGCCGGCAGCTGGCTTAATCACGTAAAAGCTGCCTTATCAGCAGCGCTGATGTCAGTACTGCCAGCGCTCGGGGCAGCGCAGGCAACTGTTCTTGCACAGGCGCTGTCCAAAAAGAAAACCCAGTCAGAGCTTGGACTGGGGCAGGATTTTCTTGTAATGGTTGGCGGCATCAACGTTGTTTCATCGGTTTTTGTGCTCGCAACCCTTTGGCTCATTGGCCGCGCGAGAACGGGAGTTTTGGCTGTAATGAAGCAGTTTCTCGAAATCGACGTTTACGGATTTTTGGTTTTGTTGACAGCGAGCCTTGTTGCCCTCTGCATTGCTGTTGTTGTCACATTAAACATAGGAAAATTTGCCGCAAAAAACATTTCAAAAATTCCTTACCGGAAGCTTTCGTTTACCGTCATGATTATCCTAATAGGGCTTGTCGCTTTCATCTCGCGCACCCAGGGATTGTTCCTGCTGTCAATAGCAACATCAGTCGGCTTAATCGCCCCAAGCGTAGGAATAAAAAGAATTCATGCAATGGGCTGCCTTGCAATACCGATTGTATTATATTTCGTCTGAAGCGGAAGATTTATAAATATTATAATTGTTATAATTGTTATGGAAAATACGACCATCGCTATAAGCAAAGAGATAAAAGAAAGATTGAACGTGCTGGGTGCCAAAGGGGAAACCTACAATGAGTTGATATCTCAGCTGATTGAAATAGCGGAGAAATCAGAATTCCTTGAGAGACAGAAAACCATTCTGAAAACAGAGAGGTTTGTTAGCATTGACAAACTTTAAAGTTGTTATCTCAGAAACTGCTGTAAAACAATTTAACAATCTCGAAGAGTCCACAAAAACAAGGATTAAAGGGCACTTGCCTGCTTTGGAGGAAAATCCTTATGAAAAGCGTTCTGGTGCGGATATTAAAAAACTGAAGGGATTCAGCAATCCGGTTTTATATCGCTTGAGAGTTGGTGATTTCAGGATTATCTATGCGGTTCAGGAAAATGTAGTTAAAATCACTGAGATTTTCAGGAGAGGTAAGGGATATGGCTGGCTTGATTGAATGATTAGAAGTAGATGAATCTTCTAAACCTGAACGAACTCGCTATCCTTCTCCTCCTAAGGGTCTGAAACGTTGTGATCTCCAATTCTTAAGCGATACATTCTCTATTTTTTTATCTATTGCGATATCCTCCTTTAGCTCTTTTCGGAGACTTCCGCAATAACTCAATATCTCTTTAGCATCACATTCAATGTGACTTAATTGTGTCATTATTCTTTCGGTAACTGCAACCTTGTTTTTTTCTTTGTTTAATATAACGCTGGGAGGCAATCGTCTTATCTCTATAGCCTCCCTAAGATCTTCGAAAATGTCAGTATAAAGTATCTTAATATGTATTGAGAGTTGTTGATAACCTCTGGCTAGACTGCCTAGCGATTTATTTTTTAAATTCTCTAAAATTAGAAAATCTTTTTCTGTAAGTTTTTTAAGAGATGTCCCATAACCCATCATATGGGCAAATTCTCCCCCAAGTACTATTTGCCCTCGACCCACTGCCATGCTAGTAATGATAATTAAAAGATATATATCTGTTTGATTTATGAACGTTAGAAACCTAAACGAACCTGCAATGGGCTGCCTTGCGATTCCGATTATGATGTATTTTATTTAGAACTTAGGCATCTGCGGAAAGTTTTGTTGTGGATATCCTTGCTGCCCGTAACCTTGCTGGTAACCCTGTGGCGGATAATTCTGCGGCGTTGATGGCATCTGCATCCCCGCAGGCGGCATTCCAGCAGATGACAAGTCAGACATCTGCATTCCGCCTATGGCTGTGTCTGCATTTTCCTCTCCTTTGGGCGCGGGCAGCAGGCGGTTAACTGCCTCTGCAATTCCATACCAGATTGGAAAGAAAATCAGTATTGCGAAAAGTGTTGTAAAGTCGATTGGTATTATCCCGTAAAAAATCGGCGTTAAAACAATTGCGACAAAGCTTACTTCGCGTATTCTGCCGATGTAATGCGCTATCTTCTTTGCTTTTGCGCTTGCTATCATTATTATCAGGCCGTAAATAATGAAAAAAACAGATATTCCGATTTTAGATATGAGCGTGATATTGACGGTCGCATCTTTTATTGCCTGCCTTATCCAGTCCACGCCAACCCATAGCGTGACTACGCCGTTGGTTATTGCGTTGCCGAAGCCAGTCCCTTTGCGCTCCTGATAATAATCCGTGAAAATCCAGTTTAAATAAATGGGAACTAAAATCCAGAGCATGTCCGGATTTTTGATTGGCGCTGAAAGTATATCCCAGAATCTGTATACAATCTGGAGCAATATCTCCTGAATGGCCATGAATTAATGTTGCTGAAGCGGATTAAAAAACTACTGCTACGACGACTAAACGACGAGGGCGGCTGATGACTTCGACGGCTGACGACGACTACGACGACGGACGATGGCAAACTCTCAATGATTGTGGCTGCGGTTTCTGCTCTCATGCCTGCTCTGATTCATGGGCTGAGAAATCTTGCGCTCCCTTAATCAATAGAGACCGAGCCGAAACTTTGTTTCGGCGTGGCACAGCCGAGCTTTGCTCGGCTAGTGTTGCCCTTTGTTAACAGAGCAGCCTGGCAATCAGTCCACATTTTTATCCCTGTTGTAGCAGACGTTCTCGAATTCGCAGTACTTGCACAACCAGCCTATCTCCCTCTGCGGGGGTATTTTTGCCTTTAGGGAGTGTGTGAGCTGCGCAGCCCTTGACTCAAGAAATGTGGTAATATCGCGCTTTGGAACCTCGAAGTGCTTTATTTTCTGCATGCTCAGGTAGACAACAACAATTTTTGTAATCTGCTTCTGCAGTTCCGGCGAGAGCATGGAATAATATCCCTGCGCCTGCAGAACGTGGTGCGTCTGCGGCTCGTCGGGAATATTTGTGGTTGTCTTGAACTCATAAATAACATTATCATGTATGGCGTCAACAAATCCTATTACATCAAATGAAGCAAACTCTTTTTTCACAAAAATTTCCTTTTCGGGCTTTGTAAGCGTCTGCGTGACAAAATTATGCATTGCCGTCCCGCGCGAAAACGTCCAGAGTTTTTCAAGCTCAAAAATCTGCTCTTCGGTAATCTTGTAATAGGACTGGCGCAGGCATTCACCGACAAGCGAGCCGATGCCGTAAGCCGGCTTTTCCCTTTTTGTATGCTCGCGGTCCCTGCCAACAAGCAGTGAGTGCAGAACAGGCTTTGGAATCTGCGCAAGGCAGAAAGGGCATATTTTTGCGCTCTCCACCGTATGCTCATGCCCGTTCGCGCATTTAATCTTCATTTTTGTCTGTCCTATCGGTACAAAAATGATAGACAAAATCGCATTCGATTTTGGCGTATCATTTTACTCCTTTCTCAGCCAAACCAGCTTTTTAACTCGATTTGTTTTGTCGCTTCCCTGCCGAATATTGACTCAATCCTTCTCTTAAGCAATTCCAGGGACTGCTTCATGTACGGGGAAATCCCCGGCAGCGACACTAATTTCAGGGACGCATCGAGATATTTCCTTATATTCCCTTCTGAAATTGTGAATAGCAGTTTTCCGCCGCATGTGCATGTCCCATGCAGCGGCGCGCGCCTGTATTTTAAGTTGCACTCCACACAGCGGAATTCCTGCTGCGTAAAACCTCGGAGATTTCCCTTTATATCGCGCAGGAAATGCTTGTCTACTACCAGACGGACAACATCCTCAAAATCAACTGCCTTTATTTTTCTTGCAAGTTCTAACTGGCCAGCCATTTTTTCAAGCATTGTCGGGATTGCCTTGTATGCGGAATAAATAACGCCGGCATTTATGCTGGAAACCTCGTGCGTGTATTTCAGCCCGCAGTACTGCGCTTCTGTGCCCAGGCGGTGCTTTACCTGCTCAACCTTCACTTCCCATGGCCATGCGCAGTTCTCCGCAAATTCGTAAAGCTCCAGCGGATAGAATTCCGCTATGTCCATTCCGTGCACTTCGGTATCAACTTCGTTCGGGTCCAGCACTGTTGACAAAACGAGGGGCGCGTCCATTGTGCGCCCGCCGCGCCTGTCTGGAAGAAAGCGCCTGCTGAAGTTCAGGAACGCGTCAAGCATGAGAATTATTCCGTTTTCATCGCCGTCAAAATTCCTTCTCTGCGCAGCATGCCAGTACGGGTGTGCAAGGCATGTCTGCGTTTTTGAAAATCCTATAATCCGCCCGACGATTCCGCATGATGTGTGCGGGGCAAGCCCTATAATTAAGTGCCCGACTAAATCCTGCCGGGTTTTTGCGTTGAAGAATCTTGGCAGATTGTAAAAACTTTCAAGCAGGCAGTCTATGAATTCGCATATGCGCAGCATTATTTTATCCGCGCCTTCATCTGCTGCTTCCGGGCATGCCGGAAGTATGACATCCTGCGGAAAAATTTCTACAATCTGGTTTTCATTTTCCAGAGGCCTGCCATATCTGTCACTAACGTAGCCCAGCTGCCTGAGCCTTTCAACAGAAGTTTCTATTTCAGCCGGCTTGAAGTGCGTTGCCCCGAGTTCAGTCATGTCATATCTTATTGTGCCGTCCTTGTTTACTGTGAGCCCGTTAAGCGCCCGGAGAATTCCTTTTGACATATTTTCAAGAACATGGTCCTTGTTCCACGTGCCCCGCACAGCCTTCAGCTGCGCGGGCGGCTGCGATATCTTAAGCTGCTGGCACGCAAAGTCATAATATTCCTTCGGGGATAATTTTCTTTTTTCATATGCCACAGTTGCTATGTGGCACTTTGCCTGCTTTGTTTTTTTCTTGCATAACGGGCAGATGCGCCACTGCGCTGTTACTGTACCGCACTTCGGGCAGCTCTGGTAAACTGTTATTTCGTCGCACTTCGGGCAGTGCAGAATCGGGAAATCCGCGAAAACGCTCCCTTTTTCCAGCGCTGACTGCATGCTTCTCAGCCTTCCGCCTTCCCTGCCAACAGGAAACAAAGCTGCGGGGCTTCCCTTCAGCGCGCGGAGCTTTGCCTTTTCAGGCCTCCCCATTCTTGTCCCTATAAAAGTCCCTGACTTGTCCCTGATTTTAATTTTTGAAATTGAGCGCACGAGCTCAAGCCCGTTTTTTCCTTCTGGCTTGCCGTCATTGCCTTTGAAAAGATATTTCAGGATAAATGTATCGTCGTCTGAAAAAACAATTGCGGAATTAACAACTGTGTGCGGGCAGCCAATCAGCTCGAGGGATTTTTTCGGCTCAAGCTCAAACGAAATTGTGTTTTCATGCAGTTTTTTCATCCAGCCCTGCAGCTGCGTGAACTGCTCAGGGTTCAAACTTTTCCAGTGGTATGTCCATCTCGGATGCAGGGGTATTTGGTATTTTTCGGAAATTGAAACTGCCTCTGCAGCAGTTTTGGGATGTTCTGATTTTTTGCCCGCAGCCTTTTCAAACTCCGCTGCCCACCAATCCTCATTATAGCCGCAGGGCACCAGGCGCGCGCCGTTTTCCGAGAAATCCCCGTAGCTTATTAAAATATCCCCGAGAAAAAGTATTTCGTCAATCTGGCTTCTTGTTGCCCTTGCTTCTTTCTCATCGTCAAACCTCAGCACAGAGCCGTTTTTTAATTTTACAATCGGGCCCTCGATGCTGTCGCAAAATGCAACCGTTGATGCCTTGCCAGGCCTTTCTGTTTTTATCTGCGTTCCTGTTGCAACGTAATTATCCAAAACCTGCGCTGTTGCCGGATGTATTGCTGTTGATGCAAATCCGGACAATCTGCTGCGCCCGTAGCGCAGCCTGAACCCGCCTGTCCGCATCGGATATGAAAATACCGGGCGCCCTGCGACAATATCCGAAAGGTATGTGTTTATGGGCATTGTTTCCAGCCCTGCGCCTTTTTCTGATTTTGTGTGTAAGTTTGTTTTCAGCACAATAAAATCCTTCAGCCAGAACCAGTGCTCCAGCCCGAACTCGGAGCCCCATTTTGAAATCTGCTTCCATAACTTTTCCGCTTTCAGGCTCGGCCCTTCTGTCATAACGAGGGCCATTCCCCCGCGGATTAAGTCTGTCTCAACGCGCTCAAGATGCTTGCACTGGCTTACCTCGTATTTTTCCGTCGGGTCGCCGGTGATTTCAACTTTTATGTTGCGCACAATCATCGCTATCTCACTGGCTGCAGGAACATACTGCCTGTGCGCAACTTTAGTCACGTAGTCATCTATTTCTACCTGGTAGCGCTTGACTTCCTCGTCTGTGATGTCATAATCTGCTATGCCGAACTTTTTTCTCAGGTAATCTGCAATAATGACGGAAACTGTTGCTGCAGTCCCCCCCGAATTTCTGATGGGCCCGGAAAAATAAAGCGCAACATAATCCTTGTTATCCTTTCTTTTTTTGAATTTTATTTCAACAAGCCCTTCAAGCGGCGATGACGTGACTCCATTTGTTATGTATGCAAATCCGATTCTTATCCCGACTTCGAGCGCTTCCCTCAAATCGCGGAACTTGCAGAATTTTTCGGAAGCAACTTCCTCCCCTATAATCAGCGCTGTTCTCCAGTCGCCAGGCCCGTATTTTTTTTCAAGCGCCACAATTCTCTGCGCAATTCCCGAATTCAGAACCTGCGGGGCAACGGATGCAATAAGCGCTTCTGTCCTTTCCGCAACAGTTCTTGCGAGAAAAATATCAACATGCGGTTCCGGATCCTTATTCTGGACCCGCGCAGCTGTTGCTATGTCATATTGTTTCTTTACTTCGTTTGTGAGGGAATCTAGATACTGCTGAACTTCTTGGTTGCAGGCGAGCATGGAATTTAGAATTTCTATAAAAAATTTATAAAAGCTCGTTTAGTGCAGCAAACAGTAAGCAAAAATAATCTGGTGACAGTACAAAACGTGTTGGCTGTGTCTAATTTCTATTCCTTTTCGCATGCGAAAAGCTTATATTTGCTATATTCGGATTTTATAGCATGGGTAAAAGGGGCAGGGTTGTTGGTTCTGTTATAAGGGACAATTTAATTGAGCTTCTGTTTCATTTGAAATCAGCATATGCTTATGAATTATATAAGCATTATAAAAAAGTGTTTGGGCCTGTTTCAATAAGGTCAGTTTATTATAATTTGACAAAGGGTAAAGACATTGGTGTTTTTGAAATCCGGGAGATTCAAAAAGTTGAAGGTAATTTTAGCTGGGGACCGCAGGCACAGAGAATTCTTTTCGGCTTGACGGACAAGGCACAGCCAAAGCAGGATGTTAAAATTAAACAAGCCCTTGGCTTATAGGCCCTGACCCTTACTTTTCTCTTGGAACTACTAATTTTATAGTGAAACTTGGATTTTAACCCCCTTATTTCCTATGGACTTGAATTTGGTATTGTATTTCAGACGCCACGTCTTCTTTTGGAGATGAAGTCCCGTTGTCAGGGTTATTTGTAGACAATATTGCTTGGGCACTTTTGGAGTAACTATATCTTTATCTTTCAATATAAACTATAATATAATATATACTATTGTGACTATCTAAACCTAAAATTTTCAAATAAGAAAATTAGCAAAATTCAAGGCAAACAAAAATCAAATCACAAAACAAACTCCATATGTAACTAAGGCGTCGGCGCCAAAAACACCATCGTTTCAAATGTATTTTTACAACAAAACAAAAATTTATATATGACTGCACGTGCATCCTATGAAACGTAAGAAGTTTAAGTAGGCTTTGGAGGTAAAATGGTTAGTCAAGCAGGACTTGGTGATTTTTTCGAACAATTCCTAAAAAAAGAGCCTTTATTCGTTGACAAGAAAGTTCTCCAAAGCAATTACATGCCGATACCAGAAGCAATACTGCACAGAAAGGAACAGATAACTTATCTGGGGCAGATTCTGGCTCCAGCGCTTCGCATAGAAAAACCATCAAACCTTTTCGTTTACGGCAAGACCGGGACAGGCAAGACGCTCGTAACACAGCACGTTATGCAGACTTTGCAGCAGATGGCTGACCAGAAAGTAATTCCATTGAAAACAGTGTACGTGAACTGCAAGATGAAGAAGATTGCAGACACAGAATACAGAATCATGACAGAGCTTGCAAGAGCAATGGGAAAAGACGTTCCTACAACAGGACTGCCGACTGATGAAGTGTATAACATGTTCCTGTCGGCAGTTGACGAGAGAAAGCAAATAGTAGTGTTAGTGCTTGATGAAATTGACAGGCTCGTTGCAAAGGCAGGCGATGAAATTCTCTATAACTTGACCAGAATAAACTCGGAACTGAAGCAGGCGCAGATAACCATAGTGGGAATTTCGAACGACGTCAGGTTTATTGAAAATGTTGACTCCAGAGTCAAGTCAAGCCTGGGCGAGGAGGAAATTGTATTTCCTCCGTACAATGCCATTGAGTTAAAGGAAATATTGGAAAAACGCGCATCTCTGGCATTTAAGCCAGGGGCTGTTGAGGAAGGCGTTCTGGAGAAGTGCGCTGCTTACGCTGCTAGGGAGCATGGAGATGCAAGGCGCGCAGTAGAGCTGCTGAGAGTCGCAGGCGAAGTCGCCGAGCGCGAAAGCAACGAGAAAGTCGGGCTTGCACATATAGACAAAGCTGAGGAAAAAATAGAGAAAGACAGGGTTTTAGAAATTGTAGCAACGCAGCCAAAGCAGTCGCAGGCAGTATTCAAGGCAATTCTGGACACAAATCCAGACAGCGCAAAGAAACTTGAAACCGGCGAGGTTTACAACAAATACAAGGAAATATGCAGCAATTCCGGCCTGAATTCGCTGTCGCAAAGAAGGATTTCAGATTTAATCGGGGAGCTTGATATGCTTGGCTTAATCAACGCAAAAGTCATTTCAAAAGGAAGATATGGGCGAACAAGAGAGATTTTTGTAACAATTCCTACCGAACTTTTGCTCAAGCTCAAGGATAAATTAAAGGAAGAACTGGGATAAACTCCGTACTAAGGCAATCTCCATTGATTAAGGGGCGGCGAAAGCCATCTTGGCAGGATGCCATCCAAAGTCCATGCGCCCGAGAGTTGCCGAAGCCCCAAATACAAATTCCTTTGAACTCGTCCGTCGTCGTCACTTAAACTGCAGCATTCCAGACGTCCATGTTTTTAAGTTCACAATAGGAACTAATCCTGGTTGTGGCGTATGCCCTACTCTTGTCTGGAACGTTGTCGTATCCTGGAAGCAGCTTCCCGAAATTGTTAAAACACCGCGGTAATTTCCAAGCTTTGCCTTGTGTATATGTCCGGAAGCGGCAATATCAGGAACCTGCCTGATAAGCAATGGATCGTTTGCCATAGGAAGCGCGAGAGTCGAGCCGAATGAAGGCGCGAGATGCCTTCTTTTCAGCAAGTATTCCCATAATTTATCGGCAGCGTCATAACCGCCGGCAAGACGCAAAGCCTCAACAGTGTCAACAAAGTAATCGAAGCTGTAGCCATGGTATAACAATATGTCCGCGCCTGCAAAGCCGTTTATCTTGTGCAGTTTTACATACGAGGGATTTTGCAGCATCATAACATTCGGAAGTTCATACAGGGGCGCAGCAACGTCCTTGTATAAGGCAGGCTGGGGCTCGCATAATCTGACAGCATCATGGTTTCCAGGAATAATCAAAACCTGCTTGTCCGCAGGAATCTGCCGGATATATTTTGCAGCTTCGTCATACTGCCTGTAAATATCGAGAATATTCAGCTCCTTATCCTGTTCGGGATAAACACCAACGCCGTCAACAACATCCCCCAGCACAATAACATACTTTGTTTTTGCGGCTAACGACTTGGATTCGGAAGTCCCGACCTCGCCTTTGAGCCATGAAACAAACTTTTCAAATTCATTTGGCAGGAACATTTTGCTGCCCACATGCAGGTCAGAGCAAAATGCTACATTAACGTCATCAGGCGCCGAGGCGTGCGCCTTTTGCGGAATTTCCGGCCAGATAATGTCAGAAACAAAGAAAATATCCTTTCCAGTCTTGCCCTTGAATGCAAGAACCTCATCTAGCGACAGAAATGGTATTTTTTTCTGCAGTTCGGGATTTTTCACGGAAATAATTGCCGAAATCTGCCCTGTCAGGTCCTCAAGAGTCAGCTTTAAGGTGCCTGTCGGCAGCTTCCTTATTTCGGAAATCATCGCAATAATTGTTGTTGCGCCGTCAGCAGACGATAATTTTGAAATTGACAGCGCGTCGGAAGTTTCAGCCCTGTTCTGCAGGATTGATTTCAGGAAGTTATGCCTGCTGCGGAAATGGTTTGTAAAATCGGCAACATTTATTTTCTTCGGCAGGTATTCAAAATGCTGGAGTATTTCAACTGCAAAATCCGCGCCCTCAGAATGATTTTTTACGGGCGTAATTTCAGCAGGTTCCTCAAAAACTGTATGCGAAGCAGATATTACCTGCTGAATCTTATCCATGGTAGGCAGCTGCCCCATCTGCAGAAGTGCCTTTATTGCATCTTTTTCATCCATTTTGCTTCACGCATTATCATCAATTACAGGCTCAGATTTGTACTCTGATTCCAAAATTTTCTTAATCAATTCAGCTTTTTTCGGCCCGATTCCTTCAACGTCCTGCAACTCACTGAGGCCAGCACTTAAAATTTTCGCTGGTGAACCAAACTGTTTCAGCAGGGCGCGTGCAGCAATCGGGCCTATCCCCGGCAGGCCTTCTATTAGGAACTGCTGCATTTCCGGAATTATCTTCGGCTTATGCTCCTCCCTTAAGGAAATCTGCTTTTTCCCTTCCTGCTGCTCGCGTTTCGCTGCAGCAACAATCAGCGCAGCGGTCTCTTCAGTGCCCGAGGAAAACAAGACAGGGATTTTCCAGTCAACAATCAGCGAGAGCATTGCTGCCCAGATTGCCTGCGGTTTAACGTTTCGGGCGGAAAACATTTCCTTCAGGTCGCCTTCAACAATATACATCGGCCTGACGAAATTTGATTTCAGGTTTTTGGCCTGCTCAAACAATCTTCCGTCAATAAGCGAATTGACAAAATCCGAAACAGTTTTTCTTTCAATCCCGACTTCCTCTGAAATAATAAAGTCGCCGGATTTCAATACGCCTTGCTTTACGGAAATTCCCTGGGCATACAGCATGTCAGCAACGCTGCCCTGCTCGCGGCTGTCAACAAAAACAGTAACGTCAGTTTCAGGCCTTATGAATTCATCGAGCTTTGGCTGCTCTTCAGGCCTGCCGAGGTTTTTAATTGCGTCTGCCATGGCTGACTCGCGGTGCTTCGCAACCCAGTAATATGCCTCGTCCCTTGTGCCTTTTGCCACCAGAATACACAGTTTGCCTGCAGTCTGCCTGCCCGTGCGCCCGCGCCGCTGAATCGCCCGTATTGCCGAAGGCACAGGGCTGTACAGAACGACTAAGTCAACCTGGGGCACATCAAGCCCCTCTTCAGCAACAGCAGTGCATACAAGCATGTTGATTTCGCCTTTCTTGAAGCGCTCAAGAATATCAATCTGTGTTGCCTGCGGCATGCCTGCATCAGTCTTGCTTGCCTGCCCGATGAACTTGTGGGCATTTACATCCTGAATACTGGCAACAACATCAAGTATTTTATTGATGTTATTCCTGAATTCTGTAAAGATAATGACTTTTGATTTTGGATTCTGCGAAAACTGCCTCTCGATAACGTCCTTCAGCGCAGCCAGCTTCGGATGCTCAGCGCCTTTTTCCAGCGCAGTCTGCGTCATAAGGTATGCTGCCCTTACATGAAAATCAGAAACAATGTCCTTCACAGCGCGGGTTTTCCCAAGCTTTGCAGCATCCCACATGTCGCTGAAATACTGGTTTAATGCAGCAAGGCTTTCGGATTCGAGAAGCGAGTAAGCGTGGCTTAATTTCAGGAGCGCGGCGTTTATTGACAGCGCCCGGGCAGCGTTGTAATCTTTCTGCATCAAACGCGCCTGCAGGCTCGCCTGCAGCGCAAGCATGTCCCTTCGCGATATTTTTCTGATATCAGTTACATTTACGTGCCCGAGGCTTTTCAAATCTTCCAAACGGGATTTCATTGCCTGCTCCAGAAGTTTGCGTATGTTTATTATTTCGTCAGAAAGCTGGACAAGCCTGTATTCCGTAAAAAGTTTCTGCACATAGGGCCTTACATCCGGACTCTCGCGGTCACGCATTTCTGCGCAGTCAACAAAAAGATTTGCGCAGACTTGTTTTATGTATTCCTCGTCAGAGCCGGGGGATGCAGTAAGCGCAAGAATTTTCGGGGTTGCAGCCTGCTGAAAGTATGTCTTTGCAAGAAAAACATACGCGTAATTTCCAACCGCGCGGTGCGCCTCATCAAAAACAGCAAGCGAGAAATCCTTAAGGCTCGCGCGCCCGGCAAGTATGTCATTCCTGACAGTCTGCGGCGTTGCAAAAACCAGCTGCGCATCCTGCCACGCTTTTACGCGGCTTTCAACAGGAGTTTTTCCTGTTAGCAAGGCCAATTTCTCCTTTGGCACAAAAAACTCTGAAAATGTTTTCATGTGCTGGTCTATGAGCGGCTTGGTGGGCGCCATTACAAGGGTTTTTCCAAGCGGCATGCGCAGCGCTGCCAAGCCTATTGCTATGTGCGTTTTTCCCAGGCCAGTCGGCAGGACAACAAGGGTATTTTTCTGGGAGGCAGTATTCAGAATTGCCTGCTGGTACAATCTTAATTCAAATTTATCCTTCATAAAATTGAGAGTTTCCACAGAACAAGCATTTAACAAAAATCTAAATAGGTTTTGGTGGCTCGAGTTTCCTGAAATCCACAAAGTAGTGCCAGAGCACCCAGAGCACCGCGGAAATTATGAACGCTATGATAAGCGAAGCAAACGCGCCAAGCACAACAAGGCATAAGCTTCCGATTAAAACAAATGCAAAGGTAAATGCCCATAATGCCCTGGAGCCGAAAAACACAAACTCGCCTTCAACATGAGGCATGCCTTTTTGCTCATACCTGTTCACGCTCATCTTGGAAAACATTATCGGGAACAAAGTCAGGAATGGCAGCAGGTTAAAAACTGCAAGCGAGGCATTTATGAAAATCAGTTTTTTTGCCACAAGGTCAAGGCTTGGAACAAGCAGTTTTGCAAGAACAGCTAAGGCAAAGTTGGCGAGCGGCCCTGCAAGGGCAATCAAGGCGGTTTCCCGCGGGCCGAGATGCCACTGCGGGTATGACTTGCCAGGCCTGTAGAAATACAGCGGAATTACAGTTACAGCCCACGGCACCGCAACTATAACTGAGCCGCCGGTTATTATTGTAATGATGAGCATCGCAACAACAGATGACAAAAATAACCTTGAGCGCACGCGCGCGTGAAACTTTCTTGCAACAATCCTGTGAACAACCTCATGCACCAGAACAGAAACTGAAACGAGGATTAAAACAAGAACGAAATTGCCTGCCCAGTTCCCAAGGGTTGCAGGCTCCGGAAATTTCCAGCCGAATGCAAATGCCAGGGCAATAACAGCAATGACCAAATCACGAATCTCGGCTTTATCAAAGTTGTACCAGCTCTCAACAGGTGTGGCCATGAATATATATTTGCTTTGGCATGGTTTTAAGATTTGTGCAACGACTAACGAGTTCAAAGCCTATTGATTAAGGGACAGCCAACACCATCTCGCTGGGAAAAGAAATTGCAAAGCATGATTCATGGCGATTGCCCTAGTCGTTAGTAGTCGTCGTTTAACAATCGCCCTCGTAGTAGTCGTCGTCAGTCGCCGCAGTCACCGTTTCAATAATGCCTTAACGCCGCGCAGATGCCCAGCGCCTACAACAACCAGGATGTTTGACTTCGGGTTTTCACGCTTCAGCAATTTTATCTGGTTTGCAATAAATTCATCGCGCTCTGAAACAAGCACTTTGTAAAGTGCCGGGAACATTTGCCTTAATTTTTTTGTCAACACCTCAACTAGCTCGCTGCCGGGAACTTTTTCCAGATTGAACTCAACTTTTTCAGATTTGAAGAACTCGCCGAAAAATAAGTACCCGAAGAATTTCAGTTTTTGGAAAAATGACATTTCGCTTGAGAGTCGTTTCAGCGTGATTTGAATTGGCCTGTCAATCAGCGCAATCCGTGCCTTGATTTTACGCGCGGCAATCATTGCAGCGCGCATGTCTGCGCCGGGAACCATATTAACGCCTTCGCCCAATTTCTTTTGTGCCCATGAACCGATTGCAGCAAAAAGCCAGCCCATTAATCCAATTCGGGGAATATCTGTAATTTTTAGCTTTCTCTGCGGCTGGAAAATCGCGACTGCCCGCGAGGCGTCTAATTCGACAGCAACAATATCAGGCTTTTCGAGAGCGATGTAGTCTGAAATCTGCTGCTCGCTTTCTTTTGCAATATGGGATGTCCCTATGATTTTTACTGCCATCTGTCTACAGAAACATAGAAACCTTTATATTGTTTTTACTATGTCTGAGTTTCATTACGATTACGGAGGAAAAGAACATGTTAAAAATGAAGAAAATTTCTGAAGCCGAAAATGTCAGAGTATACACCGACGATGGCTTATACTTTGGCGATGTTGAAGACGCAATCCTGACGAAAAACAAAGTTGAAAGCTGGAAAGTACGGGCGACGAGAGAAAGTTTCCTGTCAAAAGCTTTAGCAGGCGCAAAAGGCGTTATTGTCCCGCATCAGCTAGTCAGGGCAATTGGCGACATAATGATTGTGTCAAAGGCAGCAGCGCCAAGCTACACCGAAGAAGAAACTGCGTAAATCCCCGCATCTTTTTGTTTTGATATTTTATGTAACTAGAAAAATTGCTCAACTAACGACGAACTATGAAAAAGTCTCTTGATTGAGAGAAGCAAAATCCTCAGGCAAGGGCAGAAACCGAAGCCATAATCAATGGCGATATCCCTCGTCGTCCGTCGTCGTTAGTCGTCAGTATTTCCC